>SDBT01013840.1_pt1 | contig 12901 bp, 10 predicted proteins | sample 2277101 | NCBI WGS metagenome assembly SDBT01 (sample SAMN10404973, study PRJNA504765) | marine sediment metagenome | isolation source: marine sediment core GS10_PC15, 103 cmbsf | place: Arctic Ocean: Southern Knipovich Ridge | collected 2010 | reverse complement strand
TTGCAGATGAGTTTGCTCTCTGCAAGAGTAACTATTCAGTAGCCGTGGTAAGCGGAGACATGGTTAGGGAAGAATATCGCGCTGATTTCATTGACCTCGCGGAAGATCCGGCGAAATTTGATTACCCTTTCCTCAAGAATTTACTGCCAGAGGCAACTCTTGAAGTTATCTTTTCCCAGATACCTATCGAGTCTACCATGATATTACAGGCGAAGAGCTGATTGATAAAATGCTTGATAATTTTAGTAATAAGATTAGTGAAGAAATGCGCCGTGATATTTTAGCGCAGGGAAAGACATTGTATGAAGTTCTTATTATGGCATCGATTGTTCAACAGGAAGTAATAGATATTGAAGAAATGAAAAAGGTAGCCGGGGTATATTACAATCGTTTGGACCTGGAAATGAATCTTCAATCAGACGCTACCATCACCTATATCACCGGAAAAGAAGATCCACGCCCCTCGGATGCTGACACTCTTGTAGATTCTCCCTACAACACGTATTTATATCCCGGTCTTCCTCCAGGACCGATCAATAATCCCGGGCTTGATGCTATTAAGGCCGCTGTATACCCTGCAGAGCATAGCTATTTTTATTTCCTGACCACGCTGGATACAGGGGAAGCAGTATTCTCAGTTACGGCCGGGGAGCATCAAGAGGCGAGAGAAAAATATTTTAATGACTAGATATGTTTGAAGTAGTAATCTACAAGCCAGACAAAAAAATAGTTAAAAAAAGCGTATCTCATATTGCTGAGAAGGATTTTAATGATACCGACAAGATTTGGATAAATATTCCTGACCCGACTTGGAAGGAACTAATGGAAGCAAAAGGAGCCTTCAGCCTTCACTTCCTCACGATGGAAGACTGCCAAAGCAAGCGAACCAGAATCAAACTCGAAGAGTTTAGAAAATACACCTATATCGTCCTGTTTGGCCTTACGAACATAAAGGAGAAAACCGCTACAAAGCTAAACCTCAACTTTATTGTCGGAGCAAACTTCTTAGTCACAACCCAGTTTGCTAAAATGGAAAGCTATACCGAGTTCAGAGATGATGATAAAAAACTTAGCGAACTTTTTGAAAAGGGAAAGGGCATGGAGTTTATCCTTCATCGCCTGATTGACCTCGAGGTTGATAAATTCTTTCCTTACGTTGCCCGGATCGACGATACGGTAGAAAAGGCAGAAACAGAGATCTCCCGGGGATCAGAGAAGGAGATATTAGATGACCTGTTTAAGTTTAAGAGGGAAGTGGTTCAGCTCCAGCGTAAAACAAACTCTGAGCGCCGGGTAATGGAAAACTTATCCAATAAAGATATAAAATTCCTCGATCCAGATATTAAGATATATTTCCGTGATGTCCTGGATCATGTGGTGAGAATATCCGAGATTATGGATGGCTATCGAGATCTTGTCTCAAATACCTTGGATATCCACCTTACGACGACTTCCCTTCGAACAAATGATGTGATGCGCGTCCTGACAATTATTGCAACGATCATGATGCCTCTTACGGTGATTGCCGGAATCTATGGTATGAATTTTGAGTTCATGCCAGAACTGCAGACACGCTTTGGGTATTTTATTGTCCTGGGGATTATGGCTATCGTGGTTATTGGATTACTTTCATATTTTAAGCGAAAAGATTGGTTATAAAATAAATTATATGGATAAAAAAATACTTCCGGCTCTAACATTTGATGATGTGCTTCTAGTTCCCCAGAAATCATCCGTATTACCGCGGGATGTTGATGTAAGTACTAATACTACAAAAACAATTAAGTCTCGAATCCCGGTTATATCCGCTGATATGGATACTGTGACAGAGAGTAAGATGGCCATTGCCATGGCCAAAAGCGGGGGACTGGGGATTGTCCATAAGAATATGACGCCCAAAGCTCAGGCAGGGGAAGTACGAACTATAAAAAAGGCTGACGCGAGATATCTTGCAGGCGTATCAGTCGGAGTAGGGAAGGATATGATTGAGCGTATCCGTCTTGCTAAAAAGGCTGGGGTAGACGTAGTCGTTATTAGCACGGCACACGGCCATTCAGCAGGAGTTATTAGTAAAGTAAGAGCTATCAGAAAAGCATACCCGAAGCTACAGATTATTGCGGGAAATGTTGTAACTGCTTCCGGTACCAAAGATCTTATAAAAGCAGGGGCGTCAGCTGTAAAAGTGGGAGTTGGCCCGGGATCAATCTGTACGACTAGAGTTGTTGCCGGGGTGGGAGTTCCTCAGTTAACCGCAGTTGTAAGTTCTGCAGCTGAAGCTAAAAAGTATAATATTCCAATAATAGCAGACGGGGGAATAAGGCATTCAGGAGATATAGTTAAGGCTCTTGCTGCCGGTGCTTGCTCTGTCATGCTGGGAAGCCTGCTTGCTGCGACTAAGGAGGCTCCAGGGAAGCTAGTAACAATATCTGGTAAGAAGTACAAAGCATATCGAGGGATGGGATCTGAAGAAGCTATGTCATCTGGTAGCAAAGATCGGTATGGGCAAGCTGGGACTTCCTCGGGAAAACTTGTAGCAGAAGGTGTATCAGGGAAAGTGCTCTTCAAAGGTGAGGTGGCTGACGTGCTGTTTAGGCTTGTAGGAGGCCTTAGATCAGGGATGGGATATCTTGGGGCAAAGAATCTAAAAGAGCTAAGAGAAAAGGCCGAGTTTGTTGAGATCTCGAATTCAGGCATCACGGAAAGTTATCCTCATGATATAAATTATTAGTGATTAGATAATAAAAAACAGCGCTTATGGTGCTGTTTTTAATCTAAATTATTTTTTTACTCTTCATCCGGAGAGACTGATGTAGCTCCTGAGTTTTTGCGAGAAGCTTACTTTCATCGACTAGGGTATGGACGCGGTTTACGATCACGAATTGGCCGGCGATCATTAGATCCCTAATATTTCGGCCTCCATGGGTAATAAGGTTTCCAATTAGGGTCATTGGATCTTTCTCGTCGTAAGGAATGAAACCGCGGTCTTTCAATTTCCAAAAGGCGATGTCTGCTTTATAGCCTTCCTGGATCTTTCCAATATTTGGAATCCCGAGGATCTTTGCGGAGTTTGAGGTTATCATTTTGAAGAGCTTGTGATAATAGATAACAATATCCTTCTGGTGGATAATTCTGGCCTGGAGCGCTTCAGTGATAAGGTCCAGCCTGTTTTTGGAGATGACACTGTCTGTTCCGAGGGCGATCTGGTTTGTGGCCTCATGCTCAATAAATAAGGAATACTTGAAGAGGCCGCTTTTGTGGATGAGATTCGAAGTTGGCAGGTGAATCACTCCAACGTCATTATTAGCAAGCTTGGCCACTTCGTCGTCAGTTAAATGAACTCCGTGCGAAATGATAAGTTTCTTGTTTAGAAGGCCGGCGGCGTCAAGAACTTCGATCGGCCGTTTGCCGAATTTCTTAACGCAGTTTTCTACCTCGATGGCAGTTTCTCCAAGATGGAGGGTGAAATGGACGTGGTATTTTTCAATTAACTTTTTAATTTTATTAAGGAGGTCTATATCTGCTCTGAAGATTACATGAATGCAGAGAGCAGGACGGATAAGAGGATCGGATTCTTTGAACTTTGCTGAGTCTCCGCCGTATTTCTTTAGAAAAGACAGGATGTATTTCTCCGCCTCGTCGATATTTGCCTTGGGGTCAGTCTGGGAGGCGACACTCGTGGCGTTAATGAGTCGGTGATTGCATATTTCAGCCGCATGCTGGGTTATAGCGGGGGTGTGGTAGTGGCTTAAGGTTGTTGTAGTACCCATTTTTTGCTCTTCGGTAAGGGAGGCGAGAGTAGAAATATAGAGATCTTCGTCATTCATTGCTCGTTCAAGCTTCACCGCATTTTCTAATGCTTCTTCTAACGTTCCCTCTTCACCCTCTAAAAGGTTCGCCGAGCGAAGCATGTACATCGGGGGATGTGCATGGGCGTTAATAAAACCAGGCGTGATGACTAGCCCGGTTCGTTTTTCCGCATCATAGATCAGATCAACCTTATTCATATCGATCTTATCTTCCTGCTCTTTGGGGATGACCTTGGTGATTGTACCGTCCTCGATTAGAATCGTTTGGTTTTCCTTAACTACCACTGTATCATTCTCATCTGCGGTGATTACATACCGAGCTCCCTTGATAAGAATGTTTTCAATTTGCTTATTATCCTCGGACAAAACCAGATAGCGGGAACGGTTCTTTCGCTTGGGGCCATAATCAATATTGCCGGGTTTAAGTATAAGCTCAACTTCATCTTTTTTGAAGGTATCCTTTAAAGACATTCGCTTGTTTTTATGAAGATTTAAGTTATAATTGATCCTATAATATCACATTTTATTTTTTATGTCGAAATCCGATTCTATAATTGTTCTTGATTTTGGTTCCCAGTATTCCCATCTAATTGGGAGAAGAATTAGAGAGCTTCGAGTGTATTCAGAGATGATGCCTTATAATGCTCCAATAAAAAATCTTAAGAATGCTCGTGGGATAATTTTTTCAGGAGGGCCGAATAGTGTTATCTCTAAGAATGCTCCCAGAGTTTCTAGGAATGTTTTTAAGCTCGGAGTACCAATCCTCGGAATATGCTATGGTCATCAGTTGATGGCCTATCTTCTCGGAGGCAAGATTAAGGAATCAAAGGAGCGAGAGTATGGGTTTGCCTCGATTAGGATTAAAAAGAAAGGAAAGCTTTTTAGAGGCCTTAAGAGTAAAGAAACAGTCTGGATGAGCCATGGAGATTCAGTCGAGACCCTTCCGCGCGGTTTTAAAACTCTTGCTGAGACTAACACCTGCCCGATTACCGCGATGGGGGATGAGCGCCGGGGGTTCTATGGACTCCAGTTTCATCCTGAAGTAACCGATACCCCGAAGGGAAAAGAGATCTTGAAGAATTTTACCTACCAGGTGTGTGGATGCAAGCCGTCCTGGCAAGTGAGTGACTATTCTGAAAAAATTTCTGACAATATCAAGGCTGAAGTTGGCGATAGAAAAGTGTTCGTGTTTGTATCAGGAGGGGTTGACTCGATGGTTGCTTTTACCTTGTTTAATAAAGTTCTTGGTGAGGACCAAGTCTACGGCTTCCATGTTGATAACGGTTTTATGAGAAAGAACGAAAGCAGTGAGATTGAAAAAACTCTTATCAAGACTCTTAGCTACGATAATTTTCATATCATCCGGGCATCGGGAAGGTTTCTCGGGGCGCTTCGTGGCGTAGTTGATCCAGAGAGGAAGAGGAAGATTATTGGGAAAGTATTTGTTGACGTCTTTAACGACGAAGTTAGAAAGATTCATCTTGATTCCCGTGAGTGGGTCCTTGGCCAGGGGACGATCTATCCTGATACGATCGAGAGCGGAGGAACCAAGCAGTCTGCGCGCATTAAAACTCACCACAATCAAGTAGATGAGATCCAGCAGATGATAAAAGAGGGACGAGTGATCGAGCCCCTCCGTGAACTATATAAAGACGAGGTGAGAGAACTTGGGATTACCCTGGGGCTTCCCGCAAGCATGGTTTGGCGTCATCCTTTCCCCGGGCCGGGCCTAGCAGTCCAGACGCTTTGCAGTAAAGGGAATGACAATGTGGCAAAGGAAAGCAAGGTAAGAAAAGAGATTGAGGAGATTCTTGAGGATAGTAAGGCCGATGATTTAGAGTATTATGTTCTACCGATAAGGAGCGTGGGAGTTCAGGGGGACTTCAGGACCTACGCACATCCTGTGGCACTGTCATTGCTAAAAAGAAAAGCAGGGTGGCTGGATAAAAATTGGAATATGCTGGGAAAGCTTGCAACAGCTCTTGCAAATAACCTAAGAGAAATCAACAGGGTGGTATTACTTCTCAATAACTGTGATTTAGAAAAGTGTAAAGTCAAAAAAGCTTTTCTTACTAAAAAGCGGCTTGATCTCCAGCGGGAGATTCACGCGATCGTGAAGAAGCATTTGGAAAAGAATAAGTTAATGCGAAAGATATGGGAAATGCCGGTAGTCCTGTTGCCATTCGGGGAGCAGGGAAAGGAGAGTGTAGTGCTTCGTCCCCTTCATTCTGAGAATGCCATGACTGTCCGCTTTGCGAAGATTCCCGAGCAAGTGCTTCGAGCTATCGAAAAGGACATTTTAAAACTAGGCAAAATATCAGCAGTTTTCTTTGATATTACTAATAAACCTCCGGGAATGGTGCAGTGGGAGTGATAGAGGAGATAGTATAGTTAGTTTTGATAGTAAGGATAGTCCTGATAGCTCAGGAGAAAACTTATAACTATCTTATCTATCAAGACTATCTAAACTATCTTTACTAACTGAACTAGTCTGCCCTTGACAGCTATTTTGTCCTTGCTATAATTTGGATAATTGAATAGCCGTAGACCGCAAGTGCTTCGAAGCTTAAATATCTTGCAGAGGCAAAAAACACCTATAATTAGGTGGTTTGTACTCTACGGCTAATGTAGAGTATTTAATTTAATAATATGCCAAAAACTAAGGATCAGAAGAAGGAACTGGTAGAAGAACTTTCTCGCGAATTTAAGGACATCAAGGCCGCTGTTTTTACTAATTACCAGGGTTTGACTGTAGCTGAGCTAGACGAGCTTAGATCAAGGCTTCGTGAGCAAAATATCAGGTATTCTATAGTGAAAACAACCCTCGCACGCCTTGCCATAAAAGATGCTGATCTTAAAGACGTAGAGATTCCTAAAATCAAAAAGCCTCTTGCAATTGCCTTCAGCCGGGACGATGAAGTAGCGGCGGCTAAGGTAATATCTGAATTTGCCAAAGAGCATAAGAAGCCAGAGATTTTATCAGGAATTCTAGAAAGCAAGATGATTGATGCTGATGAAGTTAAGAACCTTGCCAAATTACCTTGCAGGAATGAGCTTCTGGCAATGTTTGTATATACGATTAAAGGTCCGGTCTCCGGATTTGTAAACGTTCTGACCGGAAATATGAGAGGACTTGTAAATGTTCTGAGCGCTTTAAAGGATCAAAAAGAAGAAGCAAAATAATTAATAAATAATTAATATTAATTCTATGGCAAAAGAAACTAAAGAGGAAGAAAAGAAAGAAGCTAAAGCCGATGTTCCTAAAGAAGAGGCAAAGGACGAAGCTAAGGAAGTTGAAGTCCCCGCAAAATTCAAGAGCCTTGTCGAAGAAATTGAAAAAATGAGTGTTATAGAACTTGCGGAACTCGTTAAAGTTCTAGAAGACAAGTTCGGGGTCTCATCTGCTGCCCCTGTTGCAATGGCAGCCGCTCCAGCAGCTGGCGGCGGTGAAGCTGGTAGTGAGGAAGAAGAAAAGAGCGATTATGACATTGAGCTCGCTGAAGTTGGCGGTCAAAAGATCGCTGTGATCAAAGTCCTCCGAGAGGTTACTGGCAAGGGACTGAAAGACGCCAAGGATATGACTGACAAGGTTCCAATGGTGGTAAAAGAAAAAGCCCCCAAAGAGGAGGCCGAAGAGGTTAAAAAGAAACTGGAAGAAGCTGGAGCAAAAGTCAACTTGAAATAATTATTTGTTCAAGCTAGGCCGGTACCCGATGGGGTGCCGGTTTTATTTTTGATAATTATCAGAGATTTCGAGCGAGTGGAACTCGCGATGAAATGCCTGTGCAGTTATCAAACCTGCCAAAGCGTAAGCGACGGCGGGTTCACGAAACTTTCTTTGGCGCCGCAATAGTCTTGATAATATTTAAAACCATCACGATAACTGCTAGCCAGAGAATAATCATGGAGATATATCCTGCTAATGGGGTTTGGATGAAAAAGAGGATGAGAACTGCCATGCTTTGGAGGATCATCTTGATCTTTCCGAAGATATTTGCCTCGAGCCTAATCTTCTTCCCGGATGCTTTTTCTAAGAGAGGTTGAAAGAACCCTGCGACTGATGTGAATTCCAGCGCAATCGAAATGTAGATAACAGTGGGATCGGGAATGAACCTGTAGCCTAGAATTAAAATTGCAGTGACGTAGAGAAGCCGGTCAGCGATTGGATCGAGGATCGTGCCCAGTTTTGTTTTTTGGTGGCGCAGTCTTGCAAGAGATCCGTCGAGGCTGTCCGTAATAATTGCAATAACAAAAACAAGGAGCGCAGATATATAATAATTGTTGAGAAGCAAATAGACAAAAGGAATCAAGAGGATTATGCGGAGAACAGTCAAGTGGTTTGGTTTTATAAAGCTTGGGATGAGTTTTATAATCCAAGTATTTAAACTATCCTTAGTCGTATTAAACTTTTGAACTGATTTAGTTTTTGGAATATTTGACATAGAGTTATTATTATTATAACCCCAAATATCATCTTGACAATGGGTATTTTATTTGCTATAATGGATATAGAAAGTGGAATAGTTTATTTCACAAAATGACTAGAAGATAACTGCTGAGTTTTTAGCAGAAATAAAACAAAAACAAAGGAAAAGATGATAGATTTACTAAAAGCGAGTAAAAAGCGACTCTTTTTTGAGTATCTGAAGAAAGCTACTCTTCTTTTAGTTATTGTTGTGATGGCCGCGTTTATGTCGAATCTTGGGTACTTAGAATTTGAAGCAAGTGCTGCAACTACAATTTATGTTGACGTAGCAAGCTGCCCGGGACCTGGTACAGGAACCCAGGCTGATCCATACTGCGAGCTTCAGGTAGGAATCAACAATGCTACTAATGGGGATACTGTCTCCGTTGTCGCAGGAACTTATACAGAGCATATAGTGGTTGATGGATCACATGGATCAGGGAGTATTACTGTTACCGGCGCTAGTGCTGCATCAACAATTATTTCTGGTGCTCCAGTAGGTCTTCAAAACGAAAAGGTTATGATTGATGGAAGAACTGGTATTACTTTCCAAAACATCCAAGTAAGAGATGGGGATTATGGTTTTTATAATACTGGAGCAGGTGTTACTATAAATGGCTGTCAGGTTAATAATAATAATAACGTAGGTATTTATAACACTGTTTCGACTCCAGTTACTGTCAGTAACACTGTCGTAACAACTAATGGCTCAGGTGCAGCAACAGATGCGGGGATAAGAAATGAAACTTCAATAGTCACTATTAATAATAACAATACTGTAACAAGTAATAATCGTTACGGAATACTTAGTGATGCCACTTCCGTCGTAGAGATCCATGGAAATTCAGTAGCGAGTAATTCACAGGATGGAATTTATATCGATCAAAGTCAGGCGACAATCTACAATAATAATGTATACAGCAATACTCAGAATGGTATAGAAGTGCAGACGAGCCTGGAAGCAAATTCTAATAAAGTAATTGTTTATGATAATACTATTTATAGTAATACGTTAAATGGTATTTATGCAGTAGATTCTGACATTTCAGTAATTGATAATACAATTGGATTGGCCGGACAAGGTAACGGACAGCGCGGCTATAGCTATACAACAAGTGCACAATCTGGGTACCTAACTTATGTACTTGGAAATAATATAAAATACAATACCGGCGCTGGGGTATATGGTATTTTATCACCTGGGGATACCGTTGAGTTAATTGCTTACAGCAATGAAATATCTGAAAATTCAGAACAGGGAATAAAAATGCAGTACGGAAATGGCAGGATAATAGATAATGTAATCCAGGAAAACCGTGATAGTGGAATTTGGATCAATAGCGGAGACGCAGGAACGGTTATTCAAGGAAATTATATATCTCGAAATGCTAATAATAATACTATAGATTGTCATGGAATTACTATTCTTATTACGGATGATGTTAGTATAGTGAATAATGTCTCTGTAGAGAACGGGGGTATTACTGACGCCTCTGATCATTATGGAATATATTCGTCCAATATCTCCGCTGGAGCGAACTATTTCTGGGTTATCAATAATACTGTCTATAACAATGAGGATAGCGGATACTATGACCAAAGTCCATTGTTTGATCCGATTGCTATGAATAATATCTTCAGTGAAAACGGAGATTATGGATTGGATGGAAACGATCGCACGATTGGATTAGAGCGGACGACAAATTCCTATAATGATTACTATAATAATGCTTCAGGAGCTATTCATACAGATCCCGCCACTCCATATTATTCGTGGGTTACTGCAGAAACAGGAAAGACGGATCTTAATCCTTATTATATGAAAGACACGATTCCTCCAGGCCAGCCACCTTATTATCCTCCAGCCGATCCTCCTTATAGCCTTCAATATGCAGCAAGCGGCTATGGTGATCATAATAGCGGTTGTGTAGATACTTCTAATCCAAATCAGCTATATGAAGACGCTTATCGTCCTCCGGCGAGAGGAGCTCTTAGGGGGGATCGCGGTGCATATGGAGGTAATAACATCTATCGTCCATCTCAGCCAACAATAACCTCACCTACAACAGGTACAAGCTCTTCAAATACTACGCCGACAGTTACTGGGTATGTTGCGATTGATGGTACCTATGGTGATATTGATGCAGGAAGCAAGGTAAGAATTTATAGGGACAATGATATCGTTGGAGAGGATGTAGATCTTGAATATGATGAGACGAATAATAGGAGTGATTTTAGCGTTACAACGCTAGATCTTGGAGGTGATGGTACTTATACCCTTGAAGCCAGAGTAGTTTCAAAGCTTGGCGTGGAAAGCCCTGGTGCAAGTATTCAATATACTGTTGCAAGCTCTAGCCCGGTAGTAACTATTCTATCCATGACTCCTTCAGAAATCGGGTCTGGTGAGAGCGCAGCCCTGGTATTCCGTGCAAGCTCAACTGGGACTTACCGCGTGGAGCGGGGAGGTTCTGGATGGGGGACAGGCACACTAATTGCTACGGACGCATACGGCACCGTTAATGCTAAAGTGACCTTATCCATTAGTTCTTCAAACCTTGGAGCCGGGACAAATACTATTTATGTATATCTGAGAGATGGTGCTAGCAATACTGGGGTGGACTCAACAACACTAAAGCTCGACAACTACGCCCCATCTGCCATTACTGATCTTTCGATGACAAATGTATATTCCGATGCTGCCCAGCTCACCTGGACTGCTCCAGGTAACGATGGATCGACTGGCCAGGCTAGTTCGTATCAAGTTAGATATTCATTAGGATATATTACAGATTCGAACTGGAATTATGCGATGGAAATATCTCAGGCTCCGAGTCCGGCGTCGGCGGGAACAGTAGAGAGCATGAAAGTTCCGGTCTATGGAGCAGGAATAAAGGGTTCGAGGATCGATACCGACGACGACGGCCTCACTGATTATATGGAATCAATGATGATGGGTTCAAGCTTGACCGAGCAGGATACCGACGGAGATACTTATCCAGACGGAACTGAAAACTACTATGGTTATCCTCTCCTTGATCCTACTCCATCTAAGGTTGATGCGGATGGCGATGGGTTGATTGACGAGAAAGAGAGAATTAAGTACAATACTGATCCATATAATCCGGACACAGATGGTGATGGATATAGCGATAAAACCGAGATTGATAACAGATACAGCCCTCTTGATGCCCGACCCCAGCACTTTGACACAGACGGTGATGGGCTTGATGATTATATTGAGTTAGTGATTCATAAAACTAGCCATGTAAACCGTGATACTGACAGTGATGGCTATGACGACTGGACAGAGGTTCAAAGCCATAGATATGATCCTGTAAATGTATTCTATTTCGCAATAAAGAGCCTTGATGGGGCAGGAAACGTCTCAGGACGTTCAAATGTAGCTTATAGCAGCGTGTGGTAAAAACTGATTAATATTACACAATAAACTAGTGGCCTCCAGGCATGTCCGGAGGCCACTTTTCATTAAACTAGACATGTGATATTATTAAAAATACAAATGAAAACTAACAACCTTAAGCGGAGAATAATTTGGGTCTTTCTCCTTCTCGGGTTGTTTTTTGGACTCTATTTTTCCATAAATTTTCTAGCCTGGCGTGCTAAGATCGATTATTGGATTGGCGGAAGCGCCTTATCAGAGAATTCAGCAAGAGATGGAATTACCCTCGAGATTCTAAAGATCGGCCTTACAGAACCGATTGTTATTCCTCAATCCGGAAGTGATTTATTAGAATCCCTAAAAAATGGAGTAGTGCTTCATCCCGAGCTTTCAAGGCCACAGGAAGAAGGAACTAGCCTGATTTTTGGTCATAGTTCGGACTTTTTTTGGAGAAAAGGAAATGCTAAAACGGCCTTTGCCCTGCTTTCTGAACTAGAAAGTAATGACAAGATTAGCATTATTTATCAGAATAAAGGTCAAAATTACGAAGTTAGATCAATAGAAAAGCTTTTTTCCTGGGAGTTTGATATCCGGGAATATCAAGATAACGATTTAATTCTTATGACCTGCTGGCCGATTGGAACAAATCTAAAACGGCTCATTATCATCGCAAATAAAAACACCCCGCCAGTCGGGGTGTTTTGAGTCTTATAGTTGCTACTCCATTACTAGTTCAAGAATTTTACTGTCATTTAAGATATAAATCTTATTTTCTGGTTCAAGCGCGTAGATGTCTTTTAGATCATCGAAATTGTCAGAGGTGTATTGGTTAACAAGATTACCTTCTTTGTCTAGGATGATTACTCGTTTGGTTGGGGGATCAATAATATAGAGATTATCATATGCGAGGTCAGTCATAATACGCGTAGGATTTTCAAGCGGGGTGTCTTCTAATCCGGTTACATTGAAATCCTGAAGTTCGCCGGAGAGAAATTTAAGGATTGTCCCATCAGACTTTAAGACATAAACGTCTCCATCGATGGCGAGAGATGTAGCATCCCCTAAATCAGCTTCTGAGATAACCCAAGTTGTTCCCTTAGTAAAGCCATCTATTGTCCTCTCGTGCTTGTAGATCTGGTTATTAGACTTATCGAGAACGTATACTTTATCTCCATAGGCTTTTAAATCTGTCGGGGTGCTATCGGAAAGCCCAGGAATAAAAGACAAGGC
>SDBT01013839.1_pt1 | contig 12903 bp, 9 predicted proteins | sample 2277101 | NCBI WGS metagenome assembly SDBT01 (sample SAMN10404973, study PRJNA504765) | marine sediment metagenome | isolation source: marine sediment core GS10_PC15, 103 cmbsf | place: Arctic Ocean: Southern Knipovich Ridge | collected 2010 | reverse complement strand
AAAGAATGATTACTCAGTTAATCACACTATTCCAGAAAGGGCTGAAGAGAAAAAACATTTCCAAGATATCCTTATTGGTTTTTTTATTGAATTACCAGAGATGTTAGCTGCGTTAAATCTAAATTTTACTCCTCACAAATATCATCTTTTTGTAGAAAACATTAAAGAATATTTACTAAAAACCCAATCAGGACCTTCTGCACCTGAACTTATGCCAGTATCTTGAAGTAAATTATATAGTGACATCAGAGATTTTATGCTACCAACCGAATTTGGAGGGCTTACCATTATTTCTCCCGTAAACATGTTTCCGGGCTCACCTCCCATTACCGTGGTGTAATAAGCACCTGGATGTCCTTGGTTATATGCAGCTAAGGAATCGTCAAAAAGTCTGTCGCTCGCTGTTTTTTGGCTTAAGGAGGTTGGCTCGCTAAAATCGCCGTCGCTTGGGTAGTAAGTTACCGCGTCGTTCATGGCTTTAAAAGTCTTTGCCTTTTCTTCGCTATTTCCCCACGATAATAAGAAATATATTCCGGCAAACACGAATGGGGCAGCGTATGGAGCCCAAGCAGCCGTAATGCCGGCAATTACTGCAGCGGAAGCTGCATTTTCGAGGTAGTTTAAACACCAACTTGCTCTTTTTTACTACTTCAGTTCTTATTTCAAAAGGCGGTTCGAAATTTTTTTCAATTTAGCTTTTCTTTGGTCAATACTCTAAGAATCTGTACCGTATCTTCCAAAGAAAATTTGATTGATTTTCCTTCTCCTTTTGAAGGTTTTTCCCACGTTCCGTTCTTTCGCTTCTCGATAAACTTAAGAAAAAAAAATGGGTTTTATTCAAATTCTACCTATTTAAAGAAAAATCCTTTCTGATCATTGTAATCAAAATTACAGAAAGAAAGAAGATTAAAGAAAAAACAGGAGTTAAGAACAAATTATCGTATCCGTAATATTCTTAGAAGAACTGATAATTGGTCGTCTATTAAAAACAGTTGATGTTACATCCATCCTTTCTATGGAAATTATTGATATTTTGTCTTTCCAATTTGGTTTCCCATCGTTTTCTATCAAAATATAATTTTCCTTTCCCGCGTCAAAATTCTCTAATCCCTCTAGCTCCTCTAACTTGTTTTCGTCGATTTCGCCGTAACATACTTTTCTTAACCCATTGCGTTCGTATTCTACCTTGATCGCGACTTTAGTATTTTCGTTCATGAACCCTCATATCAACAGATTTATATAAAGAACAAGAAATCATGATTTAATTTATTACTAAAAGAAAACATATTGATTATAACGACTACACTATTTTTGGGATGAGAATGAAAGATAATTTGTTTAAAACATATTCTAATAAAGAAATTGCTCAGTTACTTTATAGCGAATTTGTGAGCGATAAGTCCCTAACTGATGACAATGTTAGAAAAAAGTTTGATAGTTTTGAGGAATTTTTCTGGTCAAGACCTCAGGTCAAAGAGTTATTGCAGATACCTGAGTTAGAGAATAGACAAGAGGAAATTTCTGACATAGTTTGGTTTAAGATTATAGAATTTGAAAAAGAATTAGTATTGAAACGAAATAAAGTATTAAATACTAAATCCGACGAAGAATTAGTTGAGATGCTTTACGTCAAAGTAAAAAACCAAACAGATCTAACCTCAATTGACCTTAAAAAGTATTACAGCGCCATAGGCATCGAAGATTTCTTAAAATTACCGCAAACAACTCACAAAAGGTTAGATAAAATTGGCAACATGGTTTGGCAAAAAGTTAAGGAATTGAAAAAGCAAAGAAAACACGAAAGAATTGAAAAAGAGAGAAAAGAATCGTTCAAATTAATTGACGATATTATTGAATGGGTTTACGAAAAAAACTTGAAAAAACTCTCAAAAATCAATTTGAAATTGTATTTATCAGAAAAAAAAATTGACTTAGCACCTGTAAACCGTCAAGCGTTGTATTTGGAAGTTAATAAAGAACTGAAATCTAGACAAGAGAAAATGTAGTCAAAAGAAATTCCTTTCGTTTAAAATCAAGGAAATCCCTTTTTGAAATCTCATTTATAATTTTTAATTAGTTTATTAAGAAAATGTGCTATTCCTAAATAGCTGATTTCAATTGTTTTTTCTTTTTTATCTTTAGGATTTGGATGAATGTTCAAAGCAGAGATTTTATTTAATTTTTGAATATAACCATTTATTGATCCTCTCGTCAAAGACTCTTCCCTTCTATTTTCTAATGCTTTTTTAATTTCTTCTAATGAATTATACTTTTTTCTATTATATAATAACAGATTATCATTAAAAGTCAATTCAGGTTTAAAGAAATCATGATAATCGTCATAAGTACTAAAAAACAATTCTAGAAATTCAAATTGTTTATATGATATAAGTGGAAATGGAATAGTAGGTAAATCCATATTAGAATATATTCCAACTTCCTTGCTTCCTTCGTATATGAAATCACCATGAATTATCCTAGTACTAGTTATCGAACAAGCAATGTATAACCAAATAACCATATATCGCAATCCACCAGATATGTTTATAGTAATTTTATCGAATCCTTGAAGTCTTTGTTGGTAGATGAAATGTATTAATTCTGCTATCGGTTTTGTTTGAATATGAAAGTCAAATTCAACAATTTGAACTGGAATTTTACGGTTCTCATAATATTTTGTCAATTTATTAAGTATCTTTTTGGCTTCAGGTGTACCTGGTAGAGGTTCCTTTTCTGTGATTAAGGTTATTTTATGTACTGTCTCCTTATCAATAGAATAAATAAGTTTTTCCGGTAAATGCCCTACTAAAACAATTTGACTGTAATTTCCATTCATGAGTTATTATTTTTCTTTAAATTATTCTATATCAATATAATTCATTAAAATTATTATTTATAAATTAATAACATTATTTTATAAACATGTATGCTTTTTTTTAGACATATATATGAAAAAGTATATATATGACGATATCACATTGTGATGTGAATTAAAATATAATAAAAGGTGACCGACCATAAGTTTAGAAGATTTAATGGAGAAAGTGCTTAAACAATTTCCCAACATCCCTAAACCTAAATTTTGGGAAAAACATGGAAAAAAAAGATTCTATTTTAACCGAAAAGAAATAGATCAAGATTATACTTTCTTTATAGACGTTACAAATTTAAGTGATACAGAACTCAGACAAAAACCAAATTCTTCATGGCATCCCAGTTATCCAAATAAGCAAGAATTAATTCAATTTATAAACCAACTTCAACTGAAACAGAAAAAAGATAATATAATTGCGCAAGATGGAGTTTATAGTGAGTTTTACAGAATAAATCCTGAAAAATTGGGAGCATTTTATTGCTATGGGTTGGAAGTGTTAGCGGGGTCTATAAAAGCAGTAGGGGGTAAATTAGGTTATCAATTGCGAAGAAGATTGAGTGGATTTTGGAATTTTTCGGATTACTTATTACTCTCAAACCACTATGTAGAAGAAGAACAATTGAATCAAATCCTCAAAGATTTATGGTCAAAAGACCCAGAAACATATGGAAATCTAACAAAGATAAAATTTCTAAAAAATAAGACCCCTTCGGCTCGATCTATTGCTGATTTTACAGCCAATTTTCTAAGTTTTCGTTATAGAAGTGACATTAATGGCGTTTTAGATAAATATCGAACAAGAGAAGCAAAAATTAACATCAAAAAGGATTGTATTATTCGCGGATGGGTAATCAATAATATTCCTTCTATATCAATTTCTATTAAATCGAAGATTTATTACAACGAAACATTTGAGATATTTTTGAAAACTATTAATAAAATTGAAGTACTAATTAATTTTCCTGTTATAGATATAGAACTTCAACATGTAGGTAAGATAACAGAAGTAGTAGGGCCATTAAAGGATCACAGAGATAGATTACTTCGTTTGACTTCTAGAGATAAGATTAAACAGAAAATTCTAAAAGCTCCTGATGATGAAGAAGTCTTTGTTATCGATGGCACATATCATTATCCCGCTAGTACTCTGTATCCATTAGTTACGACTAAAAATGCTCACCAATTTAAAGCTAATACGGCGAAACTAATGTCTCATTTGACCTTAGCTCCAGATACGCGGAACACCATAGAAATGGAGATAATTTCTCATTTTAAAGACTACATAACTTACAATTATAACTCCGAAAGCACTAAAGAGCTATTTAAGAAAGGTGAAGAAATAGGTTTTAAGAATCAGCTAAAATTTAATGACGGTTCCATTCACTTAGAAGATGAATATGTAATAAAAAATTTAATAGAACACGGAATTTATAAAAAAGCCCCTAAGTTTGAAGAAGATCCAACGATTAATGTGGTACTTTTGCTAGGTGCACTAGTTAAGCAATTTCAAGGATTTTGGGAGCAATTAAAAGAGGGGTTAAGTAAATTGGAGTTTACTCCGATATTAAAAGATGCTATCGAACTTGATAAAATTAACCCTATTGAAATAGAACAAAAAACAAAAAGCATTAGGAACGATGAGTGTGATATCATTGTCGCAATTCTCCCTGAAAAACCAAATCAAGATAAGATATATGAAACAGTTAAATCAAGTTTATTTAATTCCAATCTTATTAAAAGTCAATTTATTTTTGAGAATACTATTAGGGATAAACTGAAATGGGCAATATCAAATGTTATATTAGGGATTCTAGCAAAAACAGAAAATATTCCATATGTATTAGCTCATCCATTAAATTTCACAGATTACCTGGTGGGGATTGATATTTCACGAGAGAAAAAAAAGACCCTAAAAGGCTCTCAAAACTTTGCTGCTACAGCACGCTTCTATGGGAAAGACGGGACATTTTCTCATTATGAAATTCATGAAGACAAAATAGAAGGAGAAACGCTTCCTACAACATTATTAGAAAGAATATTCGCGAAAAGTATGTTCCAAGGCAAAACAATTATGATACATAGAGATGGATTTTTTAGAGGAGAAGAGATTTCTTTCCTTCAGAAGCTAGGTGAGAAAAATAACATTAAATTTAAGTTTGTTGAGGTAATAAAAAGAAATGTTCCTCGCTTGTTTAGTGTAAAAAATGGTAAATACTTTAATCCGGATAAAGATCAAATCTTTTATTTAAGTTCAAATGAAGCAATTGTTATAAATAATGAAGTTAAAGGTTCCAAAACTGCTAATCCATTAAGAATTCGTGTGTGTGATGAGGAAACTAAATTAAACAATGCTATTATCTCAGTCATGGCGTTAAGAATGATGCATTTTGGTTCAACCAAGGCTCCTAAACTACCTGTGACAATCAGCTTTAGCGATCGAATTTCTGGATTTGTTCGAAGAGGGATAAAACCTCCAAATAAAATTGGAAATATTCCTTGGTGGTATTAGTATTCCGTATATTTCAAGATTTTGTATAAAGTTTTTTATATTTTTGTATACAAGATAATAATATAAATAAAAGGCAAAATGTAAAGAAAATGAAAAAAGAAGATATGAAAAATGTTATCGAACTCTTGAAACTTGCTAAAATTGGAGAGCGTGTAAAAGAAGAAGAACAGAAGGAAAAACCAGAAATTGAAGCAGTAGAATTTACTTTGCCTGAAACCTTGACTACTATTCAACCTTTGATAACTGTTGACGGCTCTTATTGTTTTTTATTTTCTTTTTTAGGAGCAGAGACATGGATTGTGTTATTTAGAATTGCTGTTACAGAATATTATATAGAAATAAAGAATAACAAAATTCATTATTGCATAAAAACAGCCCCATTAATTTACGACCGTCTTGATTTACTCAGTTTTAATAAAACAATATTATCTTCTCAACCTCCTGTTTTCTCTATTGTTGCAGATATCGCAAGTAGGTTTCAAGACAGAAAAGCTCAGATATTTGCCTCAAATATTATGACATATTTAGAGGATAAAACCTTAGAAAAAATTTCAGCAACCAGAAATAATTGTATTCTTATTAAAGATGGAGCTCTCCTAACTTTTAAAGAGTTAAATCGTAGTGAAATATATAAAGAAATTTTAGTTAATTGCCGTATGAACCATATTTTACTTGCTGGAATCTCAAAATCTACAAGTACTCATCTTTTAGGAAATGTATATACAGATGATTTTTTTTTAAAGAAGTACTATAATAAAACATTCCCAGATTTAACATATATATACATACCAGAAAAAAAATTAGAGCAACAAACAAAATTTGATGTTTGGGGTGATATTCACTTTGCTAAGTTCCATAAGGATGCGGTAAAATGGTTTCGAGTGGATATAGACCGAAATATTAGAGATAAAGATTCTTTTTTTTCCTCAATTGCGGCTTATTCTATGGTCCACCTACTACCAGGATATCCTATTGGACTTATGGAAACCCATAAACTCGCAAAAAGTGTAAGAGATTTAAAAGAACATTACGAACTTGAGCTATTAAAAGAATTACGGGGGCTTGGACTAAGCTCAGAAGATATTTTAGAAGGTGCAGTTGATATAAATGGGATAGAGTTTAACTCTTTCCATGGAATTTTAGATCAAATTTCACGATAATAATTATAATTTATAAGGAGTGTAAAAATGTCAGAAAAAGAAGATATTGAAATTGAATTAGAAGAATTAAAAAGCGATATAAAACGCAGTAAGATGGGGGAAGTCTGTTATGCGGATACAGGCCCTCCAAGTAGCGTTATTAGGTTAAAAGTGCAACGTCGTCCAGACGATCTACGCGTAGGGCAACCGTTAGTTGTAGAGTCTGATAAATACCTATATTATTCTTTGATTACAAGACTCTATTATTCCAGTAATGATTTGGCAGAAAAATATGCTAACACGCCTTTTACTGGACTCTTGCCGCCATCCCAAATAGAAGGAATACGTGGTAAAGAATTTTATGGGCTTGCTGATCTCATGTGTCTTCGGATATTCCCTAATAAAACACGAAATGAGCTAGAATATCAAACACTAATGAGAGGTTTTGACACAATACCGCCAATTTTTTCGATTGGAAGAGAGGTAACCGAGGACGAGATCAACTTTATTTATCAAGTCTCTGAATATTCTGACGCCATTGGTACGTTAAGGGGATTTGAATACGAAGTACCTGTTGATTTTAAATTGTTAGTAGAAAAACCGTTTGGTCTTTTTGGGAGAACTGGAATCGGAAAATCTATATTAAATAAGATTCTATGTCTTTACGTTTTAAAACACAACGTCTCTCAACTTGTTTTGTTTGATATGCAGGGGGAATATGGATTAGTTTCTCGTGCGGATGGTACCAAAGGGCTTGCCTTTTATTACTTTGAAAAAATCCAGATTTATCGCTTAAGTGAAATAAAGAAAAGTAAAAAAGTTGCAGATGGAGCGGAACGGTTCTTCATCTATAAAGAAAATGTTACTGCAAACGATATTATTGCCAGCGCACAGACTCTAAACGAACCTTCGGTGAACGAGTTAATTAAAATCGAAAATTTATTGAGAGAAAAAAAAATTAAGTTCGATAATTTATTGGCTGCAATACAAAACATTGATCCAGCTGAATTTGAAATCAATCGGTTGTCATTAAGAGCATTACAAAATAGAATCGTTCCATTTGAAAGATATGAATTCTTAAAAGAAAGAAAGGACGCCAGCCGAAAAGACAGCTTAGAGCACATGTTTGATAAAATAGTGGAGGGCAAGTCAATTGTAGTGGATTTTGCTAAATATGGTACAAACACTCATTTATATCTCTTTATAGCAAATATGATTACTCGAAGGTTATATAATCTGTATTCTGCAAAAGAGGATGAGAGTAAACTACCCCCACTTGTAGTAGTCGTAGAAGAAGCACATAAATTTCTTAAATCAAGCATTATACGACATACTATTTTTGACCGGATTGCTAGAGAAACAAGAAAATTCCAGTTAACTATGGCTATTGTAGATCAAAGACCATCTCAAATCGATGAAGAGGTATATTCACAGATTGCAAACACTTTTGTAATGCATATGACCGATGATAAAGATATTAAACGTGTTGTACAAACTCTGCCAGACTCAAAGAAATGGCGTGGGGTAATATCAGGGCTTCGGAAACGAGAATGTTTCGCTCGAGGGGATGCTGTAGCTGTACCTTCAATCGTTAAAGTACTTGATTATAAAGACGAGGGAATGTTGAGAAACAAGCTTGGATTAATAAAAACTACAGCAGAAAAGATTAAAGAAATTAAAAATAAAGATTTAGCAGTATTAGAGGACGACTAAAAAGTGACGAAGATATTTTTTATCGGAGATACCCATTTTGGAAAATCGTATCCCTATCGCAAGAATTATACGCTGAACATATCTGAGAGAAGTTTAGATGTAATTGATAACTGTGAAAGAATTATACAAGCAGCTATACACGAAAATGCTGATTACGTAATTTTTTTAGGGGATTTGTATCATAGAAAGATAATTTCTCCTACAATTCGGAAAATAATAAGGGAAAAGATTTTTATTCCTCTCAACGAAGCAAAAATTAAAACATTCGTAATTGGAGGAAATCACGATTCAGTCAGGAATCCAAAGAGGGGAGTGGATATTCAAGAATTATCTAGTTTTTCAAATGTAGACGTCTATACTAATTTAGGTTCGCGAGTAATAGAAATAGATGATCTCAAATTAGGCCTTATTTTCTTACCTTATCTTCGTTTTGATGTTCTTGTAGAAGTTGCAAAAGAAAATGAGATATTTTCGGATGGTGAATCGGATGGAAGCGATAATTACATCCTAGCTCAGACGATATTGCAGCAATACGTTGCGAATGTGTGCGAAGGTAAACTAAAAGACTGCGATACGCGAATTTTAATGGGGCATTATTATTTAGATGGAGCTAAGATTCGAGAAAGCAATAATCCCACCGCAATTTATGGCGAATTTAAGTTTACCAAAGATATGGTACAAAGAGAATTTTTTGATTTAGTCATCTTTGGACACGTACACCTAAAACAAACGGTCTGGAATGACGATAGGATGGTAATCCCTGGTTCTATTGATAGAATTGACATGGGAGAAAGAGATTCTGAGAAATTTTATTGTGTCTATGAGGTTGAAGAAGATCTTCTTGAGTTTCGCAAGATAGATTGTAGACCAATGATAAAAAAGAACATTGAAGTGCCTGACGAAATGGAAGAAATCACCCAATACATATTAGAAAATCTTCCAGAAAAAGATAAAGTAAAAGATGCAGTCTCCGTAGTTTCAATTTCTTACCCAAAAGCACAAGAAATTAAGATTGACAAAAGCCAGATAGAAAAATATTTTAGTAACGCTTTCAATGCGGACATCATTTACACGGAAAAACCTACTGAAGAACTGAGACAATTGCGGGAAATGAATTTAGATCCCATAAGTCTATACAATCAATTTTTAGAACAGCATTATGATAATAATAAATATTTTGAAGAACTTAAAGAAATTGGGTTGGATCTGCTCCAAAAACAATTCACTTCGGTAGATATGACTACTAAAGGTCCAATATCAATCAAATCTATTGACCTTCAAAATTTTAATAAATACGGTCGTGGTCCCAATAAAATTGTATTTGATAAAGATTCATATGTGATTACGGGTCCCACTGGATCAGGTAAATCATCAATTCTAGATGCGATTACTTTTGCGCTTTTTAAAAAAAGTTCTAGAAGAGATTCAGGATTAAAATTAGATGAAATTTTATACCAAGGCGGGTACGTCAGTTTAGAAATATTAATAGGGGACTCTAATTTACATATTACCCGAAAACAAACGAATCCTAAGCTACAAATTAAACTCGACGGTAACTCTTTATATACGGGCTTAAGTATACCAGAAAAAGAAAAAAACTTAGAAAATATTATCGGCTACGACTATGAGGCTTTTACGTCTTCTTTTTTCATACGCCAACAAGAGTTACAAATCTTTTCCTCCCTTAACTCATCAGATCGGCACGATAGGTTAATAAAACTGTTCAAATTAGGAATTTTTGGAGATATTTATAAAGATTTAAAGCCTAAAATAGACGATTTTAACAAAAAACACACTACTCTTGAAGGTCAAATTAAAGGATTAAAACCTCGAGTTGAAGAATTACCCGAAAAAGAAAACGACCTAAAAGAAAAGAATGAGCAATTAGAAAAGAAAAAAAAGAAAAAAAAGGAACTAACTGATAGTTTAAAAAAACTTCGTGAAGAAGTTGATAAACTCCAAATTGAAGCTTCTAAATTCGTCAAGGTTCAAACTTTAAGTACGGAAATGCAAGCAGAAATTACTCAAAGTTGGAAAGAAATTAAGGACTATAACGATCAACAGCTTAATTACACTAAATTACAAAAAAAGTTATCTAAATTTAAAGATTTTAAAGAACTAAAAGAAGAATTAACGAAACAAAAAGAGGAACTTGAGCAGATCCTTCATAAAAAGGAGATATTAGAATCTAAATTATCGAATAATAAAAAACTGATGGATCAAAAAGATAAATCATACGAGGATCAAATCGAAAAACTTTCTAACGACGTTCAAGAGAAGAAAATTCGACTCTCTAGTTTAGATACTTCAATAACGAAACAAGTAGCGTTCCAGATGCTACGAGACGATGGTAAGTTAACTGAACGGTTTGAGAGGCTTCAAACGGTAGAAATACCACTAGTACAAGAGTACAATGACCAGAAACGATTAAAAGAATTCAGTTCGCTTGGTATCAAAACTAAAGGCGAGTTAGACGCGCTTCAACCGAGATTACAAGGAATTACTAAAGATATTTTTCTTGTAGAAGAACTGAAAAATGAAGAGAGTAGGATAAAAATCCAAATCGATGACCTTAAGGATAAAAAGGTAAATGATTTTGAGGTTGGAGAAACCAAACAAAATAAATTAAAAGAGTCTTTCAAAGAAAGTGGATTCGATAACGATATCATTGCAGATTTGGAAAAGAATAAAGACCAAATGGGGGAGATTCAGACGCAAGAACAGGTGAGGGAAGGACTCGAAGCAAAACTTAAGAAGAAAAAAGATTTTTCTACGGTAATTGAAAAACTTGAAGATGATATTAAGAAAAAGAACAACAAACTCGATGAGAAAGAGAACGAACTAAAAGCTTTAAAACCTTCTTACGATAAATTTCAGGCAAAAACGAAGGATTTTAATGAAATGCAAACGCAAATTTCTCAAAATGACAGCGAAATTAAAGAAATAGAAGGAAACTTAGAATACCTATCTAAGGATATAATAAAAATTAAAGCCATTAAAGAAGAAATTAAAGATATAGTACGCGAAACAAAAAACATTAAGAACGAAATCGAAAAATACACTCTTTTACGAAATAATATATTTCATTCTAATGGCGTTCCAAAATTTGCAATTGAACAATTATTACCTGCTATTTCGATTAAAGCTTCTGAAATTCTCAGTGATCTTACTAAAGGAACCTTAAACCAAATCGTCTTCAAACCGATTGAGACGAAGGGAAGAGTGGGATTTGAGATTTTTGTATTTGATGGAGAGCGCGATAGAGAAGCAAACACTTTTTCGGGTGGTGAAAAAACACAAATCAACGCAGCAATACGCTTTGCTATCATGGAACGCATTGCGGAGATACCGGATACCTCCGGAGCAATATTTAGAAAATCTAATACGCTATTTATCGACGAGGGAGATCTTGGAACGTTAGACGATGAGACTACCCGCCAAACTTTTGTTGACAAAATTTTTGAGTTGCAGTCTATGTTTAAGAAAATAATATTAATTACACATTTAGAAGATGTTGTCGAACAGTTTCCTAACCGAATTATTATAGGAAAGGATGAGCTTGGTAACTCGAAAATTCATAATTAAATATAATAAGGTAATGCAAAAAATGGTAACAAAATCATTGTTATATAAAAAACACTATCAAAATATTAATTCAGTAGATTCCCTTCCAGAATTGCAACCTGAAGATATCGGACAATTATTAGTTGATATTGACCGTATATGGCCTTTCATAGATTGTGAATTTAGGAGCTTTCTTGTAAATTTTAGAAATATTTTGAAGGGAACTCGTAAAGATATCGCATTTTCCTACAAGGATAAAGTTCCTATATTAGGAAAAACAACCACCTGTAATGGAAAAACGATACAATCTATTTCAGGGATGCAAGATACGGAGAAAATCGTAAAAGTTGATACAGTCTCTTTTCTCACCAAAATTAAAGATAAATCTTGCGAATTTCGTATTTATCAATTAGGACGTAGGTATGCAGGAGCTGATAATAATTTTGTATCGAGATAGGATTTCTTATTCATATAGAAGAATTAATAAATTATCATGGCAAGAGAAAATGTTGTTCCCTCTGAACTAAACAATCCGCTTTTTAATTCGTTTACATTTGTAAAAGGAATTGGTGTAAAAGCAGAAACAACGCTCAGAGAATTGGGGATACGCTGTTGGAACGATGTTGTAAAAAACGAGTGTCCGAAACCTTTTCCAAAAAATAAATGGTCTGCTCTATGGGACGGCGTCAAATCAGCGATGGAAGCGCTAAAAAACCTCGATATTTCTCAATTAACTGCGCTTATACCCAAAGTACAACATTGGAAGATGATCCCAAGATTTATTGACCGCATTGCTTACCTTGATATTGAAACGACCGGTCTAAGCCCCCATTACAGCCACATAACGACTATTGCCGTCTACGATGGCATAAAAGTTCACGATTTTGTCCGAGGCGACAACTTAGACGAATTTCCCACGTTTATATCTAAATTTCCGGCAATAACTAGTTTTTACGGCAAATCTTTTGACATTCCTTTTATCAGACATGAAATGGGAATCAATTTTAACCAAATCCATTTTGATGTGTGCTTCTTACTTAGGAGGTTACAAATAAAGGGCGGATTAAAAAAAATTGAAAAAAGGTTTGGAATATCGAGAGGAG
>SDBT01013838.1_pt1 | contig 12904 bp, 19 predicted proteins | sample 2277101 | NCBI WGS metagenome assembly SDBT01 (sample SAMN10404973, study PRJNA504765) | marine sediment metagenome | isolation source: marine sediment core GS10_PC15, 103 cmbsf | place: Arctic Ocean: Southern Knipovich Ridge | collected 2010 | reverse complement strand
ATTGATAAGGTTATTAAGTTCTTGAAAGATGTATGAACCAAAAGAAACAAACGCAGTATTAATGTTTTTTGTATTTATGTCACCAACAATAGTATTATCATGTTTATTATTGTTTTTATTGATATTTGTAAAATGAAAAAACAAATTGAAGAAGCAAAGAAAGAAGGTATCGAACATTTTGAAAATATATATGGGAAAAAACCGGTTAGTTTACAATCTTCTGGCAAGATATTAAGTGATACTTTAGACAAAGCCCTTTTTTCACTCCAAAAGTTTCATGAAGAAGATAAACAAGATAAATTATTTGAAAAGTTTGCATTAATAACACAAATTATAGGTTGTGTATTTTTATTAGCTACGTTGTTATTGTTATATCTTTAATTAAATTTTTACAAGAATAATTTTAATAAAGATTTCTTAATTAATATAAATCTTAACTTCATTTGGGGGTATTATAAACGAATAATAGCTTTTGCAGGGTGTGCATCAGCGAAGTTACATCAATAATACTATCCCCTAATCATTTATTTTTAAGTGAAAGGCCTAATCTTATAAAAACAACAACAAGACTTGACATTAAAATCATAAAAATAATACCATTACTTGCGAATAACCTTGCTAACGGTAAATTAGAATTTGAAACATTATCAGCCGATAAAATCATATAATCAGCAGCACTTGATATAAAAGTAAATATTATAACAATTACAATAATTATGATAGCAATTTTATTAATTTTTTCCATTTACAACCTTCCATGAAACCATTATACCAGCAAGATTTAACAATCCTATTATATTATTATCCTGTGAAGCTTTCATAAACAGTTTTAAATTAAATGTCTTGAATTTTCTACGCATCATAACAAAGAATCTCTCTCTTTTAAGCTTATCTAAACCCTGTGGCACCTTAGAATCGAACATCAGATCCTTTAACTGTTCTTCCTGATCTTTAATATCTACTTCTGTTTCTTTTTCAACATTGACGATAAAACCGTCTTTTTCAGGTTTTGAAAATTCAGAAATATCTTTAGATTTATAACCTGCTCTTAACATAGACATAATTATCTTAGATTTAATCCTATATATTGTAAATTCCCCAGATGTTAACATCTTCCTCATAGATTCAAAATCTCTGTAAAACTTTACTTTTAATATATACATATTAATCCCCCAGATCAATCATTAGATATCATAATTCCTCTGATAATAAAGAATAATGCAAACACTAATATTATAATTCCTATTATAGCTGATATAAGCGTATATATTAATAACGCAAAGAAAAACCAAACAATACCAGCTAAAACAAATAAAGCGGGTATTCTTGTAAATTCAGCATATACTATAAAACCAACAAGAATTATAAATATAAATAAATACAGCAGCACCCCTGCTGTTGTTGAAGTGTCTAAGGCATCTGTATTAAACCACTTAGTAGCGTTTATTATATTGTTGTTGTAAGGATCTTCTGAAACTGTTGGAATTGATGCTGTTATAAGCTGCGATCCCGAAGCCCTGTTAAGAACTCCTATACTATTGAAACATATCTCTTTAGATGCAGCTGTTCTTATATCAACAGTAACAGCTTGATTGCCGTCAGTCCATACAGGATAATCTTCTTCTGTTTCAAAATCAATCCAATATTTATTATTACATACATACCAACCTTTATAATCTGTTGAAGGATATTTTTTGCACTCATCAGGCATAGTTAGGAACAGATAATTTTCTATATTAGATGTTTCAATACAGAAAGAATATCTGTCGTATTCTTTTGTAAATATAATATCTTTCATAGATTGTTCTGATAATATATTTATGTTATCAAAAGAAAAGCTGTTTGTATTTATCTTAAAATTAAAATCTTTTATCAGCTGCCCTGTATGCCCGTCTGTTACATTAAAATTGCATAATGTATTTCCTGTTATGTTTGTCTGATTGTTTACAAAATTATATGAATTAGATCCTATTGAAGTCGTTGAAAAACTAAAAGCATCTGAATTATTACATTTTATCTCAAATTCCCAAAGATGCTCATCTGATAATAAAGCTGTCCATGTATAATTTGTATTGATAAGCTGCGAAGTGTTGTCAAAACCTGAAAATGTCGGAATATCAACATCAGTTACATTAAATAATATAGATCCCTGCGTTACATTATTTAAAGTGTCGTTTGCAAATACTGTAAGATTAAAAGGGTTTGCAAAATCTGCGAATAAAGCATCCGATGTATTAAATATTACAGGATATGTTGAAACATACGAAGCTAATATATCCCCTGAAGAATTATAAATTGTATAATTTATTTGATCTATATCATCATCAGTAATAGATATAAGCCAATTCCATACACCTGAAGCATAAGTTATATTGACCTTATTAGATATATTAGTCAATCCTAAAGAAGTATTGACCTGATGATTTGGTGGTATAATAGGATTCCTATTAACAACAGTTATATTTTCAGATATTGAATTATTGAAATTATCATCTATACTATAAGAACAATTAGCAAATATTTCTTTTGATCCATGATTATAATATTCGTGGGTATGATTTATATACCATAAATTATCGGTTACATTGAATAAAACAATATTAAAATGTTTAATATATTCCCTGTCTAACTCTATTATATTTATTTCTTTTCTTCTGTTGGTTGCTACATCTGAAGTAATAGAAACATTTACATTATTAAAATTAGCACACACAGAAGAATTTATAAAAAATTCTCCGAAAGTATTACCATTACATAATGGAATATTAACACCAGCTATAATTTCAGAATAAGTATTTACCCCGCATGATATATTCGCAGTAATAAAACCCGCTGCTGTTTGTGCATTACAAACTTCAAGTCTTATAAAATCCTGAAAATAAGATATGTTTGTATGTAAATTAGTTTCAAAAGAATATGTTTTATTGTCGCAGCCTGAACCGCATAATTCAAAATTATCCTCTGTTCCAATATTTTCAAGAATACCGTTTGCAGTTGTTATGTTGCATATTCCAAAAGAATCGGTTAAAGACGAATTATCTAAATCATCTGTATAATTTATATAAACTTCAAAATTCTCTGATTCCTGAAATAATGTTTTATATCCTGAGGTTGAATTTTTAAATAATAAATCTATTGAAGATGAATTTGCAGGTGTTGGGGGTGGTGCTGCTGGTGTTCTATTAATTAAATGAACATCTCTTATTTCAGCTTTAGATTGACTTCCACCAGATTGACTTGAAATTCCAAAAGTCCAATTATTAGCATACTGAGTATTATCAGAATAATTAAAAAGTAAAACACTATCAACCCACACATTCACATATTGGTTAGTAGAAACATTTTGAATTATCATTGTTAAATTATATTCTACTCCTCCTGTGCAAGTTCCAGCAGATAAATCTTCTACACCTGAACCAGCACCGTCATAAAATTCCCACCTAAACAAAGCAGTATGAGATTGACAGGCAACAGTATATCCTGTGTCTGCAACAGATGAACAATAGCTTGCACCAATTAAAGCAGTTGAAGGAGTAAGGCAATAATAAGTTTTACCGCCACTACTTGCAGTTACAGTAGTCTTTTGCATTAATGAAAAACCAATCATATCTCTCTGGGTTGTATTTACAGGTTCGTCGCCATCAATTTCATAATCAACGCCATCTGCTGTTAATGCTGCCGAATTAAACCATTTAGTAGCATCGGCAGGTTGAGAAGTGCAATCATCATACAAAGCACGTTCTGTTGCATAAGCAAAGCTGCTTAAAACCATTAAAATAATTACATATAATAATACATATACTTTTTTCTGTTTCATCATAAAAATCCTTCCGCATAAGCGTTTATTTTATCAACATACTTTTCATTGTAAAACAAGACCATACAATCGGGGCATAATCCTGATGTGAAATGAAAGCAATTTATACAAACAACCTTATCACATCTGCTGCATTTTATAGTGATTCTTTTTGGTATTCCGCATGAATTGCATTTTGTTTTCATCATTAACCGCCCGATATCGGATTTGCTATTCGGTATATTGATATTCCTAATAAGATAACTAAAAACCAATTAAGGAATGACAATAATGTTGAAATTATTGAAGGCACACCTGATAAAACAGGAGATCTAAAAGCAAACATAACACCTAAAGCATTTACAAAACTTCTTAATGTGGTGGTTTCAACGGGATCGTCTGTCGTCATATTAACAGAATCGACATCAATAGAAAAATTTGTATTTTGAGTAGGATTGGTTATAAAAGGATCTTGAAACATTGAAGTAAGTATTACACTAAGTAAAAACCAAAACAAAATTATTGATATTAGTATTGTTATATATCTCATTTTTCATTTTTCATTCTTTTTTTATCCTGTTGCTTGCTGCTTTACAACCAAAGCACCTATTCCCGCCCCCAATATTGAAACAACAATTACTATCCATACAGGAAGCAGACCTAAAAAGGTTAATACTAACATAAATATAAATTCAAGGAATAATATAACAGGAATATTTATATCCATTTTCATAGATAAAAAAGCACCTATGACAAAAATACCTAATAATAACATCATCAACAAACCAAATAATGTTTTAGATCTAACTGTATTTAAACCAAAATCACTCCAAATACTCTCAACAGATTCAGCAAAATCTCCTGATTCTTCTGTTGTTAATATTATTGATGTTGTATCATTTACAAAAAGAGGATTTGAAAAATCTTCTGTCGTATCAATAAATTTATCAGTTCCAACATAATGAAAATAATTATCAATCTCAACATTTAAAGAATCTTCCTGTCTTACAAAAAAAGCAGAATCTATATTTCTGCAATTATCATTAAATTTAAAATTACCTTTTCTGACTATGCCTGTTACCCCGTCTGTTATTATCAGATCAAAATTATTGACTGATGATGTTGAATTAAAGGAATATGACTTATTTGTGTCGCCAAAGAAAGCAGATATTTTAATATTATTTGTTTGATTTGTAAAAGGTGCTTGAATAGTTCCATTTATTAACGATAATTGTCCTGATTCGTTGATATAAGATATATCATATTGCGTAGGAGAAAATTGCTCAAATATAAGCTGAACGCATGGTTCTCTTTGATAATCAAAAGTATTTAATAAAAAATCATTACCGCCGCTAATATCTAAAGTAAGATTCATATCGAATTCAATACTAAAAGCGGGTGCATCATGAGAAGCGGTTACAACCGCCCCTTCTCCTGTCGGGTAATTTACATCAAAACGATCTATTTCATAATAACCTACTGCCTGCGGTTCATTGATAGTAAAATTTCTCATGACTAATTCATTATTCAATGGGGTAAAAATTATGTTTAAACTATTATCAAAATTAAGTACAGTCCAATCATTTCTAAAAAAAAGACTTGTTATATAATTAAAATCATCACACCAAACAACAGGAAAATTATAACCACAGCCACCGATTGTTTGCGTTGTTGATCCTTCACATATTTTTAAATCATCAAAATAAGTTTCGGTATTTTCACTTTGAACAACTCTTTCAGCAATAGTTATATGTGTCAAATTAGCGGGAGAAGATCCTAACAATTTATTAAAACAGCCATGTGCATCATATTCTCCTGTATCATGATCTTTAATATACATAGAATATAAACCTCTTGTAAAATCTAAATCAAGAACAAATTCAGTAATAAATGGTTTTTCATAGTTAAAATCCATGACACAATTTTCGCCATCTAAGCCTGTTATAACAGAAGTTATTAAATTATCTCCTGGCCCACCTGTTTGTGTTCCCATTGTTATAGTTATTCCATAATCCCCAACAATAACATCAAATAAAGAAAGGATAAGTGCATCTGCGATTGGATCTCCGCCTGATATATCAGAAAAATTAAATGTTAATATAACCCTTTCTGAAATATCAACATCATTTGGTAAAGTTCTTCTTATACTTCTTACAACATTAGTTGAAGCTGCAATTCCTGTCAGATTAAATCCAAAACTACTGTTTACAAAATCAGAAGTATTTACCGGAGTATTAGGAAAAGCAGGATAGGATTCTGAATAAACCCAGTCATGATTAGTAAAAACATCTGTATAATTAAAACTTTCATTAAATAAGAGAACATCACATGTGTTTAAAAAAGCACCATAAGAGAAAGGAATAACTAATAAAAGCATTGATATGATTATAAACAGTTTTTTCTTCATTAATATACACATCTTATTTATAATTTTCCTTAAAAATAAAAAAGGAAAAAATAAAAAAAGTTTTTTCTTCGTTACTGTTTTTTCGATAAGATAATTTTTACCGAAAAGATCAATATAGCCGCCATTAATATCAACATCAATATACCCGTTGAAGCAAATAATGAAGCCAAAGGCAGATCAGTTTCTCCCGCAGTATAATACGGTGTTCCTGATTCATTATCGCAAAATTTGGTAGATTCATTATAAACTAACTGTTCCGAATTATTCCCTAAGGAAATAGAGCAGTTATTCGCATCTGTTATTGAAGAAGATGCGTTTTTTAATGAATTTGCCGACTCACTTGTTATATTGAATATTAATAGTATAGCTACTATAATAGAAATTACTGTTATCATTATAGCTTTGGATTTAATTTCAGCCATTTTAAATTAAAACGGTTAAAAATTATTTGGTTTGACCCATTTTCAAAGCTATATTAACAACTGCGATCAGTATTCCAGCCATGAATATCAATAGCACAACGCCTGTTGAAGAAAACAGAGCAGCTAAAGGCAATCCAGAAGCAGTAATATTATCAGCAGCTTCAGTTAAACTTGTAGAGGAAGCCCCAACAAGATTAAAGATGACAATAATAGCTACGATAACGCCGATTACAGTTGTTGCAATATTAGCAACATTAACCATTTTGTGTTACCCCCATAAATATCAATATATGGATAGTTTATATATAAATCTTTTGTTTTATTAGCATGATCCAACCATAGGCGGTAGATCTCTTATAATCTTAACAGGGTTTATGATGCCAGCCCCGCGTCGTGCTGCATCATTTATTATATTTTGATAGTGTTCGTTACAGGCTGCTAAATCATGTTGATATAAATAAAACATTACGCACATCATCAAGATTAACAATATAACCAGCCAATTCTCTCTTATAACACCACCTATCTTGTCAAGATAAGGTGTTATATCAATATTAATATCTTTATCAGGATCTTCTGTTTTTAATTCTTCTTTTTCTTCCATGTTTTGCACCCCTTATATTTAGGACATAAACTAAAAAATTTATAATCGAAATATGTAAATAAACCTCTCTTAAAACATTTATATATTGTCATTAAACAACTTGCAGCAAAATAAAAAAATACAGGTATTAATAATAATCCTATAATTTGATTCGTATATAAATTATAAAATATTAATGTAGATAAAACACCGATTACATTAACAAATAAATACCTTATCCTTTTAAATTTATTTGACATCTTAAATATAAATATCTGCATCTGAAAATGTAACCATTTCTTTAGTATCGTAATATTTAAAATATGGATTTGCCTTAAACCATGTTCTTGCTTTTTTTCTTCCTTCGTAATAAGCATCAAAACCGTCATAAAAATCCTGAACAATATATATTTTTCCTTTTTTAAATTCTATACATGAACAATTAATTACTATCTGCGTAAGATCCCTGAAATTAATGTCAATCTTTCTTGGTTTTTGTGTTATAATGTATAAATGATTGACAGGATCATCAGACAATACTTTTCTTATCTGCGAAACCCATTTTGATAAGAGAATATTTGACTTTGACATTGAAGCCCTTGCATTGATTATATTATGTGCTTCGTCAAGATAAACAGAAAAATATTTATGTTTTTTTCTTATACCTTCCCAGAAAGCCCAATTAACTTTTTTGATAATCTTTGGTTTTTTCTGTCCTTCTTCTAGAATTTCATCTGTTGTGATAAGATCGTCAAAGCTTAATCTATGGAATTTAATTTTCTTTAAATCAAAATTTGTAATTGGATAATTTTTTCTATCAACGATCTCTTTAACTATTGATAAGGTTTTTCCTGATCCTATCCCGCCTATATAGCATATTATCATTTTTCAATGTAGTATAAAATAATGAAACCAATAAAATATAGCTGAAAATAAACAAAAGAAAATTATAGACGTGAATATTATTGATTCCTGTTTTTTAGTAAACATCTTAACCCTGCGGTGGTTGCTGCGGTTTTTTGCTGCCAAACCACCTTTTAACTGCTGATTGCTGCATTGGATCTTGCAACATATTCATATCTGGAGATTTTGCGACTTCGACAATCTCTCTTCTTGATTGTCTGTTTTTCGATAAAAGCTTTCTTTCTTTAATATTTATAAGATCCCCTATTATGGATTTTTTATTAAAAGTTTTTTCCAGTAGGTTACTCATCATATCGACTGCGGTATGAACGCATATATCCTTATCGGAAAGATCTGTTTTTAATTCAATTTCAGATCCTAATTTTCCAATTTCTCTTTCTTTTACATTAATAAGAGATTTAACAGCTTCGGATTGTGCTGATTCCTCTTTTAACATTCCTTCAATCCTTTCGTCAATAGATGATTTTTCTTTTTTCATTTTCTAAGTAACAATCAAATAAACCGCATATCCAAAACCTATAATGATAATTAATAATACCCAAACTTTATTTTCTCTAAAAAACTCAACAGCATCATTTAAATATCCTTCAAAATCAATATCCATGTTACATCATTAAGTCTTTAAAACCCCTAATTGTATTAATAAAATAACAATAGAAGCTAACCCTGCGATCATTCCACCTATTGCCCCAAACAATAACATTGAATCTTTTATATCATCTGACGGGGAAATAACTTTTTTAATCAACTTATTTTCTGTTATAGCGTGTAATGATTCAGCATTAAGTTCGATATCTTTCCCATGTAATATTTTTAAAGGTTGCGGTTTATTTTCAAAAAACAGATATAAAACCTTACCTGCTGTATTTAATAAGCCGCATTTATCCTGTAAAACATATTTCCTTTTATCGATTATTTCGTCGTCTTTTCCATATAATTTTTTATAGTGCATCTTCCAGCGATAATCCTTATCGATCATTAAGATCATATCCATAGTGTTACGCTTATGTATTATCATTATAAACCAATAAAGAAGACCAATCAATGCAAATACAAATATAAGAACAGCCCAAAGAATCCATGATGCTATATTATAATTAACCATTTTATTGATATTTGTCGTCTATATCCTTTTTTGCTTTTTCTATATATTTCTTTTTCTCATAAGTTTCAAGATCTTCCTTCTCTTTTGTTGAAAGCTTTGGAGATCCTTTAAACTTATTGAATATTTCCTGAATATCCATTTTTAAAAATAAAATAAAAAAGCCTATTTAGGCTTTAAAGTCATTGGTTGAATCCTTGCAAAAGATCCTTTTTTGGTTTCTTCTGTTACTGTTGTAAATTCAACTTCTGTTCCGTCTTTTAAAAAGTTCTCAACTTCAACTTCTTTTCCTTCTTCAAGAGAAGCCCCGAAGTTTGTTAATATCTTTCCTAGTGCTGAGTTCTCTGTTATGTGAACAGGGACACCGCATTTAAGGTCAATATCTAACTCATCAACGCTTATCACTATATCGACATAGTGATATGGTTTTTCCTTCTCTATCAATTCCTTTATTTTTCCTGTATGTTTGCCGTCAGCTATTGTAACAGCTTTTTCTACTTTTGCTTTTACCATTGTTTCTAACCTCTCCCTATCTTCTTTTTTGAGTAAGGGATCATAAATACCGAATTGGTATAATCTTTTCATTTAACAGTCATACAATTTAAATATTCCTGATCTATGATGCAATATTTATTATCAAAGCTTAAAGTGTTTATGGTGTGTTGAATATTAAGCATATCGATTTCTTGGCACTCAAAGCCTTCCATGCCATTGAATACCTTGCAGTAAAATTTTGCTGCTTCCGCACATCTATATTTAGATCCTTCAAACAACGAATTATTTATGAAAAAATCATTAACACAATAAGCTTGTGTTATATGGAAATTTGAATAAGCCATGCACTTATCAGATAAGTTTTGATAAGGATTAAATTTATTATTAAAATCTTCGGGAGATAAAACTCCAAAATAAGCCAACGCACCAATAGCAATAAGAACAATTAAGATTGCCCAACCATAGGTTAATAAAAATTCTATAATATCTAATTCTGCTTTTTTATTCTTCATTTTCTTTTCTTAACCTGTTTTCCATATTTTGAATTTATAATCGGTTTTATTAATTTCCTGTTTAATTGTATGACTTCTAAATTAGTTTTAGCTATAATATTTAACATTTTTAATTGTTCAAATTGTAAATCCATAAGATAAATATTATCAATAGTAACTTCTCCTAAAACATAAAGTAATAAAAAAAGAATTGAAGCTATACCTAAAAATGGTATATCAAAAAATGCGTAAACTAACCACGATAAAACACAGCCTAGATGTAAAATTTTATTAAGTATTTTTGTTCTTCTTGTAATACGAGCAAATTTTTTATTAAACATTATTTCAACACCTTTTTTATTAAACATTATTTCAACACCTTAGAACATATTAAATTATGATGACATCTGGGACAGGTTATATAATATTTAGATTGCTTAGTTCGACTGCCTTTATAGTTCCAACCGTGTCCGCATTTGTAACATTTTGCTTTTTTCATTTTCTTAATTAAAACAGGAAGGAGAGAGTGTCTAACCTTCCTGCTGCTTAAATGGTTTACAAGTGGAAGAAGTAAACCAAGATAAGGTATGACGCACTTACTTATAAATTAATCGGTGTTTGATTATATAATTAAAGCTTTTGAATCCTGCAAAACATCAGGATTAAAGAGTTCTTGCCATTCTCTCTTATTGTCCTCTAAAGATATATTCTTATCAAAGGTTATTTCCTGATTAAAAGATAATTTTCTTTTATTGGCTTCTTTAAACTTAGCAAACCTTCTTATATGTGCTTTCTGCGTAGCCAATAGTTCTATAAACTTATCCTTAGACAGATGATAAACACCCTTGCACTTAGCGTATTCGTCTGTTAAATACATCTTAGGCTTGACGATAATCCCTTCTTTGATTGAAAATTCTTTCTTCATAGATCCTAACCTGTCAGAATCTCCAAGATCTTTATTTGTGATTAAAGAATCGGTATCAAAATAATAAGCGTGTTTACCGCACTTCTTTATATAATCATATAATATATTTCTTGCGTATGCCGTCGTATAGATAGAGAATATTGGATTAACATAAGCGGGTATTCTTATCCATTTCTTTTTAAAAATAAAAAACTCTCCTGATCTAAAGAAATCATCTTCCTCTTGAAGCATCTTTAGATCAACTTCCGAAGCATGGATAATAACCTCTCTTGAATCTATCTTTTGTGCAAACTTTCCATATAAACTATTTAACATTAATTTAACAACAGTTTCCCTGATATCATTTGCTTTTTTATATTTTCTTTTCAATTTATATAAAACATTCACATAATCTATAAAAGGTCGGCATTTCTTAGTAAATAAAATACCGTCATAAAATTTGATTATTCTGTAACCAAGTTCAATCGCTTTTCTCAACTCAAAGAATGTATAATGACCTTTAAAGATCCCTTTTGGAAATAATAATTTTCTTTCCGACTTATTTATATATCTATAAGGAAGATAAGGAATATATAGATCAGGTGCTTCAACTTTTACAAGGCACACGCCTTCATAATTATTTATGGTGTTCATGTTGATTCTTGTTGAGAAGATGCAGCTATTAGGATCAGGATATTCATTAACCATAACAGAAGGATATAAAGAATTGACATCAAAATAATTTAAGTTCTTTATTCTTCCTCTTTTAATAGCTTCACATCTTCCGCCGTAATAAGCCTTATACAGATAATTCAATTTGAATAATTCAGGCTGAAAAAAATATTGTTTTAAGAATCTTCTTTTAAACAGATCCATAGCCGAAGATGCAACTGTTATTCGTAGATTTCCGCCAAGATCATTAAAGCCTTTTTGAAGAAACTTCATAAAATTGTATGTTATTTCTGAATCTCTCTTATTATATAAGACTAATTCATTCTTTTGTCTTAAATTATTAGGTATTTTACCCAAAAAGGAAGGAGTTTTAAGTTTTGGAAGGTTTAAGATCTCTCCCATTTTCTTGACAGAAACTTTAAGAAAGGAATAAGTATCAATGAAATTTAATGATTTATGATTATACCATTTTTTATATTTCTTCTTATATTCTTTTTCCATTGGAATTTTCACTAATAACATATTAGAATTTCTGATTATCGGTAGCATCTTTTTGAATAATTCAGATCCTTCAAGTAACGCTAAAATATCAAAATTAAGATTTGTCGCTGCTATATAACCCGTAGAAAATAATTTATAATTTTTCTTAAGATAATCACAAAAATTATGTTTGTCCCAGAATGTTTTTTTAATACCATAATCGCCGACGATAGATCCCATAAGAAATTTATTCTTTTTGCTGTATGTTTCTATGTCAAACCCCCAAAGAGATTTACATCTAATCATTGGTTTTAATGGTTTAAGAATATTCATCTTTTCATATACTTTTTTAATAGATATACTTTTTTATATCCAGAAGATTTAGATCGACATATTTTACAAGTCTTATAATATTTTTTAACATTAGTCCTTAATATCTTTGGTTTTGACGGTTTTCTTTTACCGCATTTAATACATAACCCGTCATTTAATAATCTAGTTCTTCTATTTTTATAATCCTTTGAGTGTCTTATCTTATCGGGATTTTTTGCTCTATTAAATGCTTCTTCAAAACCTGTAAATGTTTCTATCAAAAGGCATCATGTTCCATATAGTATATGTAAGAAAT
>SDBT01013837.1_pt1 | contig 12904 bp, 7 predicted proteins | sample 2277101 | NCBI WGS metagenome assembly SDBT01 (sample SAMN10404973, study PRJNA504765) | marine sediment metagenome | isolation source: marine sediment core GS10_PC15, 103 cmbsf | place: Arctic Ocean: Southern Knipovich Ridge | collected 2010 | reverse complement strand
CATCGAGGAAGCATTTGGTATACCTGAACAAGAGGAAGAAGAAGAACATGATTATGATATTAAAGAACTTCCATCGAAGATTATTTCAAATATTATATTAATAAGTGATTTATCTGTTAAAGAAATATTAAAACTTCGAACAGTATGTAGAAAATGGAATCAGGTTGTGTTAGAAACAGTATTACCAAAAAAATGTGTTAGAGTGAATGCAAAATATTTGTTAGAAGCAGGAATGAAAGACTTTATGCAGCATTTTCAGAACGAGAATATAATAACTACTATGAGTCAAGATATACTCACAAACAAGGAACTGTCTAAATGTGCATGGCTTGTTGAACATCTACGTGAATTGCATTTGCAAAATATTCCAGCTGACAAGATGAGAGGAAATATCAATAAATATGTCCATGTGAAATATTTACATATGACAGGATGTTCTGGTGCTCGATTATTTACGCTGCATGAGTTGGAGAAATTGGTTATCAATAACTCGAAAATCAAAAGATTGGAAGCTCGAAGTCCTCGTCTGGTTATCTTGAACAACTGCAAGTATTTGAAGAACATTAAGATGACTATGCACAAGAATATGTTTGTGTATATGAAAAACTGCAACAACGTCTTCTCATTTGATGTTTTTAATGGTATTCACACTCTTATTATTACTTCTATCTACGTTAAAAACCTCTGGAAATTGAGTAATATTAAAAATATACAACATTTAATAATCATTCATGAATCTGATGCACTCTTCTTAGTTGATTATACACATTTCAAACACATTTCTCAAATATCTCTTGTTGGTTCTCGTGTCAGATTTATCAATCCTGGACGATTGGCTCTCTTTCATTCTGTCCAAAAAACACCCCAAACTCATATTCAAAATATATTAATTCCTAAATTTCAAGAACAGCGGTTTATACATACTTACAAAAGTATCATAGGTTCACCTATTACAGCTCTTCTTTCAATGAAAATTTAAAATTTAAAAAATTAAAATTTATTAATAAAAAGTAACTGCATAATTACCCACTAGTTTTGAAAATTCATCATACCGAACTGGTTCTTTTCTTATTGTCATTTTGAGTTGTGCTTTCACAGCAATATTTTTCACTAATAATAGAGTTTGATCTGTCATGTTATCCATACGAATGAAGATTGTATGAGATGCTCCTATTACTTCTGTTCCCACAACATATTTATCTGGTTCATAATGTTCTGGTAACGGTTCATGTAATGGTTGTAACGGTTGATCATCTTTACATATATGTCCAATAGCAGTCATTACATTCGGAGGAATTGCAGGAGCAGGAATTGCACATACACGTTTGTCAAAGTTTACCAAATCCCTAAACCACACTCCACGAGTATCTTCTTGTTCCCCAATATAACACAACAAAAACTCTGTATGTGGAATACCCCACTCTAACAAGAATTCTGGTGTCAAACATGCTATCATCATCTTGTAGAAATTGTCCTTGCGTTCCGGTCCATAAGTATACATCACTCGAGCATTATCCATCATAGCTTTTGCCTCACTACCCATATATTCAACCACTTGATGCACTTTCTTCATGATATGTAACTCGGAATCACTCATCTTACTGGGTTCTGGACGCAACAAACCAGTACTTTCCAATACATAGACAGTTTGATCTTTTCCTTTAAGATCGTCTCCAACTTCAACAGCGGTTGCCAATATGATATGATCAGCACTTAATCTGGCTTTTAACGCACTATAGAACATATATTTAGGAATGGCAAATGCAGCTTCATGTCCATTAAGTTTAATGTTTCCACTTTGACTTCCATAAGTTGGCAAATTAGCTAGTGCTTGACTTGACACTCCACATAATACAGAAACGAAGATGAAATCATCAAAATGTCCTGCAATTCTAGCTAATATTTTACTCTTGAATTTACCTGCTTTGAAATTATGTTTAATTTCCATAGCTTCCTGAAGAACTTCTCTCGCTCCATCTTCACAATCACCAGCATCTCTTATTCGCATTATATCAAAAGATTCGATCAGCTCCACCATTTTCTCACTCCATCCAAAAGAGAATCCCTTTCGTTTGTTGTGATCTGCTTCATCTGTAATATAAGGACATGAAGTACAATAGACACAGAGCATGTCCATAGCAATGGTTATTTGTGTAGAAACTTTGCTTTTCATCCAGTGATCTCCTAACAAATTCACTTTCCTTACATCACTAATATTGTTTCTGCGAGCTACAGCAATCGAAAGTGCATTCAAATAATATTCTTCTCGAGATGCTGGCACCTTGAATATATCAAACATAGATCCTGGAACGAATCCAGTACCTGTACGGTAGACAAAAACAGTGATCTTCCCCACTGAAGGGTTGGTAGGTGGATGATTCTCATAAAAAGTCTGATCTGTCTTAATGTATTCAGCTATTTGATTCTCCTCGTGTTCTAACCGTGATGTGATACGCTTCAATAATTTTATTCCCCCATCATCAGTATCTTCCAAAGCAACATTGTGAGAAACTACTGTGAGCATCAAAGTTGCTTTAGTATTACTCTTGATATCAGCAGAAGAGTTGGGTATAATTAATCCACTACGTACTGTTTTACGAGCTAACAATGTCCCGAGAGGCATGTTAGTATACCCTGCTTGGTTCCAACACCATTCCCCACGTTCATTTGTATGACGAGCGAACTGAGCAATATTTAATAAACAGTCATCTGGTATACTATCTCCTTTCAAAGTAAATTCCAATTTGATCTCACCTTTAGTCAGCTCTCCACTATCATCAGCCCATTTCCTGCGTACATCAGTTGACACATCTGAAGAAAGATAAAAATCCAGACGTGGATCTTTCTCATGGTCTTTAGCTGCCAAGTCACTTGTATACTCAATTTTCAAGTGCAGTTCCAATACTGTAGAATCATCAGAAGGTGCTTCTCCTACAAACATATAAGATTTAGTACTAGTCATCTTAATGATTTTGTCCACTTTCTCTTGAGATCCATAATACTGGATTTTACTTGGAGCACGTATATTAACCATTGAAACGAGATGTGAAACAACCAAATCAGCATCTGCTTTTTTGTGAGGGCATAATAAAATACGAACCTCACTAGTTTTTGGATCATATCCTAGTAATCCCACCATCTTCTGATATTTTTTAGAAAATGCAGCAATATAATTATTACGGTGTTTTTCTAACTGGGCTTTTGCTTCATGAGTTTTTTCTGGTAATAACATCTGCAAATATCTACCTTCATCCAACAAATAAGTGGGTCTAGGTTGACCCCACACATCTTGTAGAACCAATCCCGCATTCGATGCATTTGCACGGATAATTGCTTCATCTATTTCACCAAGATCAAGTTCTCCTTTTTTTCTTTTTTTGTAATATTTTCCGATCATCTCGTTCAATGCCTCCTTAGTTTTGTTGTTTTCGTTCATGTCACTAATAATCGCTCCGATATCCATTCCATCATCTGAAAAGTGATCTGGATTAGCTCCTTGTTCGAGTAAATATTCTATTTTGTTGGTGGCATCTTTACCACATATAGCAGCATGTAAAATAGTTTCCTTACGGTTGTTCAGTGCTTGTACATTAGCTCCATTCTGCACCAATATCTTCACCATCTCTAAACTGCCATTTTTAGCAGCTAAATGTAATGCAGTGTCTCCATTATGTGACTCCTTATTAACTTGAATATTTTGCTCTATCAAATGTTTAGCAGCATTTATCGAATTATGAGCAGCAGCTGCATGCAAAGCGGTCCAACCGTCATGATCAACTTGTTCTAATAATGTTGTAATGTCATCACTAGCTACTTGTAGTTCACCTTTGATTACATCTACCTTGTTCAATGCAGATGCTAGCCATAACGCAGTACGTTGCCATGAATCTGCAGATAAAGGGTCGTCTGTCTCATTTAAAAGTTTGGTTAAACTATCGTTAAAATCGTCCATTAGTCTCTCTAATAATTAAATAATATAAATGAACAGTTATTTTTATTAGGTAGTTTCAATTTATTTCTGAATTTAAATCATCAGTTTCTTCGTAATTTTCTAGTGCTTCTTGTGCATATATCTCCAAGTCTTTTACTGTGTCATCATTTTTTCTCTCCACAAATACAAGTGCCTCATCTCCTTCATAAATGAATACAGTATCCTCTGATATAGAAACCGCCGAATACCAGTTTACTGTTGCCTCATATTCCAGCTTGCTTGCAAGCAACAAGCCCCACACACAACGTGGTTGTAATCCACGAGACTTCCCTTCCCAATATTTATGAAATAGTAGTGCCTCTTGTTCTTTCTCGAAGGGCCCTACAATGCATGCGAATTCATATTTGGTAGTTTCTGGACTCTCGTCTTTTCTCCGTCGCCTCCTCCTAGTTCTTGTGTTGTTTCCTAAAGTTCGTACTGGTTTATTTCTCCCAGTGTCATTCAATATTTTGAGCATTCGAATCGGCTCATGTGTGACATGAACTGCGGTACGACTACACTTCGATCGTTTTCTCTTCTTAGGAGAAAATTTGCGCTGTTTATGCACTACTAAACAAGTATACCACTTAACTCCCTCTTCAGGAACAGTCGCATCCATTTCTTCTTCATCCATGAATAGAGTACCACAACTTTAATATATTCAAGTTTTCAAATCATGTAGTCTGTAGTTTAATCATGTTCCTCAAACAGTAACTTTCTAGTTCGTGTATAGTGTCACAAGAGTTGATCACCAATTCATAAATCTCTTTTAAAACTTTTGTTGTAGGAATATCTTTAGGAATCTCTCTCTGTCTCCTACTAACTTTTGCAGACGATTTACACCCTCTTCCTCGTCTCTGATTGACTAAACTTGTACGTTTAACGCCTCGAGTCTTTCGACGTGTCAAATTTCTCTTCCTTATATCTTGCACAGAAGCAAGTGCTAACAATGGATGTTTGTCAATTAATACAATAGAGTGTTTGATTGCAGTTTTTTTGTCTTCAGAATCTTTTAAACTTGAATATCGTAGTGGTTTAGTTCCTTTTGAAGGTGTCACATATATATCTACCATCAATCCTTCAGTCAAATGTGTAAGAATACCCATAGCACAGTTCTTGAAACAATGAGCTTCATCTTTTACTGCTTGCACGCCACACACACTCTCCCATATCCTCAGCATACACTCTACATAATAATCAATTCGAGTGGAATTGTTCAACTGATTCAAATTTGCTCCGTAATATACACTCTCATATGCATGTTTTGTCTTCATCATCCATAATTTAAGAACCATTAGAAAATCTGCTTTTTGTCTCTGCTTCAAACATGATATATAATATGCCTTAATACTTTCTTCAGCTGCTTCTTCTGCACTGGCAATGCGTTTTCTCATTGCATCTTCATATTTTGATGACAACACTAACTTATTTACAAGTTCTGTAGCATATTGTCGTCTCTTAGTTCTTTCTTTAACAAGTCGTGCCAATTGTTGTTCTGCTATTTTCCTCTTTGTTCCGTCTTGTGAAAGTGTACTCCCATGTGTCGCCAGAATATATTCTACATCCCTTCTATCCCCAAAATCCTCCAGTCGGTCATCTATCATATCCCCATTCCAATTCACCAAAGATGGCATTTTAAATCCTCCAGGTTGTGATCTTATATCTACATCTTGTCTACTTTGTGCATAAGAATATTCTATACCTACCATATTACCAGTCAATCTACAACACAACCCTTCTCCACTTTTTAATACATTTGCTTCATTACAGTGCTGATTCCCACATATATGCACTTTAGCTGAGTGCGTACACACATAAATCATTCCTGTAGCAATATGACATCGATCTTGGTTCCTGAACTTGATACCTTGTCGAAAACTGTCAAAATTACACTGGTTATCACATCTATGTGTTGGTTGTACATATGTTGTCAGGAACTTATAAGTGTCGTAGATGTTGTTCATATCATAGGTTCCATAGTTCACGGTCGTTTCATTATGTCTTTTGTTCAATACACGCTCTATGAGGAAATCTATTTCTTGTTGTTGACCTGTTGCTTCTTCGTTTTTTTTTTCATATTGCTCACGTGTCTTTGAAATATCAGAAAGTAATTGGTTTATTAAATCTGAATTCATTTTAATTTTAATTTTAATTTTAATTTTAATTTAAAATGTTGAAATTTTGAAAGTGACAAGAGTTACTTAATTGAGTAGTTGTGACTGTTCAAAAAAGAAGTAAGGATGGATCACCTACAGCTTCTTTTTTTTCTTCTTCTTTTTTCTTATTTTCTATCTCCTCAACCTTCTTCTTTTTTTCGAATTCAAACTGCTTTTTTTTCTTTCTTTCTGCACGTCTAACATTCTTGCGCTCTAGAGTTGCGTTCATCTGATGATACTTATCAGATAGATTTTTATACTCAACTTCAAGATCACGAAGTTCTCCTGACAAATTTTTCATCTCCACATCCGCCTCTTTATTGAAATTCTCACTTTTAATCAGTTGTGCTTCTATCAAAGGTATTTTTGTCAGATAAGAATTATAATTCTTGCGAACTTTCCTCAATATCATTTGCATGCGTTTCTCCCGTTCGAACATAGGCTGATAAAGTTGATAAGCAAGACTATAATACTTGAAAATGATTGAAAGATCCTCTATTTTTCCAGCATAATCATCCATTGTGAACGGCTTTATTACCATCCCCCAATCACGTTTTTGAGCTTCTGATGTGGTTTCTCTCCATTCTCCTGAATGCACCCGTCCTGCCAATTTTTCACAAATCTTCATCACCGCATCAATACCTTTCTTGTATTTAGGCTCCCGCGCTTCAGAACTTGCAAACCATAATAAATGTTCTATTAATGGAATAGCATTCCCGTTCGTTACCCCCTCATCCAAAGTATGCCAATCACCCTTTAACTTGATAGCACTCCCTCGATTCTTGTACTCGTGCTTCTTAATAAAACTCTGCTTTTTGAACATACCCATCAACTCTTCCCAGTTGTCATCACTTTCTTCATGAGTTTCACCATTAACATCTTCCATATCAACAGATTCATCAACAGATTCATCAGCAGATTCATCAGCAGCAACTTCCACCTCTTTCATATTAGTAGGGCCACTCTTGATGATGTCCAGAGAAAACTTCTTAACAAGCTTATATGGATCTAACATAAGCTGCATCACCAAATCACGGGTCTTCTTGGCATTCACATTATATCGGTCAGTGAGAACTCTAGTAGTATCTCCTGGTTTTGTAAGAGTCCTTAGCCTGAGCAACACTTTTCGATCTTTTTTTGGTATTTTTTTGTTCTTCTTTTTTATCTTCTTATTATTCTTCTTTATCTTCTTATTATCCAATATTATCTTGTCATGACAATGTATTGCTCTCGTTGATAAGAAAAGATGAGGTCTCTCTCCATAATAACCAATCAGATTCTCTAGCCATATGTACCGCCAAATACTATCAAAGAATTTACGCGTATCCAAAACCTCATCATACTTCATTGGCATCATTTTTGTTGCATACGTAAACACTGTGTCAGGAGGCATTATCAACCATGTTGTCTGTTTCTCTTGCGTCTCTACTATCACTGATTTGTATACGCAAAAATGCACAACACGTGTCTCAGGATTATAAACTTGAAATACGTACTCTTTTGGAATCGTAAACCGTGAATACAGCTCATTTGACTTGTGGTGACATACTTCATCTGAAGCAAATAGAATTTTGTACTTTGATTGATTTGCAGCTGTGATCTTCTTGAGTGGGGCCTTAAGATTCATTTGTTCCAAAAAAGCTTTTTTGCCACTATCTAACTCACCATCTAAATCACCACCAATTAAATCGATTGATTGCTTGTAACATTTCAATGCCTCTTTCAATGAAACTGGTACGATCTCTCTGCATCCCATAACCTCTTTCTTCTTCTTAAGTGATTTTACCATTTGTTATTTTATTATTTTATTTATTATTTTATTATTTTATTTATTATTTATTATTTATTATTTATTTTATTTTATTTTTGGTTTTTTATTTTATGAGTGAGTAAATGAGGAGCTCCCGTGGCCTCTAAATTTAGATAGGCCTCAAGGAACCCCCTAAAAAGAGGGCTATATCTCACATTTATAACGACAATTTACTCACTCATAAAAAAATAAAAAATAAAAAATAAAAAAACAATTCCCTTTTTAGTATTTAATAAATAATAATCACAAGTAAAAACAGAATGAATTGGTTATATTTATTCTTCTTGTTTGTGATTGTAACTACAGAACCAATCACGAAATTGCCTGTCTATCACAAGGAATATATAGAAGTATTAGTAGGAAACCCTGGACAATACTTGAAACTGAGAATGGACAGGAACTCTAATACTACTATTGTACTATTTGATGCACCATACAAACACTCCCAAACAACTGTAATATATGAAAATGGGATAGGTTCAGAATTATTCTATATGGGATGTGTAGTTGTCCGCCTTCCCTATGTGATAAACCCATCTCTCAGGACTTTTGATACTAAAGTGACTTACCATGGAGTGATTGGATTAGGAAAAGAATCCCTCATATGGACTCATTGGCCTAGAGCAACTATAGGCCCTGCAACTCTTTGTCTTGGTGATTATGACCACGGAGTAGATCGTAACACTTACAAACCTTTTAATTTACATGGAAAATTGAACGAGCCATATCCAGCAACTGTGAATGGACAACAACACAATGTCTACTTTCTTCCAGGAAGCAAATATACTTATCTTCCTCGTGAATTGTATATTAAACATGATCTTAAAGAACCATTACCACTTTTTTACTTTGAATCAGATGCTTCTCTTGGTCTTGATGAAGAAGATATGGAAGAACGTACTGCTACAGGTTTTCCAGTAACTGCAGTAAAACAGCAAAGAGTCAATAATGATATTATTCTGGGGGAATACCCCTGTCTCAATTTTGTTTCTCATGAAGACCACATCACTGGAGATCAAACATTGTGTCCTAGTTATGATTTCTTTGATGTGGGAAATTCTCAACCCACTTTTGGATCAATAAGTGGACTTTTATTATCAGTAGCTTTAGTATTCTGGCTCATGCTCATTTTTGATGAACGATTCCAGACTCCTGAACAAGAACAAGATTGCCGAGAAATTACAAGCACTCTTGCCTTTGAAATTTATGCTTATGTTGCTTCTTTATTTGTAATTATTATAGAATATCAAGCTTTCAAATGTAAGCGGTTCATAGAACATCACTTACCTCAATGTAATGGTCGTGAATGTTTCGACATCATTCCTATAATTTTTGGCATCACTTTAGTAGGTGGTATTATTACACTATTTCTTCCTAGACGATTCAAGTGGCGAAAACTTAGACGGTGTTTTGTAGAAACTGCTTTAGTGTTAGCTATCTGGATCTCTCAAATCCACCAGCACACTTCCATGCCCAGTCATCTCCTCATATTAACTGTCTCTTCTATTTATATTGTGTTGAGATTGTTAGCAATCTTGGAAGAAATCATATACTGGGATTTAACTCTACAGTTCTTGATTCTCCTTTTGTACGCTATATTCGCAACTGTATTCTTCATCTCTCACAATTTACATCCGTTCATCACGAGATTCTGGTTTGGTCTAGGAGATGTTGATAATGCGGTCATTCATTTACTTGTAATATTAGGGTTTATTCCCACTTTATATTTTATTACTGAATTTTATGTTGCTCGTGCTCGTAACACTTTTATCAGTATTTTATTAAAAGAAAAGAAAGCAACATAAATAAAATTTAAAAATTTAGGTCGGAGTATTTACTAACCAATCCAATGCTTGCATAACTACACCTCTCTCCCTTATTGCCGCGTTTCGCTTCCTTAAATATACATGACGACTCATAGTACCTCTTTTCTTTTTTGAGAGTTTGCTTTTTTTAATAGATGATTTAAGTTTGTGATCGAATTTAGAAGGGGACATTTTTTTTAGACACACTACAAAAGCCGCGGTGAGAGGCTTTTTCTCGGGTTTACATAAGGTATAAGAAGTGAGATTGGAATCTAAGTAGATCCGTTCCACGAATTCGTTACATTCTCTGATCTGTTTATAATAACTTTCCTCGATTTTACCGTAGCCATAAGCACAAAGTATCCAATAAACTCCATCAGAACTTTCTCCAGTCACTTCCAAGATCCTCGGTTGATCATTTTTGTCCACTTCCATCATGTTCGCAAAGACATCTAAGGCATTGTTCCGATCTCTGGTGTCAGTGATCTTATCCAGCATATATGGATACTGAATGTAATGCCCAGTGCATTTGCCCTGTGTTACCCGGACCTCAGCAAACCGTTGAGAATCCACGTGATTGGACGGTACAACCACTTTAGTAGAACTGCTACTATTAGAAATATGAATGACGGAGTCGTTGTCAGTTTCATCTTGTTCGTGTGCTGCCATTGATTTTGTAATTCTAATGCTCCTTCAAATGAATTATATAATAACCAGCTTGCTATAGTTACACACACTGCTATTATGATTAACCACTTTTTAATATTTCGTGTTGCTTGTTGATTTATATTTAAAACTGATTTGAAAATATGATATCCTCCTTTTACGGTGAATCTGTGTTTGTTATTAGCCAAATATTCAGCTCCAGCTTCTCCGAATACATTTAACAATTGGTCCACCACTTCTGTTATTTTTGTATTCGGTGGCAAGTAAAAGTCCAAACTCAATACATCAATCTCGCTAGTGTATTCATAACTCATATCTGCTGCCTCTTCGTCATAATCACAATGTTTCTTAATAATTGCAAGGGCGTGTGATGCTAGAAATCCTCCTGCTGCGTTTTCCATGTTTTCCAATTAAGATATCAAAATGAAAAATAGTATGAATATTTTATTGAAAGTATATGTTTGTTAGTTTCAAAATCAAAAATCAAAAATCAAAAATCAAAAATCAAACATTAATCTTTTAACTTCTTCTTCTTTTTCTTTTTCTTTGCATCCTTCTGTTGAGCATTCAATTTACGCTTGCTTTGCTGGAACTCTTTCTCAGCATATGCAAATTCAGCCCATTCAGATTTTTCAGTTTCTTTTTTTTCAACAACTTCAACTTCAACTTCAACTTCAACTTTTTCAGGGACTGGGATCATAGTAGTATCAGTGATTTCTTCCTCAATCTCATCTTCATCTTCATCTTCATCAATTTCAACAGATCCACGAGGAGGAACTTCTATGTCATAATCATAAGGAATAGTTTCCACAGCTTCAATGTTGACTGCATAGACCATACCCACAAAACTCTCCCCCTTGACCAAATCCATAGCATTATCATCATCTTCACCACGTAACCCATTTGAACAGAAACTTTGATAGAGTTGTTCTTCTTTTCGAGCTTTGAGAAGTGCACCTGCAGAAACTTGAGGATCACGAATGATTTTGAGAGCCTTTTCATATCGAACTCGCCATTTCTTGTTCTTGGGAGTGTCCTTGATCTCTGCATTACACATCAAATAGTAACGTTTAGATGGTGCATGATCTTTCTTACTCTTGTACTTGTGAGTACTACAGTCATAATTGCAGTTGATCACAAATCGCTTAGTTTTTGTAGGCATAGTGTTATGAGCCAAGACATAGCTGATCTCATTCACTTTCTTGGCTTCTTCGGGATTCTTGGCATGTAAATCACGTAATGCCCCAATATCTGCAGTCTTTTTACTTTCCACTCGTCCACCACATTTGCGAATCCATGTTTGTAAGAACTCTACAGCACATTGATCTGTAATAGGTAAGGTCTCGTTTTCAAGGAAGCGACGCCAATCTATATAGATGTTTTTGCAATTCAAACGGATTGCATGAGCTTGTGTACCACCAATTTCCTGCTTGGCATTTTTGTTGACAGCATAACAGCTCGTGTTGTAAATATCCAACCAGCACTCGAGCACAGGTTCCATCTTTGGCAAGAAAATAGGCATCAATGGAACAAAATGGTCAGGGTGCATCATTCCAAGTGTACGCATAATTTTCTCGAAAATGTTTATTTCCAAACACATATTGTTCACAGTAGTTTCACAAGTCTTACTATTGCAGTTCAATACTGTCACAAACAATTTAACAGTAGCTAACTGTCTCTTGTTGAAAGGATAAATATCATTAGTATCTTTATCTCTATGTGGGACAGGATTTTTGTTGGAATCAACTTTTTGCTGCAATTCAAAGTAAGTGGAATGAGTTCGTACTTCTTGCACACTAACAATTGTGTCCTGATTGTTCCCCACTAAATCATTAATACGCATTGGCAAATAGATCGTCTTATTACCTTTGATAACATCTAGCATATTCTCGTTGACATGGATAGTATTATTATAAATACATTCCAAGAACACTTTCTTGTAATCTTCTTGCATTTCGGTATTATTGGGAGCAGAATCAATCTTTCTTTCATCTTTCTTCTCTCCATTCTTTTCCACTTCTCCAGCCAACTTTTTTCTTTTTGCCTCTGCCTCTTTCTTTTTGTTATTCGCCACTCTTGTCTCTATCACTTTCTGATAAATATCATTGTAAGAAGGGAACTCAGTAATTGGCATGAGTTCAAGAAACTGAGAATCAAATATCTTATTGAGTAGTTGGTGCATCTGGAGTAAGTGTGGTGCATTGGGCCATGGAATAATCGTCTTTGCATTCGCATTCACATAAATTCCATTCCTCTTCAATTTTAATGTATCTACCACACAAAACTGCCCATCAGAAATCGGAGGATTGTCGAAACATGCCACAGTGATCATTTTATCGAGACTGCAAGTAATTGGTCGTCCTTCACATTCAACTATGAGCATTCGTTTATCTGAACTGATCACAAACTCGTCACTATCTGTGATATATGTGAACGGAAATAGAGGCAGAACTTGTACTCGATAGTATTGAGTTTTCTTTTCATTATTGGCTATATG
>SDBT01013836.1_pt1 | contig 12905 bp, 13 predicted proteins | sample 2277101 | NCBI WGS metagenome assembly SDBT01 (sample SAMN10404973, study PRJNA504765) | marine sediment metagenome | isolation source: marine sediment core GS10_PC15, 103 cmbsf | place: Arctic Ocean: Southern Knipovich Ridge | collected 2010 | reverse complement strand
CTTCTGCAAAACCGATGTCAAATCCTATTATGCTTCTATCGACCATTGCATCTTACTTACCCGGCTGCATGATGCCATTGGTGACCGAAAAATTATCGGTTATATCTGGCAGTTTTTGAACCGCTGTGTGGAATGGGGCGGATTATATCAAGACATCACCAGGGGCATACCCAGAGGGTCTTCATTATCGCCATTGCTGGGGGCTTTTTACCTATTGGAATTGGATCAAAAGATGACCGAGATGGATGTGGCCTATTTCCGCTATATGGACGATATTTTGATCCTGGCGCCGACGAGGTGGAAGCTCAAGAAGGCCATACGGTGGCTAAACAAAATGTTTAACGAACTTAGGCTTGAAAAACACCCGGATAAGACCCTGATGGGTAGAATTGAAAAGGGATTTGACTTCCTCGGCTACCGGTTTGATCCCAAGGGCGTCACATTGGCCTCAAAAACAATAATCAATTTCATCATAAAAAGTCTCCGGCTTTACGAGCAAGAGTCGCCCCACAAAAGAACACGGTGGCTCGGCGACTACATACTGCGGTGGCAGCGTTGGGTAGAAAGTGGTGATATACCCTCGCGGCCGGGCGATATATATACGATTTGGATTGATCTGATCCCAGGTGTGCTACCTTTTGAACCGCTTCCGAAACCCAATGGCGAACACAGTGCCGGTTATAAGCAAATAGAGCGTTGCGGGTTCGGGGATCTGTGAGAGTCCAGGCGCGTAGATGGTCTCTGACAGCCCGTATACGGGTAGTTCGTACCATGACATATCGCCTAACGCGCTGATTCCGCTGCCCATAAGTCCAGCGAACAACCATTGATCTACATCCCCCGCTCTTCCGTAAGCCGAGGACGCGGTCAGTGGCTGGGGCCCGCTTAAGCCGCAGCCGTAACACTGCCACTCGTCAAAACATGCCCGGACGTGTCGGTGCCTGTCCCGACATTATCACTGGACGCATTGTACGGGTCGCCCGGTTCTGTCCACCAACAGCGTTCATTAAACTTACTGAATACCCCCCGCCGCTCCCTCCGGCTACCTGCTCGTCATTCAGATTGTACACCGGATTAATGCTTTGCGCATTGTCGAACGCGTGAACGGTACTGGTTGACGCTACAGCATTCCACACGAGAGCGTCGAGGCCGAGTAGGTCATTAATGGGGGCTGCGGCTGCCATAACGTGCGCGTTGTAATCACTAATGTCCGAGGAATCTCCAGTGCGCGTCGTACTTGTGACGAATAGCAATTGGTAGGCCGAGCCAGGGGCCAGGCCGCTGGGGGTGGTAGTGATTGTGATCGCGCCCGCGTTCACGGCTAGCGCAAAGAATACTGTCATCACCGCGGTCACGTAGCGAAACATCAATCGAAGTGTGTGAGTCATGATACCTCCTAATCAATAAAAGTGGGTGAGAATGTTGTGCACGCCCCGTGAATATGGCGGCACCGGGTGGCCTGTCTTCAAACGCGCAAACTGGTTTAACTCCCCGTCTTACCGCCTATATTATATTTATCAGCAATACGGCAATGGCGCGGAAAACTAACGTTTTATCATCGTGTCGCATCCGCTATAATTCTTGGACTCATCTCCGATAATCTGAGTGGATGCGGGAACTCTGCATGGTCTTTGGAGCTCCGCAAAAAATGTGCCTACTGTCCGACGACAACGTTAAAACTGGAATATCAATTAGATAGCGGTTTTACGCTCTTATGGACTGCCCATCACAATAGGTATATTATGACTTTTTTTTCATTATTTTGTGTATTGTTTTACATACATGGGATGACGCTATTACAATTTATACATTCATTTGATTCCTGCCATTATGACACCCCTTTTTCGACATTCACCCTTGATTGCAGATTACATTCACCAATCACAAATTTTTAGCACCTGCTGGAATTTGAGATTTCGATCCTAAATCTATAAACCTATTGAGGCCAGTTTTTCTTGGAGAAGGCGGAACCTGTGTGTTACATGATAATCCCTAATATCGTTTTCCAGGATGGAGCCGAGCTTCACCTTAAAGTCTCTGTCTTTTAAGAGGGCAAGCTTTTTCTGAAACCCAATAGATTGTTCTTCGTTTTTGAGAGGAATCTCAACTCCCCGCCGGAGCATGAACTCAATGTCGAAGCAATCCCTGATCTCTTCACGATTAAGAAGCGCTTTTATTTTATTATTCATCGTCTGGTCCAGGGTATGGGCCTTTAGAATGACCTGTTTCGTGCTGAATCTGGAGAATGCGATTATTTGTTGATAATCGCATTCTTTCCATTCCCTTCGTATTTCAATCTTCAGCCGTTTTGGATATTGGGCAGACCGTAATTCGAACAAGATCGTGTAGGGCTCCTTTTTCAGGGACGAGACAGATTGGATATCAATAATGAGTGCGGCGAATGGGGAACTATTCTCAGCTTGACATTTTCATGAAAAAGGCATATATTTTCATGAAATTCAACAGGAGGATCGAGTCAATGGCCAATTTGCAAATCAAGGGAATGGATGACGAACTTTATGCCAGCCTAAAGGATCTTGCCACTTCAGAAAACCGATCGATCACTCAGCAAGTCCTTTTTCTGTTAAAACTATATCTTGGGAGAAAACATCAGTTTTACAAGATTAAAACGCCGGCCCAGGTTTTGTTAGAGCTTGCGGGGTCTTGGGAGGATGTAAGATCGTCGGAAAATATTATAAAGGATCTGAAAAATAACCGGATAAACTCACAAAAACTGCCAAAGGGATTTTAATGTTTCTTCTTGATACTGACACCATTATTTATAATCTGAAAGGAAACGAGGCGATAAAAAGAAACCTTCAGGATCACTTTGAAGATCCGATGAAGATATGTGTCATCACATTGATGGAGTTATATTTTGGTGCATATAAATCGAAAAAAATAACCGGAAACCTGTCAAAGGTCAGAACAATAGAAAATGCGTTTGAAATCATTTCCGCTGGCAGCGAATGTGCAGAAATATTTGGGATGCTTAAAGCATCCTTGGAAAAATCCGGCACCTTACTGGATGACTTTGATTTGATTATCGCTTCATGTGCCATGACCAACAATTTGACCCTGGTTACCAACAACACAAAGCACTTTAATAGAATTGACAGTTTAAAGCTCACCAATTGGACTGTTTATCCGGAATAGCCAAACAACATTCCCTCTTTGGCTATGAATTCTTGATCAGCGACCACGAGTGAAAGACAAGGGGTTAAAAATGTCAACTGAAAGGATAAGAAAAGGAAAGGATAAGAATTCGCTTTTTGAGAGCGGATCAAGCTAAAAATCAAGGTAGACAGGGTTGTGTGACGGCTGGTTATGAGTAACAACATATTGTGCCGCTGCTGATGCGGCACCAAGCCCCAACCGGCTCTATCCAATAAAATCCCATATAGAGAATGAAGATTGTAATGTCAACCCGGCAATTGGCTAAAATCGGCTGAAAATATTTGAAACGGTTTGCCATGTGTCGGAAAAAAGTCCATATTAAGTCAATATTATGACCTAAACTAAGGGTGAATTATATGAAGCTAAGCCAAGACCTCAAGCCGGTAAGCTATTTTAAAAACAACATGGCCGAAGTGATTCGTAAACTGAACGAAAACCAGGGCACCATGATTATTACTCAAAATGGTGAAGCCAAGGCCGCACTCATCGATATCAAAGCGTACGAAGATCTGCAAGAAACCTTGGCCATGCTGGAAATGATAGCTCAAGGCCATAAAAATTTGGCCGAGGGTCGATACCGGCCGGCAGCGCAAGTACTGAAAGAATTTGAAGAGCGCGTCGAAAAGGATTTTTCCGAATTTATTTCCATAGTGGACAACGTACCCGCCGCCGACCTTGATCACTCCCTGTTTTAACCGATACCAATACGCTTTACCGGTGCCAAATTTCGTAAAATGCATCTATCACTTGGTCCGGGGCTACTTTTTCCAGGCAGACAAATTGATCGCAATCATTCGAGTTTGTCTCAAAGCAGTGCCGGCAGTTGATAATCGGTTTAATCGTTCGAACCGCCCTCCCAATCGGCCTCCATCGTTGCGGATCAGAGGGGCCAAAAATGGCCACGGTGGGTAAACCGAGAAAGGCGGCCAGATGACTTACCCCCGAGTCGTTGCCGATGAACCCTCCGGCGGCTTTCAGTAAATGAACCAATTCATTTAAATCATGCATCAAATGAACTATCCGCAGTGTACCCGTTGCCGAGAGATTTGCAGACAACGATTTTTCAGCCGGTCCGATGATGAATTCCGGAGTCAAGCCGGCTGAATGCAACATTTTTTCGGTTTCAATAAAATAGTTAAGGGGCCAATTCTTTTTCGGGCTTCCGGAGCCGGGGTGAATCATTATTTTTGCCGGATCAAAGGCGCTGTCTCTCAAATCTGAATGTGGAATTTTTGAAAGCCTGCTTTCAATCTTGATATTTGAGTCTTTAAATATTTTCAGACCCGAAAGGTTTTGCAACAGATACTGCGTGACGTGGATTGTCTTTGATCGTGCGGGGCGGGGTGGTATTCGCCGGATGATCGGTCCCCTGATCGTATTTAGAGAACGTTCAAGCTCCTTTGAGAATGAAAACAGGAGAATAAACTGGTAGGCAGACAGCAAGGACATGATTGTTGAATCAGGAGTACCGCTGTAGAGGGAAACAAACCGGGCCGATTCTAAGGGGAGACAGTGCTCGACCAATTTGAGATTGCAGGCCAGCTGTCCTAATTTTTGCTGGCAAAGGACATCGATTCGGAAAAAATATTTCTTTAATTGGATTATGGCTGGAAAAGTAAGGATAAAATCGCCGAGCGCACCCTGGTGGATGATTAAAAGCTTTTGTTCAGGCATGCATCTGTTTTGGTAACCGTTCACGGGTTCAGAGGTTAGGGGTTCAATTGAACAGATGGATGGTATGGATGGCTAACATGCGGAAGCGTTCATGCGTATGCAATTACGGCCTTCTTTTTTGGCCCGATAAAGGGCGTGATCGGCTTCACTAATCAGGGTTGTCGGCGGCATCTTTTTATTTGGAATGGTGGTGGCTCCCCCCAGGCTGATGGTTATGTTATCGCATACCCGAGATGCCGAATGCTTAATTTGTAGTCTTTCCACCTCGAGACGCAACATTTCCGCCACCACGTTCGCACCTTCAAGGTTGGTGTCGGGTAGTACAATGGCGAATTCTTCACCACCATACCGAGCGACCAGATCCGCAGGGCGCCGGACCGTTTCATTCATGACCTTGGCTACCTGCTTCAGACAATCGTCACCGGATAAATGGCCGTAGGTATCATTATAGGCCTTAAAGTGATCGATGTCGGCCATTAACAGGGATAGTGGCACGGAAGTGCGAGCCGCGCGTCTCCATTCGCGTTGGAGGAGTTCTTCAAAATAGCGCCGATTGGCTATACCCGAAAGACCGTCCAGATATGAAAGGCGCCTCAGGGTTTCCTGGGCCCGTTTTATTTCAGTCATATCCCGCCAAATGCTTTGAATAAATTTTCTTTTCCCGATCGGCATCGCGCAACTGCTGACCTGGATATCCCTAACTTTGCCACTCTTGGTGCGGTGCTTGGTTTCAAATGTATCGGATCCGGTCTGGATCACTTTCTGGATATGCGCCGTGAATTCATCGGGAGTTTCCGAAACTTCAAAATCGGATAGGGTTAGATTTGTGAATTCCCTTGATGTATAGCCTAAATTTTCATGCGCGCGGTGGTTGAACTCGACCAGCGTTTCGGTTTCGGCATCAATGAGCACAATTGCGTCGGCCGCCTGTTCGAAAAGCGTCCGATATCGTTTTTCTGAATCTTCGAGGGCTTTATGAAGCTGCCGTTCTTTGAGGACTCGCTTTAATCTGACATTCAACTCCCGGAGTCTAACCGGCTTTTCCGCAAAATCCCTGGCGCCGAGTTCGATTACCTCTTCGTAGATAAAATCTTCCGAATAACCGGTAATGACGATCACATCCGATTTATATTTTGCTTTTACGATTTTGGTGAGCTCAAGGCCATCCATTTCCGGCATCTTAATGTCCGTGATAACCACATCAACCGTTCGCGCCTCCAGTATTTTTAGGGCCTCTTTGCCATTTTCTGCTTCAGAACAATCGTATCCGGCATGTTGGATTCCCTTCTGCAGCACCTGCCGGATCATTTTATCGTCGTCCACCACCAGGATATGAACAGGTTTCGGATCTTGTCGATTCATTTTCTGGACTCGCTTTATCTTTCTTATTTGTTTAAAAGGTCGTTTTTTAAAGGGCCAGACACCCTTGGCAATAAAACACGTAAAAAAATAGCTTACCGGAGCAGGGTTTATTTTGCAAGTCAATGAATTTTTGGAATGTAAAAGGGGCAAAGGTGAGCGGGAAATATCCCAAGCGCTTTTTGATCCGCCCATTAAATAAACTGTCTTAATGTAAATAGCGCCTTCATTCGATTTGCTTAACATTCCGGATTTATAGTAATATTAGGCGTAAAACTGGACTTTTAGGCGTTGATGAATATAGTATGGGGGTTAATAGGAGGAAAGAGAAGATGATCGCATTTAAAGAAGATGATTTTTTCCGTTGTTCGCTTAGCCTAAAACCCCTTTTGGACTATTTAAAGCAAAACGAGGCCGCTTTCAAAGAGCTGGCACCGTGCTCGGACACCTTCACCGAGATTCTGGATCAGGCACCGGAGCTTCTGGAACCGATCGAAGATCCCTCGATCCTGGAACGTTATAGCGGTCAGGTGAAAAAACTGATGAGTCTGGTTTTTCCGCCCGTATTCTGGGATACCGAAGCCATCGGCGCGGTGGTCCCCCTTTCGATGCAGCCTTTCTGGATTTCACCGGGCTTTAAACGGCTGTTTCTAAATGATGAAGGCGCTTTTATCAGTAAACTGAATCTGGATGAAGCGGAATTTAAGCGCGGAAGGCTTATTCGGGCCTACCTGTTAATCTTGGAAAAATTTTACGGCATACAACAAAAGCTCGATTATCCGGTGATTCATACCGTGGCGGATCCCGAAACCGGACTGGACCGGCATTATAAGATGAACATCGATCTGCGCTTTGTGGATGCCCATGCGGTCGGGGAACCCAAAAAATTGACGGCCGCGGAGCGTGCATCGATCCTGGAGCATTTGACCGAGCCCGAAATCCTTAAGGAAATTCTGCCCTTTGAGGACTTTGAACTGCAGGGCTTTACGGTCCTTCAGGCCATCGATGTTACCGAATCCGAGGTCATATCCGCCCTGGAAAGAGATCTCATCGACCAGGAATCGATTATTTCAAGCGAGGGGTTTTTACAGATTCAGCAAAGACTCCGAACCCTCCTCCGTCGTCCCGGGCTTGTGGCCGGTATCGCAGCGATTCAGGAAGATCAGGTTCTTCTTCTCAACTCGGGATCCGACATGACGCAACATTGTATTTTTGCAGATTCGCAACATGTTCCGATTTCCGAATTTGAAGGAACCGTATACGAAAAGGCGGTTTTAGAAGGGGCCATCCAACGCGTCCCCGATGTAATGGAGACCTGTTGCCCCAAACACATGAAAAAAGATATGTCTTTAAGAGGTGTACGATCATTGCTCATCATCCCGCTGCAATATAAAGGCGAGGTCATCGGAACACTCGACCTTGGCTCTACGAAACCGGGCGATTTAACCCCCATGGATGCGTTGATGATGAGTCAAATCCAACCCCTCTTTTCCATGGCCATTAAGAAAGCCTTGGATGATTTAGACAACTCGATTCAAGGCGTGATAAAAGAAAATTGCACCGCCATCCATCCCGCCGTGGAGTGGCGCTTTCGCAAGGCGGCCATCACCCATCTGGAAAATCTTCGCCGCGGGCAGGTTTCGGAGATGGAGTCGATCGTTTTTAAAGATGTCTATCCGCTTTATGGCATTTCGGATATCCGGGGATCCACCCATGCCCGAAACAATGCCATCCAGGGCGATATGGTGGAACATCTGAAACTGGCCCGGGATGTGGTCAATCAAGCCGCGGAGGCCCGATCTCTATTGATCATGCGCGAACTCGGCGGGCGTATCGAAGATCAAATTTTACGCCTACAAAAAGAATTGAGAACCGGTGATGAGCTTTCGACGGTAAATTTTTTACAAGATGAGGTGGAGTCGATTTTCCCACACCTTAAAGGTTTCGGCCCCAAGGTAAACCGCGCCATTGAACGTTATGAATCGCGCGTCGAAAAAAACACAGGCTCCGTCTATCGGCTGCGCAAAGATTTTGAAGAGAGTGTTTCGCTTCTAAACCAGAGCTTGGCATCGTATCTGGATCAGGAAGAGGCAGAGGTTCAAGGGCTCTTTCCGCACTACTTTGAGCGACACCGGACCGATGGCGTGGATTATATTATTTATATCGGGGGTTCACTTTTAGATCAGGGCACCTTCGATGCGCTTTATCTCAAGAACCTGCGTCTGTGGCAGATCAAGGTGGCCGCCGGAATTGCATGGCATACCGAAAAACTCAAATCATCTTTAAAGGTCCCTCTCGATACGGCGCACTTAGTGCTGGTTCAAAACACGCCTTTGTCCATTCGTTTTCGATTTGATGAAAAGCGGTTTGATGTGGATGGCGCCTATGATATTCGACATGAGATTATTAAATCCCGGATTGACAAAGCGGTTGTAAAGCAAGATGGGGAACGGCTTACCCAGCCTGAAAAAATCGCTATCGTATATTCCCACCCCCAAGAAGTTCAGGAAATACGCCGCCATATTGATTTTCTTCAAAAAGAAGGTTATCTAACGGGTGAAGTTGAGGATTTGGAGCTGGAGGATCTTCCCGGAGTACAAGGGCTCAAATCTTTGCGAATCGGCGTAAACCTGGAATCCAAAGCCCTTTCAAAACAATTACAGCGCATGGTCGCTTAGAAGCTGTTTTAAAACTGCATCTAAGGCCCAATGGCTGCGTTGCGAACCGATTCAAAATGCTCACATACTGGCGTGTATGTTCCGCTTTTTCGTCCGTCCGCGCCATGCCCTTGAACCTGATCTACAGTTTAAAACAGCTTCTAGGCTTTTGGGATACACCATGGGCAACAAAAGGTAAAATCATGGAATTTTTTTTATGTGTTATCGGGATGGTAATGATTGTAGAAGGTGTGCCCTATTTCGTATTCCCCGCCAAGATGAAATTTTGGGTCACCAAGATTATGGAAATACCTGAAACCTCACTACGCCGGTTTGGCTTCAGTCTCATGCTGCTAGGGCTTTTTCTGGTCTATATCGGAAAACGGTAGTGTCGATGTACACTCTTTCTGATTATGATTACGATCTGCCTGAGACATTAATCGCCCAACACCCGCAAAAACCGAGGGATCATTCCCGACTTCTTCGGCTGGATCGCAAAAAAGATCAAATTTCCCACCATACCTTTTATGAAATATATGATTTATTAGACGACTCGGATGTACTGGTGGTCAATAACACCGAGGTGATCCCGGCCCGGCTGGTGGGGAAAAAAGAGACCGGCGGCAAGGTCGAGGTTCTCATTTTGAACAATGCCGGTTGGCGCAAATCAAAGATAAATGAGATCGGCGTGGTGTGTGATTGTCTTGTCAGGGCTTCCAAAAGGCCCAAAACAGGAGCTCTCATTATGTTTGATCAGGGATTAAAAGGCGAAATCATCGACTGCCGTAATGATATTTTTCGACTTCGGTTTACATGCCGGGGCGATTTTGAAAGCATCCTCTATCAGATCGGAAAAGTTCCGCTTCCGCCCTATATTAAACGGCCTGACGATAAGATAACAGTTGATGACCGCACCTCATATCAGACGATATATGCCTCGCAAAAGGGTGCCATTGCCGCACCGACGGCCGGCCTCCATTTTACGGAGGCACTCTTTAACAAAATCGAGACCAAGGGAGTTAAGATCGCCGCTGTCACGCTGCACGTGGGGTACGGCACGTTTCTTCCGATTCGGGTAAAAGATATTCGCCGGCACCGGATACATGCCGAATGGTTTTCCATATCACAAACGGCAGCCGATCTGATCAATCAATCAAAAAAAAAGGGGCACCGTATCATCGCCGTCGGAACCACCTGCGTGCGTACGCTCGAATCCGCATCCGATGACCAGGGCGCCGTCGTGGCTGGAAGCGGTTGTTGCGACCTTTTTATTTTCCCGGGCTATCGGTTTAAGGTGATCGATGCCATAATTACCAATTTTCATCTCCCCCAATCGACCCTGATTATGTTGGTTTCAGCATTTGCAGGGCGGGAGAACATATTAAACGCCTACCGGGAAGCGATTGAACAAAAGTACCGCTTTTACAGCTATGGCGATGCGATGATGATTCAATAGTGATGGCGTCGTAAAAAGTCCCATCTACGGCGTTGTAGTATTTTTTCAGACACTCGGCATACTCCATGTATAGCCTCGTTCCTGAAAAAACACTACGCCTTGTATATGAACCTTTTTACTTAGCCATCTATAGTTGCGCGACTTTTTACGAGATTGTCAAGGATTGCGGATATGTTCAAATTTGAAATTATGACCGAATCGAACGATTCGCAGGCGCGGGCCGGACGCATCCGCACCGCGCACGGGGATATCCAAACACCGGTATTTATGCCGGTGGGGACCCTTGGAACTGTAAAATCGCTATCTCCCCAAGATTTGCGGGAATGCGGGGTCCAAATCATTCTGGGCAATACCTATCATTTGTATCTGCGGCCCGGATGCGAAGTCATCAGCCGTTTTTCCGGCCTGCACCGGTTCATGGGCTGGGATAAACCGATTCTGACAGATAGCGGCGGTTTTCAGATTTTTTCGCTGGCCAAACTGACTCAAATTTCCGCCCGAGGCGCCACATTCCAATCGCATCTTGATGGTTCCAAACATCTCCTGACACCTGAAAAAGTGGTTGAGATTCAGACCTGCCTTGGATCCGATATCTCGATGTGCCTCGATGTGTGTATTTCACATCCGGCCAGCAGGGCCGAGACCCGAGATGCTTTAAAACACACGTCCCTGTGGGCCGGCCGATGTAAAAAAGCCTGGGAGAGATCCTCAGACGGCAACCAGGCGCTTTTTGGTATCGTTCAAGGAGGCATGTATAAGGATCTGCGTGAAGAATCGGCGGCCCAACTGGAAGAACTCGATTTCAGCGGATATGCTGTGGGAGGCTTGAGTGTGGGGGAACCCAAAGATACGATGCTGGATATGGCTCAATTCACGCTGCCGAAACTACCCCCTGCCAAACCCAAATATGTCATGGGTGTCGGGTTGCCCGAAGATCTGGTCGAGCTGGTGGCGCTGGGGGCCGATATGTTCGACTGCGTTCTTCCGACCCGTAATGCGCGTAACGGCCAGCTCTGCACCCAAACCGGCACAATCAATATCCGCAATTCACGCTTCAAACAAGATACCGGGGAAATTGATCCCGGGTGCACGTGTTATACCTGTCAAAATTTTTCAAGAGCCTATTTGCGACATCTTTTCATGTCAAAAGAACTACTTGCATATCGTTTGAATACCATCCATAATATTCATTATTATATCGAATTAATGGCACGCATGCGCCAGGCCATCGCGGATGATCGGTTTGGATCATTTCGCAAGGCTTTTTATGCAAAAAGAAATAACAGTTAAAATACCAGATGCGTTGATTGATCATTCTTCAATCAACAATCATAAATCATCAATTCAAATGGGGGTAAACGGATGAAAGAGAAAGTTGAAAGCGCCTTAAAAAAAATCAGGCCCATGCTCCAGGCCGACGGCGGGGATGTGGAATTTGTGGAGGTTGAAAACGGTGTCGTCAAGGTGCGTCTGCAGGGGGCCTGCGCCGGATGCCCCATGTCCCAGATGACGGTCAAAAACGGAATCGAAAAATTATTAAAAGAGGAAATCCCCGAGATTGAGGCCGTAGAAGCGATCCCCTAACTCCCTGATCAATCAGTTTGCTTTAAAAATATCGTGCATTGCCAAGCGGTGAGGTATATCTGCAGCCACGGTGAGGCCAAATTCAACCATAGTTGATTAAGGCAGCGGAAATTCCAAATAACAAACAAATTACAATGACTAAAATTGATGGTTTCGCAAAAAGTCTGTTCCCCTGTTCCCAAACAATTGTCGTTTGATCTTATCTGAGATTTGGATATTGGAATTTGGTACTTGAAATTTGTGATTTCTCTCCGAGCCGTAGGCTTTACGAGCCGGAGGCCGGTTCATCCGGGTGGAGGGGTGATATGACCATTGCCAAAAATATTTCGGAAGTTATTTCCAAATCCTCTTGGATCCGCAAGATGTTTGAAGAGGGGGCGCAATTAAAGCAGGCGCACGGAGAAAAAAATGTATATGATTTCAGCCTGGGGAATCCGGATCTCCCCCCCCCGCAAAAATTCAGGCAAGTCCTCCAAACGATGGTGGCCAACGAGGGTGGTGTCGATCACCGGTATATGCCGAATACGGGCTATCCCTTTGTGCGCCAGGCCGTTGCGGCCTATCTGTCGCAGGAGCAGAAGCGCGCGGTTTCCGAAAATGACGTGATTATGACCTGCGGCGCGGCGGGGGGGCTGAACATCATTTTAAAAGCGCTGCTTGATCCGCAAGATGAGATTATTACCCCGGCGCCCTTTTTTGTGGAATACACTTTTTACGCCCAAAACCATGGCGGTATTCTTAAACCGGTGGCTACCCACTCCGATTTTACCCTGGATATAGATGCGATTGCCGCGGCGATTACACCCAAAACAAAAGCCGTTCTGATCAACTCGCCCAACAATCCCACCGGGCAGATTTATTCCGCTGAGAGTCTAACCCGGCTGGGAGCGATTCTGGCCCAAAAAAGCCGGGAATTGGGACATACCCTTTATCTCATCTCCGATGAGCCGTATCGCAAAATTGTTTATGACGACATCCGGGTTGCGAGTATTTTTGAG
>SDBT01013835.1_pt1 | contig 12906 bp, 10 predicted proteins | sample 2277101 | NCBI WGS metagenome assembly SDBT01 (sample SAMN10404973, study PRJNA504765) | marine sediment metagenome | isolation source: marine sediment core GS10_PC15, 103 cmbsf | place: Arctic Ocean: Southern Knipovich Ridge | collected 2010 | reverse complement strand
GCGGTGACAATACGGCGAGCCATCCAATATATTTGTTCATCTTTCCATTCCGGATGAACTTCAGCCAAAACTTCAGCCAAAGAATTATGTTCTCGAGTCCAAAGGGTATACATAGCCGTCAGAGGAGCATTTTCATTGACTCTAGAATCTCCAGCTTGAAATAGCCTATGACGATCATCCATGCTGAGGATGGCTTCATCCGACATGCTGCGAGACATACGCATTTGACCGCCTACCTGTCTTCGTAAATTCATACTAACTTCCTTACTGTTTCCATATACACAGGTGGCATCCAAGAGAGGGGATATGGTATTTGATAAGATTTCTCTGCCCTCCGAATCTTCTCCCATACTTTTAACACCTTCCAGATCTACTACATATCCAGCGCCTTGGGGATCAAAATGAGGATCCCCAGTGAAATTTAAAGTCAATTTTTTGCCTCCTGCCTCGGTGGAGACTATGCATTGTTGCACAAATTGACCCCAAACCCAGACGAAATTAGACAAATGTGCTTTGTTGGGACGGAAAAAATCAAGGTCTTTTCTGTCAGCATAGGCTTGCTCGGCTTTGCTTTGAAACACCGCACGATTACAAACAAGATTACTGATTTCTCTAGGATTTGGAAGTGGTTTGGTGTGGGTCGTGACAGAATCGCTTCCCGTCAACCCAACTTTTGCAGAAGATGCTGAGGAAGGCGTTGCCGTGTCATGCCGAGCAAAAGGTTTCCCTCTCTGTTCACAGGCATAAGGACGATATACAAACACATTTTCATTTGAAGATTTTTTCATTTGTTCTGCCAAGGTCAGCATGCCACTTGTATCCTTGACCCACCAATCCTCTCCTCCATGGTTGTGATTGTGATGACCTGTGGCTCCCACAATAATGATTCCCACAAAGAAAATTAAAATTGCAAAGGAAATAATAGTGATAAACAAACAACTTTCCCAACTTGATTGTTGATAATAATAAGCGGCTCGTTGATGTACATGGCGAGCGTACATGCGACGTAACCACCACTGTCGTTCAGCCTCACTTCGAGGTCCTCCATTGTAATCATTCATGCTGCCGTAAAAAAAACCCAAAAAAACAAATAAATAATTTATTTATTTGTTTTTTACAAAATACTTCTGTGTGTGTTGTTTTAGGCACTATAATCTAATAGCTTTGAAACAAAACATATAATATGCAATCTTTTAGAAAAGTGAAACAGGAAAAAAAAAAGCAATTCTGCCGTTGTTTTTAGTCCTGTTTTGACAGGGCAGTCACAATCAACGGGGGTCTTTCCATTACCTGAAGGAGTTCCTTGAGGGCATTCAATTTCCATTCTGCAGTGGTGTCTATGGGAGTCTCGTGACGCATTGTATTCCTTTCAACAACATTCTGACGTCGGCGAGGCACAGATTCTTTCTTTAGGTACCGGTGTCTTTGTTTAGATCTTTTCCTTTTTCGAGAAGATGATGATGATGAAACAGTGGCAGGTCGCGGCATACGGCTTTCATCTCCATACCGCTCAGCAATCACTTTTCCATTTTTCCCAGCAGTGGCAACAGTGGGGAACATGCGGAAACAGCTGCTTGGAAAAGCACAGATACAACTAACATTTTTCGTGCTTTGTCTTTTGAAATCCATGAGTTCGGCCTGAAATGTTCTTCTAGCCCCAGCTTCTAAACAATCAATCAGATCGCCTCGGGGATAGCAAAAGTAGATTCGAGCCGATTTGTTTTGCCACTGCACGCGTACAGCACAGGTGCGACAATGTCGGTCGATATACCTTGCCAGGTCAGCTTCATAAATATGAGCAATTCGGGTGGCTTTCACGAAATCTGGACGGAAAACCACACAAGCTACTCCCTTACAATCGTCACAGGTTACATAACAGAATCGAATCGTGGCCAGTCTTCCTAGGCGTTCCCATCGGCCAAAATCAGTCACATGAAACAGGGGAACTCCAGCAGTCGGAATATCTTCAGATCTCAAAGTCATTTTTCGTTTTATTTTTTCACTTTATTTTATAAAAACAGCTCAACTTTGGAAATATAAAGTACCATAAAAAAATAGAAATAAAAACAAAAACAATGTCATCTTTACAAAAAATTATTATTTTATCGGAATCCCAGAATCAAGAAGATTCTCCAGAATCAATTATCATAATTCCAAAACCAAGGCCTCTACCATCTCGGATTGTGAAGCTATCAAAAATCCGTCTGGTGGTCACAAAACCAGGGCGGCCCAAACCCCGTCTGGTATTAATAGAAACGGCGATTAACCCCAAAAAAATTCTTATTTCGATGGTCATGGATTTTTTGAGTTCTAAAAAGGCCCACCAGCTTCTGATACCCATCTTGCCGAATGTTGAAGTTCTGAAGGGATGGGCCGATAATTGGGAATACGTACCAAAGTGGCTTAGTTTGCATTCGGAAAGTTGTGTTAAATTTGAAAGTGGGGATTGGGATCTACCAAAAATGCCAAGTGCTTTACCAAGAGTGATCATGCAACGTATAGCCTTGAAAAATAAGTTTGGTTTGATGCGTTTATCTTCAAAGGGACTATCTACTAAGGATATTATGGAGCGTCTCACAAACCAATTCCCGGACCACGACCATTTAATCAATCTTTCTGGCGGTTGGAGTTCTATGATTTATGTGTTTTTTCACGTGCCTCTTGGGAAATTGTACATAGGTTCTTTCAATCGCAAGAACGAACGGTGGGTCAGGCGATCTCAAGAACATTTTAGTGATGCTTTGAAAATGTCGAGGGGAGGTACTCCCAGTGAATTATGTTTCGTTCTCCGCACTTCTGCTTTAACCGATTGGAGAATTTTTGGCTTGCAAAATTGTTTCAAATTACGTCAACCTTGCACTGGAATTGAAGGGTTTTGGATTTCATCTTTGAACAGCATACAACCTCACGGATTTAATGGCAATATACCAAGTATAAGAAAGAATTCTGTGGTAGAAAAAAATCCTGCCTTACAAACATCTTATATTGAAGAAGTTAAGCATGCTTTGGAAAGGCACCGTAACACCTTGAAACTATTCACTGCACCCAGTCATCACATAGATCACACAGTTCAGAATGTAGTTAAAGCTTTCTCTGTGTTGCAACTCGAACTTCAGCGAGGTGAGCCTCGTTTCCTTAATCCATAAACAATAATTCTTTTATGTAAATAATCAAAAAACTAAAAAACCAAAAAATTCCTTGTGTAAATAGCCAATAAAAAAAAAATTAATAAAGAATATTTCTTTTATTTATTCATCTTTAAAACAGCGCAAGGTAATATTCACGCGTGGTGCATACGACTCTGGATCCTTCATTTCCTTTGGAACCTGATGAGTGTGTGTGGATTGACACATGCCTCCCATAACCAATGCCAAACCATTGGACAAAGTTATGTCAAGCCGATCCGTGTTTGGAGAAGTACTGTCATTCTTTCCTTTTTTGGGTTTCATGCGGAGGATTCGTGGTTTGCCCTTGGTTCCCTTTTCGTACAAGGTTATACTATACACAATGGTTTCTCCAAGGCCGCTCTTCACAAAATATTTTTTATGATCGGCGTGTGGTCCAATACCGTGGGTTCCATCCAAGTACCAATTTAATAAAATCTGGTTATACACAGGCGTTTTATCACTGTAGGTATCTACCAGATCAGTCAAATAATTGGAAGGATCCTTGTTGGCAAATTCAATCCAGGGAGCCAACTCCTTTGGAATCGGAAGAGCTTCATGATCCATGTTACTGAAGGTATAACTACGTCCATAAGGTTGTTGCCAGCGTGGTACACTAATCTGTCTGCCACCTCTTCGTATTTTTCCATATTCTTTTGGATGCAATTTCCACAATTTCTCAAAGGTCAGCTTGTCTGGAATCAATTCATCGGGTAAGAAAATGGCGTCAACCCAGGAATTCATGCCTTTGTCCAACCAAAACCGTGTCCAATTCTTGCGATCCCGAGCGCGGTCAACTGGTCCCCAACTTCTTCCTTTTTGTATATAAATAGGTCTTCGGTAGGACAGCACTGGAGATGACTTGAGTTTCTTTAATGGCAACACACCACCAAAGGACTCTTCAAGACTTTGTTGTTGTTGTCTCACCTTGGGAGAGTCCCTTTTTCGTTTTTTATCGTCGTCCGACATGTCTTCAATGGAAAATTAAAAAATTGTTTATTCTATTTTTTTCCGTGAATTTCAAAGAAATCGTCAGGTTTCGGAAAAAATCGACGTGTCAAACTTTGTTTTATTTTTTTTTTATTTTGAAATAAAAAAAATTTTTTTTTTCTGAAATAACATTAAAAAAATACAATAAAACAAAAAAAAATAGTTAATTGAAAAATAAAACAAAACAAATGATGGTTCGCGAAACAGAGACTAAAAAAATAAAATTGTCAGAACCCAAACTGGTGCCACCAGCAATAGTACCAGAGGCAATACCAACAGCAGGCCCAGCCCAAATTTCACAAAAAGCACGAGAATTAGCCTTAATGAATATGACCATTGTTATATTAGAAGAAGTAAAATTCCTTCGAAAAAAAGTTTCGGACTTGGAAAGTGACGTTCAGCGAGTTGATGCTAGGAATCGGAAACAAGGAAAAACCAACAAACGTCGCCACAGCCCTCTCCATATATCCAGACAACGATCCTTTTGCAGGCCAAAACAACAACGCAGAAGCCAAAGACGTATCTCCATTCGTATTATTCCCTCTTCCAATGATATGCGGTTATTGCCACTCCGAAGAAGAAAACTTCAATTCCAAGATCGATAAAACACACACCCACAGACAAAAAGAGGAGGAGGAGGAGGCATAGGCACTTCTGCGTAATATATAAACACAAAAAAAAAATTGTAAATAAAAAAATATGATGTTTATTTTTAAGAGTACAGATTCCCCTTTTTGTCCGCTCGCGTCTTTTAAGAAAAATGCGAGAAGAACAATAACAAAATGAATTATATTCCAAATGCTGCCAATTTGCCAAAGGGAATGGCTCATTATTGGTTTGAATTAGGTTGTGGTAAGGAGCATAAAAATTATTTTTTATTTTGTCAAACCTCAGATCAACAGATTTTTCACGCCACCAAGTCTGAGTTGATGGAATTCGTGGAGTCCAAAAATGCACGACGACTTCTCTTAAAACCTTGGGATTCGATTGAAGCCAATGGGAAACGTAAACGAAAAATCAAAAAAGGAAAAGAGAAGCAGCAGCCGGAGGAGGAACCGAAAAAAAAGAAACGAAAAGCAATTGTTTTACCGGCTCCTTCCTCTGAAATCACAGGACTCCCAGCAGAGATACTTATTATGATTTTATATAACCTAAGTGAACCTACCCCCGACAATCGTAGAATCATATTTAGTTTCTTAAAAGGACCCCGAAGCAATGTATTTTCAGATGAACTTACCAACAGCGAGTTAATTTGGAAATGGTATCGAAAAGTTTTGAAACGGGATCCTCCAAAACAAATAATACAGATTGGACAGTATTATATGCAACGTGGGGAATATAAACCATTCGCGCGTCGGTGGTACGGCAACTTTGTGCATCTTTATGATATGTCGCAATTGGCTGTTATATCTGAATTTTTCGAGGATGATTTCATGCGGGAAGTCATGCAAAAGAAGTTGAAGCCAGTCGCCATAAAAATATTGATGATGAATCTTCGAGGAAAATTTTTTGGGATTGGAAAACACGATGATTCCGAGATTCAATATGAATTGATAGAAATAGAAATTCAGGCTGCTCTGGATGCTACCCGGGAGATTCCGTATTCTGGTCGTATTCCAGATTTTATGAAACGGCCTCTGCAGCACGCTATGATAACTGCCATCCAAGCTGGTGATCCTCCTGTGAATTCATATGAATTGAGAAAAAGCTGGTGGTATGACGATCATGATGATTCGAAATGGCCCAAACCTGCTTGGATGAATTCGAAAAATATAAGAATGAACAACATTTTTGCTTTGAGTGAATATCTGGTGATTGTCATACGAGGCTTGGACAGAGTACAAAAATTCACAGCCCGAGATATAACAGCGTACGTCTGGTTGAACCAAGTATTCATGAAGTTGTATTATATGCCTCTGATAAAGGCCATGGATATAAAAGGTTTTCCAGATGACTTCAGAATGATTTTTGCTGCAAAAATGCGAATCGTAAAGATGAGCAAGCAAGAAAAAGAAGCTGAAGACAAGCTTTCTTTTGATCAACAAGACCTAAATTTTGACTACTGGAATGACGACTATTTTGCTAACATCTTAAATACCCAAGGTTCGTGGGCTGATAGATGGCGTTTTTTGAAAACAAAACAAAAAACTATTAAAGGAAGAGGAGAAGCTGCAATTCGGGCCTATAAAACTGCTTTGGGAAGAGCCGGGCGATTCATTGCCGCAGAAATAGAGCGAAAATTGGAGAACACCACCACCACCACAGACATGGAGGTTGTTATGAATGAGTTCAGGAGTGAACTTATGCCAGTATTAGTACAGGTATTCAAACTGAACACATTATGGAGTGCAGCCACAAAGTTTGTGACTGCAAAAAGTCTGGGAACTTCGCCTGGCACGGTGTATAGAAACGGCATTGCAGCTATCAAACAACAACAAATCATAAAAATAACACAATTAAAGAAAGGAGAAGAAGGAATGAGTAGCAGCAGTAATAAAAAACCCAAAGAAAAGGAGGAGGAGGAGGAGGAGGAGGAGGAATTCGAATGGTGGAATGAGGATGAAGAAGAGGAGGAGGACGGTGACGAGATAGGATACCTTTCCGACGACGAATACGCTGAATTAATGGGCACTCACTTTTGGAATTAGAAAATGTAAATAATAATAATAATAAAACGAAAAAAATATAACTTTAGTTCTTTTTTTTATCCGTTCACGTTGTTTTAAGAAAATACAATGAGAATTAAGAAAAAGCAATAATGAATCACATTCCAGATGCTGCCAGCCTGCCAAAGGGGATGGCTCATTATTGGTTTGAATTGGATACCAACAATAATTATTTTTTATTTTGTCAAACTTCAGACCAGAAAATTTTCCACGCCACCAAACAACAGCTGATGGAATTCATAGGTTCTAAAAACAACAGCTCACAATCCCTTCTCTTAAAACCGTGGAATTTGATTGAAGCCAACGGGAAACGAACACGCACAGGTGAAATCAAAGGAGAAAAGGAAGAAGAAGAAGAAGAAGAAGAAGAGGAGAAGAAAGAGGAAGAAGGACAACCGAAAAAAAAGAAACGGAAAGTAGTTGTTTTACCGGCTCCTGTTGACCCAATCTTGCCATGGATGCCACCAGAGATATGGACAATGATCTTGGACGGCATGAGCAGACCTGACCCTGTGGTCCGCAGGTTCATCTTTAATGCCTTAGAGGGATCCACACCGAATCTAGTATCGTCACATCTCAGCAACAGTCGAATAATTTGGAAATGGTACCTGGAAATCCTTGACAGCAAACCTCCGCCAGGTTTTGCACAACTGGAACTTTATTACAAGAAGCGCGGGGATATTAATGGGTTTGCACGTCGGTGGTATAGTGCGTTCGTGGCTCAATATGACTTGCGGGAAATGAGATTTTCGCCCGGATTTTTTTATCACCCAACAATCAAACATGCTATAAAAAAACGACTGTCCCCTGCTGTACTCCAAGCCCTCATGATGCACGTTCGAGGCAGAACCATTGGATCCGGAAGGGGACGCAACGTGATGGATTATCAAGAGATGGAAATAGAAATTCGGAATGCCATGGATTTTTATCCCAAGCCAAGGGAGCATGATGACGTTCCAATGTTTTTGACTGTGCCTCTACGACACGCCCTGGTGGAACTTATGAAAACTCCTTACATGTCTCCAACAGAATTCAGAGAATACAACTGGCGTGGCCCTCACCAAGGTTGGTTTACTCAGGCTAGGATACAGGCCCGTTTCAAACTCGTTTCTATTTTAGGGAGCACCATGAATCTCGGCAGACATCTGACGCAGGTCATGCGAGGAGTGGAACAAGAGCATCCCTTCACAGCCCGAGATATTATAGCTTATATTTGGTTAAGTCAGATGATCGTAAGCTTGTTTGGGGTTTCTTTCAGTGAGGCACTGGAAAATGATACAGGCGTATTCGCAACAGTGTTCATGTTTAATCTCCAAGAAAAAATTCGATTTGATAAGATGTCCACAGAAGAACAAGAAACTGAGAACATGATTTCGGTTGCAGATCGACATCTTTTTCGTGGTCAACGAGAAAAAAAGTATTATGAAACAAAATTTGAGTCTCAGAAGGCATGGGTTAAAAAGTGGGGTTCTAAAAAACCAAAGAAAATGACTAAAGGCAAAGAAAAGGAAGAAGAAGAAGAAGAAATGTCTAGTTCTACAAGTACTAGCTCGAAAATTGAAACCATTCAATTTTGGAATTAACCAGAAATTTTTTGTATTTATTTATAAAGATTTATTATTATTATTTTTTCACCACGATTTTTTCTTTGGCTTTGCCTTTCAGTGGTGTCTCCTTGTGGTCCTCCTCTTCGTCGGCGTCCTCGTTGTTATCGAGATTCAAATCGATTTTCGCGACTTCTTCCTGTAACCAATCTTGATTCTGCATGATTTCGATGACCCTGCGGCCTGTTTCCATCACAATGTCCGAAATTAAAGCATCACTAGCCAAAAGGCGTTGGCTGTGGTACAACTGTTGCATGGTAGCTTCCACGTTTTTGTAGTGTTTCACAAGGTTGTCACTTTGTTTCCGATTGAAAAAGAGATGCGCACTGGGGTCCCAGAGTTTCCCTTGTTCCACCATGGTCGCAAAAGCACATAAAGGCTCAGCAAATATCCAAGCCATGCTAGCATATCCCAGTTTCTTCATGGCAACCAGACTTGATTTTAATAACTTGAGGCTGCCACTCAGGCCAAGGCCTTGCTTTAACTGAGCCTGGAAGTCCTGCGAAGGCAGCATCATCAAACAACTAACATAGGCCCAAGCAAATTCAAATTGGAGTATTGTAGCCAGTCGGTCCAAGGCTTTTGGATCGCCATTTCCAAAGACTTTAGCCCAAATTACTTGCAATTCCTTCAGGATTGCCAAACTCTTTTCTGGACCACCTTGCACACTAGACACGGAAGCTCTCCGAATTTTACTAAAAATTTCTCGTCCAAAGGATGCAATGCTGATGTTTCTGTGGATTGTCATCCTTTTGTCAGCCTCAGAAGTGTTCTTGCACCGATCACACACACATTCAAATCCGTAAACATATTTCAGGTAAGCAATTCGCTCAGTGGCTTTCGAGAAGCGACACACTGAAGCTTCATAAGCCACTGTAATTTCTTCACCAGCTTTGATGGATCGCATGGCCTTGACTATAAGTAATCGAGACTTGTGATCTCGTATAAAAGCATTGCAATTAGGATCACAGCTATGATTGATGCTTCCCCCTAACAAATAAAGAGCCATTCCATGCATAAATCCAAGCAAAGGTGTTTTCATGCGAAAAGCTGTATCATGGATCACATGCAATAAGATAGCTGCAATGCTGGCTGGTAAATCCTTGAATTCGGAACACAACACAGGAGAATCTTCCTTTTTAGAACAATCACACAAATACGTGGGAACCACCGTATTGTCACTGCTGTGATGCCAAAGGTAATTCCAAAATTTTTCTCCTCCCATTTTTTGATTCAAGATTTTTCGAGCCAGCTGGTTGGCTGCGATCCAGGCATTCCCCAAGAACGGAGTCGCCAATTGGCCAGGAAAATCTTTTCTTTGAATTGAAGACACCGCGTCATCCAACGAATCCACAAAGACAATTGGTTGTTCCAAAAAAATTACAGTGCCAGCGGCAATGGGCATCACAGCAAACAATCCAGAGGCATGGACTATCTTTTGAGTCTTATCTCGAGGATCGAACCACGTTTTACTTGGATATCGTTTGCAATTCTTAGTCGATATGGGACAAGCCACCTGGGCTTGACGGGCCCCCGGTTCCTTAAACGAACCGCCCCTAGGCCACATTTTATAAGAACCCGTGGTTTTCCCTTTCATATCATTTTTCTCTGATTTCATTTTTTTTTATTGTTCTTTTTTTTTAATTTAAAAAAAAAAATAATTTTTTTCACAACACACGTCACTAAAAAAAAAATAATAAAATAAAAGATGCAAATTAGTGTGTCTCAACAACTAACAGTTTTGCGGGAAATGACAGTCGCCCTAGAAATACAAGCCGCAGAGGAGGCTCAACTCGCACACCTTGCTTTCAAAGCAGAGAAAAATGGAAAACTTCCAGAAATGTGGAGTCGGTTCAGTTTGGCGAATTCTAATCATAAGAGAATCAAACAGCTTATGCTTGCTTTTGAATACGAGGCACAACGGAAAAAGAAACAAACGTGGAAACCTGTTGCCAATGGTCCGTGGTCGGCACAAGAGATTCAACGTTTGATCAGATGTGGCCACAAAACGAATATCAACTTGGGCTCTGGACCGTTTTACGTTGCATTATATATGGCGTTTGAACCGACTCCCCGTACTTTCGAATCGGTGCGCAGCAAAGCTAGGCGAGAGAACATCTATCCTTGTGTTTAAAACAAAAAAAAATTAATAAATAAATATTCTTTTTATTAATTATTACGGTTATTATATGGCGACTGCAGAGCCCATGGAATCTAAGGCGGTGTGAATGTCTGTTGCGTGAAGCATTTTCCGAGTGCTGATGACCAAGGTTCGGCTCAAGACAGCTTTCATTCGATTTCTCACAATTTGTTCCAACAAAGCATGAGCTTCTTTTTTAAGTCGAATGCACCCCACTTGTTTTTTAATTAAATCCCACACGGTAGACGGGAATCGTGACTTGGCCCCGGCCCTTCGAAGAGTTTCTTTCCTTTGTTTTCTTTTTCTGGCCAAGTTGGCTCGTTTGTTAATGGGGACTGTTGGTCCAGGGTGTGGGGGTTTTTTTGCGGATGACCCTTTGATTTGGCGTGGTTTCAACTTCAGAAAAAGCTTGCTACCGACTTTAGGTACAGATGCCACATTTTCCACAATCAGTTCTGTAGTCATTTTTTTTTGTTTGTTTTAAATCAGTTTTGTAGTTTTGTTGCTGTATTTTTTATTTTTTTTTTCTTCACAAAACAAAACTTTTCAACAACAACAACAAAATCATTTCGTTGTGATTACCATGGAGCTTCCAGAAGCATGGAGAGCTGAAAACAGCAACCTGCGCATTTCAAATAATGTGATTACAGTCTCATTGCGTACCACCGATCGTCCTCCAGGAGAGGCTCCCTTGGTTATGGCTGATGATGGAGAAGGAAATTTCTATTTTGATTTGCATCAACTTTCTCGACAGATGGCTCCTCTGGGGGGACAATACAATCTGAGACGATTCGCAGCCATCATTCGCAACTTTGATAATCCACCAGCTGCAGTCTTGTTATTTAGCAATGGACGTATGGTTTGCACTGGAGCCAAAACATTGCTTCGAGCCGAAGTCGTGGTTCGCCGACAACTCCAAGATTTACATCGACTTGGGTACAGGAATTTGGACATTCGGGAGGGAAGTTTTGTAGTTCAGAATATTGTAGGCTCTGCCAGACTTCCAAATGAAATTGATTTAGATTTATTGGCAAAAGAGAATCCTGGGGATTGCATGTACACCAAAGACCTTTTTCCTGGGGCAGCTTTGCGTCCTAAAGCTCTGAAACGAATGACTGTCTTGGTTTTCCCTTCTGGGTGCATTGTAGCCACGGGAGGGAAATCTCGAGACGATTTGATAAAGGCTTTAGAAATCACCCTGCCACTTATTTATGCTTGTAGGAAACGAGATCGACGACGTGGAACTCGAATCCCTACCACAGCTGGCCAACCACCACCTAGAAAGAAAAAGAAACGTATTGGACGCCGAGCCATGCACATTCCTCCTCCATCAGCAACAACCAAGAATTGAAAAAAAAATTCCTACTTTTTTTTTCTTATGTATAAAAATAAAATCTCCATATTTGTGTAATGTCTTAACTGTACAACAACATCTTAAACATACCGTGTCTGAATGAGGACTTTAAGAACGAAAATAACAGAGAGAAAATCACATTTTTTTTTCAGTTATTAAAAAGCGGCAACAACAACAACAACAACAACAACAATGACTTCCACAAACACAGTTGAGATTGTGGAAGCTTTAATTTTCGGCATTTTGGCCGTAGCCATGTGGATATTTAGTATTTTTTGGAGTTCCAGCAAGTCCTACACGGTTAGTAGAAACAATCAACAACGTGTACTCAAAACCACAGCTTGGTTGTATGGTTGGGCTAGTTTTTTCCTAATGACGGCAGCCTTGGTTCTTGTGCTAGGAGCTGGTACTGTGGTCCGAGACGATGGTTTCAAAGCAGAATGGGCTCGATGGGCTGGCTTTATTCTGGCTGGAACCTTTGTGGCTATCACAGTCATGTATTATTATGAATTTGAACGTTGGCCAGACATGGTAATGTGGACTTTCTTAGTAGCCGTCAGCTGGGCCTTTGGTCTTGTCTTGGTCATCGCAGGAGGTACCCAATTGTGTGCCCTGTTCACCGTTTTAGGAATTTTCATATTGGCTGGCTTTGGATTTTGGTTGTTTGTGCAAAGTCGTATTAAATGGTTCCGTCTGCAAGATTTTGTGCCAGCGGTTTTATACTTGTTTTTCAGTTTTTTGATTTGGGTCAATCTCTGGTTAGGACCTGCCGGTGGTAAAGTCTTATCAAGAAGTTGGGAAGTCGGCATCTATATCATTCTTTGGTTCCTAATGATCATGTTAATATCGGTATTTGTGTGGGTTTTCTACCGTGGCAGAAAACTCAATCTTGAAGTTAGTGCTAAAGTCCAAGCCTACCGAGCCAATCAAAAGAAACCTGAAAAAGTAAACTCATATTACAACAACAACAACAACAACAACAACAACA
>SDBT01013834.1_pt1 | contig 12907 bp, 14 predicted proteins | sample 2277101 | NCBI WGS metagenome assembly SDBT01 (sample SAMN10404973, study PRJNA504765) | marine sediment metagenome | isolation source: marine sediment core GS10_PC15, 103 cmbsf | place: Arctic Ocean: Southern Knipovich Ridge | collected 2010 | reverse complement strand
TATCTGCCATATCTGCCATATCTGCCGTATCCCCTATATTTACCATACGAATAGTATCCATAAAATCCATGGTATGCCCTGTTGCCATAACCACCATATAGAGAGTAGCCAGGAAACCCATAATAGACACTGCTGCGATAGCTATTGCTTAAGTAGTATCCAGGGTATCTATAATATGTGCTGGTGCTATAACCATCATTTAAAGTGTACCCAGGAGATGCATAATACTCGGCAGCACAACCAGCAACTAGAGCTGAGCTAGCCAATATCAGCAATCCTATCAGTAAAAATCTAATGTTCATCATACATCTCCCATCGCCTATATATTCTATTTTCTGATAATTAATTATATTCTGCCTCAAATAGGGTTATTCATAAATATAGCAGATTGTGTTGAAAATCCAAAACGTGGCGGCTTAATAATCGGAGGTGATGATTAGCTTAAAAATTAAAAACTTAAATCATAATCAATAATCAACGGCGCATGATCGGAAAATTTTTCTTGATTATAAATCTCAGTACGCAAGACTTTGTCTTTTATTTGTGGTGAGACAACCTGATAATCAATGCGCCAACCGACATTTTTCTCGCGTGCACGACCACGAAACGACCACCAGGTATATTGATCTTCTTCTTGGTTGACCACACGAAATGCATCAACCATGCCCACTGGGCCAAATAGCTCATCTAACCAAGCACGCTCTTCTGGCAAGAAACCAGAATTGTTGCGATTACCACGCCAATTTTTAATATCTATATTTTTATGTGCGATATTCCAGTCACCACAAATAATAAAATTTTGCTCTTTTTGTTTGCTAATCTTTTTTAGATCTTTCATATAGTTTTTGAGAAACTCAAATTTAACATCCTGACGCACATCACCACTACTACCCGATGGCAAATAGATTGATGCGACAGATGTGTCACCAAAATCAGCCTGAATATAACGCCCTTCTTTATTGGGCACATCCCAACCTAAACCTGTCGTTACATTGTCTGGTTTTTGTTTACAATAAAGCCCAACGCCACTATAGCCTTTTTTCTCAGCATCAAAAAAATAGCAATGATAACCTTTAGGACGATACGCCTCGCTGGTTAGATGCTCCATTTGCGCCTTAGTTTCTTGCAAACAAACCACATCCGCATTTTGCGATGGCAGCCACTCAAAAAAACCTTTACGCGCTGCAGAACGAATACCGTTTAAATTAACAGATATAATACGCACCATTCTCACTCCAATTAAAAAGGTAAATCTAAATCTGAATCTATTGCTAATATTTGTTGACGAAATTGATCTTGAATTTGCAGCATCGCCTGCTCATTGTCCGCCTCAAAACGCAAAATTAAATTCGGCGTGGTATTAGAAGGTCGAATCAAACCCCAACCGTTATGATAATCTGCACGCAAACCATCAATCGTATTAACCGTCGCATCAGTAAAATCAGCGGTTTCTACAAACTGCTGCATAAAGCTAAATTTGCGCGCATCAGGCATGGCTAATTTTAATTCGGGTGTATTCAAACTATCCGGCAATTGACTAAATATTTCATCTGCTGACCGTGTGTCTTTAGCCAATATCTCCAGTAATCGCACACCGGCATACATACCATCATCAAAGCCAAACCAACGTTCTTTGAAGAAGATATGCCCACTCATTTCACCTGCTAATGGCGCACCTGTTTCACGCATCTTGGTTTTTAACAAGGAATGACCCGTCTTCCACATTAACGGTATACCACCAGCTTCTGTAATAATCTGCGGCAAAAAGCGTGTACATTTAACATCAAATAAAATTTCACTACCCGGATTACGCGACAACACATCTTGCGCAAACAACATCATTTGCCGATCTGGCCAAACACTTTTACCGCGATTGGTCACAATACCCAAGCGATCACCATCACCATCAAACGCCAAACCAATATCCGCTTTTTGCACATCAACAACGCGAATTAAATCGACCAAGTTTTCAGGGCGACTTGGGTCTGGATGGTGATTAGGGAAATGCCCATCTACATCGCAAAATAACTCAGTAACCTTACAGCCTAACTCGCGAAATAAATGTGGCGCCACAATGCCTGCCACACCATTACCGCAATCGATCACAATTTTTAACGGTCTTTCAAGCTGTATATCCTGGCAGATGTGCGCAATATAATCTGGAATTATAGACTTCTTGTGATACTCACCCTCACCTTTTTTCACCTCTTTGTTTAAAATGCGATGGTAAACTTTTTGGATGGCCTCATCGGTTAACGACAAACCATTAATTAACATTTTCAAACCATTATAATTTACCGGGTTATGACTCCCAGTTAACATGACTCCTGACTGCGTATCAAGCGTATGTGTTGCAAAATATAAAACCGGGGTTGGTACCATGCCAATATCAATCACGTTGGTGCCTGTTGATAAAACACCTGCAATTAATGCTTCAACTAACGTTGGACCCGACAACCGCCCATCACGTCCAACCACCATTGAGTGTTGTTCGCTTTCTTGTGCTAGTGAGCCTAAAACGGCGCCGACGCCATAAACGAGATCTTCGCTCAACTGTTCATCAACAACGCCACGAATATCATAAGCGCGGAATATATCTTTTGGTAATGTTTCTGGGAGTTGATAATTTTTTTTCACTGTTATTTCCTAATGTTGTCCGGTGTGCCCAAATCCGCCCTGTCCACGCTCACTATCACTAAACGCGTCCACAATATCAAACTCGGCACGTAGGATAGGTACAATAATTAATTGTGCGATACGCTCACCTGGCGTAATGGTATAAGCTTGTTTGCCACGATTCCAACATGAAATCATCAGCGGGCCTTGGTAATCTGAATCAATCAAACCCACTAAGTTGCCTAGCACTAAACCGTGTTTATGGCCGAGCCCTGAGCGCGGCAATATGGTTGCCGCCATGTGCGGGTCTGCTATATGAATAGCCAAACCCGTTGGAATTAATTCTGTATCGCCAGGATTAATGGTCAGAGGCTCATCAAAACAGGCGCGCAAATCAAGTCCCGCAGAGCCGTCGGTCGCATAGGCGGGCAAGGGAATATCTTTGCCAATGCGTTCATCTAAAATTTTAAGCTGGATTTTTTTTAACATGTTGGCAATAGTATCATACGAGTATCAGTAGCTCTAGCCACATACATACAATCTAACTATTAGGCATCTGTTCAACAACAAATTGCGTGAACGGAATAATATTGTCCTCAACACTTGCCGATTCTAATGTCGATAGATATACACTGCGGTGATTGACAGGAATTATCGTCCACGGGTAACCACCTGACGCCAGCATGGCATTCATAAGAAATCTTCCAATACGACCATTACCATCCATATACGGGTGAATATAAACGAACATAAAGTGCCCTAAAATCGCACGTACACCGGCATGCTCCTCATTCTGCAAGCATTCAAAAAATGTTTCCATTGCATCAAGCAGAGCTTTTAATGGTAAAGGCGTGTGGCGAGAATTTCGAATATATACTTGATCATTACGATACCCATATAAATCAGCTGTCTTTAGAATATTTGCCCTAACCATTGGGCCAAATAAGTTCTGATACCATGTAGACAATTCATTTTGCATTACCAAACCGGGCGACTCACCTTGCAAGATTGCCTGAATTGTTTTTTTAACTTGTTGGAAGGCTTCATAATATCCGCGAGCAGCAAGCGCATTTCTTTCTTGTGCATCTTCAAGGTTACTATCAGGACTCCATTTACTTTGCATCACCCGCTCAATCAACTCTTGACTCACATTATACCCTTCAATTGACAGGGAATTATAAGCATCTTCTTTATAAATCTCTTGAACGTGATTCATATAGTTTGCTGAATCTTGTGGTAGCCCAGGCGCACTGGGTATCAATTCAATAATGCTGTCTCTATATCTTTGCCACATTGATAAAATTCTTGCGACATAGGGTGAGCGAACACGTGTTGATAAAAAAGGTTTAGTAATTTCAAATGGATTTTCGGCGTTAAGCAAAAATCCTTGCTCCTTTAAACCTTCAGCTAGGCTATTGGCAAAATCTGCATCACCCAAAAATTGATAAGCCCCGATCAAACGTGCCGCAGGTTTTTGAACTTTATTTGTAATAATAGCTCGCAATAGTTCAGCAGGATCTCGAACAAGCCGCAATGCAATTTCAGCGTCTTGTGCTGAATTTCGAAAAAATGCTGGGGACACCGAACAAAGAGCATAACTTAACCTCATTGCATTAATGCCTTTCACCATCTCGACATTTTCTGAAATCTTTTCGGGATTTCTATAAACCAAAATTGATGTATTGTATGGTAATTGCCGAGTCTGTCCTCCACCTTTTGCGCAAATGACAATAATCTGTCTTGGTATAACAGATTTATCTAGATGCAAGTCAATCGAACTTTCAGCTGACAAACAGTATTGACTCTTGTAGTGATGGTTGAGGTATAACCTCACAAAATCCCAATAATTCGCATACCAAGCTGTCGAATCACCATCAGACAACCCCGGTCTCACCAGCATATACCAACCCTGCATGATTTCTTGAAGCCACCCTAGGCGCACAAGTAATTCACGATCAGCTCGTTTAATTTGTGCAGATCTTACTATCTGTGCATTATTACTCTCAGCTTGGTTATAAACTCTCTCAAGCACTTCGGCTAAATCATTTGGTGTTAACAACAATGGACCTCGCATGTTACTCGACATTCATGTCTGAATTTACTCGAAATTCATGCTAACATTGACTCTACTTTATTGCAATCAATGACTCGACAAACCTGCTGTATTATTGGCAGCTATGAACTACGGTATTGCCGCCCCCAAAAAAACCTCGTATAAACACCCCATGACAATCGATCAATGGCCACAAAGCGATAGACCCCGTGAGAAGCTCCTCATACAAGGCGCACTCAGCTTGTCTGACGCCGAATTATTGGCAATCTTCTTACGTACCGGTACTCGTGGTAAAACTGCCGTGGATATGGCTCGCGACCTCCTGAACCAATATGGCAGCCTACGCCAGCTGTTTGCTGCAAGCCTGACTGACTTTACTCGAACAATCGGCTTGGGGCCGGCTAAATATGCGCAGTTACAGGCTTTGCTAGAAATGAGCAGGCGCCACCTAGGAGAACAACTGCAAACTCGCAGCACACTCGATAACAGCGTCGCTACCCGCGAATATTTAAAATCCAAGTTACGCCATCTTACCCATGAAGTCTTTGCTTGCTTATTTCTCGACAATCGCCATCGAGTGCTTAAATACTGTGAAATCAGCCATGGTACGATTGATAATGCGGTGGTTTATCCGCGCGAAGTCGTCAAACGTGCTCTAACTGAAAATGCCGCCGCGGTGATTTTGGCTCATAATCACCCGTCAGGAAACCCTGATCCCAGCAGCGAGGATATTGACTTGACTCAACGCTTAATCAAAGCGCTCAACCTAGTCGATATTCGTGTGCTCGATCATATGATTATTGGCGATCAGGATATTACATCACTAGCGGAGATGGGCCTGATGTATGCTTAATCGATAATTCATGCGTCGATTATAATCCTTAATCGGGTTATACTTCCTGTTGCATATTGCCGGCGAATTTGGTATAAAACACGGCTCGAATTTGGAGAATGAACATGTCTAGAGTATGTGAAGTAACTGGAAAGCGGCCAATGGCGGGAAACAACGTTTCTCACGCCCATAACAAAACACGCCGTCGTTTCCTCCCCAACCTACAATTCCATCGGTTTTGGGTTGAAAGTGAAAATCGCTTTGTGAAATTACGCGTATCCAGCAAAGGTATGCGCATCATTGATAAACTCGGCATAGACCAAGTTTTAAAAGATATCAAAGCAAAAGCAAAAGAAGGTAAGGCATAATGGCATCATCACGTGAAATGATTCAGTTAAACTCAACCGGCCTAAACCAAAAAGGCAAGCCTACCGGCATGTTCAAAGTTGTGCGTATCAACAAACGCCTACAACAAGAAAAAGGCGGCGAGAAGCTTGAAGTTAAAATGTTTGACCGCTTTGCTTGGGATAAAGACAAAAGCCGCCGTGGCATGCATGTTATTTTCAAACAAGCTAAGTTGAAAAAATAAGTCAGCACTGACGTGCCAGAACTTCCCGAAGTAGAGACCACCCGACGCGGCATTGCGCTGCATATCTGTGGTGAACTCATCGAAAAAATTACTGTCCGCCAACCCTCCCTACGCTGGCAAGTGCCGGCAGATTTGGCGCGCAAGCTGAAAAATCAACGCTTACGAGACATCACCCGGCGCGGCAAATACCTGTTATTTCACACAGACAATGGCCATTTAATTTCACACCTGGGCATGTCTGGCAGCATGCGCATCCTACCCAAATTCAAAGCGCCCGATAAACACGATCATATTGATATTTGTTTCGCCAATAAAAAAGTACTGCGATTTACCGACCCCAGACGATTTGGTTGTATGCTATGGACTGCGGATGACCCACTGCAACATAAACTATTAAAATCACTTGGGCCTGAACCACTGGATGCGAAATTCAATGGCAAACACTTGCATACCACAGGACATAAACGCAAGATTGCTGTTAAATCATTTATCATGGATAGCAAAGTGGTTGTTGGTGTTGGCAATATCTATGCTGCAGAAGCTCTGTTCGCAGCTGGCATTGACCCTCGCCGTGCTGCTGGGAATATTAGCCTTGAACGTTACCAACTGCTTGCCAAACATATTAAAAGAATCTTACGTGCCGCGATTAAACAAGGCGGCACCACACTCAAAGATTTCAGTCAAAGTGACGGAAAACCCGGTTATTTTAAGCAAAAACTAAAAGTCTATGGTCGTGCAGACTCCGCTTGTATTAACTGCAAATCCAATCTAGAACTTATTCAACTTGGCCAGCGCGCCACAGTTTTTTGCCCTACTTGCCAATCTTAAATTTAAGCCAGTGTTAAGAAACACCTATCTTTACTGTGTAACAATGCGCCTGCAAAACAGGGTTTCGTATGAAGCAATGAGGAAAGTAAATGCAAGAAAGCAAACGGTTACTATTTTCTAGAGCCCCACAAACACTATTTCGCAGCCTTTCAACCCGCGCGATGGACACAGCAAGATTGCTACGCGTCAATGAGGCACGCTGTGAAGAAGATAATGTGGAAATTGTGCGTGGCGTACGTTGGCCAGATAAAGAATTACGACGCATACAACCAACACCAATTGGTGGTATGCCAACAATTGAAAATTGTTGCGGCACTTTATTTATAGATGGTATTTCACAATTACCCATGAGTTATGATAACTGTAACGGCGTATTTTTTGTAATGAACGTTGCAAAAAAAAAATCCGTCATGTATATCCTCAAGACAGCTACACCATCGCTGGAAAAATATTGGGAAAAGAAACACCGCGCTTAAATCCAGAGGAAGTCACCATCGAGCTTCTCAGGCTCGTCCAGTACATCATTGAAAATGGCGGCGATATGATGAATACAAAAGGCTGGCTATTAACACCAAACGCCAGGCGTTTAAATGAAATTATTTTTGGTTTTAGTATTACCGATATTGTTAAGTTAGGCATAGAAACACATCGCCCTGGCCACCCAGTCGAATATCTACAAAAAAAATTAGATGGCACTAAAATAAGCAATCTCAACAGAACTGGCGTTTTCTCATTGATGCACTATGTTAAACCGTTATTAGACCTAAAATACAGCACCCTTGAATTAGACTATCTGCTAGGCGAAGGTAGCGCTAGTGTTGATACTGTCGCCTACGATGGTCGGCAACAAATTAGCATTGTCATCAACGAGGAACAATGGAGTTTTGCTGAAGACTGCTGCGAACAGATATTTGCACACCCTGAGTTTCAGATTATCGCTGAAGGCGTTGAAAGAGATGAATATCACAGCCCACAAGCAAAAGCCTTACAACGCAGCTATGAAACACTTGAAGATGCCGGCAGGTTAACCGTAAAAAAAGCCTTACGACATATATGGCAAACTCCGCAAACATTAGTCGATGATTTTTCAGAGCAAGTTAGATCTATTTCAAACGTCACTTAAGGGAATCTCTTGAGACCTTCTATTTGACGACACTATCTAGCCGCTCATGCGAATCTTGCATCGAATGAAGTTGTTCATAATTTACATTTATACAGGCCCAACGGGCCGACATATTATAGCCCAGGCCGTCAGGCCTGGGTTAGATATCAAGGACATACTTGATGGCCTGACAGGCCAGCATAGAATGCTATGTCGGCCTTGCAGGCCTGTCTGTCGCCAATTCTATGCTCTGTTATTGGGTATTGACTAGCTTGATAAGTGGGTGTAATATTGGCGATGTATTTAACATATTACAGGTACTTTATGCATACACGGAAACGGCATATTGAAAAAATACTCCTAAAGCGCTCTAAGATTTTCCCAGTATTAGGCGTTCTAGGGCCAAGGCAAGTGGGGAAAAGCACTTTTTTAATGCATCAGTGGCGCGAGCTAAAATCTGCAATATATATGACCTTTGATAAGCAAGAGGTAGCAATTAGAGCAAGGCGTTCATCTGAACAATTTCTGCTAGATGAAAGTCACCATCAAACAAAACACCTGATTATAGATGAAGTGCAGAAAGTTCCTCATACATTTGATTCTATCAAAGCTCTAGTTGATGAAAATAGAAGGATGGGGGCATTTACGTTGTCTGGCTCAGTTGAATTTTCTGCAAAATCAGGAGTTCGTGAGTCACTGGCAGGAAGAATGGGAGTCACAAGACTTTATCCAATGACAATGCGGGAGTTAAACAAGCAAGCATTGAATACACCTTGGGTAAGTTTTGATTTTAATAATCAAGCACCGTTAAAGTCAAAGAGCATTGAGACCTGGCTCAACCGTGGTGGAATGCCAATATTTTGCAATCTGAGTGATTTTGACGAGCGAGCAGGTGTTGTTGAGAGTTGGCTGGAGGCAATTTGTTATCGAGATATAAAGCAACTTGAAGATGGAGATTATGATAGTGAAATTGCTTATCAGTTAATTAATATCTTTGCGACAACGCCCCAAATTTCATTAAGCAAAATAGCCTCAGAGCTCGGCACGACGATCTATTCGATTAAGAAGCATATATCAGCATTAGAATCACTGTTCCTTTTATATGAAATTCCTTCTTTTGAAAATCCCCGAGCACAGCCTATGTACCGACTATTTGACGCAGGTGTTCTCAATGTCTTGCTAGGAGGACAGCAAAATATTTTTACACGCCATGCAAGCTTGCTCATTTTATTGATTAATGAAATTTACGCACAATATGAATACGCCGGAAAACGCAAACCAAATCTTTATTATTACCGAACACGAGGTGGCGCTGAAATAGATTTAGTGTTAAAAACAAGAATGAATTTAATTGGCATAACCTGTACAACAAATGTTGATATCTCACCTTACACCCAACGTGGTATGAAAAACTTTGTAAAAAAACATAAAGACGCAGTTGGTTATTTTATCGCGCCAGTTCAAAAACAGTTTCAAATAGAGAAAAACATTTTTGTGATTCCCTGGGAGTCAATTGGATAAGGTGTATTCACCTTACACCCTTATGCCTGTGGTGTTCTAATTGCTAACCAAGCCACCCAAAGGGAATCTTTCATCGAATGAAGTTGTTCATAATTTACATTTATACAGGCCCAACGGGCCGACATATTATAGCCCAGGCCGTCAGGCCTGGGTTAGATATCAAGGACATACTTGAGGCCTGACAGGCCGGCATAGAATGCTATTTCGTTTAACTCTTTCACTCAACTCCTCCAAATAATCATCTCTAACACCTAATTGCTGGAGGTGCTCAACTGTTTGAAATAAATACTCGCGATTGGTGCCAAACTGACCTTCAGCTTGAGCGATCATTTGCGCCATTTCATCCAAGTCAGATATATCACAATAACGCTTATTAGTTGTATCCACAGTCAGCGCTAAACTTTGAATAATACCATGCTCTGTTTCAGTCTCAATAAATTGTGGAATGTAAATATCCGAAAAGATTTCTCGCTTACAAAAATATCTCACCTCGGACTCAAGCTCATCAGCAGCAATACGATAAACCACCCCCGAACATTCACCTCCTTCAACTAACCCTAGCATTAAACCTGGTTTTTCCAATGTTGCACGACCCGCTGCAATCCTAAAACAAAACGCACGCTGCCAACCATACAATTTTGCTTTACAACACTCACTAAAATGCAAAGTTGGATTCCAAATTAAAGAGCCATACGCAAAAATCCACAAATCGCCATCTTCAGGGATTTGTTCTAAAATATGACAACCAACAGCTTGACGTTCATCAGCCGTTAGAACGCGACCACCCGCAGCTTCAAGATCAGCACGAAGACGCTGCATCATGTCGCTATCAATATCCATAATTGATTCACGCGTCATTTGATCTTTTTTATCTTTCATAACAGTTATCTTATTGGTTAACTCTGTATCATTGCAAAAAGTCGCTGAAGTCAACAATTTTTGCAAAATAGTCACCACTGATCACTTCCTGCGTCACCCCATTAACATGTATTAACACAGCACGATATGAAAAGTTTTTTGGAAAATGAATCCGCTCAATTTTCTGTTTTACTTCATCGATGATACTGCTTCCAATTGGATGCCGAGAAAACTTGATCTCACAGATGTAAATAGTATTGTGTTTCGTTTGAATAAGATAATCTATTTGGCATCCTGGTTGACGATTAGTTTTTCTTTGAAAAAACGGGTTGTCAAAGATGATGACATTATTTGGCAAACCTAAAGCTTGCTTCACTAGATGTGCATTATTTAGCACCAAATTTTCAAACTGCAGGCCCATAATGCCATCCCAGTTTGGTAGAGCCGTCAGTGACTGGTTTGCAAACAGTGATTTTTCAATTTTGGCAAGATTTGGTTCTACATATTTCAAATAAAAACGCAAATAGTTATCCTTTAAACGGTAGTGGCTCAGCTTGCTGATCTCACCTGATTTAATACTCCATGTATAATCACGAGCTACAAATCCAGCTTCCATAAGATCATTAAGGTAGTTACTTATATCACCTGCCAATGTTCTTCCCGATCGATCCGCGATGGTTTTTTGATCCGCGCTCCCACCAGCCAATGTCGACATAATATCTTTATAAATCTTACTGCGCTTGCCAAAAATATCTGAGAAAATAAATTTGAACTCATGAACCAACACACCATCTTCACTAAACAACAGATTCTGAATATTCTCCTCTGCTGTTTGTTTTGGATTTATCAGCTCTAAATAACGTGGCACGCCGCCTGTCACTGCAAGTAATTTTAGTTTTTCATAGCTGGATACGTTTAATGAATGATTACGCCAGAACTGTGCACAAATTTCGAGTGGTAATTCGTCCAAATCGATATACATTGTTGGCCGCCCCATAAAATTAGAGCTACCAATAATATTCTCGTCAATCCAAGTTGACACAGAGCTACATAACACAAGGATTAATTGTGGATTTTTTTGGAAATATAGATCCCAAGCAATTTTTAGCTTGCCTGAGAAATCTGTATCTTTTGAACCCATCCATGAAATTTCATCCAAGAGTAGAATGGTTCTTCCATCCTTAATTTTATCGCTCAACAGATGAAATAAGTCCCCCCAATCATTAGCCGTCACGTTGGGCAAGCCAGTTTGCTCGGCAAGCTGCCGACTAAACTCATCACGTTGAGATTGCGCCGTTGTTTTCTTTGTTGGCCATAAGCCTGTTAATTCATAATATGTATGTTGAGAGCCAAATTCGCCAATCAGACGGCTTTTGCCTATGCGTCGGCGACCCTTCACAATGACAAGGCTAGTTGTATAGCGGTCTAACAGCGTGTTAAGCTTCGCCAATTCACTGTCTCGACCAAAGAATTGATGCTGTAGTGTCACCATGGCATCCCCTGCTGTCAGTTTGTTGTGGTGAAATATTGCATTAAACTACCACATCAAATCGACATTTGTCAATTTGTTGTTGTGAAATTATGCGAAAAAATGCCACATCAAATCGACATTTGTCAATTTGATGTGGTAAGATTGTTTAAACCACGTTTATCTATAGTCACTTTTTCTGGTTTTCAGAAGAGCCTATAGCTTTAGAAAAGAAGTGTTTGGCCGCTTTTGCCTGTGCCCCAGAGGGTATAGCGCGATTTCTTAAGATGTTTTTCTCTCACGCAAATAAATTGTTTTAAAGGCCTCTTTACCCAGCTTTTGTTGCGTATTTGAAGCCGGGTGCACTGAATTCCAAAATAGATAGCCATTGCATTGAGCATCATGAGCATGTAGTTGGCAAGCTTTTTGGATGATGGTACCTTTTGAGTGAGCGACATTTTGTACTATTTGATATTCATCGATTAATGACACCCGACAAAGCCACCACTCGAAATCGGTTTTTAGGCGAACCATATCAATAGATTGAGTTGCGTTGCTGATTGGAAGCGAGTACAAAAATACGAATGGTTTGTAGTATGGAAAGGATCCCTTGGGTTAAGGCAATAATAATCAATGCAGCCATCGCACTAGAGAAGAAGAGGCATACGCTGACGATTAAATACCATTGAGCTTCTTCAAAAAGAAAGAATCGAAGATTTCTTTGCAAAAAGTCTTTCCCAGATAACCCTGCCCAGGGAGCAATTGATAATTCCTTCAATGACAAACTTTTCAAATAAGACTGATAACCTATAAAAAAAACACTCAGCATCCCAAACATAAAGGAGGCCATTGAGGATCCATCATGGTAGTGAGCCGTAATGCTTAACCCCAGAAGAACGACTGGGAATTTAATATAGTCAGATAACTTATCAAGAAAGGACCCCATTTGAGACATGGTTTGTCGATAGCGGGCAAGCTGTCCATCCATGCAGTCAATGATATAAGCAATCTGTAAAACAATACCGGCAACCACTAAACTC
>SDBT01013833.1_pt1 | contig 12910 bp, 11 predicted proteins | sample 2277101 | NCBI WGS metagenome assembly SDBT01 (sample SAMN10404973, study PRJNA504765) | marine sediment metagenome | isolation source: marine sediment core GS10_PC15, 103 cmbsf | place: Arctic Ocean: Southern Knipovich Ridge | collected 2010 | reverse complement strand
GTGCTCGTAGTGGGCTCGCGGGCACAGCAGCAACTCCAGGTATGGGGAAAGGACGAAGCTCTGCAGGTGGTGCGCATCGACATCGACCCCGGCCAGCTGGTGCGATTCGGGCGCCCGGCGGTGGGCATCGTCGCGGACGCCGGAAAAGCCCTCGCCTCTTTGATACCCGCACTGGCGAAACACAACAAGAAACGTGCATCACGGGAAGAAGAGCTGAGCGGGTTGGAGGCCTCCACGCTTGCCGAGTTGCGCAGCAAGCTGAGTCCCCAGGCCGAGTACATCACGGCGCTGCGTGACGCGCTGCCCGAGGACGGCATATTCGTCGACGAGCTCACGCAAATCGGTTATGTCTCGCGCGCATTGTTTCCCGTGTATCGCCCGAGAAGCTTTCTCTCGACCGGCTATCAGGGCACCCTCGGTGCCGGATTCCCGGCCGCCCTCGGCGCCAAGGTCGCGAACCCGGGAAAGCCGGTCCTGTCCATCAAGGGCGACGGCGGCTTCATGTTCAATGTCCAGGAGCTCGCCACCGCCGTTCAGCACAGTATCGACGTGGTCACGGTGGTTTTCAACGACGGCGCCTTCGGAAACGTGAAGCGCATGCAGGAGGATGATTACGACGGGCGCGTCATCGCGTCGGAGCTGCGCAATCCCGATTTCATCCGCCTCGCTGAGAGCTTCGGCGTGCACGCCGCGCGCGCCGAGTCCCCGCAGGCACTGCGCGGCGAGCTGGATAAAGCATTCAGCCGCAAAGGCGCCAGCTTCATCGAAGTTCCCATCGGCAAACTGCCCGATCCCTGGGGCGTGAGCCTGCCGAGGGCGAAAACCCGCGGGTGACGGACACAGCCCGCGGGCGCTATCTGTGGGGCATCTGGTGGATGCTCCTGACCGGACTGCTGTTCGTGGCCGTCACCGGCGTGGTCCGCCATCTGGGCACCGACATGACCCCCATGCAGGCGGCGTTCATCCGTTACGCCTTCGGCATCGTCCTGATAGCGCCCGTGCTGTTGCGCATGTTCGCGGCCAGGGTGCGACCGTCGCGCCTGGGATTGCACATGCTTCGCGGCGTCGCCCACGGAATCGCCGTCATGCTGTGGTTCTTCGCCATGGCGCGCATTCCCATCGCCCAGGTGACCGCCATCGGTTTCACGACGCCCATATTCACCACCATGGGCGCCGTGCTGTTCCTCGGCGAGGTCCTGCATGCACGACGCATCGCCGCGGTCGTGGTCAGCTTTCTCGGCACGTTGATCATCCTTCGGCCCGGTGCCGTCAGTATCGAGCTGGGCGCGTTCGCCCAGCTGGCCGCGGCACCGCTGTTCGCATGCTCATTCCTGATCGCCAAGAAGCTCACGGAAACAGAATCGAGTGCCAGCATCGTCGCCTACATGTCGGTGTTCGTGACCCTGGCATTGCTGCTCCCTGCCCTGCTGGTGTGGCGCACGCCAACGCTCACGGAGCTCGGCTGGTTGTTCGTCACCGCTATCTTCGCAACGGCCGGCCACTACACCTTCACCCGTGCCATGCAGACCGTGGAGCTGACCGTGTTGCAGCCGTTCTCATTCCTGCAGCTGGTCTGGGCGGCCCTGCTGGGCTTCTACGCCTTCTCCGAAGTGCCGGATGTCTGGACCCTCACCGGGGGTGCTGTCATCATCGCCAGCGTGACTTACATCGCCCACCGCGAGGCGCGTGCCGCCCGTGAAAGTTCCTCATAGAGGTTCGAATGTTAGAGACCACCGCCGTCGCATTCACGACATTCTTCGTGACCATCAGCCCCATCGAAGCCGCCGCCATGTTCGCGGTGATAACGGCCGGCAGCACCGCAGCGCACCGGCGCTCCATGGCGATCCGCGGTTCCCTCATTGCCAGTGGGATAATGCTGGTGTTCGCCCTGTTCGGTGAGTTGCTGCTGTCGGCACTGGGGATATCGCTTGCGGCCCTGCGCACCTCCGGTGGCATCCTGTTGCTGCTGATCGGAATCGACATGGTATTTGCACGCTCGTCAGGCGGAACATCGACGACGGATGATGAGACCAAGGAAGCCGAGCAGAAACAGGACATCTCGGTCTTTCCCCTGGCAACGCCACTCATCGCCGGTCCCGGCGCCATGGGGGCCGCCATACTTCTGATGGCGAATGCCAGGGGCGATTGGCAGACTCAGGCGATCGTCATTGCCTGCCTGCTCGCGGTCCTGCTGATGACCTTCGTGACACTACTGGGCGCAACGTACATACAGAAATTTCTGGGCGTCACCGGACTGCATGTCATCAGCCGGATCTTCGGCGTGCTGCTCTCGGCCCTGGCGGTACAGTTCATTTTCGACGGCATCAGCCAGAGCGGATTGCTGGCGTGACGCCGGCATGAAGCACGCCCACGGTGCGGGACTACCGGGCGATTGCGTATAGGGCCGCGGCCTCGCGAACGCCTGTGGGACCGGGCGGCACACTCCAATCTTCAAGCGCTTCCGCGGAAGCGCCCCCTGTGCCCATGTCCAGCCCCTCATCGACCATATCATCCGGCTGATAACCGTACCGTGGAATGGCCCGACCATCGGGCCGCATGAAATACCACCGCCCCTGATGGTCCTTACGGATGGCGTAGCCCCCTTCATGGACCAGGCGGTGATGCCCGCCGCACAACAGCATCGTGTTCGCGAGACTCGTCTCGCCCCCATCGGCCCAGTGGCGGATATGGTGCGCATCCACGAAGCGCGTATGGGTGCAGCCGGGAAAGGAACAGCCAGCGTCCCGCGCCCACAGGGCGCGCTTTACCGCCGCCGGCACTGTGCGTTGCTTGCGCCCGACGTTCAAGGGCTCGCCGTTGGCCCCGTCCACCATCGGCACTACGCTGCCGTCGCAGCTCAAGCGTTTAACGGATTCCACGGCCAGGTCCGAACGCCCTTCGCCGCCATGAAGCGCCGCGTCATCCACGTGAATCACCACTTGATAGGCATCGGCCGTGCTCGTGCTCGCTGTTCCCTCCGCGCTACCGTTCAGATAAACCCTCGCCATGGCCACCAGCGCATCTGCCTGCTGCGCGCTCCACGACTCAGCCTCGAACTCCGGCCCTTGTTGGCCACCGGCTTCCACCGCCTTGTCCAGGGCCTGACAGACGAGCTCACCGGTTTCTATCGGCAACTCCACACTCAGCGTCAAGGTCCCGCGCCCGGTATCCCGCCACACCCTCACCGAGCGCCGCTCATGGGCCCGGTTCACCGCGTCCACGGCACCCGGCCCGGCATTGCGCAGCTGCTGGCAGCGCTCCTCCACCCGTGCCGCCGTGGTCGAGAGGGCGAACTCCAGCAACGACGCTTCGTTCATGGCCGTGGCAGCGCGCGTCAACGCCCGCACTTTCGAGTACGACAGGGTCGCTTTCGAGAATGCCGCCGAAATCTCCGGCAGCGCCTTCAGGGCATGGGCCACCCGCACCTTCTCCCGGGCCGCGCTACGGCTCAAGTCACAGCGCCAGTGCAACCACTGGGTGCAGTTCTCCAACCCCCACTTGAGCCAGCCGGCCCGTTCGTCGAATTCACGGATGAGAACGAGGAGCTCGTAGGTGGAGGCATTGATGCGAGCGGAGAGATTGACGATGGATTTGTCGAGCTCATCGATGGCGAGGCGATGGTCGGCGATGTGGGTGAGCATGGCCATGGGATCTTCCTTGAATGGGTTGCCGAGAAACTGGTATTATATCCAGTATCACGGAAAACATCAACAACTCGGCCCTGGGCCATGGCTTGAATATTTCCCCCAAAGGCGCTCAGGCAAGTACCACAGGAGACCACCCCCGACAACGACCAAGGTGAGTCCCAGCCACAGCCAGCCGTTGGGACCCAGCCACAGAAACTCAAAACCGTGCAGTAGCGTGGCGGCCGCCATCAGCAGGAAGAACGGGCCCGTGAGGTAGCAGTGCAATCGGCCGCAACGCAGCGCGTTCACGATGCACGCCGCACCCATCCAGATGAGCGCCGTCGACCAGATAATCGTCCTCGCTGGCGGCGGCAGGACTATTCCGAGCACCAGCGCTGCGGTGGGTATACCCCATGCGATTATGTAGGCGCGGGAACTGGCAACCCAGTCCTGTTGTCCGGTTTCCTTTGTCGGTTCGGGCGACATTCAGCGGACAGGATGCCTACTCAGGAAGCCCCGCATCACGCAACGCACCGACAATACCCTCCAGTGTTTCGCTGTCCTTGTATGGTTGCGTTTCGGCATAGGCGGATATTGAGAAGGATGGCTCGATACTCAGAATCTCCTGCGCGACCCTGCGTGCGTCATCAGTCGAATTCGACATGCTGTAGTCCGTGCAGAGCAAAACGTGCGCGTCGAGATTTTCCGGGTCAAGGCGCAGAGATTCATTCGCCACGGCGACCGATGGAGCGATCTGGCCACTGTCGCGATAAGACGCAGATAATACATTTGCCATCCAGGGCGGATAAATCCGCGCATGTTTTACCGCAGTTTTAACGTTCTTGATTGCTCGATCATGCTGGCCATTGAAATGGAGCACATTAGATCGAACAGCTCTGGCCAGAGGACAACTTGTTCGGACTGACACAGCTTCCTCGGACAAAGCCAGCGCCTCATCGTGCCGCCGTTGAAACAAGCGCACCGAACCCAATACGATGTGCCCGAAACCATCGGGGTCGCCGAGCTCGATCGCTTCCTCGGCCTGAGTGGCGGCACGTTCCATCGACTGATCGGGTTCACTGCTCCAGCCTCGAAGCACGTCCACCCAGTTCGTAAACGCCATCAATGCCACGGCCTGCGGTGAACCAGGACAAATCTCATTCAATTCCTCAAAATTACTACGTGCGATCGCATTGCCGTTTTCGCTACCCATGTACAGATGACTCATTCCGCGAAGCACGAGCTCCCGCGCAATTCTATTGGGTAGTTTATCCCACCAAATCAAACTCTCCTCGCCGGACAGAAGTTTAACGTCCAGCGCCACGGCGACTTCAGTCGTGATTTCGTCCTGTATATCGAAAATATTGTCGACGACGCGATCGTAGCTTTCCGACCAGATGATCTGAGCCGCGGGCGCATCGGTCAGATGAATCGTGACGCGAACTCGGTCGCCTGACATTTGTACTGCACCGTCTAAGATGTATCGAACCCCTACCTCGTTTCCTGCCTGAATCGCGGATATATCGCTGTGCCGATAGAGCTCCGCGACCGATGTGACGAGAAACAGTCCTGAGAGCTTCACTAAGGAAGATTGAATCGAGAGTCGAAATCCCTGTATAAGATCGTCTTGATCGGCACTGCCGCTCAAGTTCTTAAACGGAAGTATCATTATCGAAGGGGCTTCTGCACGGACGAAAATATCAGCCATGTCGTCTTTCGTCTCGGGGCTTGTGATTCTCGAAAATCGAGAAAGTTGTAGAACTTTCTCAGAAGATGAATCTGTTCCAGGAATAATTCGATAGGTTCGAACAGAGCGTTCGATATTTTTCAGCTTCTGTTCGCCTATATCGTCGAACTGAGCATCAATTTTGTCTTGCACTTGCTGAAAGACAGATTCACTGATGCAAATCCCACCTGGATCGGCCAGGGATTCCAATCTGGCCGCCACATTCACGCCGTCGCCATAAATATCGTTCCAGTCAACGATAACCTCACCCAGATTGATGCCGATGCGAAAGAGAAGACGCTTATCCTCGGCGAGCTCGGCGCACAAAGTGCTGATGGCATTTTGGATGCCGATGGCACAGTTGGTCGCTGCCACGACGCTTTGAAAGCGTGCCAGAACGGCGTCCCCGGCATAGTGCACGACTTCACCAGCCGAGTTTCTGATTCTGTCGGCGATCAGGTCGAGGCTGGCGGAGAGTTGCCGATGCGTTCCGATCTCGTCCGCTTCGGTCAGGCGGCTGTATCCGGACACGTCAGCGTAGACGATGGCTGCGAGCTGGCGGGTAACATTCTCATCGGCCATGAGCTTCACACAGTATCGTTTTGATCGTACAGCTTGAGCACCGCGATGCCGTCCTTGTCCGCGTGACCCTTGCTCACCAGGATGCGAAACAATGAGGCGGCCTGGCTGGACATGGGTGTCGGCACCTTCAGCGCCTTGGCGATGTCGTGCACCATGTCCAGGTCCTTCAATACCTGCCGCGCATAACCGGCGGGCTCGAAATCCCGGGCAATCATGCGCGGGAAGATAGCTTTCAGCAAGTTGCTGCCGGCGTGTCCGGGCGCCAGGGCCTCGGGGATCTTCGATGTGTCGATGCCCGCCGCCTCGGCCAGCGCCAGCGCCTCGGCAAGCACACAGTAGTTGTTCAACACCAGGATCTGATTGACCATTTTGGTCACCTGCCCGGCACCGACGCCGCCCAGGTGGGTGAAGGTGCTGGCCAGATCATTCATCAGCGGCGCGATCCTCGCGATATCCGAATCGCTGCCACCTGCCATGATGGCCAGGGTGCCCGCCTCGGCGGCGGGCGGTCCGCCGGATACCGGGGCATCCACCCAGCCCATGGCGGAACGCTCACGAAGCGTGTCCGCCATGGTTTTGGTGCTCTCCATGATGGTGGTCGAATGATCCACCAGCAGCTTGTCGGCACTGGCCGATTCCACCACCCCGCCGGACCCGAACACCGCTTCGTGGACCGCGTCGGTGGACACCACGCACAGGAGCACCACGTCGCTCTTGCCGGTGACGTCCGCGGACGATGTCGCCGCGACGACGCCATGCCTGGTCGCTTGTTCGATTTTCTCGACGGCGATGTCGAAACCGGTGACGGTGTAGCCAGCCGCGACGAGGCGCTTGGTGAATGCCTGGCCCATGAGGCCGAGGCCGATGAAGCCGATGGTCGGTTTTGGGGGCATGTTGGTACCTCTTCGCGAGCAAGCTCGCTCCTACAGCTTTCGTAATCCTGGTGCGACAATCGTGATGAGAATTGCGATCAGGATCAATCCGGTCCCGTTGATCCCCAGGGCCGTGCCGACGCCGACGCTGGCGGCCAGCGCGCCCATTTCCAGGTGCCCCAGGGGAGCGGCACCGATGGCGAAAACCCAGGCGCCCATGGCGCGGCCGCGCAGGCGGTCGGGGACGCTCAGCTGCATCATACTCTGGGTGAGCACATCGGATGCGGCGGCCAGGGCCGCGATGGCCAGCACCGCGGCGAGGATGGTGGGGAAATTGGGCGCCACCGCCAGGGCGATCAAACCGAAACCGAAACAGTAGATGACGAGGAGACAGGCCAGTCCACGGCGCCGAAGCCGCTGAGCGCCTGCTGCCAACGCAATACCCGCCGCAAACCCGCCCGCAGCCCTGATCGCGTGCATGATACCCAGGCCCTCCGCCCCGAGGCCTGAACGTTCGGTGGCCAACTCGGGCAGTATGGTCGCGAAGGAGAAACCGAGCACCTCCACCGCCGCCGTGACCACGATCAGCATCAGCAACGTCCGGTTGCGCCGAATCTCCTGCACGTACTCGGCCACATTTTCCAGGATGGGCACTGGATTGCTGTGGGCCTGGGTGGGAATGGAACGCAGCTTGCTGATGACGAGAAACGCGAGGACATGGAAACCCGCCAGGATGAAGAACCCGGTATCCGTTCCAAGTCTCTGCATGGCGCTGCCGGCGACAAGGGCGCCGATCAGCTGCCCGGCGCGTACTGCGACGGTCAACAAGCCCAGACCAGCCACCACATGCTCGGCACCGACGATGTCGTAGGCGTAACTCTGGCGCACCGGCAGATACATGGCGCGGGCGCTGCCGGAAAACAGGGTCATGAGCAGGGCCTGCCAGAGCTCGATGGCCCCGAGACTGGCCAGCACACCGAACACGGCGAGATTGGTACCGATGAGGATTTCGATGATTCGCAGCAGGCGCCGGCGATCGATCCAATCGGCAATAGCGCCCGCTGCCATGCCGAAGATCAGCAGGGGCAGGAAGTAGAGTGCCAGAGCCACCCCCACCCACGCCGAGGAACCGGTGAGCTGAAAAACCAGCAGGCCGATGATGACCTGCTCGCCGCCATAGCCCACGTAATTGCAGGTGGCGGCCGCCAGCAACAGCCGGAAGTCGCGGTGCCGCAAGACCGGACCGCCGAGTATTCCACCGATCAGCGGAAGGGAGGCGATGCTCAAGCCGAGGCGGACAGCGTAGCCAGGGAGCGGGCGTAGCGCTCCAAGCGATTGCAGGCGTCTTCGAGAACCGCCAATGGACTGGTCAGGCTGAAGCGCACGTGACCGGTGACGCTGGCACCGAATCCCGTGCCGGGAAGCAGGCTGACCCCGCCGTGGTCCAGAAGGCCCCAGGCGAAGGACTCGCCATCGAGCCCGGTGGCACGCACGTCCACGAGCAGAAACATGGAGCCTTCGGGCCAGCTGCAGGCGAGCCCCGGCATGGCGTTGACGCGGCTGCAGACCAGGTCCCGCCGCGCGCGGTACTCCCGATGCATCTCCTCGGTCTCGGTATGGGGTTCCGTGAGCGCGACCACGGCGGCGTCCTGAAGAAACGGCGACAACCCGTAGTGCATGGGTTTCACCAGATTGATCAGATGCTTGGCCAAATCCGGGGGCGCGACCACCCAGCCCATGCGCCAGCCCTGCATGGCATGGGACTTCGAGAGCGATCCGATGGAGACGCTCCGATCGGCAATCTGCGGCAGGCTGCAGACGCTGATATGCGGCACGTCGAAGGTGAGCTCCGCGTACACCTCGTCGCATACCACCCACAGATCGTGGCGCAGGGCCACTTCGGCCACGCCCTCGAGCTCTTCCCGGGTCATGACCATGCCGGTGGGATTGTGCGGGGTGTTGAGCAGGATCACGCGCGTGCGATCCGTCACCGCCGCCTCCAGCTTGTCGGGATTCAGATGAAATCCGCGTTCCACATCCAGGGGCACGTCGACGCGGGTTGCGCCCGATGCGTCGACGACGCTCTCGTAGGTAACGTAGCGTGGCTCCGGCACCAGCACTTCGTCGCCGGCCTCCGCCAGGCACAGGACCACCGTGTACAATCCATTCTGCGCACCGGGGCAGATCATGACCTGGTCAGGGGATACGCTCTGTCCGGTGAGCGCGGCGTGTCTATCTGCGATCGCCTGGCGCAACGCGGGCTCCCCGGCGAAGAAGCCGTAGTGCGTACGGCCGGATTCGAGGCTTTTCACGGCGGCCCGGGTGATGGCACGGGGTGTATCGAAATCCGGATCGCCGACGCTCAGCAGAATGATGTCCTCGCCCTTGTCGCGCCTTTTCCTGGCGTTGTCGTGAATGGACCAGGCGTAGGCCGCAGGGGTATCCAGTCGATTGACAATAGAAGCGAATTTCATCATGTGTCGCGCTCTCGCAAGTGATCGTAAACGATGTCTCTGGCTCGCGTCCCGTTCCCGTCACCCCGGGGTTCGGCGCCGCAGGGTGAGGGCGTAGTCCTCGAATCCCACGGCACGCCAGAAGGCGATGGCATCCTCGTTCGCGCACAGTGCTTCCAGAGAGACCGCTGTGCCATCGGGCCAGATACGCCCGAACAGCAGGTCCAGGGCGGCACGCCCGAGTCCTTTACGCCGCTCGCCCCGGCAGATGAAGAACTGCCTGAGAAAAATCCCCGTGTCGTCGTTTCGGTAGAGTGCGTATCCCACTACGCTGCCATCGATCAGGAACAGCACCGCCGTGTAAGCCCGTATCAGCCACCCACGCATACGATTCTCCAGGTCGATGACGGACATGGGGTTGGGGAAACCTTCGTCGTGGATCAGTTGCTGGTTGAGCTCAGCGAGCAACGGGAGATCCCCTTCGCTGGCTGTTCGATAGTCCATGGGCGCTCCGCGGGAATTGAAGTCACTGGGCTTTCGAATCGTAGCACTCGGCATTCCAGGAGTTGGACTTAACACCCCATTCGCCGCCGTCAGGCCAACCGCCGTCATCGAGCGTGATGCGCGCGAAACGTTCGCCGCTCGGGCTGATACCAGAATTGCTGCGTTCCCGCCGGATAGTCCACGCGCCGTCCGTCTTGGAAGTCATTGGCTCGAGCTGGAAAAACACATACTGCTCGCCAGCCACAGCTTGATAACTGGCCACGCACAATCGACGGTAGGCTGGGAACTCCCGACGCACGCGACCGTAGGCACCTTGCCGGATGCCCATAAGAAAACCGCCGGTGGCACAGTCGAGGCACTGGTAGGCGCCCATTCGCCGGACGGGGGGTGGCTCATCCTGGGCAAGGATCTGGATGGACAGCACGAACATGCAGGAGAGAAGGATGGGCGCACGCACGAGAATCGCCATAGTCAATCCAAAAGTTTTTCGAATGGCGACCGGTTGTTCGGCGTATTCGGAATCCAGACCGTGTTCTCGCGCGCCCCGCGCGCAGCGGATCGTCAGTGGGACAGGATCTGGCTCCGGAACAGCTGGGTTCGATCGCCTTTTGCGTTTCCAAAGAACTCTTCGGGGGCATTCTCCTCGACGATCTCCCCGAAGTCCATGAAGATAACACGGTCGGCGACTTTTTTGGCGAACGCCATCTCGTGGGTCACAACCAACATCGTCATGCCGGATTCTGCCAGCTCCACCATGACGTCCAGCACCTCGGAAATCATTTCCGGATCGAGTGCGGAGGTCGGCTCGTCAAAAAGCATGATCGATGGATTCATACACAGGGATCGGGCGATGGCGACCCGTTGCTGCTGTCCGCCGGATAGCTGACCCGGGTACTTCTGTGCCTGCTCGTGGATCTTCACCCGCGCCAGATACTTCTCGTCGATCGCATCTGCCTCCGCCTTGTGCATCTTCTTTACCCACATGGGAGCCAGCGTGCAATTCTCCATCACAGTGAGATGCGGAAACAAGTTAAAGCTCTGAAACACCATTCCGACATCGCTGCGGATGGCATCGATGTTCTTTACGCTGCCGTCGAGACTCACGCCGTTGACCGCTATGTGGCCGTCCTGATGGGGCTCCAGTCGATTGATGCAGCGAATCAAGGTCGACTTTCCGGACCCGGAAGGACCGCATATGACAATGCGCTCACCCCTGCGCACGGCCAGTTTGATGTCCTTCAGGACATGGAACTCGCCGTACCACTTGTTGACATCGTCGAATGTGATCACGATCTCCTCGGAGATCGCCGATGCAATGTGCTCCCCGAGGTCGATTAGTGCTTCATCACTCATTGGTGTACCTGTTCTGCAATCCCTAGCGCGTCGTTTTCAATTTTTTCTCGAGGGACTGGCTGTATTGCGACATGGCGAAGCAGAGGATGAAGTAGACAAAGGCGCCGAATAGCAACGGCTCCGTGTGCAGGCCGATCCAGATGGGATTCTGCCCGGTTGCCTTCAGCATCAGCAGCATGTCGTACAGGCCGATGATGGACACCAGGGTCGTATCCTTCAGCAGGCCGATGAAGTTGCCCACGATATTGGGAATCATGAGCTTCAGCGCCTGGGGCAGGATGATGAGATTCATGCTCTTCCAGTAGGTGAGCCCCATGGCCTTGGCGGCTTCGTACTGCCCATTGGGAACTGCCTGCAAACCGCCACGTACAACCTCAGCCATGTAGGCCGCCGCGAACAGGCAGATACCGATAATCACCTGCACGAGCTTGTTGAGCTGAACGTCGGCCGGCAGAAACAGCGGCATCATCGTAACGGCCATGAATAGCACGGTAATCAGCGGTACCGACCGGAATAGCTCGATGAAAGCGATGGCGGAGATGCGAATCACGGGCATGTCGGAGCGCCGCGCGAGCGCCAACGCGACTCCGCCGGGCAACGCGGCGACGATGGCGACACCGGCGATGACTAGAGTGAGGAACAGGCCGCCCCAGAGGTTGGTACTTACCCTTACGACGGTCCAATCGTGCAGAAAAAAATAGACGATGGCGAAAACGATCGCAGTGAAGCCGAGGACCGGGTATTTGTGCAGGCGCTCGTGCTTGTCGGCGAAGCCCGTCAAGCCGATGATCCATTCTCCCAGCGTTCGCCCGGTTGCCAGGGAGAGAAAGATGTTCAGCCAGGTGTTGATGAATGCAGTCACCGCGAGGATGACCATGAACTGCATGAACCAACCACGCTCACCGCCCGCGAACAGATAGCCAGCGAGGAAGGGATACAGGGCAACGAGCATGATTCCGATGCCTATCTTGCCCTTCAGGCGCGGGAACCACATGGGCGCCATCCACAGAAACAGGATAATGAACCCCAGGTTGACGCGCCATTGCTCGTCGTGGGGGAAGCGGCCGTACATGATAGCGTTGAACCAGGTGACGATGCCCGCCCAGCAGGCGCCGTCGGAGCTGGTGTCGAGGCATTGGCGCCGCGACTCGGCTTCCCAGACGGCATCGGCGATGCCCCACTGATACAGGGCCGCCAAGGTAATGAAGATCAGGTAAGCCGCGGCAAAGGTCAGGACGGCGCTGAACCAGGAATAGAACAGGTTCTCCCGCAACCAGCCGAGCACACCGACCGTCGTCGCTGGCGGCGCCTTACTCGCCTTCGGTGTGAAGACGATAACGTCGGCGGAAGATGATTCGACGCCGGCCATGGTCAACGCTCCTTGAGCTGCACGCGCTCGTTGTAGTAGTTCATAGCCGCGGAGATCGTCAGGCTAACGACGCTGTAGAAAACCATCACCATGAACACGATTTCGATGGCGTGGCCCCCTATGTTTATCGAAGTCTGCATGAACACCGACACCAGGTCCGGAAAGCCGATGGCGACGGCGAGGGACGAATTCTTCACCACCGTCATCCAGGTGCTGATCAGGGGCGGCATGATGGCGCGCATGGCCTGCGGGATGATGATCAGGCGCAGGGTCCAGCCGGGCTTCAGGCCCAGAGAGCTGGAAGCCTCCGTCTGTCCGTGGCTCACCGAGAGAATGCCGGCGCGCACGTTCTCGGCGATGTAGGAAGCGTGATAGATGACGAGCGCGAGGAACAATGCCAGGAATGCCGGCGGCAGTGAGGTACC
>SDBT01013832.1_pt1 | contig 12910 bp, 18 predicted proteins | sample 2277101 | NCBI WGS metagenome assembly SDBT01 (sample SAMN10404973, study PRJNA504765) | marine sediment metagenome | isolation source: marine sediment core GS10_PC15, 103 cmbsf | place: Arctic Ocean: Southern Knipovich Ridge | collected 2010 | reverse complement strand
AACATTTCGGTTCCGACGAACCGCGAGGAAGCTTTTGTCACACTCTCCTCCATTCAACAATTATTGACCCTGAGGAAGACCTGGCTGACGGAGGTGAATCAGATTATTCAGTTTCGCATGACTCATGGGCAGATCGGGAGGGACCGTCGCCGTCCGGCGCCGAACAGGCCGAGCTGGATGGGCCCGCCTCCGGAACAAAAGGACACGAGGACGGCCCGGATCTTGCGGAAGCGAAGTAAGATCATGGATGAAATCTCGTGCCTAACCGGTAAGACAATCCAATGCATGGATCTCATTACCCAGACGGAGGAAAAGAAGGATGGCGATTAAAGAAGAGTTGAAGGAACTCACGTCTCTCAAGCGGAAGCGCAAGCTGCTGTTGGAGAAAATGAAAGGCGCCCTGGAGCGCGGTGCTGATGCCGAGCATTCCCGGTATAAGAGGGAGTACGAAGCCATCGGTCGCACGCTCACCAAGCGTGCCAAATAGGAGAATCTCCGAATGTCCAACAAACCGGCGAATGAGTGGCTCTGTCCTGAGCACCTGGCCCCTAAACAGGAGGATGTTCAGAATCGGCAGATCGAACTCAAGAAGCTCCACGAGGAGATGAAGATCAAGGCCCAGGAGCTCCAGCTCAAAAATTCGGAACTCTGGAACGAGATCAGAGAATCAATCTCCGGACTTGGATCCGAGCACGAAAGGGCCATCTATAATGCGTGCCATCTCCGCTACGATCCAAGCAGCAAGAAGATTCAGGCCTTCGGCAAAGGATCCTGCCCTCTGTGTGACGAAGAGGCCAAGGACGCCATAAAGAACATGGCTGCTGGCCATGGCGGCGGCATTCTGGTAACGGGAAGCTCTAAGAAGGGCTCGTCCGTTTCTCCGCCTCCCGCCGCAGATGTGTCCGGGGACATTCTTCGCGAGAAGAGAAGGGGCAGGCGCGGCTTGTTCCCGGATGACGAAGGAGCTGTCAATTGATGGAGAGAGTCGATCCAAAATCCCATATCAAATCAGAATTCTTTCTCCCTGTGCGCAGGCGAATGCAAGACCTGTTCCGGATTAAGGGGATTGATACTGCCGGGCGGCTTGTTGTGCACCTGTCCGAATGGACTGCCGAATATACAGCCGGCGCCAGGGAGACCAGCCATGGCAAGAGCGAAATCTTTAGGTCTCCCGTGTATAGATTCATCAGCTTCTGGGTAGACATGGAGATTGATGGCATCCTGGCCGGGAGGACGGAGTTTCATTTCAGCATAAAGAGTTTGTCCGATATTGCCGCCTTCGACGAGGCGATTGAGGGAAGCGCATTCAGCCTATTCGGGAAGGCAGAGGTAATCCTCGAACATGGGTTCTGCCCGTCATGCGATCAACCATACTCCAGAGATCAGGCCAGGGGACTCATCTGCGAGTGCATTGCAAAGGCGGCAAAAGATGCCAAAGCCAAATAAGAAATGCCAGAAATGCGGGGAAATGGTCGTCCCTGATAAGTCCATCGAGGGCGGCCCCTTGTTCGATATTTATCGGATTACTTGCCCGAAGTGTGGAGAGGAATTCGATTCTGGAGTTGAAGCGATGAACGAGGAGATCGAGCCATTCAATCCGAAAGATCTTCCTCGCCCACTCGATCGTTAAATCCGGTATAAGCACCTGTCGAAAACCTGATGCCAGGAGGCAACCATGGCCATTGTCAAGTTCGTCCATGGCGGGAAGGAAGTTACGTTCACTGAAGAAACCGCCGTTACAGATCTCGCGAACTTTATGTGCAAGGAGTTGTTTGGAATCACATTCAATGAGTTGAGCGCACGAGTTATAAATTTCACGTTCGAATACGATGGGCAAGAATGCTACTTCAACCCGTCGTTCATCGTCAAGATGCTGAAGCAGGATCAGATCAAAGCAGACGTGAAAAACCTCATCGAGGATCTTGAGCAATTGGCGGAGATGTTCGGGTTCGACGAGTGTCCGCAATGCAACGTCGTGTACCCGGGCGGCAAGGTCGAACACTGCCGGAAGTGTGGATACTGCCCTGAAGGACTGACCGAGATGAAGCGAAAGATACTGGCCGGAGAGCCGGTTGAACTTCCAAGCGAGGAGGTGGCAGTTGGCGGAGACGACGAAGTCGACCCAGACGGAATCGGAGTTCGCGCAGAGGGAGCTCCGGCTGAAAGTGGCGACCAAGCAGGCGGGAATGTACAGGAACCTGGAGTCGTCCCTGGATAGAACCTGGCCCCATGTAGATCATCCGCTAATCCACAAGATAGGTTTGGCGGATTTTGTCCTTGGGTTTCAACTCAAATGCAAGAAGCCTCGGGATGGACTGGTGGAGGAGATCATTGCCCTCATGATCCAGCTCGGGATTTCCGGAGACGAGGATGAGTAGTTCGGAAGAAAAAGATGCGGGCGAAGAGCCCAGGAGGGCTAGAGGCCGCAGGGTCGGCGTTCAGCAGATGCAGAAGGTCTATATTCCTCAGTTACAGGCTTCATTTAGCAGTCTACAGGAAATTCTATCGAAGCGGCTCGACGCCAAGAAAACAGAGGTCCGGGAACTGGTCTGTGAGACCCTCGGGCTCGAAGAGATCATCAGAGCAGGTGCCGAGGTGGCCAGGGTGGCAAGAGAAAAATTCGAGGAGGCCAGCAGGCTCGAAGAAGAGGCAAATGAACTTGAAAAGCAAGCCCAGGCCATGGTCAATTCGTCCAAAATAATCGAGCTGGAGTTGACGGAAAACCGATCATATTACCGCTCCTCGGGTATGCACACGAAACGAATCAAGGGCGTCGAAATTACGTTTACCAGCGAGTTCGATTCGCTTGTAGAGGCCGCCATGATGATCCAGAAGGAGCATCTCGACCTTGAGTGGCTCAGGCATCAGAAGGAGCATTACGGATCCCAACTCAACCGATCCATTACGATGGAGCAGGCTGTCGAGGTTCTCACCGAGGTCGAAGAACTGATAAAGAATCTTGAACGTGAGCACAAGGAACTCCTGAAAAAACAGGAGGAGAAAAATGCCCGGACTGAAAGAGTATGCACTGAATGGGAAGAAGGTGACCCCGGATGAGTTCGTGGAGCTGATGAAAGATCGGCAGCAGTATTTCCACGACAACGACATTCATCCATCCGAGCTATCCCTCTATCCAGAAGCTGAATTCACCCTAGTACACAGAACTCTTCTCGCGAAATTAGATGACCAGCAGATTCCAGAGGGCGAGGAGTCGACCCCAATCGACGCCTATTACAAGTTGCAGCCATTCGCCATCAGGCAAATCTGCAACCGCCTGGAAATTCCAACGCATTTCTTCATAAGATGCAGAAAGTCCAAAACATCAAAAGGAGATCGCCTGGACGCACATTTCGATGAGTGGATTTCCAGGTGCGACAGGCAGAAAAACTGGTTTATCCGGTTCGACAACTATTCCGGAGAGGAGGAAATCCGCGCCGTCTTGACCTCAAGATATGACACATGCAGCAATCTTGAGATTGCCGAGATGATCGCAGACGATCTTCCGAATAAGAATGATTATCAGATCAGATTCGAATGGACTTCTCCTGCGCTGTACGGACAGATCGTCAGCGATACCAAGGTCAGGACTCTGGCCAACGGCCAGGAAATCAAGGGCGGGATCCGATTTAAGAACTCCGAAGTAGGATTCGGGTCAATCGCCCTGGAGATGCTAGTGTTGTGCGAGGCCATCAGTACGGGCCCAATCCTGCCCGGCTATATCGGGATCAGGAGGGCCCATCTCCGGAGGAAGACCGAGCTTCGTGTAGAGTTCAAGAGCGCCGTCGAGCAATTGCTTGAGGACATGGACAAGGCTCTTGATACGGTCGAGGCCACTCAGAAGATTATTCTCCAAGACGTTGACGAGTTCTTGGAGACCCTGTTCCTGGTCCACAAACTTGACAATGGCCAAATCGAGGCCGTAATGGAAACGGCAGCGATGAGCCCAATTAAGACTCTCTACGATGCCGTCAGCATGTTTTCTGTTGCCGGGACGGATCCCGGACTGAACGTCGAGAGGCGAGAGAAACTTCAGAGGGTTTCGGGAGAGCTGGTCCACAGCATGAAGAAATACGGTAGGTGGATCGCGCCAAATAAGGTATAAGCTCACTGGACCCAATCAACCAGGAGGAATTTCAGTGGAACAGACAGTGGCCCAGAAGCCCGAGACAATTCGCGATATGTACGTCGCAATCCAGCAAGAAGCCATCGAGCGCATGAAGGCGTCTCAGGAGAATATCGACAGTATCAAAGGCAAGCAACGGGAGGCTCTCGACAAGGGAGATTCCGAGAACTTCGAGATTCACAAACTCGCATACGAATCCAATCTCCGGACCCTCGATTCACACAGAAAGTTGGTCCTGGAAATCACGGACAGACTATCTCCGGACAAGCCTCAGGACGAGAGGGCTCTTCCGGTGATCGCGAAATTGAATCCGTCCAATCCGCTCGACATGGCGATCGATCTCCTGGCCACGACGGAAGATGGAAATTCGGTCGTTCTGAAGATCAAGTGCGACCTGCACGGCCTGCTAAAGCAGAGGCCGTTCTACGGGTTCGAGGATACCGAACCGAAAGTGTCTGACGGCCCTGATCACGATCTATTGCAAGCAGCGTGCGGATTCGTCCTGCGCGGATACGTCGGGAAGTCTTCGGCGATTGACCTCGCGAGAGGGAACTTCAAGGATTTCGAGTCGCGCCCTGTGAAGAGCGAAAAAATCGATGAAGACGAATCCGTCGTGTTCTCGGGGGCGGAAGAGATCGACGGCAAAGTCGTTGTCAAATTCCAGCACGGAGACACAGACTGCTCGGTAGAAATACCTGACAGTGCGACTGTCGTGGTAACCAAGGACCGGAAGCATGTCTGGTATTCAAATGAGAAGGTCGAGAATGATAAGAACTCGTCCTTCAATCATCTCATGAGTATCTCTGAGTAGGGTCGCTTCCATGGGGCCCTCCTTGGGATGACGTACAAAGGCTGCGTTGCAAGGCGCATCCTGGCTGCGTTTCGCGCCACAGATTCATCAGGTATGACACACTCTTTAGATCCGGCTCCTCCTTTGGGTCGCTTCTCGCTCTGGTGCCTCCGAAATTTCTGGTCCTCGTCACAGTAAATATGTGCGTCTGCGGCGAGCTCGCCGCAATATTTTCTGAGACACGGACAGAAATTTGTCGGGGGCTCCTCGCTCGAAGCTCAGGAGGTTTCGGATCCAGTGACGTAATAAGTGAAGGTCATCCCAAAACAACACGGAAAGCCTAGTACAACCGCTTCGGCGGGGGTGGCGATTCGCCACCATAGTAATTATCGAATGCCTACTACGCAATCAATAGATCTCGCGTCGCCCACACAGGCTGCGCCTGATGTGTGCACTACGAGATCTTTTCTTGATCGATCGGGAAAGTAGGTCCGTGATAACCATTGATGACCCTAGATCCTTCGGATCGGTCATCAAGTCGGAACTGCAAGGGAAAGTAGGCTCGTACCGCCCCCATCAACGGACCGCGATCTCGGTCCGTTGCAGGACGCACGTAAAGGGAAAGCAGGCTCGTATCAAGCTCGTACCTCTCCGAGGTCGGGGCTTACCATAGGGAAAAGTAGGCTGTAAGCGTAGGTCCGCCGGCCGCCGGCGTTGCTTCGCTGCCGCACCGGCGGCCAGGCGGAGCTCCAACTTTTAGGAAAAGTAGGCTGCCATGAAAACCCAAGATACGCTTGGGTTGTATCGACAGGAAAAGTAGGCTGATGACAGACTCGACCAGTTCCTGGTCTGCTTTGCGGATGGAAAAGTAGGCTGATGTACATTCAATGCAGGCGCCGTAGGCCTTGCCTTCTGGCGCCCGCACTCAATCATTACGAGGAAAAGTAGGCTCGTGCAATTCGTGTTACCCAATAACTGCCTAGTAACACGAATTATCAGGGAAAAGTAGGATTCGCGCAAGCGGGTATAAGACGGAAAGCCTAGTACAACCAGGTGGCTTGCTGCCTGGCGATGGCGCTTCGCCATCATGGATCGCCATGATTTTCATGTGAGGTTGAAGCTGACTTCCTCCTTGCTGAAATCTTCTAAGAGCATTTAAGCAAGTCGAAAGGCAGCTCAACTCGAATGTCGGGAAAAGTAGGCTAGTGGTGCCGCCTTTGCCTACGGCAAAGGCACTGCTCCTTCGCATACCGAAGCGAAGTCGCAGTGAGTTCTTCGGCAACCCATGGAAAAGTAGGCTCGTGCCGCGGCCTTCCCATGCCGCACGTACAGGAAAAGTAGGCTCGTAAAAAGGGCCGGACAAACCGCCGTCCGGCCAAGCGATTTGCAGGAAAAGTAGGCACCGGCTTAGTACATCTTGGTGGCGCTTCGCCATCGCTGCAATATCGAGTGAATCTAAACTTGCCCCGAAGAGCCGGGGACGCCCTCGCTGCCTCTGCGAGTTGCTCCCGCGCCCGAGGCTCTTCACGTCAGACTCAACTCTGAGGAGTTAAGCGGTGCACAACCACTGGTATAACGACAAGGGAACTAAGAAGAAATTCTTCTTCAGGCCCATTCCGGGCACAAATAAGAAGGAATTAACTGTCTCTAAAATCTTCTTGAACACGCCAGTCTCTATCGACAAGACAATCCACCAGTCCATATGTGAGCTGTGCGTAAACAGGTTCTCTTGTTGGCAAAGAAAACACGCGAATCCGAATCGTTGCGCAAACTGGATGGTCTCGTCGATCTGCAATAACTGCACTCGATACAATGAGTGCTACAAAATAAGCAAGGCGGCGTGCGATTCCCATCGCGTATCCAAGTACCCCGGTTTCGGCGGATTCATCCTGGATAGAATGATCGCCCTTGACTATGACAAGAACTGGGACCTCGAGGACTCGTTTGATCTCGCCATGAAAATCGGCGTCAAGAACAGGGTTATCACATGGCTCCTTGGCAGGCTATTCCGAAACGAGGCAGGGCTCTATCGTTCGTGGAATATCCCGAAGAAGAATGGAGGGGAGCGGACAATCACGGCCCCACAGGACGAACTTAAGGTCGTGCAGAGGGCCATTCTCGACCGTGTCCTGAGCGAAGTTGATGTTCACAAATACGCCACTGGCTTCGTGCCGAAGACGAATATTCTAAAGAATGCCGTGTTTCACGCCCGGGCCAAAGTCGTCGTATCGATTGATCTCAAGGACTTCTTCCCGTCGATTAAGTTCCCGCGGGTGTATGGCGTTCTCCGAAAGATCGGGTTTCGAGACCGTGTGGCCGGCATCATCACAGCCCTGTGTACGTGGGATGGTTCGCTTCCGCAGGGGGCGCCTACGAGTCCCGCCCTGTCCAATATCCTGGCGTACAGAATGGACAAGAAACTGCACTCGTTCTTCGTGCATAACGGATGGAACTACACTCGATATGCTGACGATATTACATTCTCTGCCCACGAACATCACAGCAAGAATGCATCCGGGGCCATAGATCATATGGTTACTGTCGCCCGCAAAATCATTGCCGAGGAGGGATTCGAAGTCAACGAGAGCAAGATTAAAATCATGCGGAAAGGCAGGCGCCAGTGGGTTACAGGGCTTGTGGTCAACGAAAAGCCGAACGTGATCCGGTGGAAGTTCCGGCAACTGCGGGCCGCCGTACACAACGCCATGAAGCTAGGGCTTGATAAGGCATCCAAGAAACAGGGTATAAGTAGAGTGAAGTACAAGCGCTGGGTTGATGGCAACCTTGCGTTCCACAACATGATAAATCCTGATCGCATCCACGAATTGGCCTCCGACTGGAGGACCGTGAAATGAGAAAGACGATTGCAGGAGACCTCGCCGTTCACCAACGAGAGGCAATCAAGGAGGCCCTGAGAGTTCGTAAGATCATAGAAGATGGCCTCTTAAAAACCATTACGCAGGACAATCTTGGGGTTCGCGAGGAAACGACCAGGGCGGTCGAGGCTCTGGTCGAAAATTCCAGAAAGGTCCAAAGTGGGTACCTCAAGATCAAGGTGAGTGATGACTACGAGATCACTCAAGTTGAAAAGCGAAACATGCATGTTCCATTGCCATAGCCCGTAGCAGAAGCGGCCCAATCCGGGCTGCCCACCTTTATCAGGAGGGCAAAATGGAACAAATACAGGAAGTGAGTAGCGAGGAGGATCCGGACAATTCCGGTGCAGAGATGGTGAAGTCGATAGTCAAATGCGCAATGGCGATCGGCGCATGCCTGCAACAGGGATATAGGGTAGCTATAGCAATCCGCAGTGCGGGCGAGGCCCTCAGAAAGAAAGGGAATGCTCCCGATCTTAAGATTGTGAAGAGGCATGAAAAATAGCGCAGGAAGAGGGGGTCGCTCGGGACTTGTTCCCCCCTCTTTTTTTACTCTGCAACAAGATTCCCGAACTTGTCCCGGACGCCCTCTGTAAGGATGGAATCGAGTTCTCTATACTCGGCAATCTCTTTGTCTGGAACGCGCCCAATCCGGTTATAGTCGAACGATGGGATCCTGACAATCACATTCGAATTCCGGATAAGCTCAAGCTCGAAGTGACCATTGGAGTCTGTATCAACCCGGCAGGTCTGAGTCGAAATCGTCGTGGGGTTCTGCCGCTCTGGACCAAAAATGGTGGTTGGAGTAAACAGGACCGGTTTGTTGGCGAATGGAGCCCCGTCAATATTGATGAGATCCCCGAATATGATACAGGCGTCATCGATTAAAGGGCTAGTTAAAGTAGGCGGATCGGCAACGACGAAGGCGCCCTGCGTGGTTAGCGTCGTCCCGTCTACGATTCCAGAGAACTTATAGGTCCATTGCCCGATTGGATCTGCAAGATTGGGCGTGAACATGAATCGCCAGACACCTTCAGATACGCGCTCTGTGCCTGCTGCTCCTCCAAGCTGGTCGACTCCATCAGGGTCAATGATCTCGATGATGGTTGGATCAGGGTTAGGATCTTTCAACTCTCCAAGTGCATTCCTGAAAATGGCAATTAAGGTGATCTCGCGGGCAGGTATTGTGGTTCGCCCGGTCAGAACACCGTCGACCTGCTTGGGACAAGTGTTGACTGCGAACGGCAGGGAAACTGCGAACTGCCCCACCTTGGTCCCAAACTGAGGCTTCAGCCTGACGCGGACAATGTCGCTGACAACTTCTCCGAACGTCTTGTCAAGATCCCCAACCAAGGTGAGCGCGGCCCCAGCATTCGTGAACGTGAGTCCGACGCGACCGTCGCTTAGAGAGTCGTCAACTGCCTCGAAAAGCAGCACTTCCGAGCCTATGAAGGCCCCTGTGAGGTCGATCTCGGCCTCAAGGATAGACACGCCGTCGGCTGTGGACGGAGAGTCCTCCAGGCCGATGTATGGAATATCCAGCAAGAGAGTGTTCATCCTCTGTGAAGGCGGCGTGTCGTATACTATCCTGGGTTCAGGGACACTGAAGACGATCGTGTCCAGCACCCTGGTCTCGGCATTGTCACCAGTGTCCCGAACGATCATGTGGACCGTCCGCAGTCCCTCCTGGGACCCTCCGTCGAAATCGCTGAGATTGAAGTTCTTTGATGTGGAGAATGCCTCGAACGTCGAGAAGTCCACGCCGTTGTTCGAGAACTTCATCTCGTCGGCGCCAGTGGCGCCAATAGTCAGGACAACGTCGAGATCCGCGGTCGCAACTGCGCCGCTATCAATGACTATGCTAACGCCTGTGGGGGAGGGCATGATCTACCTCAGAACGGGTTCGTGATCTCGGTTTTGAACCCGAATTCAGGGGTGAGCCTGGCAAAGTTTCGATCTTCTTCGTCCGGCACCATGAACAGTATCTTGAACTTGGTCTGTGGAACAAACATCTCGACCAGGAGATCCCGGAGTAGATAAATCTCGAACGTGCCCACGTCGTTGGTTTGAACGCTCTTGGACTCTTCGGTGATTACCAGATCTTCCTGGATGATCTGTGGAGCGTCCTGGGGGCGGACTTCGAACCTGACAGTAGCGCTCGTTTCTGGCCGGCCAGTCCCGTCCAGGATCGTGCCGAAGATCTTGCACATGTTCTGCGCTTCGTAGAGCGCAAGCGGGGTTGTGATCTCGATAACCTGAGCAAACCGATCGATCCCCGAGATGTTGTAGAAGTCAGGGGTGTTGCCCGTGTCGTGGAGGAATTGATGACCGGGAAGGCCAGTCGCTATCTCTGTAAACGTGTCGGCCTTCCCAGTCGTGCTGTGCTCGACTTTGTAAGAGACGGCGTCGTCGATTTTTAGCCATTCAAGAATGACGGCCATCTAAAACTGCTCCTTCTTAAGGCGTTACTGGAGGACTCGGGGCTGGAGTCGGAGCGGTTGCTCCGCGAAGCTCTCGTAGTCTTCGTTCTCTCAGCTTCCTTAAATCCTCGGTCTTGATCCGAGTGATCTCATCATATGCCGCCTTGGTGAGCCCAACTCCATCATAGGGCATGTTCAAGTTCTCACCCTTCTTAAAGGTGAATATCTGGAACGTGCCAGGCACCGGACGAATCACCGGTTCGGGCTTACGACAACCGCTCAGACTCACGCAAGAGCTTATCAAGATCAGTGGCAAGAGCCACGTCATCGTCGTCTTCAAGGGCTTCTCTCCTTTCAGAAAGATCGCGGTCCGCCTCTTCTTCCAGACCTATGGCTTCGTTTTTAACCTCGTTGCGGATCTCTTGGTCTACCCGCTTTTTCTTGATGCTCATGAAGTCGGCCAAGATCTGCAAGACCATCTCGATGATCTTGCCAAGTGCCATGTTTAGCTCCCGGCTTTCGCCTCCGTGGCCTTCTTTTTCAGGAAGTTGACGGCCAATTCCGAGAGGGCCGGCAATTGACTCTTGAGGATCTTGACTCCTTCAGACTTGGCCAACTCCTTCATCTTGGAGATGGTCTTGGCTCGGGCCTCCTTGGCCTCTTCCTCCGTCAGCTTGCCGTCTTCTCTGCCTTTCTTGATCGCCCGCGCATAGGTATGGTAAGTGTCCAGTGCGGCGGTCTTGGCGATGCCCCACGACTTGCTATCTCTTATTTTCTCAAGCTTTTCAGTGTATTTGCCGAAAACGCCCAGGCCGAGAAGAGCGGCGAAGATCATACCGAGCACCGAGACGATCATCTCGATGTTGTTGGCAAAGAAACCGGCATCTTTCCCGCCGTCAGCCTTTGGGGCCGCGTCTGGCGCCGCGGGCGACGGCGCGGGCACTGCCTCTGCTGGGGCATCCGCTGGAGCCGTGGCGGCCGGCTGATCAACAACCGGGGCGTCCTGGGCATAGACCGTGGTCCCGGTCGAGAACGCGAGGACTAAGACAGGAAAAGCGATGATTCCGAGTTTCTTCATGATCCCCTCCTTAAGCTTCGATGATGGCAGCCACCGCGTCCAGCGCGCCGGCTACGTGCTCCGCGCCCGGAAGGGCGACGTGAGAGATGCCAGGATCTCCAGATAGAATGATCTTCGTTGACCCATTAACCTTCCTGATGATTTCTAGCCCCTGGAACTTCGTGTCGACGATCACGGCCTTGATCGGTATTGACCTGAGAATCTTCTCGCATTCCTTGCAGTCCTTGGCGACGAAGACTAGGTACCCCGCCCTCTTAAGATTCTCGGAGATGAGGAGACGATCTTCAATATCTGAGTCGCAGACGAGGATGGTGTTCCCCTCCATGGCCGTCAATGCTTTCTCGCGATGGACACGGACTTTCGTCATGGCCTCTTCTCGCTCTAGATCCTGCTTGACCATTTTCGCGCTTGGCATCACCTCGCCCGCACTATTCAGACTGAGATGGCTGCTGATCGTTTCGGAGCCGGGCTGCACGTCGCTCATGTCGAATCTCCAGGGCGGTTAAGCTTATTACGTGTTTCCATCTTTTCTTGCTGACAATTTCGCTTATACACGATCCAACCACTCCGTAGCGCTCGGCAATAGATTTCTGCATCTCCCCACGAGAATGCGCAAGACGGATGCTTTGCACATCGGCCTCCGTCAACTTGCTTCGGGGATTCTGTTCGCCGCGTGGATTCTTGCGAAGACTCAACCGGAAGGCATGTCGAACATTTTTTGACGGGGTAACATATTCAAGATTCTCAACACAATTGTCGGCCTTGACGCCATCTTTGTGATTTACTTGCTTGCCTGCCGGGCATGGTCCGATAAACGCCTTGGCCACCAGCCGGTGAACGTAATGTTTGCGCCGGTCGCCAGCGTAATCGTGTAGAATAACCTGGGGATAGCCCTTGCCGCCGAGGCCAGGGCGCAAAATTCTCCCGGCCCGCGTGCCTCTCCCAGGTTCGCTCCTGCGTACTCGTCCCATATCGCTTACCTGATATGGGTAGCCATCTATTTTCCGCCAGACCTCAGTCACGATTTACTCTCCGACCTATCCCTTCAGATGAGAAATCACGAGATCCAAAATTTTCAGCGACTCCCCGGCCTCTCTCATTAGCTTAATTGCTTCGTCGTGGCGCTCGTCTAGTTTTTTGCCAAGAGAGATAATCTCTGCATCCCGCATGCCGATCTGCTTCTGCCAAAATGCTGTCTGGTCTTGAAATGCAGTCCTATGCTCTGCGATCTTTAGTTCAGTCACCTTGGTGTGTTCTTCCCCCTGCTCCTTCAGGGATTTGGCAAACTTGGTTTCTCTCTCTGCCGTGTCAGTCTGATGCTTCTTGACCAGCCACATGACCGTGCCGAACATGCTGACAATGGCCATGGCCAATCCTACTATACAAGACACAAGCAGCCAAGTAGGAATTCCAACAATCCCTGGTATGTTTTGCGCGTTTATCGGGGAATCGGACCCTGACGCCTGGGCAAGTAGCAGTGAAATCACGTTCATCTATCATGGTTTCCTGTCTCGTCTTATGTTTCCCCTCGCCGAGATCATACTTCCAATATGCACCCTTTACAAGACTTTGTTTAGATCGGATCACCATTGATCCGGACTATACGCTCTTGTTTCCAGTGTT
>SDBT01013831.1_pt1 | contig 12911 bp, 12 predicted proteins | sample 2277101 | NCBI WGS metagenome assembly SDBT01 (sample SAMN10404973, study PRJNA504765) | marine sediment metagenome | isolation source: marine sediment core GS10_PC15, 103 cmbsf | place: Arctic Ocean: Southern Knipovich Ridge | collected 2010 | reverse complement strand
ATAGAATCTCAATAGCTCTCCATGTACGCAAAGGCAGTGGTAGCGAACTACCTTTATGTTCAAGAGCGCGTCCTTGTGCTGATAGAATATGGCCAAAAAAATTCGTTCATGATGAGTATTTTATTACTCAAATCAAATATATCTCTGAACAATTAAAAGATCGCCCCATTTATATACACCTTTTTACTGATTTTCATAATCCTCTACAACTTGTAGAAAAATATAAGAAGGCCGTTAATAAACCAAATATAATTTATGGTTGCAGGTTAGAGGGCAATGATCATTGTACAAATACATTAGAAGACCTTTTTAATATGACACACTTCGATTATCTAATACGAAGTGGTTCCAACTATGCTCAAATTGCTCACTTAATCGGAAAGTATAAAATGATAATTTATCCAAAAAAAGTAACTTGGCATGGAAACAAAATGAAGGTCGAGCCTGGCATTGTAGAAAGAGTTTTCTAAGCTCATAAGAAGTGTAGCTACTTACTTTTTTTGGTTGCGATAATAACTTGGGTCATCCATTCTGTGTTGTTATGAAAGTGCTCCTTAATTTCAAAAAAATGACTGATATATTTTTTAAACTCACTAAAACTCCATTCTCTTATATGGTGAGGATTCAATGGAGGACCTGTTTGGCTTTGCGTAGAAGGTATTTGATAAAGTGGAAGTTTATCCTTATCAGGTGTAGAAATAACCAAATATTTAAAATCTAAATGCCTTAACCAATTTAAAAGTTGATCGGGATCAACTAAATGCTCGATAACATCAGCACAAATAACAATATCAAAAAAGGGTAAATTCGATGATGTAGAAAAGTTACCATAGTACCACATTCTATCGGGAAAACGGGACTTAAGAGATTCAAAATTAGGTTCTATCTCAAACCCAACAGTCTTAAAATTGCTAAAGTATTTTAATAATTTAAATCCAGAACCACACCCAACATCGGCAATAACCTTAGCACCACAAACTGAAGCTAGATTAAATGCGCACTGATAAACTTCCTCTTGAGCTTTATCAGCTTCGCAATGCCTATGATCATCAGCAAAATAGCTAGTTCTTGATTTGTAAGTTGGATTCATAAAGTAATTTTGATCTTTAAAGCATAAGTCTTCATTGGAAACCCTTGACTGACCTAGAGAACAATGTTCGTTATCGCCTCTTATAAATAAAAAGATAATAAACCAGGTCTTATACATAACTAACTTCCTTCTTTCGATAATATTTCTTGTAGCTTTAAGCTTTAATAATCAAGTTAATTTAAAAACCCTTCCTCCAGCAACTTATCAATACGGAATCTTAAATGGCAAGAAGCTAATCCAAATGATTGATAAGGTTATAACTTATTTAACTTTAGCAAATGGAATAGAAAATAAAATTTACTTTTTTTACCTTGAATTTATTGATAAATATTCTACATTCATTAAAAAGGAGAAAAATGAGAAAAGTTATACATTATTTATCCTTAGCGGTATTTACAAACTGTTACCCTTCCTATCAAATAAGGCCAGTTCCTTGGATAACCGAAGATGCTATTCACTTTCTTGAAGAATTTTTAGATAGCAATGAAAATGCTAGAGTATTAGAGTTTGGTTGTGGTGCATCTACAATTTGGCTTGCACAAAGAACAAAAAATTTAGTATCAATTGAACATGACCATCAATGGTACCAAATCATATCTAATGAACTAAAAAAAAATGAAAAATGCTATAATGTGAATCTTATTTTGAAAAACACTCCTTATAATAGTGTATGTAAAACATTTCCTGACGGGTATTTTGACTTAATTTTAATTGATGGACGAAATCGAAAACGCTGTTTGCAGAGCTCTAAACGCATATTAAAAAAAGGTGGAATATTAATGCTCGATAATGCAGAAAGGTCTTGGTATCAATGTGCTATTAAACAGCTGTTATCGAGTTGGCAATTCCATAGAACTATTCAAACAAAACCCGACTCGTGTAATTTTTGGTATGAAAACTGGCAAACTAATTGGTGGATTAAACCACATTAATTTATTGAATTAATAATATTCAATAATATTCCTGCTGACTTTTTATCAGTCATATTGTTAAGAACCCACTCCCTAGGTGCAAACATTTCTTTATTAAACGAAGAAATAAGCAAATCTAATTCATTTAATGTCTGCCAATCTTTACCCGTTTTATCAGTTAAATACGGACAAGCAGAAACCTCTGTGTATTTTTTTCCTAAATAGGTTAGTGCTTTCGGATTCCATACAAAAGTAGGAACGTTCATTGCCCACGCTTCAGCCAGTGCTATTCCTTGTGATTCTGACCTGCTAATAAAGACAGCAAAAATCGATTTATCCAAAATGTTTTTATAACCTTGAAGGGTATATGTACCATATTTGAGTACATGTACTTTATATTCGTGTTTCTTTAGGATTAATTCGACTTTTCTTATAAAATCTGATAACTCTGTCTTCCAGTAAATAAGAATAGTATCTTTAACTTCATTTTTTTCAACCCAATGCTCTTCGTTAATTCCCGCATACCAACATCGCACTCGGCCCTTTAATAATGGAGCATCTTGTTCATAAGCTATTTGAATCCAGCGCGAAGGCACCAAACATATATCTACTTCCCTGCTAGCAAATAAAAAATTGAATTGATTAGGGCTATTCATAACATTTGGCCCAGCAATCAATTTTTTTATTTTACCTCTTTTTTTTAAACTTATACCCTTGCGTAAATTATTTACTCCAGAAAGCACAATTAATTCGTCTCCAATTTTGCTATCAGAAGGATTGTGATTAAAGTCTATATCATTTAATTTTAATCCTCGTAATAAACTTTTTGTTACACTTAAAGGTCCATTCTTTGAATATTCAGTTAAAACAGTAATTTTTGTATCAGTAGATAAAAATAGTAATAATAAAAAAAGGATATATTTCATTTCATCTATTTTATTACTTTGGCATATATTTCATAGTTTTTATGTTCTCCTGCAAAAAAATGATGCAAGGGTTGCATTATAATATCTTGATAATTTTCTCGAACCCCGTTAATTACAATGTTATGTTGGGGCCATTTAGTCTTTCCATGGCCATGCAAACCACCTGATACATATACACTATTCGCGTTAAAAAATTTTTTTTCTACTATCAACTTTTGTAAATGTTCAGTTGTTTCAGATAATGCAGCCATAGATAAAAAGAGATCACACGTTACTCTCGATTCTTGTATATAATGTGTTGGAACAAGATGAATCATCCCTTTTTCAAGATGTTGAGGGGGACTATAGTGTACTTTTATTTTAGAGTTAAATGATTCACTCAGGTATAAAAATTGAAGAGATAAATATTCCGGTAGATCATAAATAACATACGTAATATCCGGAAGAAGCGTTTTGAAGATTCTAGCTAAACAGCCATAACCACCTCCAAGCTCAATAATAGTATGAGGATAAGTCTCCTGATTTCTTTCTATAACTTTAGCAAAAAAGAACAATTGACCTAAAGTATTAATCGAGCATTTAAATTCACTACAGGAAAGAGAAGTTCCTCCAAAGTTTGTATCTTGATATGATTTGATGAGACTTCTAGCTTTAGTCGATATACAATCATTAAGATAAACTAACTCATATTGTTGAGTAGTTAAAAAAGATTGCCGTAACATAGGACCTGCTATAGGATTCCTTAATAATACGTTTCTATCCGGCGCACCCTGGAGTATTTTCTTCATTAAAATACGTTGATCTTTCCAATAAGGATGCAATAAATAGTCATCATTGTAATTACGCAAAGATTGAAGTAAATGAGTATAGATGGTCCTCATTTCTGACCAGTATTGGATTGGATATAACGTCAATACTGTAAAAAGTGATACTAAAAAATATTTTTTATTCATTCTCTTATTTCCTTATGGTTCTTATCCAAAGCCACTAACTTTCGTGGATAAGTTTCTTTCCACATACGTTTATACATTGTATCGTTACCTGGATAGCAATAAGACGGATTTAAGATACAGGTCGGAGAGTTATCTATAAAGTAGCGATTAATATGACTTTCATCATGCCAAACTGCGATAATATTCTTTTCTAAATCAATTTTTATATTCTTTGTTGTTACTTCTGCTAATTTTAAAAATTCTTTGGCCGTTCCACCATTAAAGCCACCTGCAAAATAATATTTTCCTTCACGTGATGCTACGTATGCTGTCGATTCTTTTCTTGTTTCATAGGTTCCTCTTTTTCCTACATATCCTGGATGTTGAGTTGCTACACGATCAGAAAGAATCTCATCACCTACTTCCCCAACAAATAGCATGTCTGCATCTGTGGCAAATAAGTAATCCATTTTTTGCAATATATCTTTATGTTGGTCATAAATTGACAATCGCATCATTGTGTCATACGGCCACCCTAATCGCTTTTGTTCTATTATAACAATATCGTTTCTATGTGGTAAATTCCCGTCAGTAAATACAAAATAAGTAACCTTCTGATTTTTACAAAAATGAGTATCAGCTGATTTAATAAGTGGCTCCACAAATTGAATATATTTTCCGGTAGCTACAATCAAAAGACCTACATTATATTTTTTTTCCTTTGTAAATGCGGCTAAACAAACAAACGAAATAAATAAGGTTATTAAAAGCTTATGCCATCGTATCTTCATGTTCATCACCCTGCATATAAAAAGGAGTTTCTATCGCGTGATACTTCTGTTTTTTTCTTATTTGAATGTCAAGTTGGCGTTGCAATCCAGGAACTTTTTTATGATCATTTAAGGGATTGCCAATGTTATATACCATGAGAACTTTAGAGATAAATTTATGATGTCTTCCAGCCATTTCGAGAATTGGAAACGTAAATGCATTATCTCCAGTCATGCGATAAAAATCCCCGTCATAAAAAAGATCTTCTTTCTTTATCTGTTGAAACAGTCCGGCGTAAAATGTTCTTAAGTGGCCTGGAGCATGCGTATATTCACGAAATGTGTTCTCTTGGATAACTTTTTCAGGAATCGGCCCACACCAACCTCTATGCCTTGTCGGATGCTGCACAAATTGTCCGTATGTAAACCATACATTGGGGTCTTTATAAACATCATTAAGATATTTAAATACTGTTGGATCATGCAGCCAATCGTCACCATCCAATATTATAATTACGTCATTCTCTCTGCACATATGAGCAGCTCGGTATTGATTCGCTAAAGCACACTTTTTAACATGATTTCTTATATAGAGAAACCGTTCTTGCAATGTTGGGTTTATCTCAACAAAACGACGTACAACGCTGCTCATGCTATCTGTGGAATTATCATCAACGTAAATAACATGGAAATTATGATAACTCTGTTTCAAGATTGAATTAAGATTATTCACACAGTAAGAAAGATTGTTATAGCTAGCACTAACTACCACAAGATGTTTTTCTTGATTCTGATTTAATAATGCTCTAATAGAACACGGCAACAAAAATAAAAATAATACGATTTCTTTTTTCAACTAATTTCCTTTTTAAAAAAGGCTATCAATTTCCTGATAACATGTACGTGCTCGTATAATTAAATCAAACTTACGTTGCATCTGTTTGTTTACCTTGTGATCGTTTAATGGATTTGCATTGTTATAATCCACTAATATATCCGCGATAAATTGAAAATGTGTCCGCGCCATTTCAATCATAGGAAACATCATCGCAAGATCATAAGTCATTGGAAAAAAGTCTCCTTGAAATAACAGATCGTCTTTTCTGATTTTGTGAAATAATCCAGCATAGAATGTTCTCAAGTGGGAAGGTGTCGGAGGGTGATATCGAAATCCACATCTATTAATTATACTTTGAGGATAAGGTGAACAATGGAATGGAAACCCTCCGTGAACTCGAAATTGCCCATAGGTTAGCCATATATTAGAATTTTCATATACCGCATTCAATTTTATTAAAACTTTCTCTTGAGCAAAACGATCATCGCCATCTAAGACTGCAATAATATCAGTAGGGGCACACATATGAATAGAGGAATATAAATTTGCCAATGCTTTGTGACGATCTTTATTTTGTATTAAAATAAATCTGTCTTCTAATCCATTTTCAGTAATGAATTTTTTAGCCAGCTTAAAAGTAAGATCATCCGATTTATCATCAAGGTATACCACATGATAGTTATCATACTGTTGCTCTAAAACCGATGTTAAGTTCCAATTAACCCACTTTTGATTATTGAAGCTACAAGTCACTACAACAATATGCTTTTCCCCATCCCTAGTGGGTACTCTTGGGCTTTCAGCAAGTAAAGCACTCGCATTCAATAACAGTAACACTATAATGGTATTTACTTTCATGGAACCTATCCTAACGAATAATATAAGTTGGCGTATACTCCATATGTGCAGCTTTGTTGTTCACCTTTTCTAAAGGCTTAATATCCATTTTTTTTCCTGCATTGAACAAAGACAGTAATTCTTTTACTGAAACAAAGTTCATTGCACGATTATTAAAAACCGTTTGCACTTTGTTGAGTGGTAAGTTAACAATCTTTGATTGTTTAAAACACAATCCCCATGCATTCATTTTACTATGCGCCTGCCCATGCCAAACGCCTTCAAGTCGATTTGGATTTGGATAGCTCATTACCCGTAAATGCTCTTCAATAGATTTTTTCTTATAAACTGTCATATCCACCGTGTGAGGATACCCCCAGTCATCTCTTCCTTGAGCAAATTGCCATGTATACACATCATTTTCTAGCTTTTTGAATGGGGGTAATGGTTGAGCACGATACATTGTATAACATTCCCTTAAATTCGTCCCTAAGCGGAGAAAAAAGCCATAAGCATTGTGCTTTTCTAAGTGCTTTATACATTCACTCATATCTACATAATCTTTTACAATTATGTCATCAACCGCAAAAATAACGTACGATGAAGGCGAATCAAATGCTGCCTTGAGTGTGAGAGGTTTGAAATCTTTTGCACTCTGGTCCCCTTGTTTATGTATTAAAACCTTAGGAAAAGATTTAAAAACTATGTTATATGCCTGATCATAGGTTGCATCACTAACACGATAAATTACATGCGTTTCATTCACATGAGAGACATATTTTTCTAAAGATTCTAATAATGCATAGAGTTGCAACGGGCGGTCAAATGAAAAAACTACCATATCAGCTTGATTATTTTTAGATTGAGCAGGAGATAGATAAAAAAAGAAAACAAAACTTAGAAATATACCACTCATCCAAGACAATTTTTTCATTACTCTCTTCATTTATACTTATGCTCTTACAAATGCTTCCGGTTTTAACCAACTTCCAGCCCAATGATGGACTGCACTCGATTCATTTTTACACCAAAGTTCTTTTTGTGTACCACGCTGCTCATATCCGCAGGGATAGAAATAACTCGAAGGCATCGCAATGTCAAGAAGACCAGTTGTCCCTGCTACTGATAAAAACGTTTTCGTAAAATGAATCGGACCCGTTTTTACAATAATCTGCTTTATATTCTGATTATTTTTTATATTTTCTACACAGGCTTTTAAAATTGGATGTTTTGGAATGGCACCATAGAGTGCTGCACCTAATTGTACTCTATTCGTATCCAGAGGTTGTATGCCAGTATAAAAATCATACGTATGATGATACACATCTAATGGAGACAAGCATTCAAAATCAATGTCAACATACACTCCGCCAAAACGGTAAACAATCTCCCATTTGAGGATATCTGATTTTTCACCATAATTGCGTGCTTGATCATAAAAAATACGATTATCAAAAGTTAAGCCATTCGTATTAATAACAATACGCTCTCCACCTTTTGTTGAAAGCAAACGTTTTTTTAGTTGATCAAAATTTTCGCAAAATTCATTTCCTTGATCATTATTTATTGTATTATTCGTCCAAAATAGAATAGTCCAACTTTGATGATAAATAGCCCAACTTTTTACGTATGATATGTATTCATCTGGTAACTTTCCTCCCAGCCACATAATATGAATAATTTTAGGTATCCGCGCTTCTTTTTTGGGTACTATATTCTTGAAGCTATTTTCTTCATAAATTTTTTTAAAAAAATCATAAACATACGAAGAATCCGGGCGATTTAATACATCTTTAAATTCTTCAAGTAGCATTGATTCATCAAAAGGAACATAGACTGTTTTTAATGGAATCTGAGTTCTATTCTTAGAAGGAAACCAAAAGAAATAAAATGAAATCAAAAGAAAAGGAAAAAGTATCCAGGTTAATTTTAGATACCACTTTTTTGTTAAACTTGCCTGCATAATACTCCTCTTATAAGATCCACTAAACAATAATGCAATAATAAGATCAAGTCAAAAAAAACGTCTTGATCTTATCTAAGGCACAGGGTATTCTGCCAAAAGTTACGCCAACAAAAAAAGGTGAAAAGGAATTGAAATGGAAAAAGTATCAATTGTTAGAAATAGGCGATATGAAATTAGCTATCTTATAGTTGCAATCGGTATTGCATTGTTCGGTTATACCGGCTTAAAATGGTATCAACAACCCACTCCAGAAATTCCACAAACTCGATCGCGCCAAATAGAACAAGCACACAACCTTTATCAACAAGGTAATGAACTTTATAAAAAGGGAAATCTTCAAACCGCTTTAGAAAAACTGCATCAAGCAATTGCTATATATCCAGAACATGCAGCGGCACATACATTAATGAGCATTATTTTGATGCGTTCAGGAAACAATGAGCATGCAATTGAGCATGCACAAAAAGCTACCACAAGTAATAACAATTATATTCCAGGGCACGTAGCTCTCGGGCAAGCATACGAAAAAGTTGGCAATATAACAGACGCAAAAAATTCGTATCATAATGCCTTAAAGATCGATAATAGAAATATTGAACCACACATTCTTCTAACTAAACTTCTTGCAAGAGAAATGACACCTGAAAGCTGCAATCACGCTATTGAGCATGCTCAGAGTGCATTAAAAATAGATTCACAAAATAGTGAAGCTTTATTTGCTTTAGGAGATGCGTATTTATCCGCAGGTAAACCTAAAATTGCACGGGAGAGTTATCAAAAAGTATCTGACAAAGGATCTCAATACCGTACATTATTATCCATAGGACAATCATTTGAACGGGAACGAAATTTTCATGAAGCACAAAACTATTATAAACAAGCTATTAGAACCAATGAAAATCAACCACAAGGGCACGTTCTTCTTGCCGGTACTCATTTCGCTTTAGGCAATTTATATGACGGATTTAAAGAATATGAATGGCGTTGGAAACTGTCCAATATGGCCAACCTCACCAACAAATGGGATGGCTCACCGCTTAATGGTAAACGTATCCTTATTTTAGCTGAGAATGGTCTTGGAGATATCATACAATATGTTCGATTTGCTCAAATCGCAAAAGAACAAGGTACCTATGTTATTGTAAATGCACCAAAACCACTTGTACCATTACTCAAACTTGTTGATTATATTGATGAAGTTATAGAAATCGGCCAACCAATTACGCTCTATGATGAAATTACTTCGATGCAGAGTATTCCAGCCGTTGCAAATATAAGTAAAGGAAATTTCCTTAATAAACCCTATTTAGTTTCCGATTCTAATCGGCTACAACAATGGAAAACAAAACTAGCAGATGATAAAAAGTTCAAAATTGGCCTTTGTTGGCAACCAGGCGATGATTCTTATATGGGCATAGATCAAAAACGTTTACTTGAATTACATCTATTAAAGCCGCTTGCTCATGAAGGTGTAAGTTTTTATTGCTTACAAAAAAACGCAGACAAAACAAAAATAAAAGAATCAACACTCACCATAAATACATTTGATGATAACTTTGATGAAGTTCCTTTCTTGGATACCGCAGCTATTATGCAGCAGATGGATCTCGTAATATCTATCGATACGTCGGTTGCGCATCTTGCTGGAGCCTTAGGAGTCAAAACTTGGTTATTACTTCCCTATGCTTCTGATGTACGTTGGATGGTTGATTCTAGCGATTCAATTTGGTATCCATCATTCACATTATTTAGACAACCTACCCCTGGAGACTGGCAAACTGTTATTAAAAAAGTAAGCAACTCTCTACATAAAGAATTGAAACGAAATGATACTACCCCTGCTAATCCTTCTTAATATATGTTGTGAAATAAGAGCAATCGCTTTACACCCTGCATATCGGTTTCATCAGAGTAAAGAAACATTGGAAACTATTTCACACATAATATCCGCACAAAAAAAAGGAGCGTATTTACGATTTGGCGATGGTGACTTAGTACTCGCTCATGGAAAAAAAGATTTATATCAAAATGCATCAAAAAAACTGCAGACTGAGATGCAAAAAGCGCTTGCAATGAATGGCCCCACTATACTCAAAACGTTACCACTTCATTGCAAAGAGTTCGGTGGGTGGGAACCCTACATGCATAAAAATTTGTATCACGAATGGCCATTGGCATATTCCGTAAATTTTTACCAAAAAGCTATACCATTTTGGGGAGCACCGATAACTGATGTGTATAGTATGGTTGCATTATGCTATACCGCTATTCATCATGAAAAAGCATCCATTTCTTTTTTGAAAAAAATGAGAAAAGCCCCCAGCGTTATTTTAATTGGTAATAAAAATATTCCACCAGAAATGAGACACCAATTGTTTGGCATCAATGATTTTATTCCTACACCTGAACGAAATGCATTTAATGAAATTGATCGAATAGAACAAGAAGCTATCAGATTATTAGGTAATAAAAAATCATATTGCTTAGTAGTTATCGCAATGGGATGCTCAGGGCGAATTCTAGCAAAACGATTGTGGCCACAAGTGGAAAATATATTTCTTTTTGACTTTGGAAGCCTTATGGATTTACTTTGCGGCTGGAAAACACGAGCATGGATGGATCATTTTTCTTTTGATCAAAAAGCATTTTTACAAAAACTTAACGATCAATAAATGTAGGGATATAATCAAAGTGGCACCCAAGGTTATTCAATTGATGTAACAATGAAATATCAATCTTTTTTCCACGAGCAAATAATACTAATAATTTTTCAGCGCTCATAAAGTTCATATGAGGATTGTTGAAAACCTTTTGCACTCTATTTAGCGGTATATTAACTATTTTTGATGTAGTAAAACACAATCCTTTTCTATGCATTATTTTATGAATTCGTTGGTGCCAAGCTGCCTCCATGTTATTAGGAGCCTTAAAAAACATTTGTCTAAAATCTTCTTCGATATCATTTTTCCTAAAAATCGTCATATCCACTGTATTTGGATAAGCCCAATTACAGTTACATTCTCCTTGCGCAAATACCCAACTCATTATATCTTCCTCTAATAACGAGTAAGGAGGGATTTTTTGCCTTAAAGAAGCTGGATATCCTTGTGTTATATTCAAACCCAATCGTAGGTAAAAACCATATGCATCAGTTTTATTCAATTCATTAACACAGCGATTTAAATCACAATAATCTTTTACAATAATATCATCCACCCCAAACATGACATATTGACTGGGTGTGGAGAATGCGGCTTTTAAGGTAAAACGCTTAAAATTACGAGAAGCATCAATTTTACTTTGATGTATAAATTTTGCCCAAGAAAATCTATTGATGAGTTCACGATATGCCTCCATATATTTATTATTACTCACTCGATATATAATAGAAGTTTCTCCTAAACCGGTGATATATTTCTCAGTTGATTCTAATAAAGCATAAAGTTGCATTGGACGATCAAAAGAAAAAATTACAAAATCAACTTCACCATAAATTTGAAAGCAAAAAATCAAAAGCAATATTTTTTTCATTACGAGCCTTTTTTTATTTTACCAATGTGATAACCAGGTATTACCAATAAGAGCCACAACATGCAATTCATCAATATACCGAATTCGCGCTCCCTTTTCTTTTTCTATTTTTAACATAAAATCTATTAAAATTTTTTCAAAATCAATCGCATATTGTTCCATTTCTCCTAGATTTAATTCGTTGATCATGTTCTTAAAAAATTTAAACCTAAGCGCAAAACAACCGGAAAATGCAAAATGAGAAACAGGATCAATAGTTACAAAACCATCCACATCAGGGTTACTTTCTATTAATCTTAAAAAGGAATCATTCTTAAAACAGTATCTTCCGGTCATTTTGACAATCATATCGTTATCATCAAAAGGTAAAGAAGGAACTGCTTTTCGAATGGAGAGAATCTCATTTACTCCCTTATTACGCACCTTAATATTAGATTTTGTATATATAACGCGTTTAGAAATATCATCAAGAAATGTAGGCCCAACATTGCAGGATTCAATTATATATGGATCATACCAAAATGAATGGATCATCGAAATTGCTTTTACATATTCATTTTTTCTTTTTTCATAAAGATCATTAAGGATAGCCGAAGTAAGTAGGATATGAATTTTTTGTTTTGATAAAGAAATAATTGCTTCATAATTGGAGGAGCTCTTAATTTCTGGTTCATAATCATAAGAAAACGGCGACTCTCTTACTAATTTTATAAAGCGAGCTACCAGATGAACATCTTTTTTTGCCACACAGTAAAGAGGTTTTTGAGCATAAATATCAGTAAATGGACCACCCCAAAAAGGACCTATTTTATCTATAATAGATTTATAACAAAAAGCACTTTTGCCCACAAGTTCTTTGCGTATTTGAATATCTTCGGATAGACAAGGTAACGCTATTGATTTAAACGTTCCCGAAGTTGACTGAGAAAAAAGACTCGCTATTTTTTTTCTCTCTTGAGAATTAGTCTTCAAAATTGCTTCTATATCTTTTTCTGAAAACGATAAAAACGATCCTTTTTTATGTGCAAGAATCATTTTTACCATTTGTTCTAATGTTTCTTGAGGTGGATAGTAATGAAACATTTTTCCAAGAAATGGCCGGTCATAAGC
>SDBT01013830.1_pt1 | contig 12911 bp, 9 predicted proteins | sample 2277101 | NCBI WGS metagenome assembly SDBT01 (sample SAMN10404973, study PRJNA504765) | marine sediment metagenome | isolation source: marine sediment core GS10_PC15, 103 cmbsf | place: Arctic Ocean: Southern Knipovich Ridge | collected 2010 | reverse complement strand
AACAGGGTGTTGTTTTCTCCTGTTATTGACCAAATGAACCTCTCGGATGAAGATGAATTGCTTGTTTTCGGATGGTGTAAGAGCGTTAAACCGACCACCGGCAGGATTGTTGGAAATATTGGCCAAATCAATTATGCTGTTTCCGTTGGCAGAATCACACCAAAAACCATGAGACCAATTAAATAAATTAATCAATTACGAATGAAAAAAATCCTGATTCTACTCCTTTCAGTTTTTCTTTCCCAGACCGCTGCAGGGCAGCAAGAGGAAGTGTATCTTCAGAAGAACAATGTTTTTCTACTTGTGAATTATCACCTTGAAAAGCGGGGAACTGAAAGATACTATACCTCCAATCCTGACTTTGCCATAGGTTATGAAAGGGACCTTGTCGGTTTTGGAGACCATCGCTTTTTTGCGGGTGTACGGACCGGTTTATACAGGGAGTATGTGCTTACCGGTGATGGCTGGAGCCATCCGGAGAAAAACAGGTTTTTCCTGGGTCTATCCCCGTCATATATGCTCCATTTTTCAAAGAATTTCAGAATGCAGCTGAATTTTCTATATGATGTCCTGTTACCTGATGATTATGATGAGATATGGTCCTATTGGGCGGCTGAGGTTTCCTTCCAATATTTTATAAGGGATTTCTATCTTGGTATTTCGGCTACCAGGGGTGTTTTCCTTTTCTTCGATCCTAAAGCTTATATGGACAAATCCGGGATAAAAATTGGTTACCGGTTCTGAGTTTTCTACGGTTTGTGCCATTCAGTTCCCGATGAGAACAAAGTTTCCCCACGTGGCAGGGAATGAGGTGGATCTGTTTGATATAGCTGATAGTTTAGCCTTTCTTAAAGCGGTTGAGTATGAATCTCCTGAAAGCACTCCTTCGTAAAAATCAATCATGAAGTCTGCTGTTGTTTTGTCATTCACTTTCCAGTAAGAGATCAGCATGTTCGGAACACCCGCATAAGTAAAACCACGTACAAAAGACAACAATCCCTCTCCTTTTACTATTTTTCCGGCACCTGTTTCACAAGCGCTGAGTGTGACCAGATCGGCATTCAGATCAAGGTTATAAACCTCCTTCGTATAGATCACTCCGTCATTTTCTTTCTCGGCTATTAGCAGCTGCGGATTATTATCCTGATGGTCTGAGGTATCATTCCAGAAAACCAGTCCGGATAATTCCGGTTTTTCGGGATTTATTAATCCATGAGTTGCGACATGGATATACTTATAGTTCCCTGAAGATGCCCTAAACATTCCTTCTGTAGCCTGGGATCTCAATACTCCCCTGGCCTCTATTCCATGGCTGGAAAATAGTGACACAAGACTCTTAACTTCTTGTTCGGAAAAAGGTAATTCCCGCAGCGACATCCTGTCTACAACTGCCCTGTCGTTGTATGAAAATTCACTTTCAGTCAGAACACTTTCAGCCTGAATAGCCTCGGAATTACCATGGCAGTTGTCAAATACAGGAGCGAATCCAAGGAATCCTGAATAGCGAGAAGCAGCTTTGTTTGTTATATGATTCGCCTGGTAGGATCTTATCCACAGGTCGGTGGAATAGTGTGAAACAGTTTCGAATCGCTTGATGAAATAATCCTGGGATGCCAGATCACTACTTTTTTCTGTTTCCTCATTATTGATCAAAATGTCGAATGGCAATAGGAGCAGGTAACCATCAGGGATTGTAATGATTTTTTCAATTCCTGTGAAATGCTTTTCCAGAGGTTGTAATAGAAAGCTGTAAATCTCCTTTGAAATTCTTATAAAATCATCTATACGGTACTTTTTAACTGCCCTGAGTAAGTGGTTTACCCTCTTCCCGAAATCTGCAGGCACCTCTATTTTTTCAATCCACCTGCCTCTGTTGCTTATGACTATTGAATAGAGGGAAGAATCGGATACAATAAAATCAAGCAGGAGGGTTTTTGAGTCCAGCAATGTACCAATCTCTTCTGGCATATATTGGGGATAGCGGGACCGCAGGTTGTTATATTCAGGATACCTCTTTTCGATGTCAAGGTATAAATCGTTCAGTTTGATAACAATACTATTTATCTCATTCTCAATGGTTTCTTTTTTGTCTTCAGCCCCGGCGGTGTTATCAAGTTCAAAGAGGCTTTGCTTGTGTCCCTCCAATCTTGACTGGAGAGTTTTTTCAAGATGAATAATGGAGTCGGGAATATCTGAATTCTCCATCGCCTGGCTCATAAGAATAGCATCAGTTAAAGCGGAAGCCTTTTTCAGTCCTGCAAAACGGAATGCTTTGTTAAAAAAGCGCTCCTCACCCGTTATTTCATAAAGACCGGCTGCGGTTTTAAAAGCTTCCGAATAGAGGTAATCCCACTTTTTCAAAGCTTGTAGCTTCGATCTTTCCAACCTGTACGATTCCCGGAGTTTTATTGAAATATCCGCTATAAGTTGGTAAATAATCAGGTTCCTGGACAGGAATTCACTTCGTTCATACGCAGAAAGAATTGATTCATTATATTTGGTGATGGCAACCAGTGATTCAATAAATTGGTTTTTATCAATTATCTTTTCCGTTTCTATATTCTCCAGGATATCCGGATCAATTTCTCCGTAATAGTTCACTGAAAGTGCATGACACAGATTTTCCCGGGCATGTTCAGATTCAGCGGTCTCCAACTGTAATAGTCCCAGTTTAGTATAGTAGGAGGAGAGATCAAAATGATTTTTACCATAAAACTCCTCCAGAATATCAATGGCCCTGTTCAGGTAATTCAGTGCGACATCCAGGCTATCCATTTCAACATAATCCATGGCCATGTTGCTGTAAATGGAGCTGGCCAACCTGTTATCCTCACCATAAGCACCTACGTGAAAATGCAGGGCTTTTTTATTGTTTTCCACCGATTCTGCATGTCTGCCCATCTCAGCTGCAACCGCTCCCAGATTAAGGTACCTGCTGGCTAGCTGAGGATTTTCAGGTCCAAGGTTCGAAATGTCAATATCTAACGATTTCCTGAAATAATTATAAGATTTTTCATATTCATCTGTTTCGAGGTAAACTTCCCCCATGTTGTTATATGATCCGGCCAGATGATTGCAATTCTCACCCAGAAGGATTTCATATATCTCAGCACTTTTGTTGTAATATGATAACGCGAGCTCGTAATCACGGTTTTCTTTATACAATGCCCCAATATTATTGTAACTCCTGCATATACTCAAATTGATACCGTTTTGAATTTTTTCCCTGATCCTTAATGCCTTAAACATGTAGTAAAATGCGCTATCATACCCGCCGGAATAGTAAAAAGGTAATCCAAGGTTTGCGTATGCATCTGAGGTTAAAAGATGATCAGGACCGTAAAGGTTGATCATGATAGGGAGTACCTTCCTGAAGTAGTACGTTGCTTTTGCCGGATCATCCTGTAGGAGCAAATTATGACCAATGTTTGCATAACTCATGGCGATATCTCTGTGGTGATCACCAAAAATCTTCTTTCTTAATCTTAGAGCTTCAAAATGGTATTCGTTGGATTTTTCGTATTCACCCAGACCATACCAGGCATTTGCGAGGTTATTTAATGATAATGCAATATTTGGATGCAGACTGTCAAGAGTAGTTCTGCGGATATTCAATGCATTTTGATGAAGATCTACTGCTCTTTGAAACTCCTTCTTTTTCTCATAGGCACTTCCCATGTTGTTGTAGCTCATTGCCACTTCATGGTGATTCGCTCCGTATTTATTCAACCGTATCTGCAATGTCTTTTCGAAATTGTAAATGGCCTGGTCCATATTCCCCAGGTAGTATTGCAAAACGCCATATGTATTATAGGTGGGCAATAGCTTTATATCCAAAGTATCAAGTAGTTTCAATTGTATATCGAGTGCCTTTTGTATAAAGATCTTTGCACTGTCGTATTCGGAAAGATTCATTTTCAATCCCCCTATATTTGAATAAACTTTTGCTATGGCCAATGAGTCAGGATTCGTATCAAGGGAGTAGATTTTCAATGCATTTTCAAAGCTTGTTTTGGCCAGGTCATGCTGATGCCCATAATAGTAAAGTTCTCCAAGCCTGTTGTGGCAATCTCCAGTTTTCGGGTGGTCCTCTCCTAGCTTCGCCTCCGATAATTCAAGTGTTGCCCTGCAAATATCGATAAGCCCCTCTTCCTCCGCATTCAAACTTCTGACTTTTACATACAACAGTTGGCAATCAATCACCCTTTCCCACATCCTTTTTTTTCTGAACATCCTGGCTGCCTCATCAAACATCTCTATGGCTTCATGAAGATCACCCTCTTCATATTTCTCCAAAGCTGCCGTATAGACATGATGTGCTTTGGTTGTATCCGGAAGGGCATACCCGTCAGTTGCAAATACAACTGACTGAAAGAAGAATAGAAGCGCTGAAATTGATAGCAGGCAGAGATGCTTTGGAATTCGTTGCATGAGGGGGCCAAGTTTTGTTATTAGAAGTAGTTTTCTGGAGAAAACGCACCATTTTTTGGAGAATTGAAATCAATATCATGAAAAATACTAAAATCCTCATTATCTGTATGATATTGGATATTTAATTCATTTATCATTTTTTATAGTATCACTTTTTGGAGAAAACGCACCACTTTTTGGAGAATTGATTTATCCTTTACTTACAATTGAGAGAATGTCTTTAAAAGTACTGGCTGCTTCTTTTAATTTATAGGAGGTTCCACTACCGGAGCCGGATTTATCCAATATAACTCCTGTGAGTTTATCAATTAGATATTTTACTCTGGCGCGGTTCAAATCCTCTTCAAAAACCTCAGTAAAATCCGCCATCTTAACATTTTCTCCTTTCTCAAATGTTTTATAAACCCGTTTCAAATCAATCACTCTGAACCCTGCTATTTCAGCATTTTGACTTTTCAGTTTGTAATAAGCATCTCCTAGAACAAAACTATTACTGGCTGATCCTCCAACGCGTCGAATCAAATTAGCTGTTTCCAATGAGTTCAATACTTCTGCATCGATGTTTATACCTTTCCCCCCCTTTATTCTATATAATGCTATAATCTCAAAAGTTCCCAAACGATTATTTGTGTCCCTGCTAATTTGTTCATTTCTAATGAAGGCTGCAAAAGCCTTATCCTGAACTTTACCGTTAATAGTAAGTTCAACCTGATAGTAATCGGTTTTAGAATAGTCTGGCCACTGTTTGCCCTCAGAAATAGTAATTCTGAATATCTTGTCAACGCCTTGTCCGGAACGCTCAACAAGGCCGGTTTTCTCTAAAATCTCAGTTAATAGTCTGCTTCTTGGAGTACTGCTTACAGTTATTATATTATCGGTTGTTACCCCTTTAGGAAATCCACCAGGATTCAGAATCGTCAATCGATCCGGAGACTGTTTGATAATTGTTTCGCTGGTTATTGAATAATCTCTGTGAGCAATTGCATTGATGACTGCCTCTCTAATCACTTCCTCATTGAAGAATGGTAAATCAAATTTGTAAGGACCTTCATCAATTTTGTTATCCCGGCTTCTGGAATACAGATTATCCCATATTTCATCTATGCCAATAAACATGGGTTTTAAAATAGTATCCCTTTTATCGAAATGTATTTGACTAGGTGACTGACGATATTCAATATTTACCTGTGCATTAGGCAGATAATTGGATATTGCTCTTTCATTCCCTAAAAGAATAAGCGCTGCATAAGTAATTCCTTCGGGAGTCTGCAACTTAAGATCACTTAGTATTTGTTCAGTATTATGCATCAGAAAGGACTCATTATTCTGCTTTCGTGCATATTGTTCTTTAAGCACATTTATTGCAATCACATCGAGATCAGCTATGGTTAATCCTGAACATATTTTAGCTGAAAAATCAGGTTCCTGTTCAGATAAGATTTTAAACATCTCTTCATCCGACATATTACGAAGGCTCTCTCCTGTTCGCATTAATGGTATACCTTCGAATTTCATTAGTTTTCCAATTGGACGAGAGGGGACCTTTACACTTAATACCCGTTTCTCATTTTCCATTAATTCTTCAATTTCAATTCTTATTCCCAATCTGGCATATGTTTCATCAATGAGCTCACCTGTTTCACCATCTGCAAAGTCAGTACCTGTAACAGATCTGGGGGATATGTCCGTCATGCCAAGAATAAGGTTCCCACCATTTTCATTGGCGAGGGCAACTATATATCCAAGGAAACATTTCCGCCTTTCCTTCTGTTTCTGATGCCTGCTTCCGGCAAACGAGAAGTTATGTTTTGCTTCCTTAAACTCAACTTTATCTTCGCTTTCTTTAAGCTGTTTTAACTCTTCTATTGTCATATTATCCAAAGAATTTCTCCATTTATAAACCGTTAATATTGATGACTTCTACAAGTTAACTACTTTTTAGTTAATGAATTAAAAACCATGGCCATTTTTATTCTTCAAATTGTTAACGTTTTTATTTCATTTGACCTGTCTCTTTATGTTGGTCCTTAGAATGATGAATCAAAAAAAATCCTCAACTATGAATAGATACAAATAGTTTATTTTATTTCTGGTGATAACCGGTTCTGTGTTGCTGAAAGTCTATAGTAGTACCATTCTGAAGACCTTCAATGTGTTGTGATAGGGTTCAAAATGGTTCAGTTTTGCAAGGATGTCCACTCCACAATCAATCTTAATGACCGAACCCTTCCGGACAGCATCCACGATGGTATCCAAAGATTCAAACAGCTCTTCGTGCTTGATCAGGGCAATGGAGGTCAGGGCAGCCATCCCACCCCAAACAAGGCGGTTGTTCTTGTTGGTCAGGATTTCAAGAAAGTCAGCGTAATGAAGAGCGATCAGTTCCGGATTGCGAAATCCAATTTAATACAAAGTTTACATTGATCCTTGCGATGAAGCCAATAGGTCAATGATAGACATAACGCACTAGATTAAAGAATTAATAGATTCAAGGAATAATAATACCCAGGTTTTATGAACTCCACCGTTCCAGCTTCGGGATGCCCTTGGTAAAGAAACCTGACATGAATTTCGGGAATCCCATCTCTGACATTTTTCCTTTTACCAGTTCTTTCATCTCATCGACAGTCATGTCGGGTTGAACAAAAGTACCGGAGGTATAACAGTAGCTGCAAAATTTGGGATTCCTTGTTCCGTCTGTGTTGGTGCCCCCTCCTTCAGGGTCCTTTTTCATGGGCATTCCGCAGCTCTGGCAATTCTTATATGTTGTCATGGGTTGATTGTGTTGGTAAATAAGTAAATATAGAGCTTCACACTGACAACTGTATGTCAGAGCCCTGAAGAATTTATCAGAGCCCTGAAGAATTTATCAATTCAAGGATATATTCATCCAGTGTTATATGATCTGTTTTTCGAAATGATAACGCAGTGCTGGTTACTTGCTGAAAGCTTGAGATGATAAAATCCCTGTATGCTTCTCTTTTCCAGCAATAGGCGATGGTGTGCCACTGGTCACCATAAAAAGTAAGTCCGATGGGCTCTATCTCTCTTTGAGACACCTCATGTTGTCTGTTTATATAGGTGATTTGAAGAATCCGCTTTCTGATAATTGCATGTTGGATAGCAAACAGATGATTCTCCTTTTTACTGTCTGCTTCAAGCATTGGGAACCTGATCGTATCGGTAATGGTTTCGATAATCTCTTTTTGTCTGGAATTGAGGGCATGCTTGATTTTATCCAGCGCATTGTCAAAATGCCTATTGGTTTTTTGGTCGGAAAATCTTCTCATTAATCTTCCAGCCAATGTCAATGCAACTGCTTCCTCCTAGGAGAAAGAAACAGGCGGAATGAAGTGATCATCCAGAATATGGTACCCGCGCTCTTTTTCAAAGACAATAGGGACCCCGATCTCATGAAGAGAAACCAGGTCCCGGTAAATGGTCCTTTCACTCACATCAAACTTCTCCTCCATTCTTTCAAGTGAAGTATAATTCCTCGATTGGAGAAAAGTGATGATTCCGGTTAAACGTTAAATGCATTTCATTTTCCCGAAAACGAAGGATTACTTTTTGATAACCCTGATTACAAGTGCATACAGAAGCAAAATCACCGTCAGGAATACCGCAATCCGTCCCAGGTAATCTCCGTATTTTACATAGAAGGTGATGTGGTCATTTTTGTTGAGTGTGCCGCGCAGTCCTGACCTTTCCCCCCAATCCAGCCTTGCCAACTCGTCACCACGTTGATTGATGAGTGAGCTGATACCGGTGTTGGCACTTCGGGCAATGCTGCGCCGTGTTTCGATGGCCCGGAGCCGGGCATAACTGTTGTGCTGACGATGTCCCGGAGTGTTCTTCCACCAACCGTCGTTGGTCACAATAAACAGAAAATTTGCCCCTGCATCCTTCACATATTCGGTTACATACTCCCCGAAGATCGATTCCCAGCAGATGACTGGTCCGACTTTGGTACTGTCCTGAGGAGAGACAAAAGTCTCCCTGAATTCCTGTGTGCCATGACTCCGGAATGCTCCTCCCAACTTGAGTGTCAGTTTCTTGAGGAATCCTAAGTATTCAGTATAGGGCATATGCTCTACGCCCACCACAAGCATCGATTTGTGATAGATGGGAATCTTATCAGTGTTATCCAGTTGGAAAGCACTGTTATAACTGTCATACCGGTACTCTCCATCATGGAGGGCCTTGCTTGTGGAAGTGTATTCTGAAGGATCCAAATAGAGCCGCAGTGTTGTGGCACCCAATACCATTTTTGCGTTGGGGTAGTCTTTAAGAAACTCCCTGAGTTTTACTACTTCCGGATGCTGGTCAATCCCGGCCTCCCATACGCTGTTATTGATAAAGGTTTCTGGTCCAATGATATAATCGGTCTGTGATGTGACCAGCGAATCGGCAATGCGCAGTAATTGTTCGGTTTGCTTTGACTGGGGCATCTCCCCGAATTTCTCATAGGGATCAATGTTAGGTTGCAATACCACTATTTCATAAGGGTCATCCTTCTCCTCATAAGTCATGTATCTGATCATGGAAAACAGGAATGGGACCAGGAAGATCCCCAACACCCAGCTTATCCGGGTCCTGTTGGCTGCAAAAGAGCGGTCAGCATACAATCCTTTGATCAATTTGAAAACAACTATGTTCATCACCAATGCCCAAAGCGATCCTCCAAGGGCCCCGGTCCACTCGTACCACTGAATCAGCACAACATCATTGGCGAATCCGTACCCAAATACCAGCCAGGGAAAATTGATGGTGGCCCTGATGTAGAGGAATTCAAATGCGAGCCAGTAAACCACAAGTGATGCGTACCCCAGCCGGTCACCCAACTTTCGTTTTGTAAAATGGAACAACAGGAAAGTGAGTGTCATATACCCGCCATTTACGATCACCGAGGCAATGATTCCCACCGGGGTTGCATAATAAACCCAATAGGTGGTAAGTAGCACGAATACGGCAAATGTGAAGAGCCCGTACCATATTATCGATCCGCTTCTTTTCACCGATCCCATCTTATTCACCGATCCCATCTTGTTCATCGATCCGCTTCTTTTCGCTGATCCGGTCTTTTTTGCCGATCCGGATTTTTTCTGCCTGGCAATGGAATCTTCAATGAAGAGCAGGGGCACAAATGCCACCAATAGTAATAGGCCCGTTCCCCATTGAAAAAAGGGGATGGAAAGCAGCAATGCTGACAATAGCGCCAGTAGGATCTGGTGAATTCGTTTCATGGAGAACAAAGATAAGAAAAAGGCATATGTCCTTTTCGCTAAAACCCGATGTTACAATGTTTCCGTATCTTTGTACTACAACCAACAAGATCTACGACGTTGAAGCTGATTGAGACCGATGAGTTTGTGAAGGCTGCCAGGTTGAACCGTATTGGTGGATCCAGTGCAGCGAAAGTGTTGATGACGGTACTCCGGATTAACAAGATCAACAAGTTGTACAATGAATTAAGTCATCACCGGGGTATTGATTTTATCGATGCACTCATTGAAAAGCTGAAGCTGGAATACGAGGTGAGTGAGGGGGAGCTGAAGAAGATTCCAAAAGAAGGCGCACTTATTACTGTTTCCAACCATCCCTTTGGGGGTATTGATGGCATGCTCCTGGTGAAGATCCTGCATGAGGTCAGGCCCGATATAAAGGTGATGTCCAACTTCATACTCAACAAGTTCGAGCCGGTTTCAGAATACATGTTGCCGGTAAATCCTTTTGAGAGGAGAAAGGAGGCTTCCTCCAGCCTGGCCGGAATCAAGATGGCACTGGAGCACCTGAATGATGGGAAATTATTGGGCATTTTTCCAGCAGGGGAGGTATCCAGCTATAACGAGGACAATTTTGGGATCAGTGACAGGGAATGGCAATATCCGGCCATGAAGATGATTAAAAAAGCCAGAGTACCCGTAGTACCAGTCTATTTTCAGGGATCCAATTCACGACTGTTCCATATCCTGGGACTGATTCATCCTTCCTTGCGGACCGTACGTCTACCAGCCGAAGTTTTCAATAAGAAGCGCAAAAAGATCCGCATCCGCATCGGAAATCCAATCACCGTAAAAGAGCAGGATGCATTTTCCGATATCAGCACTTATGGTCGTTACCTGCGTGCCAAGACCTATGCGCTGGGATCGGTTCTGGAGGTGAAGAAATTTTTCCGTCCCCGCATTAACCGTGGGACCAGGGTAGAGCCCATCGCCGCTCCCATTCAACCCGAGCTCATTCAACAGGAGATCCAAAGAATCAGGGAAGAGTATATTCTTTTTTCCAGCAATCAATTTGATGTATTCTGCACGCCCAGTACAGAGATCCCCCAGATCATGAATGAACTGGGCCGGTTACGTGAAATCACCTTTAGAGAAGTAGGTGAAGGGACCAACCATTCAATGGATATCGATGAATACGACCTCTATTACAACCAGCTTTTTGTTTGGGATAAACAGGAAAAAAGGATCGTAGGAGCTTACCGGGTTGGCAAAGGGAAAGAGATTTTAAGAAGGTATGGTGTGAAAGGATTCTACCTGCAGAGTCTCTTCAGGATGAACAGGCGCTTTCATTCTACCCTCAAACAATCCCTGGAACTGGTGCGGTCGTTTATCATTCAGGAGTACCAGCGAAGACCCCTTCCGCTGTTCCTGCTCTGGAAAGGAATCCTCTATTTTCTATTGAAACACAGCGATTACAGGTATCTGATCGGACCGGTGAGCATCAGCAACAACTTTTCACAATTCTCGAGAGGTCTTATTATGAAGTACATCAGGGCACACAATTTCGATAAAAAGCTATCACGGTGTGTGAGACCCCGCACCAGATACAATGTGCCCGGATTTAATGTGGATGAAGATATCATTTTGGAGACTGCAGATGATCTGACCAAATTTGACAGGTTGATTAAGGAGGTGGAGCCCAATGATTACACCATGCCCATCCTGCTTAAAAGATATCTGAAATTGAACGGAAAGATCATTGGATTCAACCTGGATCCCAAGTTCAACAATGCCCTGGACGGATTGCTGGTTTTGGATCTCTACGATGTACCCATGGAGACCATCTCCTCCCTTTCCAAAGAGATCAACGACGAGTCCATCCTGGACCGTTTCATGGCTGGCAGGATTGAATCGGAGTAAAGGGTTTGATAATCCAGGTCAATGGTTTGATATTCCAGGTTAATGGTTTGATAATCCAACTTTTTTTGCTTATTTCCCGGTTCATTTAATCCTCTGCCTGATATGCGAACCCTTACCTACCTCATGGCAATGGCCATGTTCCTGACAAGTTGTGGCGACAGTGAAACTAAACCCATCAGTGAAACTAAACTCATCAACAAAGCAGCCCGGATCCATGAAGCGGCACTAACCGTGGATAGTCATACCGACACTCCCCTGGGTCTCAACAGACCCGGATTTGATTTTGGACAGCGGAACGATCCCATCGAAACCGGCAGCAAGATCGATTTGCCCAGGATAAAAGAAGGGGAAATGGACGGCATCTGGTTCGCCGTGTTTATTGGTCAGGGTGCAAGAACCCCGGAAGGCAATGAAAAAGCCAGAATCAGGGCGCTGGAGATCACCGGGGATATTTACGAAATTGTAGATCAATACTCAGAGGACCTGGAGGTTGCCACCAGGGCTGCAGATCTTGAGAAGATTGCGAAAAAGGGTAAACATGCCATCTACCTGGGCATGGAGAACGGGTATCCCATCGGGAATGACCTCGACCTGCTTGATACCTACTACGAAAAAGGTATTCGGTATATAACACTGGTGCATTCGGCCAATAACGACATTTGTGATTCATCCACCGACAGCACAGAGCACGGGGGGCTTTCCGACTTCGGCTCGGAGGTGGTGTCCCGCATGAATGACCTGGGGATTATTGTGGATCTATCCCATGCTTCGGATGACAGCTTTTACGATGTGATTGAAGAGAGCCGGGCGCCTGTCATCGCCTCTCACTCCTGTTCTCGTGCCCTGTGCGACAATCCAAGGAACCTGTCCGACCAGATGCTTATGAAACTGAAAGAGAATGGCGGAGTGATCCAGATGTGCATCCTCAGTGCTTATGTAAAAACACCTCAGCCCAATCCACAGCGAGATTCAGCCAAACAGGCTGTCCGGATGAAACATGGAAACTACTATGAACTGGATGAAGCCGGGAAAGAGGGCTTCCGGGTGGACTGGTATGCTGTGGATAAGGAATTTCCGGCGGAACTGGCTACTGTGAAAGATGCGGTGGATCACATCGACCACATCGTAGAAATAATAGGCATTGACCACGTGGGTATCGGCACCGATTTTGATGGGGGAGGCGGACTTGAGGACTGTTTCGATGTGAGTCAGATGGGCAACATCACCCTGGAACTGGTCAGGCGAGGCTACTCAGCCAGGGAGATTAAGAAGATCTGGGGCGGTAATCTTACCCGGGTATTCGAAGAGGTGGAAGCGGCGGCTATTTAAAGTATT
>SDBT01013829.1_pt1 | contig 12911 bp, 7 predicted proteins | sample 2277101 | NCBI WGS metagenome assembly SDBT01 (sample SAMN10404973, study PRJNA504765) | marine sediment metagenome | isolation source: marine sediment core GS10_PC15, 103 cmbsf | place: Arctic Ocean: Southern Knipovich Ridge | collected 2010 | reverse complement strand
TTCAGAAGAGAGGATTCCATGTTTATTATCATCTTGATGTACAAAACATAGCTCGCATTCACAAGACCATCAGCGGGCTATTTGAGTAGTGCATGGATTAGAAAGAAGGTTTGTAAGGAAATAGAAGTATATAAGTATATGCATACATACTAATGTAGTGCTTTAAGGGTCATGGTTTTTTGCCACAAAGGCACCAAGACACAAAGAGATTTTTAGCCACAAAGGCACCAAGACACAAAGAGATTTTTAGCCACAGAGAGCACAGATGCCGTCCTGAGCGTAGTCAAAGGAGGGCACCGAGAAATTAGCCGTGAAAAGGCACAGGGGGGCAGAGATAGCGTGCAGCGTATAGCGTTTAGCGGACAGCGGATAGCGGGTAGCGTACAGCGGACAGCGGATAGATACTAAATACAAACGACTAATTTATAAGGGGGTATGATACAGCCGGGAGAAAATAGCTAAGAAAGGGAAAAGTAAAAAGGGAAAAGTAAATTCGTAATTAGTGAATGGTGAATTTGCAGTTCTAAATTTTGAATCCTGAATCGTCAATCCAAAATCTCAGCTAACGTACGAAATCAGTGGCCCGGCGAGTGGTTTTGCTGCTTGTATTCATACTTTTCAACTATTGTAGCGTTAGCGTTACTCAAGGCAACCACAGAACCCAGGCCATCGAAATGATTGTAATAGCAAGTGTTAGTTTCAGCGTCCAGCGTTATTCTCCCACAGGTACTGGTACCGGTGTCATAAGGAACGCATGTACTTCGCCGCTGTCGGTTTCGCCAAAACCCACAATCTGGCCACGGTTATTAATATCGTCAGAACCTATCAATCGCTTCCAGCCGGATTTATCTACCAGCAGGCTTTCAAGTTTGACCATACCACTGGTCTTGTCCCAGTACCAAGCACGATCTGAGCCAAAATACTCCGGGAACTTACTCGCACAAGATCCGACTACCTGCCCGGAATCATTTATAGCATCAGCCATACTGTTATTGTCTGAGAGTGCTCCACCATTGAACACACTAAGTGTACCCAGGTTAACCATCCCATTGACCCTATCCCAGATAAATGCACGTCTTTCACGCTGTTTTTTTTCATATGACCACCCAACTACCTGCCCATACTTATTGATACCATCGGCCCAGCTTATGTTACCACCGAGCGTGCCCAAGTTGATCATGCCGCAGTTGATGTCCCAGAAAAAGGAATGCCACTCATCGTCGGATATTCTCGTCCATCCAATTATTACCTGGCCAGCATCATTGATAACAAAGTTGTCTATCCTGTCCCCTAGTGTACCCAAGTCAGTCATCTTACCGGTCCCACTGTCCAAGAGAAAAACATGTAGTAAAGTACCATTGACATCTTTCATACTTCCTACTACTTGGCCGGCATCATTGATAGTAGGGCTGCCGTGCCTACCAACAGGGCCAAGGTCAGTCATTCCGCTGGTGCTGTTCCAAATAAAGGCATGACTTTCTCCGTCAACAGTATCTGAAACCCCGACTACTTTCCCAGCATTATTTATAGCCGAGGCCCAGCTTTCACTACCACCAAGTGTGCCCAGGTCAATCATGCCACTAACATTATCCCAGAGGAAGGCATGCCTGTCACCACTGGTGGTTTCAGCCGAGCCGACCACCTGACCATTATTGTTAATAGCGAAAGCCCTGCTTTCTGTGCCACCAAACGTGCCCAGGTCGACCATTCCTTTTTCTTTATCCCAGAAAAAAGCGTGATCATGGGCAAACTCGGTGATGTCATCCGAAACCCCAATTACCTGTCCCTTATCGTTCATGGCCTCGGGGTAGCTATTCTTGCCGCCAACTGTACCTAAGTCGGTAATCTCGTACCTCGGCAGGGACGATTCAACACAGGAAGCATTAGTAATGGTGAACATAATTACCAACGTTATTACAACAACATATATGACCTTCATATCTCATTTATCCTTTCAAATCGCTCAACGCCTAAACCCGCAATTCCCGTCAAAGCAAATTAGTGCATAAGGCATAAGAGCACAAGTGCACAAGTCACAAGCTAAGCTGACAGGCAATTCAAAGAAGTATTCAGCCTTTTGGTGTTTTATCTCACGGGGTAAAATAGCACAAAAGAAGCAAAAATCAAGAGGAAAAAGTGGGAAAAGTCAAGATTTTTGTATGGTTGGACACAAAGATAAAGCGAACCTCGCGTATGCAGAAAAGAAAAGCGAACCTCGTGCCTGCAACCCCGCCCAAAGGACGGGGCTAAATACGAACGCCCGAACGACGGGCGTTAAAGGGTAAAGCGAACCTCGCATGGGAAGAAAAGAAAAGCGTTCCTCGCGTATGCAACCCCGCCCAAAGGACGGGGCTAAATACAAATGCCCGAACGACGGGCGTTAAAGGGTAAAGCGAACCTCGCGTGGGGAGAAAAGAAAAGCGTTCCTCGCGTATGCAACCCCACGTGAAACGTGGGGGTAAATATAAAGTAATCCTCACGCAGGCAACCCAGGGTAAAACCCTGGGCTAAATACGCCGCCAGCGGGGCTGGCGGTATGGGGTAAGTAATCCTCGCGTGGGAAGAAAAGAAAAGCGAACCTCGCGTGGGCAACCCCGCGTGAAACGTGGGGGCAAGGGTAAAGCGAACCTCGCGTGGGAAGAAAAGAAAAGCGAACCTCGCGTGGGAAGAAAAGAAAAGCGTTCCTCGCGTATGCAACCCCGCCCAAAGGACGGGGCTAAATACGCCGCCAGCGGGGCTGGCGGTATGGGGTAAGTAATCCTCGCGTGGGAAGAAAAGAAAAGCGTTCCTCGCGTATGCAACCCCGCCCAAAGGACGGGGCTAAATACGAACGCCCGAACGACGGGCGTTAAAGGGTAAAGCGAACCTCGCGTGGGAAGAAAAGAAAAGCGAACCTCGCGTGAGAAGAAAAGAAAAGAAAAGCGAACCTCGCGTATGCAACCCCGTCCAAAGGACGGGGCTAAATACGCCACTGGCAGGGCCAGTGGTTTTGGGTTAAAATTCTGGTATGGTGAAGACGCTTGGGTATATGATTACGTGGACGACATACGGCAGCTGGTTGCAAGGGCGAGAGCAAGGATTTGTTAAAGATGGTAATGAGCGCGGGGCAAACCCCGCACTAATGAGAAGTAACATCGGAAATCTCAAGGACGATGCGGTAAGATTGAATCGAGAGCAGAGAACAATAGTCGGCGAAGCAATAGTTGAAGCATCAAAGAGATTCAGGCAAAAGATACGTTCAATAGCGGTACGTTCGAATCATGTGCATATAGTTGCAGAGTATGTTGAAGTTCCGATGAGCGTATTAGTTGGTTATTACAAGAACGCCGGCCGAGCTGCGCTAAAGAAATGCGGGTTTGAGGGGAAGGTGTGGACGAGGGGGTTCGATAAGCGGTTTTGTTTCAGCGAGGAAGATTTAAGAGCGAGAGTTGATTACGTAAATAAGCACGGCGGGAGAAAATCCATAGGGATATGTCCGTAAGTTTTCAATGCTTGCTATTTCTTAAAAGTGCGGCTACAATGTAAATCCGAAAGTTGAGAAATGGTTTCTTTTGGAGGTCATAAATGATTAAGGTTCTGATTACAGATAAACTTGCGCAGGAGGGGATTGACTTGCTCGGTTCGACGGAGGGCGTTGAGGCCGTTGTTAAAACCGGTATAAGCGAAGACGAACTCGCTGAGATTATCGGTGAATACGACGGCTTAATCATACGAAGCGGCACAAAAGTTACGGCCAAGGTTCTGGCCAAGTCCGACAAACTAAAGGCAATTGCCCGTGCTGGGGTCGGTGTAGATAATATCGACGTTCCGGAAGCCACCAGAAGAGGGATTTTCGTTATGAATACTCCCGGCGGCAATACCGTCAGTGCCGCAGAACACACGCTCGCTTTAATCCTTTCAATGAGCCGAAATGTTGTCCCTGCCTGCAACAGCCTGAAGACCGGCGCCTGGGACAGGAAAAAATATATGGGCAACCAGCTAAACAACAAAGTTCTTGGTGTCATAGGGTTAGGCAGAATCGGTATGTCTGTGGCAAGAATGGCGAGAGGTTTTAATATGAAAGTTCTCGCTTTCGACCCATTTGCCGTACCCACTGAGGTAGAAAAGCTCAGCATAGAAGTAACCGATTCTCTCGAAAGAATTTTCAAAGAGGCTGATTATATCAGCGTCCACGTGCCGAAAAATGAGCAGACATTAAATATGATTGACGCCGAACAGATAAAAATGATGAAACCCACTGTCCGATTAGTCAACTGCGCGCGAGGCGGAATTATCAATGAAGACGCGCTCTATAACGCACTTGCCGAAGGCGCAATAGCCGGTGCCGCTCTGGATGTTTACCCTACAGAGCCGCCGGAGAATACACGCTTCAGGCAGTTTGAAAATTGCCTCGTTACGCCACATTTAGCTGCCAGCACCACGGAAGCACAAATCGATGTTGCTGTCGAAGCAGCTCAAATACTTGTCGATGCCATTAAGGGCGGCCCGATTAGAAATGCACTTAACGCCCCCTCTGTCACCGGGGCCATCCCGCCGATTGTGAGCCGGTATGCCAAACTTGCTGAGCGAATTGGTACACTGCTCAGCATTATTGCGCCGGGCCGTATAAAGGACGTTCAGGTCCAGTATCGCGGCTCAATTGCCGAAATGGCCGTTGAGCCGGTTACTATAGGCTTTGCAATCGGCTTACTACAGCAGCATTTCGATATGCCCCTGAATATGGTCAATGTCACTGTCCTGGCAAAAGAACGCGGCATAAGCATCGATGAGACGAAGAACACTGAGGCCAAGGATGTGGCAGCGAGTTTCAGCGCCAAAGTTGTTACTAACAAGGTTACACGCACCGTAACCGGCTCGTTGTTCGGGCAAACACTGCCGCGAATCATCGAGATTGATGGCTTCAATGTAGAAATGACACCGCAGGGGTCGGTTCTGGTCATCTTTAACGACGACAAACCCGGTGTCATCGGCGCTGTCGGAACCATCTGCGGCAGGCATAGCATCAATATCTGCACGATGGGCGTCGGGCAGAAGCCGGCCGAGCAAAAAGCTATTCTCGCTGTCAGTCTCGACAGGCAGCCCGATGCAAAAGTCATTGAAGAGCTTGGTAAACTTGACTTCGTAAACGAAATTTACCTCTGTAAGCTGGACTAATTCATCGTGGTTCCCATTTTGCAATACATCGTAAAATGGCAACCCCGACTCGCTGGCTAATAGAACTATGGCAAAAGCTAAAAGAGCTAAAGTTAAGAAGGCTGATACCAGCAGAACTAAAGTCAAGAAAGCAAAGACAAGAACCGCAAAAAAGACAAAACCAAAGGCCAAGTCAAAAACTTGCACTGCTGATACAAAAGTTAAGACCGTAATTAAGCGCAAAAGGGCTGCTGTTGCTGCTACCGCAGAGTCGATGGCTGCACAGCAGCGCGCCATAACTATTAGCGAATTTTTCGCCAAAAACAGGCATCTTCTCGGCTTTGATAATCCTCGTAAAGCACTTCTAACTGCGGTTAAAGAAGCTGTTGACAATTCACTTGATGCCTGCGAAGAGGCCCACATTCTGCCGGATTTAGTAATCAATATAAAACCTGTTGCTGACAACAAGTTTGTGTTGACTGTCAAAGATAACGGTCCCGGAATAGTAAAGCAGCAGATTCCCCATATTTTCGCCCGGCTGTTGTACGGCAGTAAGTTCCACAGCCTGAAGATGAGTCGGGGCCAGCAGGGCATTGGCATATCCGCTGCTGGTATGTACGGCCTGCTGACTACCGGCGAGCCGGTCCAGATTATCTCGCGAACGAATCCGAGAAAAAAAGCGCATCATTACCATGTTCAGATTGACACGAGTAAAAACAGGCCCAAAGTGGTGCTCGACGAAGAATGCGATTTTGACCTGCCTGTCGGCACAAGCGTTACCATAATCCTCGAAGGGAAATACCAGAGGGGCCGCCAATCAGTTGATGAATATATTGCACAAACCGCTATGGCTAATCCTCACGCAACTATTTATTACGAGGCTCCGGACGGCAATATTTATGAATATCCCAGGCAAACCAGAGAATTGCCGTTTGTTCCGGAGCAAATCAAGCCTCACCCCTACGGTGTCGAGTTAGGCCTTTTGCTCAAAATGGCTCGTGACAGTTCATCAAAGCATCTGTCCGCTTTTTTGAAAAATGAATTTTCAAGAGTAAGCTCTCGAGTGGCACAGCGGATTTGTGAGAAGGCAAATCTTCGCAGCACGCTCAGACCTTCCAGAATAACCCTGAAACATGCGGAGGCACTTTATGCGGCGATAAGCGCGACCAAAATTATGGCGCCGTCCAGTGATTGTATCAGCCCGATTGGTGCTGACCAACTTCAGGAGGGACTGCGAGCGGTAGTGAAGGCGGATTTCTATACCGCCTGCTCGCGCAGCCCCGCTGTTTACCGTGGCAATCCCTTCCTTATCGAAGCGGCCCTGGCCTACGGAATCAAAGACACAGGCAACAACCCGGATAAGGAGCCGTTGATTCGACTTACACGCATCGCTAATCGTGTTCCTCTGTTGTATCAGCAGTCAGCCTGTGCGATTTATAAATCAGTTTTGGATGTCAACTGGCGAAATTATGCTCTAAGCCAGAGCAGAGGCGCTTTGCCTACCGGGCCGGTTGTTCTGATGGTGCACATCGCTTCGGTCTGGGTGCCGTTCACCTCCGAAAGTAAAGAAGCCATCGCTCACTATCCTCAAATCATCAAAGAGATACAATTGGCTGTTCAGGACTGTGGAAGAAGATTGGGAATATACCTGCGAAGGAAAAAACGCATCCAGCAGGAACTGGACAAACAACTATACATAGAGACCTATTTGCCGTATATAGGCGAAGCTCTGCAGGACATTTTGGCACTGAAAAAGAGAGAGTTCGATACCGTCATTAGCAAACTCAAAATAGTTTTGGAAAAATCCAGAAAAATTTGAGGCAATACTATGGCAGAGCAGTTAATAATAAGCATCAGCGGAATCAGAGGCATCGTCGGCGAAAACCTCACCTCTTCTATTGCCGCTGAGTACGGCTGCGCCTTTGGTACATTTCTAAGAAGCTCAAAACTTAAAACTCAAAACTCAAAACTAATGTCGGTGTGCATTGGCCGGGATTCCCGACCCAGCGGCCAGATGTTAAAGTCAGCTTTAACAGCAGGATTATCTGCCGTGGGAATTGACGTGATTGATTTGGGGGTTGTAACCACGCCTGGCGTAAGTATTATGGTCAGGCAGCTAAACTGTGCAGGTGGAGTGGTCGTTACTGCTTCCCACAACCCCGCTCAGTACAACGGTATAAAATTATTACTCGCCAGCGGTATTGCTCCACCGTCCGATACAGCGGCGCAAATCAAGCAGTATTTTCTTGATAAAAGCTTTGCCTTTGTTTGTTCGGCTGATTGCGGCCTGGTAACTTCCGAGAGCCAAACCGATGCCACTCACATTGCCGGGGTTTTGGCAATCGTTGACAAAGCGACAATCGCCGCAAAAAAATTCAAGGTTGTTCTCGACAGTGTCAACGGGGCAGGGGGGCAAGTTACAAAAAGGATGCTCTCCGAACTTGGCTGCGAAGTCGTCGCTATAAATGATGAGCCAACCGGTCTCTTTGCGCACACTCCGGAGCCGACCGCAGAAAACTCAGGCCAGCTTTGTGAGGTAGTAAAAACAAAGAAAGCCCGAATTGGTTTTGCCCAGGACCCGGACGCCGACAGATTGGCAATTGTTGACGAAACCGGAGCGTACATCGGCGAAGAATATACTCTTGCCCTGGCAGCCAGATACATTTTTAGCAGGCGAGCCGGTAGAGCAGCGACAAATCTCTCAACATCGAGAATGCTGGACGATATCGCCGAGAAGGCCGGCGGGCTGGTTATCCGCACCGCTGTCGGCGAGGCGAACGTTGCTGCGGCAATGCTCGAACACAATTGCATTATCGGTGGAGAGGGCAATGGCGGCGTGATTGATTTGAGAGTGTGCCCGACCCGAGACAGCCTGGTGGGTATTGCCCTGGTTCTACAATTAATGGCAGAGACCGGAAAGACCATAACCCAGCTGGTCAATGAAATAGGCAGCTATTATATGAGCAAGGATAAATTCGTCGCAGGGCAAACAGAATCGCAGCAAATCTTAGATTCGGCAAAAAAGGTCTTTGCCAATGCAAAGCTCAATGCTATCGACGGCTGCCGGTTCGATTTTGACGATGGCTGGCTGCACCTGAGGAGCAGTAATACCGAGCCGGTGATGAGATTTATAGTTGAGGCGAAAGACCAACGTACCGCTCAAAAATATATCGATGCGGTTTTGAATATCCGTAAAGAAATACTCGGCTGAATAAATGCACAAACAAAAAATCGAACTGGTGAATAAGAAAATAAGATTTGTTACAAATTTGAGCATCGCAGGTAACATTGTTCTTTCTGCTGTGAAGGTAGGGGTCGGTCTTTTTGCAGGGTCGATGGCTCTTGTTGCTGATGGGATTCATTCGCTTTCAGATATGGTCACGGATATTGCGGTTTTGGTGGGCGTTTACTTTGGCTCAAAGCAGCCCGATGAGAGCCATCCATACGGACATGGTCGAATTGAAACTTTCGCAGCGGCCTTTATAGGAACAGCACTTGGTGGTGGTGGGGCGGCTATGATTTATTGTGCAGCCGTCGCCATTGCCGCAGGTAAATATAGAAGTCTTGGTTTTATCGTGCTCTTTGTCGCGCTAATCTCAATTGTCGTCAAAGAGCTGCTTTATATAATTACCAGGAGGGTGGCTGTCCAATCCCATAGTCCCTCACTTTATGCTAACGCCGGGCACCATCGAAGCGATGCGTTAAGCTCTGTTGCTGTTGTTATAGGTTTTGTGTCGCTTCGACTCGGTTTTAAGTACGGTGACCAGATGGCCGCCGTTGGTGTAGGTTTGATGGTGGTTCTGGTTGGTGCGCGGATAATGGGGGACTGTTTACGTGAACTTGCCGAGGCGGCCGTTGATGCGGATACGATTGAGCGAATAAAACAAATAATCAACACCGAGCCTTCAGTACACCAGTGGCACAAGCTGCGAACCCGGACGGTGGGCAGAGAAGTTTTTCTCGACCTTCACATTCTTGTGGACCCTGATTTGAGCATAGCCACCGCCCACGAAATAGCTGAAGGTCTGGAAAGCGCCCTGCACGAGCAGATAGCCAGGCCTGTTAACATTACCGTTCATATCGAGCCGGACATAGCAGCCCTGAGAAAATAAAAATTTGCACAATCACCTTACCTTAAGGCGAGGTTTTGTTGGGCACTCCTGGAAACTTCGAATATCCGCCCTGCATCTTCCCTGATAACTTCGATGAAGTTGATTATCGGCGCCTGATTCATCCCGGGATTAGTCGATTTCGGAACCAGCTCGAGCGCGAGGACATTTTCCACGCCGATGCCTTTAAACTCCTTGACGACGGCTTTGTTGGATTTTCCAGCTGTTTTCAGGATATCAAAGTTTTTCAACACCACGTTGTCCTGAAGTTTAACGTCAAAGACTCGCCTGCCCGGCTGGTCTCCAGTTAGGGCCTTAAAGCCCAGACGGACGGTGTATATGCCGGGCTTTTGTTCAGCAGTATCATCGATAAGCGGTAGTTCGCAGCGCAACAGTCCCCGGCAGCCGGACGTAAACAGCCAGGGCTTGTCGGTACCGGCGATATTGACGCCTTTGAAGTCGCTGCAGAAATATCCCATTCCGGGCAAGGTCTTGTCATTAAGATTGAACTTTACACCGTAATTGGGAAAATGAGTATGTGACTTTGTGTTCGGATTAGGATAACCGAACCAAACGGTTCCATTGTCGTCCTTCATATCCGCGACAGCACCAAGATTAATGGCAAAGTGCTTGGCGGGACTCATATCGCCGGGCGTTACATAAATGGTCCAGGGCTGGGGTCTGTTCGGCTTGCGCTTCAATGCCACCGAGCACCTGATGGGGTATGAACACGTGCAGCCAGCCGATGCTTCCGGTGAGAGCAAAACGCCGCTGGCCGGTATCACGCTGATAGCACAGCCCGGTCGGTAAGCGCCAAAGATGGTTATTCCTCTGTCTTCTTCCAAGTCATAAAATGCTGTCGAGGCAGAGCGATAGAAAAGGCCATTTGCAGAGGCGGCTGTAATACCACAGGTATGGCCCGGTCGCAAGAATTCCCAGGGAACCTGCCTGCCGGTGATAGGGTGAGTCCGCATTATGGTTTCTCCGGTGCGAAGGTCACAAGCGCGTGGCTCCAGAATGATTTTATCAGCTACTATTACCGGGCGTGTGCGGTAGTTCAGAGGGCGTGACCAAATGACATATCCATTATCGGCGGACAGAGCGGTGATACGCCTCCACTTCAGGCCGTCGGCCTGGAACCGCCACCAATCGTGGTTTCCATGGTTACCGAAAAAGAACAGCATACCGTTACTATACGCGGCCCCCATTTTGTCGCCGCAGCATCCCGTCAAATCAACGGGTCTTTCCCAGATTTTTTTCCCGGTAACGGCATCGAGTGCAACAACGACTCTCACGTCGGCGTCATCGTAAGTCAGGCCTCCTTCGTTGACCTCCTCTTTAAATAATTCCGATTCCAAAGAATCAATCTGATAAGTCAGACGGGTTTTGTCGAACGGTTTATTCTCCCTCAAATATTCGGCAAGCTGCCTCTTTTTCTCCCTGAGTTCTTCAAGTACGCCTTTTCTTTCTTTGTATATTCCCTTCCTGATGAGTTTCTGCTTATTTTTGAGAGCACGTTTCCTTTGCTCCTTTGTGATTGTGCTTTCGGCGAAGAAGATTTTCCCGTCTCCGAGGGCAATGGTTATGTTTGCGGTTCTGTCCCCGTTATGCACCCACAGCAGTTTTCCCGTTTTGGTATCCATTGCAAATATTTTGTCGCTAACCATTAAATTTTCTGTTACGGCATTTTTCTGCGTGAATTCTCCGCCTCTTGCGAATGACGTCATAGTACGATACAAGATTCCAGACCTTTGTGCAGCTTTGCGCAAATCCTCCGGAACAGGATACTGCTTCTTGTAATACTCATACCACCGTTTGTGCTTTTCCGGGACCTCATTTATGTCTCTCCATCTTCCGTTTTCCAGGAAAACCTTTAACAAAGCGCCGTATTCTTCATCCATAGCTGTCGCGGTAGAGCCATAGAGTATGTTACCTATGATTGATACATACCCCCACCGGCGTTCACTCCCATCAGAAGATGGTGGTATCTCATATACGCGCATTGTCCGTCCCGTGGACGGTTCCAGCCGGTAACACTTGTCATTAGCGGCCACATAAAGACCGTCCTCTGTAACGGCCAGATTTCCACTATCTGCTTTTATTTTAACGCGTACCGCTCCTGGTATCTGCCTTTTCCAGAGCAGAGTCCCGTTAAAGGCATCAACAGCCATAATGAGTTCCTCGCCCTCTACGAATAAACGCCCGTTCATAGCCACCGGACTTTGCGATCTTCCATGCCGTTCCACCATTCCCTGAGGGCCCGGTTCACCGAACCAGAGTATGCCTAACGGGCCATCAACCAGTTCGTCGTCGGAACAGGCTGTATTTTGAGGATTGCAATACTGCTGTGTCCAGCTGCCGGCTTCGGCCAATTTTCCCCTCACAAACTTATTCCAGGAAATTTTTCGGCTCCAGAATCGTTTGGACCCTAAGAAAGACACTCCTCCGTAAGGCCGAAGAACACGGTTTATCTCTTCCTTTGAGGATGCTGTCTTACCGGAGAGCAGCATTCCATCGGACACAATTAGATTGGCGAAATAGTCCGGCAGGGTTGAAATATCCCACGGCTCTACTACTACTCTGGTCCCTAATAATCCTGCTGCTTCGAGGTTCTTTCGGGCAATTGCCAGTTTCTTTGGGTCCTTTTCAATTCCGACGATTTGCAGTTCGGTTCGCTTGGCTAATTCAAAGGCCAGCCGGCCCTGACCGCTGTCCAATACAAGGCAGTAACCTTTATCGGCAGAGGTTTCATTCACAATTTTTTCTGCCGCCGATTCATAAAATGCAGCGGTTTTGTCTTTGGAATAAGGCGAAGGATTGATAATTGTTTTGATATCTGTTGGCTGGGATACCCTTTTTTTGCCGAAGCAGTGAATAGGCCCTTTGTCGGTAGAGACGATGAGTCGTCCATCAGCCGCGGCCAGCCCGACGGCCTTGCCGGATACCTCTCCTCGCCAGAGTTCTTTACCGGTTTTGGCATTAATGCCGATGACTGTTCCTTTACCGCCGGCAAATAAACAATCACCGGCCATAATCAACGAACTAAGCCCTTTTGCGGGATAGTGCCACTTAAAGCTGGAGTCTCGCAATTGCTCCTCTTTTGCGACCAGAGGGGCAATCTTTTGGGTTAATTCATCAATTTGCTGGTTTATCTGTTTTGTGGTTTCCTCGTCTGTGGATCTAAGTCTCCTTCTTAGTCTCCGAAGTTCCCTTTCCATTTCTTTACGCTCATTTACCGGCTTTTCGGCTTTTCTCAAGGCTTCCGTGTGTTTGGCCCGGTTAATCGCATAAATCCCATCTTTGGCTAAGACGTAAGAAAGACCCCGAGTCAGGACCATATCAATTCCCGGGAACCAGGCGAAAACATCTCCCTTATATTTGCCGGTTTTGGCGTCGTAGGCAACTTTATCAGGGGTGCCGGAATCATCGACGCTGGAGATAAGCCTGTCATTATCCACCAGTGCCCAGGTACCGCCTCGTTTGCCGTCCGGGGAGGCATAGAAAAGGAATTTTCCGGTTTTGCGATTGAAGGCAGCGGGCATGGCCCGCCCCGAGGGAACGTATAGAACCTCCTTTGATGCGACTAAGTAACCGTGTGGCGATATCCCGCCGTATTCCAGTTCATGTGCACGGTCGCCGATAGTATCGTTTTTCCAGACCACCGAGCCG
>SDBT01013828.1_pt1 | contig 12911 bp, 11 predicted proteins | sample 2277101 | NCBI WGS metagenome assembly SDBT01 (sample SAMN10404973, study PRJNA504765) | marine sediment metagenome | isolation source: marine sediment core GS10_PC15, 103 cmbsf | place: Arctic Ocean: Southern Knipovich Ridge | collected 2010 | reverse complement strand
GCTATTGGAGTGGAAGAAGACCGCAAGAAGGCCGAGGAAGAACAAACACGACTTCAACAGGAATTGTTCCAGGCGCAGAAAATGGAGAGTATCGGGATGCTCGCAGGAGGAATCGCCCATGATTTTAATAACCTGATGCAGGGAATCCTCGGGTACAGCCAGTTGATAGAAGTGCGAATGGATGAAATTGACGGACATCTTAGTAGCTATAAGACATTTAAGAGGACGTTATTATACAAGGATGAACAAGTTTCTAAACAAATACAGGAACAAGATACCTTATTTAAGGAAAATCATCAAGTAATTACAGAAAATATATCAAAATTAAAACCACTAATTGATGAATATTATAATTTGGTTTCTGCTGAAAAAGATACTGTGGAACAACAGGGTTTGTTATTTGATTCGGTAGAAAAATTAAAAAAAGAATATCCAGAATTAAATACTGTGTTAGATGGTACTTTGGAATCTGTGGTTAATTTACGTGAAGAAATGCAAAGATTAAATATAAGTCAATCTTTATCTTTAGAACTACATGATATCGGTCAAGCATACACAAAAGCATTGCGAGAAAGAGAAAGTGTTTTAAAGGAGTTAAGTAAAAGTGGTTTGATTAGATTTGAACAATCGGACATAAGACGACAGGCTTTTGAAGAAGCGGACACAGTTTTAAAAGAACGTCAAAAAGCTTATAAAAATTTATTAGGAAAAATTAATGTTTTTGAAGATACAGGTTTTCTTCCGGGAGATCTAAGAAATCCAGATTTTGTTGGCCCTTTAAAATCACTTTCAGCAAAAGATATAGATGCAGGTGGCGGTGGATTGTCCACAGTTGTAAATCAGTATGGTAGTTTTTATGATGAACTTTTACAAATGACTAAGGATAGTTCTAATCGTATTCGAGTAAGTCGATTAGATGGACTTACAAAACAACTAGCGGAAATCGATTTAACTCGAAACAAAGAAATTTTAGATGCGCAAGCACATTTTAATGAAATGTTATTGGATGAAAAATTACTTACAAAAGAACGGGAATCCTTACAATCGGCTTTTAATAATTTAGAAATTTCAATTATTCAAGAACATTATACGGAAAAACAAAATTTATTACAAAAACATAATAAAGATATTTTGGATGAAGAAGAAGATACAACAAATAAATTAAATCAAGTTTTGCAAGATCGTTTGGATATGTTTCGAGAGTCCTTTGATCCTGAATTCCGATTTAGACAACAAATGAAAGATATCGAACAACTGAGGGGTGTAAGCTCCGGTGGTGATGAGGGTGTTTTTGCAGGTGCGGAAGCGGCGGCATTTCAAGAACTTACACGGGCGCAACGCGAAGCCCGTCTAAGTACACAGGAATGGAAAGCAGGTGCGATCGTTGCTTTTGAGGAATATTCTGAAGCGGCGGGGAACGCGGCCTTGAATACGTTGGATGTTTTTGGAAATGCGATTGGACGAACTGAAGATTTATTTGTTAATTTTTTCGTAAATCGGAAAGCGGATTTTGAAAGTTTTATTAATGCAATAATAGCGGATATGGCTAGATTAACGGTAAGTCAATTTATTACAGGAAAAGCAGCAAATGCCCTTGCCGGGGCTTTTGCCGGGGGTATCGGTGCTGGTAGTTCGGGGGCGCCCGCCGGTGGGAATACATTAGCTGATTACCAAACAGGGGGTTTTGCTCATGGTGGTGTTTTTAAATTTCGAGAGGGTTTTGTCAGCCGAGAACCATCTCTATTAATTGGAGAGGGGCGTTTTCCAACTGAGGCGGTTATTCCCTTACCGGATGGAAAAAATATCCCGGTAAAAATGAAACAAGAAGGTCGTGATTTTGGTAGAAGACAACGATCCGGTGTGGTTGTACAAAATTACATAAACGCACCTATGACGATTCAAACGCCCGATGTTCCGGGCTTCAAACGGTCTCAATCTGAGATAGCGACGTTACAATCCAACTGGTTAAACCGTGCATCGGTTCGGGGGGATATCTAATAATGGAATTTTTTGAAATGCTGTTTCCAACTCATATTTCATTTGGCGCAAAAGCAATGAATCCCCAGTTTAATACGTCGGTTACTTGGTATCCAAGCAAGGCGGTGATTAGTAATATAAACTGGACTGAGAGTTATGGAAAATGGCAGATAGATACTGGATTACAAAATGCTTCCGATATTGCATTGTTTAAAAATTTTGTAGCCTGTACAAAGGGAAGGGCTTTTGGTTTTCGGTACTTTGCTTGGGATGATTATGAAATAACTACACAAATAAATTTTGGACGTGGAGATGGTTCGGAAACTGAGTTTCAATTAAGGAATTTAGTGTCTACATCCGTAATAACGGGTTCTACCGATATTACTTTTATAAATACGGGTTCCAGGATTACAAGTTCAGCGGCCGATAAATTTAAATATTTATTACAAGATACATATATTTTAATTTCTACGGTTTCAAATAAGGGAAACGGCGGTTTATTTTATATTTCGAATAAAATATCAAATGTAGATTTAGTGTTGTATGAAACGGCCGGGGGTGATTTGGCAACCTTGACGGATGAGTCAAATTCCTCCGCTGTTATGAATTGGCCGGTTACAATTAAGACAATAAAAAAACCAATTGCCGGTGATTTTACACCGCAATCCAATCCAGTAATAATTTATGAAGATGATGTTGAAAAGACACTAACAACACACTATACAATTGACGAAACCACCGGGATTATTACGTTCGGATCTGCACCTGGTGTTGGTGATGTGTTGACTTGGACGGGTGAATTTCATTTACCTTGTGTATTTGGGGTTGATGCGTTGCAACAAGAAATTGCAAATCCAACGTCGGATAGAATAACAAATATTACAATTGAAGAATACAACATAGGTTAAAAATGAGAACTATTAACGCCGCATTACAGGCGCGATTAGAAAAAGGAACATGCTCTTTATCCTACGGGGTTAAGGTTGTTTTGGTAGATACCACAGTTTTTTCTTTTTCTGATTCAGATAGAGAATTTATCTATGATGGGGTTACGTATTCCCCGTTAGAATCATATACGCAAACACAGGTTTCAGATAAAGTCGATATGTCAGTTGGATCGTTAGAAATTGAGGGTGCATTCACGGCGGTGGTTTTATTGTCGGATATGCTAAAACATAAATTTGACGGGGCGGCAATAACCATTTATTTGTTTGATAGTTTACGGCCCGATTTAGGGCCGATTATAACGGTAAAAGAAGGTTGGATTGGGGATATACATATTAAGGATGAAACGTTTAAAGCGGAGTTACGATCAATAAAACAAACATTGCATCAAACGATAGGGCGGTTATATAAAGTTAGTTGTGATGCTCATTTTGGGGATACCAGGTGCGGTGTAGATGTTACTGATTTTGATTTTACCGGGGAAGTTACCGGGGTAACAAATAATAGTACATTCAGCGCAACTGTAGCAAGCACGCCGGCGGAGGATGCGCGATTTACGTTCGGGACATTGACTTGGAGTTCTGGGAATAATAACGGGGTTACTCGGCAAGTTCGGATCCAAACATATTCCGCTCCGACTGATTCATTTGTTTTGTTGTATTCGATGGAAGGCATTATTCAAATCGGTGATACTTTTGTAGTAATCGAGGGTTGTGATAAATCGTGGACACATTGCAGGGAATTTGGAGTGTTTAAGCATCGTGGTTTTCCTTATAGTCCGGGTCAAAAAATATTACAAAATGAAGTAAGGGTACGGTAAAATGTTTGTAGCATTATTACCTATATTTGGTGGGATAATTACTCAGGCATGGTGGGGCGCGGCTATTGGCGCTCTTTTGGGTTTTTTAATTGCTGGAAAACCAAATGTTTTGAGAACGTCGATAAAAGATAATTATATCCCAACATCGGCGGTAAATAAACCAATTGTTCGAGGCTATGGTACGTTTCCGGTTTCGGTAAATTTTATTCATGGGGGTATTCTAGAGCAAGAGCATGGGGATATTGACGGACTCCGCGAATATAATTTATTTGCAATCGGGGCGCTTTGCCAAGGGCCGATTACCGGACTAGGAAAAATATGGTTTAACAATCGGTTTGTGGCTGATTTTAACGATAGCGCGACTGATGCGGGAAAAGAAGCTCAGCTAAAATTTCAAGATGCTCGTATTCTTTTTCGATCAGGAGAAGAAGATCAAATTGCAAGTCTAAATTTAAAAGCGGTTATAAGTGCGGGAGATACGCACATTATACCGGCCCCTACAGATGCAAGTCACATGCCACGTTATCCCGGAATTGCATATTTAGAATTCTTTGGTTGGCCATTAAATGACTACAACGGGCGTGTTCCGAGTGACATGAAAGTCGAAGTTATCAAGGGTTTGGATATATTAACTTGGCCGGAAATGTGGAGTGAAATACCAAATACTCCGTGGGCTGCCCGGTCAAGTGCGGGGGCTGTTTCTCATGGTAATCAATTGTACATAATTGGAGGTTTTCGAGATACTGGGGATCCCGCAGAGTTAAATGATATGTGGGTTACAGTAAGAGGTACCGATGGTGATGGAGAAAGTTTATGGTCTGATTTATTGTCAATTAGTCATCAAGATAGTGCTCTTGGTAGCTCTTTTCGATATAATACATTTCCTTGGAATGGGGGTGTTTCTAGTTTTGTTCCTATTATTTTTTCAACCGATGCCTTTGAATCCACAGGTATACCTACTGTATATTCATATATAATAATTTATTGCGGTTCTCAACTAGCTCAATCTGTGGGACAACGTACATTAATGACTGCTGGTTGGAAAACAGGAACAGGAACTAGAAACTATAAAATTGGCGTTGCTTATAATCTTGAAAAAGAATATTGGGTTCCGATTTATACAAATTTAATTTCAAATACAAGTGAAACACCTTTTCCACGGGAAGCGTATGCGATGTGTAATGGTACGGTTCCGGGGGGAACCGATCCATGCATTTATATTTCTGGGGGTAATAATAATAATACTATATATCCACATGATAATCAAACCGGAAGTGGTAATTTTAACGATCTATGGTATTCTACGGATGGGGTTTCTTGGACGGAAATATCAGCTTCGAAAAATGATGGGATTGATGGGGTTAGTACTGTAAATAAAACGTTTACTATTAATGGAGTTGATTTAACAGGTATTTTTATAAGTAATATTCGTTTTAGTGTACTGGGATCTACAGACAATGATGATAGATATACAACAGTTTCATCTATATTAGATTCAGGAAATACAGTTATTACAGTTTTAGAAGCAATTTCAGATCCAACACCTGATGGAAGTATTTATTGGACGGTTGGGATTAATTACTATAGACATGACCATCAAATGTTATTTTTTGAAAATGCATTGTACATCCTTGGGGGGCGGTGTGAAGAGTTTGATAATGGTAATAAATCAAATTCTTGTATACGAATTGATATAAGTTTATCTACGCCAACATTAACTGTACAAAGTATTAATGCAATGGCGGGGATTCCTCCGATTAGTCCTGATCCGGGGGCTGGTGATATTTGGGGATCATTTATTTGGCGTGATAAAATGGTTTCTATTTGTACCGAATATGATCCCTTATCTTCTTATAATATGAAGACGATTTACACTGAAGATTTAGGGGAAACTTGGCAAAAAATAGAGTCATTATTAGGCGGAATTGGAGATACCTGGGATCATGGAGCTGGTGGCGCTTTTCCAGTAGTTGCAAGTCATAATGATTATATGTTTGTAATGAGCGGTGCTGTTTCTGGGGTAGTCCATAATGAAGTATGGCGGACGGAGTTTGTTTTAAATAACAGTGCTGGGAAAGTTTCTTTACAAACGGTAATTGAATCAGAATTAATTACTGAAGGTAAATTAGATTCAAGTAGGTTGGACGCTTCCGATTGTGGGGATATTTATATTGATGGTGTCTTTTTTGAAACACGCCAAAAATCAGCGGATAATTTAGCGCCGTTATTATTGGCTTACGGGGTTGATATAATTGAAACTGAAATTGATTCCGGAGGTTATAAATTATACTTTAGAAAAAGATCATCCGCCGTTACGGGCGTTACTATTTTACAAGACGACTTACAACCTTATAATGATACGGAAGAACTAAAACGTTATTTAAATTTAGATATTCAGATGTTCTACGAAATTCCCACAGAAATGGATATTACGTATCTAGACAAAGGGGATGATTACAAAGTTAATATGCAAACTGCACAGATCGCAATGGAAGACGCGGCGGGGGATGGTTTATTTGAACGGGCGGAAAAATTAGAAATTAATTTACCGCTCATTTTAACAAGTGATCGAGCGCGTCAAATTGCTTATAGGGTTTTGGGAAGTTTATGGCTGGAACGCGGGAAATTCCCACTTCGATTAGGGCTTAAATACTTTAAAATTACGCAAGGTGACATTTTTGATATTGTTTTGGATGATATCGGAACGTTTACCGTTCGTTCTACCGGGGACAAATTAATTGATAAATTAATTGTAGAACATGATTGTGTTTTAGAGGATATCCAGTTATGGGATTTGGAAGATTCGATCGGTGTGGATGCGGATTATACCAATCCTGGTATTGTAAGTATTTCCCCAAATGCGGTTTCTAAATTTTTAGATATTCCGATTATGGGCAGGGAAGAATTTGAAGGTTTTGGGTTCTTTTTTACTACGTGGGTTGAAACCGATAATAAAGCCCGGTGGAAACGAACAAGACTTTGGAAATATGGAGAAGAACTTCAACCATATACATTATTAGGCGAGTGTAATGTACTTTTTCCAACGGCAACCGTGGTTGATATTTCAAATCTTGTTTTGACAAAATCAGATGTAATGTGGGATGAAGAATCATATATTGATGTAACTATGTCTGATGCGGTTTTGGGGCCGGCCACGGCGGATCAGGTGTATTTGGGTTCTAATTTATGTGTATGCGGGAATGAACTAATTCAGTTTAGGGACGTAATCGAACAGGGGTCATCTGTATACCGTTTATTTGGATTAATTCGGGGTTTGTATGGGACTCGATCTTTTATTGGCGTACACGCGGAAAATGAGACTTTTGTCCTGTTAGACGGGAATGTAAATGGTCAACGAATCCGATTAAATACCGGACAAAAAATGAGTTTACATAAAAAAAATATAGGGCTTAGTGAAATTTATAAAGTGGCCGATGATGGGCAAGATTTAAGATCACTTTTAGAAACGGAATTTACTTGTAATTCAATTACAACAAAACCTTTTTCTCCTGCATGGGTTAATGGGAACCGCCAAGGTTCGTGGGGGGATTGGAAGATTCGATTTGCGGAATCATCTCGGTATACAAGCGGTCTTGGGCTGGACTGCTTTCAGGAATCTTCCGATCCCCCACTTTTTAAAATTACATTTTATGAAAGTGATTTTTCAACTGTTATATTTTTCAGGGAACTTGATTTTTCTTCAAAAATAAATCAAAATGATTTTTATGAAATTATTTTATCGGGAAGAGAGCAACTTTTAACAGACGGCCCGTTTAATGAACAAATACAATCTACTTTGTACGTCGGGATTGTCCAGTATTCGGAAAACTACCCTCTAAATGATGGGTATGGTTATGAAAAACAGGTAACACTTGAGGTTTAATTATGGGTACAAATTTAGATTCTGGTTTTTATCTTTTTGCGGCAACTGACAAGGGTATAGCAACCCGATTAAATGAAAATACTTTATTGGTTGGTAGTGTTGTTTCCCGGAATGTTATTAATCGGGATTTGTCCGCGCCGCCGGGGGGCGAATCAGATGAAAATGTTTATATTGTCGGTTCCTTAAATGATGATATTGATACAGTAAGTACAGTAAATGGAACATTTACATTAGATAGTGGTGATAATTTATCCTCAGTTTTTGTAAATGGTGTTGTTTTTAGGGTAAAAGGATCAACCGGGAACGATGGACAATTTACAGTTTCAACGTCTGAGTATACTGGTGGAAAAACGGTAATAACAGTTACGGGAACAATATCAGATGGAACCGGTGACGGGATTGTATATTGGGCTACGGAAGATTGGAATGGGAAAGTTGATGATATAGCGGTTTACTATGATAGTGAGTATTATTTTTTTACTCCTTCTGATGGTTTGATAATGTATAATTCTGATGATTCGGAAGAAGTTCAATTTAATTCAACAACTTATTTATGGGGTACGTATGTAATCCCTACCGGGGGAATTCCTTCCGGGATTCCAGCGACAAGTATAGCGGATGGGACGGTAAGTAATGCTGAATTTCAGTATATTAATTCAGTTACATCTAATGTGCAGGATCAAATTGACGCTTTTGGAACATTGGATCCGGATTCAAAAACTGTATTTACGGTTTCCAATGAAGGTCAAACAACATACGCGGTAGGTGCTTCTTATCGAAGTGGTTCAACTAGACTTTTTCAGGACAGGATGCCTTTATTGCGTAAAATAGGGGCGGATACCGGAGGATTTTACGACTATGAAGAATCAGGGAATAATATTATTTTGGCGCGGGGGCTTCCTCTTAATACTAAGCTTGTTATTGAGTACGTCGCGGGTTAATGCCCAAACGGGTTGGGAATATCGAGGGAAGGTTGGGGTCGGTGGTGCTAGTTTGTACGATGCCGAGGGTCGAAACCGTGGTGTTGGTTTGGATATTCTAGGCTCCGCATCTGCAAGCGGGCCAATTCAGGGCGCTTCTTTTTTTATTCGAAATGCATCTGTTGAAATTTTTGGAAATTTAACTGTTTTCGGTGCGAATATCCATCTTATTTCTGATGACGGGGATGATATTTATTTTCATCTCCAGAAATCATCTCAAATGATTGGGGATACTACCAATGTTACAAGTAATACGTTTATTTCTTATTCTGATCCGTATGTGCTGGCTTTAACAAATGCTATGTTGTGGGTTGGGGGTTTAGAACATCATTTTCAGGGAAATACATATTTTCACAATGATATAACCGTTGATAAGGACCTTACAGTGAATAGGGATTTAACTACATTAATCGCAAACATAACAGATCACGTTGTGATTGTAGGGGACAACGGTCCCCCAACAAATGGTTTTGATGGGGAGTATTTATTAAGGCTAAAAACAACAGATGCGTCTGTTTTAGATTTTGGTCACAATGCTGTATCACCATTTTCACATTGGTTACAGGTATATGATAACAGAGACGGGAATAGCGATATTTACCCTCTTTCCTTGAATCCTCTGGGAGGTGATGTGCTCATTGGTGATGATGTTAGGATTACTGGAGATGCATTTGTGGGCGGTAATATTTCATCTGGTACAACTACCCCACTAAGTAATGTAACAATTGCCGGAGATGATGCACAGTATTTTCAAGCCCATTCAAACACATCCCAAGGTGTAGGTTTGAGACTATCTAATAACAATGGATTATGGACACAGTACCTTAATACAAATGGAAGATGGGCAATATTTAATGGGCATAGTGGAACAGCAGCGGATACAATGACTATTAATAGAGATACTAATGCAGCGTGGTTTTTGGGAACTGTAACAGCGGATGAGCATATCGATCACACACCGGGGTTTACTGGAACGCCGGAAGAGGCGTTATCAGAAGCAAGTGAAGTGCGTAATCATCCTGATGGTAGTATTAATCATTCCACTCTTGGAAGTGCAAGTGTAGTAATAAGGCGAGGTACAGTTGAACTCGTTGGTCGTTCTTTATCGAAAACCTCATCCCGTAATACACAAGCACTCCGGAGAGTACGTACCAGATTACAATCACATACAACACAAATCACAAATAATAATAATCGAGATATTACAAGAAGAGAACGAATTTTAAAATTAGAACATCTTGTGTCTGTCTTAATTCAGAGGGTATCCGTATTGGAGGGTAATTAAATGGGCAATTTCGATTGGAAAGGTTGGGGGAAACTCATTATGACTATTATTGGCATGGCTATTGCTTTTACGTTGTTTCTTGGCGGGTTGCTGGGTGATATCGAAACTGTGGCTAAATCCGCCTTAATAAATACAACATGGATTCAAAAACATATAGACGATACTGCGGAATTTCAAAAAGAATCTTATGCAACGCGGGGAACGGTTCTTGTAATCGATTCAAAAATGGATGCGATGAAAGATGAAATTCAAGAATTGAACCGGGACATTAAAACGATTTTGCGGGAAATGCAGAAATGAGAGTAAATAATATCCATTGTCGGTGTACATGCGGTTTCCGGGCAATACAACCCGAAATTCTTCCAATGGTTTTAGAATTGGAATGGGTAATAAAATTACCTATAACTGTAATGACAATGTGCAGGTGTCCCACTCATAATTTGAATGAAGGCGGTTCTAATGATAGTGGACACATGGGTTATTATGAGATTTCAATGAACACTGCAAAATGGACAAATCATAAATTAAAATATCAAGAAAAGATGGTAGTCTGTGCGGCGGTTGATTGTACTTGTCGGAACAATAAAAAGTTATTTAAAGAAGCCAAAAAAATGGAATGGAACGGGGTAATTTGGTATCCAAAAAAGAACTTTGTTCACTTAGATTTAAAGCCTAGAAAAAATCCATTTTATAGAATAATTGAATAGGGGTTAAAATGATGAAAAGAGATATGGTGCAAGAAAAATTACAAAATTTAAGATCTGATATTAACAGGGTATGCATTAAAAGCGATGATGACGATTATTCTGATGATTACACGCGGTTTGCAGATTATTTACACAATCAATTAGGGGGAATATCTAATACTTGTTTAATATTAATGAGGAATATAAAAAATAGTGGAATTAAATAGAATAATTGAATAGGTGTAAAATGATTAAAAATTATTGTATTATTTTTTTTATGTTAATTTTATTATGCGGGTGTTCTTCCGTTTCATCCCAGTATTTACGGGCGGATCGGGCTACTTTTGATGTGGTTGCCCCACGATATTTAAAATATGTAGAAAATGATGAAAAACTTTCTGATTTAAAAAAAGGAATAGCAAGTGATGTAATTAAAATGTGGAAAGCGCGAATTGTTTCCGCTGGAATGCCATAGGAAAAGTAAAATGAATAAAGATCAATTAAAAGAAGCGTTTCAAGAACTATTTACTGAAGTTGATTTATTATCGGGAAAACCTGATTATTATTTACATTTAAATAATCATTTTAAACAATTAATTGATACTGATAACATTGGGGAAGATGAATATATTGCATGTATATCCGTAGCAGAAAATTTAAAAACTATGCGTGAATTGAATGCCAGAAAGGAGATAAAATCTCAGTTATATATAATGGTTGGAAAAATTCTTGTAAGTGGTTTTTTTGATAAATTAACAAAGATTATATAAAAAATCTGGGAGGAAATGAAAACATGAATGTACACACAGGATCTGTATTAAATCCAAAGGAACTACAAATCCAAAAACAAATGTGGTTAGAACGTCTCCAAAAAGAAATGCTCCGGCGGGAATCATTGAGTATGGAACTTCAATTAATTTATGAAAGTGTTGGATTTATGCAAAAAAAAATACAAGATATAGAGCACATGTTAATCCCAAAACCAGAACAACCAGAACAACCGGATAGTAAATCAAAAATAAAAACTGGGAAAAGGTAAAATGACATATAATTTATCTGATTATAGTTTAAAAGAATTCGCCGCTAAAAATGAACGTTTAAGTTCTAGTATTTTTGGCGGGTTTCATCGTGAATTTAGGTTATGGTCAGATGATTCTATTGACAATTTATTGTTTCAATATGGCGGACAAACAGATGGTTTTTTATTTCAATCTGATTTAGATATTACAATTGACTCAACGGGCGGGGGATCTACTTCGGGGAAAACTTACATTTCCGGAGATTTACATCCACAGAGTACAATTGTATTTCCAACTGCTGTGGGTGATAAAATACTTTTTTCTGATGATTCTCTTTTTCGTATATCTATCTCCTCCCTAGATATGGATTACTTCAGCGATCAATTTTTTAAATGGCATTCCGATACAAATCAGGATGCTATGATTCTGGATGCGGATACGGGGGATCTGACGATTGAGGGAACGCTCACAGCGGCTGGATTAAATGCTACACATAATCACGATTCTGTATATGTCAATTTAACCGGCGATACAATGGCGGGGACTTTGAACATGGGGGATCAAACCGTTTCCGAAATAAATACCTTGGCCGGCGTTGTCGGCGGGATGAATATTGATCGCGTAGGAACATTAGATTTTACGGATGTTGTTGGCGATAAAATTTTATTATGGAGTTCTGGATATGCAATTACAATTGAACCTTTTATTTTAAAAACGTACTCTGATCGTTGGCTATATTGGGGGAGTGACACAAATCAGGATTCCATGATTTTGGATGGAGATTCCGGGGATCTAACAATTGAGGGAACATTTACAGCGGGGGGTATTGGGGCCTTTGTTTCTTTGGATGATTTGACGGACACATCGGGTGGTTCAAAAACTGATTTAGATTTACTCCAATGGGATAATGATGAATCTCATTGGGCATATAAAACGATCGTTGAAATAGGCTTAATGCCGCTTCCCGCCGTTGCCACAACAGGGCATTTTGCAAGTGTTAATTCTTCTGATGCGGTGGTTGATTCCGGGTATTCAAATTCAAGTTTTGCATCCTCAATACACAGTCACGATTTGAATGATTTATCTGATGTTGTACTTGCGTCTGTAGCGTCTGATGAGGTATTAGGGTATAACGGGGCTAATTGGGAAAATAGGACGCTCAGCGAAGCGGGAATAGCACTTTCTGGGCATTCTCACACTCTCTTAGATCTTACCGATATAACAATTTCATCAATCACGTCTGGAGAAATTTTAAAATATACCGGTTCGAATTGGATAAACAACACATTGGCCGAGGCGGGGATTTCCTCAAGCGG
>SDBT01013827.1_pt1 | contig 12911 bp, 13 predicted proteins | sample 2277101 | NCBI WGS metagenome assembly SDBT01 (sample SAMN10404973, study PRJNA504765) | marine sediment metagenome | isolation source: marine sediment core GS10_PC15, 103 cmbsf | place: Arctic Ocean: Southern Knipovich Ridge | collected 2010 | reverse complement strand
GACCTGTCCCGGCCAAGCGTCTCGACGGCGCCCAGCGGCTGCCGCGTCGGGGCGTCGTTTATAATAAGCTCCAGAAATGCAGGCATTTGCGCTATCCGTCCGTTCCTGCCCAGGCCCTCTCGTAAACTACAGTTGGGCCAGCACGCTATCTGCATATTAACCCGCAAACAGGAGAATTCCAATCTCGGCAGGGCAAAATTTATCTTCAGAACTGCTTGCCGAGAATTTTCGCCAGATTTTCCCCGTAGGGCGGCGAGATAATGCCCTGGTCGGTAACAATGGCGCTGATAAGTTTGGCCGGGGTGACGTCGAAGGCGGGATTATATATGGCCACGCTTACCGGGGCCGTGCGTTTGCCGAAGCCGCAGCTTACTTCTTCCGGGGCGCGTTGCTCGATGGGAATCTCCGTGCCGCTTGCCAGGCTCAGGTCAACGGTGGAATACGGGGCCGCCACGTAAAATGGGAGCTGATGATAGTGCGCCAGCACGGCCACCCCGTAAGTGCCGATCTTGTTGGCTGTGTCCCCATTGGCGGCGATCCGGTCGGCGCCCACGATTACCAGGTCTATTTTGCCCTCGGCCATGAGTGCCGCGGCCATGTTGTCGCAGATCACGGTTACGTCAATCCCCGCCCGCTCGAGTTCCCAAGCGGTCAGCCGCGAACCTTGCAGGAGAGGCCGGGTTTCATCGGCGTAGACTTTCGGCTTCAGTCCAGCCTCATGGGCCGCGTAAATCGGGGCCAGCGCCGTGCCGTAATCACCGGTTGCCAGCGCCCCGGCGTTGCAATGCGTCAGAACACTTACGCCAGCACGCAACAGCTCGAGACCATGCTGACCGATGCGCCGGCACATAGCGATGTCTTCGTCGAGAATGTTCTGCGCCTCGCGCCAGAGAGCCAGCTTCAGCTCTGCCACCGGCTTGGCCGCCTCGGCCTGAACTCGGTTCAGACAGCGGTCAAGCGCCCAGAACAGGTTCACCGCCGTCGGCCGCGAACCCGCCAGATAATCCGCCTGTTTTTTTGTTTCAGCAAGGAATGCTTCGGCCGTATCCGCCCGGCTGTGCTGGGCCGCGGCGGCCAGGCCAAAGGCCGCGGCGATGCCGATGGCCGGCGCCCCGCGCACCACCAGCCGCTGGATGGCCTTGAAAATCTCCTCGAGCTTATCCGTTTCGAGAAATTCCAGGGTCTCGGGCAGTTTGGTCTGATCAATCAGCCGCACTTTGCCTGGCAGCGGTCCTGCCGGGCCAAGGGCTTTCCAGCGGACGGTCTCCAGCATACTCAGTTTCCTTCCGGCAAATTGACGGCGGCCTTATACACGCGGCCACTGCCGGTAATCCGATACTGCGAGACCCCGGCCGGCACCGCCGCCGACTGGCCCCGCGCCAGTTCCATACCGGCGTCGCTCTCGAACTCCGTAAGCTGGAGTTTGCCCTCCACACAGATCAGGATTTCGGGCCCAAGCCCGGCCGGAGGGCTGGTCCAGCTGGAGGGTCGCACTCCGTGCGACCGCGGCCACACAGAGTGTGGCCCTCCACGGTCGTCAACGTTAATCACGGCAAGCTGAAACTCCGCCGCCGGAGTGGGGTAGCGTTGTTCGGACGCGCTGGCGGCTTCGGGCCGGATGATTTGGGCCGGACGGTCGTGGAAGGTCAGAATTTTCATCAACTCGGCCACGTCCACGTGCTTCACGGTCAGGCCGCCGCGGAGCACATTGTCGGAGTTTGCCATCAACTCGACGCCGAAGCCGTACAGGTACGCATGCAACTCGCCGGCCGCGCAGAACATCGCCTCGCCCGGCGCTAGTTTAACCAAGTTCAGGAGAAGTATGCAGAACACCCCAATATCGCCCGGGAACTGTTCATCCACACGCAGCACCCAAGCGTATTCCGGGCGGAGGCCGCGGCTCTCTGTGGCCTTGCTGATCAGTTCCGACACGGCGATTTGCCGGCGTTCCTGCGGCAGTTCCATGAGGCTTTGGAAGAAGCTCCGCAAACCATCCCGGTCCGGTGATTTTTCAAAAGCGGCAAGCTCGTCCTTGATGGCCTTCAGTCTGACCTCGCGGAAGAAGCCCAGCATTTCGTCAAGGGGCCGGAACCCGTTCAACGCCCAGAATTCAGTTAAGGCGCAGATGATCTCCGGCTTATGGCTGTCATCCTTGTAACTGCGGTTCGGGGCATCCAGGGGAATGCCGGCGGCGTTTTCCCGGGCGAATCCGGCCCGGGCCTGGGCCTGGTTCGGGTGCGCCTGGATCGAAAGCGGCGTCTCAGCGGCCAACAGTTTGAGCAGGAACGGCAGCCGGTTGCCATAACGTTCGGCCACGGCCGGACCAAGCATCCCGGTAGGATCGGCGTTAATCAGTTCGAGCAGGCTCTTGCCCGCGACCATTGACGGCGCCTTGGGATGGGCGCCCATCCACATCTCGGCCACGGGCTCGGCAGCGGGACCGCTCTGGCCCAAGAGTTCCGGGATAAAGCGCCGCGAACCCCAGGCATAGTTCTGCAAAGCATTGTCAAGCCGGAGAATTCGGTTCATCACTTATAGACTCCCATGTCCGGAGCGTGTGGGCATGTGGGTGTGTGCGTTTGCGAATGAGGAAATCCACTTACATACTCACATACTTCCATACTTACATACTCATATATTGGGCGGTTATCTGCTCGATGGCGGCCTTGGTCAGGGCCATGGCTTGGGCCGGGGGCACGGCCTGATTGACCTTGTGCAATCCGTCATAGCTCAATTTATTTCCCGGCAGCGTCTCGTACCAGTCACACCCGCCGTCCCGGTCCAAAGCAGTCCACATAGCCAGCGGCTTCTGCCCCGGAAAATAAGCGTCGGCCCGGACGGTCCCCAACTCGAGTGTCAGGGAGCCGGGCTCGGCCACGTTATAGAGCAGGATGTTCCGGCCGCGGATTTCCGGGGCCGCCACGTTGATCAGTACGGCATCCTCGACTTCGAGTTGTTCGGCCGTCACCCCGATCAGGACCGAGTTACGGATTTTGCCCGCGCCAATATTGCAGTTCAGCAGCAGGCTGGCGTCGTCGGCGTCCAGTTCCGGGCCGAGCTTGCTGTAGAGCCGCGAATCGCTAATCCCGAAGAAGGTCCGCATGGCCGCGCTTTCCGCGGAACACCCGGTCATCTTCAGGTTGTTCGCCACGTAGAAAGGAAGCTGGCCGTAGTCCCACCAATAGCAGTCCGGCCCGGTATCCACGCAGCCGAAGATCCGGGCGCCGGGATTAGCCTTCCTGAAGCGTTCGAGGAACCCCTGCATCCGGGCAAAATGTGCCCGCGCCTCATCCTTCGTGACGTCTTTCTGCGCCATAATTTCCAGGTAGGTCTGTTCATCCAGGGTCAGCGGCATCCAGAAATGCGGGTCACTGTCCAGCTTGCCTTTTTTAGCGTCAAGCTCAGCGGAAAATTCCTGGACTAAGGCCAGGGCCAATGCGGCGGAGATGCTGAAGGAACCCAGACTCACACCGATGCCGCCGCCGACCTGGATCACGCCATCGGCGATCAGCGCGCTGGCCGTCTCATGGCTGATCTTCTCCACCTGGGCCGCATCGCCATCCGCGCCCACGGCGATCAGCCCGTACTTGTGCAGACCCTTTTCTTCCCACGCGGCGGCATCGGGCATCGGGCCGAGCCGCGCCAGGATGTCCGCGTGATGCGTGGCCCGGCAGGCGGCACTGGCCGACGGGATGAATATCTGGTCGCCCCAGAACACCGACAGCCGGCCCCGGCGGCTCGGCGCATAGATCGCGGTCTGCCGGATAACCGCCTCGAGAATAGTCAGCGCCACCCGCTCGCCGCCAAGCTCGAGCAGGCCCGGCAGCTTGACCGCGGGCTTGTTATTGCTCTCGCTGCCGGGCAACGGCGCCAGGCGCGTACCCTTGCCGGCAGTGTGATAAAGCGCCACGGCCGCGCCCCGCTCGAGTTGGCCGAGCAGGTCAATGCTAAAGAGTTCTTTGCCCTTGGCCGTGGCCTTGCGCAAGGCGTAAAGCGTGCCCAAGCCATTGCCCGCGCCGCCTTCCCAGTCCTCGTGCACCACCAGCACCACGGCGTCGCGTTTGCAGACCTGCCCGAGGCCCAGGGTCAGCCGTTCCTGCCAGAACGCTTCCTGGTCCGCGCCCGTGGTCGAGACAATCACCACGTCCATACCCGCGCCCCGGCCCGGACCTTCGACCATCGCCTGCAAATTCTCGTCGAGACTCATCGTTCCCCAAAAGCTATTCTTGCTTGTAGTACCTGACCTTTCACTATAGCGTATTTTGGCGGATCGGAAAGGCTGTTTTTGCGGCAATGTTTAGGGTTTTATCTGTTTCCGGGAGATTGGGGGCGTATAGTAGGGCCGGAGGCAAACTCCGCAACGAAAGGATGGAGTTATGGTTAAAGAAGGAATGCTGAGTCACGCCGAGTTGTTGCAGCTTAAGCGCTGGAATACGCCGACGATTTATAACGGCTGGGAACAAATCACCCGCCATGACCGTACCCGGGACGCTATCAGTCTCGAGGAGAGCCGCGATTTCATGCCGCAGATGGGGCCGATGGTGGGTTACGCCGTGACCGTGGTCATCGAGCCGAGCAACCCGCAGCACAGAGAGGGCAACCTCGGCGCCATGACCGAGTATCGCCGCTACGTCGCCGGCGCGCCCGGCCCGAAAATCTGCGTGGTCCAGGACCTGGACAAGCCGGCGGTCATCGGCTCGTTCTGGGGCGAAGTGAACAGCAACATCCACCGGGCGCTCGGCTGCGTGGGCACGATTACCGACGGCGGCATCCGGGACGTGGACGAGATGAGCAACGCGGGGTTCAAGGCCCTGGCCCGGCGCCTGTGCGTGGGCCATGCCCATGTGACCGTCATCAGATGGGATTGCGAGGTCGAGGTTTTCGGCCAGAGCATCAAGCCGGGACAGCTTATCCACGCCGACAAGCACGGGTTCCTGGCGATTCCCGAGGAAGATGAGGCGCGCCTGCTCGAGGCCGCGGTCTTCATGGACCAGAATGAATGCAACACGGTTATTCCCGCGGCCCGGGCCGGTCTGCCGCCGGACGAGATTCTGGCCAGCCTCGAGCAAGCCGTGGCCGAGTTCAAACGCGCCGCCCGAGAAAAATTCGCCCGCCCCGGCGAATAGTAACGGACAAAACCATTAGCCCTACGGCAGGGAAGCCTGTGGAGTTTTCCAAGACTATACCTTGAAAAAGATGCCGAGACGACATAATTTCCCTGGTACGAGAAACGAGCTGTAAAATAACGACCGCCTGGAAAGGAGGATGTATGAGTGAGTGGAAGAAACTTCTTGAACCGCAGATTATCTGGGCCTTGATCGGGCTGTTCCTGCTGATAGGTGAGTTCATCGTGCCGGGGATGGTCATCTCCTTTTTTGGCGCCGGCGCCTTGATTGTGGCACTGGTCTGTGTTTTCGCGGACATTTCGCTGAATGTCCAGCTTATTATTTTCATTGTGAGCTCAATTGTTTTACTGGTGGCCCTCAGAAAATGGCTGAAGGGCGTTTTCCTGGGGCATACCGACGAGAAACAGCAGCTCTCAGAGGACTTGCAGGCTTTCGTTGGCAAAACGGCGTTTGTGAAAAAGAAGATTGAACCGGGTAAGCGCGGTAAAGTCGAGTTCAACGGCGCCGATTGGACCGTCGAGGCAGATGGAACTGAGGAAACTATTGAAGAAGGCGCGCAGGTTGAAATTGTCAACCGGCTCGGCCTGATTCTGAAAGTAAAACCCAAGTAGCGAAGCAGAAGGAGAACAGCATGCAACCGGAAACCATTGTCCTCATTGTGGTCATCGTCGTGGTGGTAATTGCCCTGTGCACGTCCATCAAGATTGTGCCGCAACGGACGGCTTTAATCGTTGAGCGGCTGGGGAAATTCCGGGTCACGTTGACGGCGGGCCTGCACGTGTTGCTGCCGCTCATTGATCGCATAGCCTACCGGCACACCTTAAAAGAACAGGCCGTGGACGTGCCGCCCCAGGCGTGCATCACCAGAGACAATATCGCCGTGGAGGTAGATGGTATCCTTTATATGCAGGTGGTTGACGCAAAGAATGCCTCCTACGGTATCGCGAATTATCAATTCGCCGCTACCCAACTGGCGCAAACCACCATGCGCAGTGTGATGGGCCGCCTGGACCTGGATAAGACCTTCGAGGAACGCGATTCGATTAACAGCGCCATTGTTGAGGCGGTTGACAAGGCCTCCGAACCCTGGGGAGTCAAGGTAACCCGCTATGAAGTAAAGAATATCCTCCCGCCCAAGAGCATCAAAGATGCGATGGAAAAACAAATGCGGGCCGAGCGTGAGAAGCGGGCCCTGATCGCCGAGTCGGAAGGTGATCGCCAGGCAAAAATCAACCGCGCCGAAGGCGAGAAGCAAGCCGCCATCGCGCAATCGGAAGGTGAGAAGCAAAGACGGATCAACGAAGCTGCCGGCCGAGCCGAGGAAATCAGGCAAGTGGCCTCAGCCACAGCCGCCGGAATTAAAGAGATTGCCGCGGCCATTCTCGAGAAAGGCGGGACGGATGCCGTAAACCTGCGCATCGCCGAGCAGTATCTGGGTGAATTCGGCAAGCTGGCCAAGACCAACAACTCCATCATCATCCCCTCGAACCTCGCGGATATTGCCGGCATGATCAAGGCGGTCACCTCGGTGCTCAAGACTCCGCCCGCAGAGACCGCGAAAAAATAACCGGGGCGCCGGGAACTTAAGAACCGGCCGCTTCCGCCCACCCCGGCAAATAGTAACGGACGAAGCCACCTGATGGCCGCCGGACAGATGTGCTTATTTTAATTTACCCGGTGACATCTGCGTCCCAGTTTCAGGTCTACGGACGTTGTTCGCTTCTCAGCCGTTCAAAGCTAGTTAGTTTGTTCGAGATAGCGTTGAGCGTCCAGGGCGGCCATGCAGCCATGTCCGGCAGCTACCACCGCTTGCTTATACACCGGATCGCGGACGTCGCCACACGCGAATATTCCCGGGGCAGAGGTCTTTGTGGAGCCCGAATCAACTTTAACAAAGCCCTTGTCGTCACATTCAACCAAATCCCTGAACACTTCCGTCTTGGGGTCATGTCCAATTGCCACAAAAATGCCGTCACACGGCATTGTCCGAGTTTGCTTAGCGTCAGGGCTCCTCAAGACCACTCCGGCGACAATGTCATCGCCGGTGATTTCTTCAATAACCCAGGGAATCAGCCACTTGATTTTCGGGTTGTTCTTTGCCTTTTCGACCTCAACTGGCGCCGCCCGCAAAAACTCGCGCCGGTGAACAATCGTTACCGTTTTGGCAAATCGCGTCAGGAACAGTGCGTCTTCCATCGCCGTATTGCCGCCGCCGACCACAATCACATCTTTGTCGCGGAAAAAGGCCCCGTCGCAAGTTGCACAGCCTGATACGCCTTTGCCATAGAACTTCGGCTCCGATGCTATGGCCAACCGTCTTGCCTGCGCGCCGGTAGCAATGATCACCGTTTTAGTTTCAATTATTTCCGTGCCTGTTGTCAGCATATAGCTGCTGCCGTTAGCCTCAATTTTGGTGACGTCCCCGGACGCGAACCGGGCGCCAAATCGTTCTGCCTGCTTTTTAAAGAAGTCCATCAGTTCCATACCGGAGACGGGTTCGGGGAAGCCTGGATAGTTCTCCACCTCGAGGGAGACCACCAGTTGACCCCCTGGTGAACTTCCCGCCACGACCAACGGATTCAAATCTGCCCTGGCCGCATAAATCGCCGCCGTCAACCCGGCGGGTCCTGACCCTGCGATGACTATTTCTTCCATGATGACTCCTTTCTGCGTCAAATGCTGATAGCGCTTCCCGGCGATAAATCTCGCCCAAGTGAAGAAATGGGTGTATTTTTTGACTTCTTCTCTACGGCTGGGGTTACGGTAGCATGGGTCAGTGGCGTGTCAATTCACCGCCTGCGCTGATTACGGTGATTTCAGGAAGTTATCCGCAGGTCACACCGCTTCCGCCGATTTCCGCGGGGCCGTTCGCTTTGCCGGCAAGTCGCCATTGCTGCTTGATAACGGCGGGATGAAAGCTATCCTATCTTGGAAGTTTTCGGGACGGGTCGTAAACAATGCAAAGGAGTGAATGACGCATGAGCAAGACACCTTTTACCGTTGCCGTTCTCGGGGCCGGAGGCCGGGGTGTGGGCTTCGGCGATCTGATCGCCGGGTTCCCCGAATGGGCCAGGGTCGTAGGCGTGGCCGAGCCGCGGGACGAGTACCGCGAGACCTTCGCCGAAAAACACCAGCTCGAGCCGGGGATGGTCTTCCGCGACTGGCAGGAATTCGCCGCCAAACCGAAGCTATGCGACGCAGTGGTGATCAGCACCATGGACCGCGATCATGTCGGCCCGGCGGTGGCCTGCACGAACCTTGGCTATCACATGCTGCTCGAGAAGCCTATGGCCACCAGCCTCGAGGATTGCCGGGCCATCGCGGCAGCGCAGCAAAAGGCCGGCACCATCACCTGCGTTTGTCACTCGATGCGCTACCACAAGGGGTTCAGCACGCTCACAAAACTGGTGACCGACGGCCGGCTTGGGCGGCTGATGACCATTGACCAGCTTGAGCAGGTTGCCTGGTGGCATCAGGCGCACAGCTTTGTCCGCGGCAATTGGGGCAACGAGGGGCGTTCCGCCTTCATGCTGCTGGCCAAAAGCTGTCATGACATTGACTACATGGCCTACCTGACCGGCCAGCCTTGCCTCCGGGTCAGCTCGTTCGGCTCACTGAGTTACTTTACCCCCGAGAACGCGCCCAAAGCCAGTGGTGAGCGCTGCACAGACTGCGCCGTCGAGCCGGACTGCCCCTACTCGGCGGTTAAACAATACGTTGATACGGAGAAACTAACGAACTGGCCGGCGGCCGCCATCAGCCTGGATCACAGCCGCGAGGCGCACTTGCAGGCGATCCGGACCGGGCCCTACGGCCGCTGCGTGTGGAAATGCGATAACGACGTGGTTGACCACCAGGTTGTCGCCATGGAATTCGCCGGCGACATCACCGCCACCTTCACCATGACCGCGTTTACCCGGCAGGGCGGGCGGAAGCTGCGCGTGCACGGGACCGAGGCGGACGTGGTGTTCGAGGAAGGCAAGATCATTCTCCGAACCTTCGCTGCCGATAAAGACGAGGAAATTGATATTCCCGAGGAAGAAGGGGGCCACGGCGGCGGCGATTACCGGGTGGTCAAAAACTGGCTCGAGGCAATGGTTGAAGATGGTCCGGCCCAGATTCTTACCGACGTCCAGGAATCCCTGCGCACGCACACCATTGTCTTTGCCGCGGAGAAATCCCGCCTCGAACACCGTACCGTCGAACTGAGCGAAGTCTAAGGGCTTGCTTGAGCCATGCGCTACCTCGAACTCCCGGCTTGCCAGGACGAGCTTTTCAACGGGCGAACCACAGTGTATAATATTCATGCACCAGCATTGACATCAGAGTGTTCAGCAAAACGGCCCCGATTCTTTCGCGCTGAATTTGGAGTCAAGAAAAGATGACGGAAGCAAATTCGTGTCGTGCTTTACTGCTCTTCGTGTTGCTAGTTATGTTCTTGCTGTGGTGTTTTGTTATATGGCTGGTGGTGGTTTCTGAAAAAAAGGGACTCTTAGCCCTTCAGGCTTTTCTCCTCAGCGGTTCCTTCCTTCTTCTGTTTGGTGCTGATAAGTGGGCGGACATCATCACTAAAGAAAATGAAGTTTTGGTTAGTACTGGCTATTGGGTAATCCTGTCTGCGTACTCGCTTCTACTATTGTCCCTCGACCGCAGGGCAGTGACCCGCGAACGATTTCTTGCCGGTATTTGTGGGCTCTTAACGGTAGCTCTGGGCATTGTGATATTCCTTGTAGGCTATTATCTTAGCCGACACGGGGACGTGTGAATTAACCGAAATATGATTGTGCCGGGAGGATGAGCAAAGTGTCAAGGGGCGGTTGAAAGTACGGACAGGTGTCCGGTGGTGGTCAGGTCTCACTTTTCTGGCTCGAGCAGCTTTTCTTTTTCCTGTTCTTCTGGCTCTTGCGGAGTGTGTTTTTTCAGCAGTTCAATGGTTTCGCTAAGTTTTTTAATTCTTGCTTCGATAGCTTGCTTTTCTTTTTCTTCTTCTTCGGTCTTATTCTTGATCTCGTCCTGCCAAAACGCCAATTTTTCGCCGGCCAGGTCAAGCGGGGTCTGATAATCGGCATTTTCAACATTAACCTTGGCCTTGGCGTCAATGAGGAGCTTGACGACTTCGGCCTGGCCCTTGATCGCCGCATGGTGCAGGGGGCTTTTCAGGTCCTTACTTTTGGCGTCAACCTTGGCGCCGGCCTCGAGCAGGAGCTTGACGATTCCGGCCCGGCCTTTATAGGCGGCGACATGCAGCGCGGTCAGGGCATTGTCATCGGTGGCATTAACGTCTGCCTTGGCGGCCAGAATGGTCTCCACAAACCCCGTCTGCCCCAGGTAACAAGCCTTGTGCAAGGGATACACGCCGTCTTTCCCCTTAGTCACCAATTCCTTGGCGGTTCTGCCGCCGTGCTTACGCAACAGTTCTTCGACGTATTCATTCCGGGACGCCACTCCGAGGGCCACGTCCAGCGGGGTTTTGGTCTCTTTGGTAGTCGTGTTGACGTTGGCCTTGGCCGCCAGCAGCACCTCGGCCACCTCGTAGTAGCCCCAATAGGCGGCGATGTGCAGCGGCGTCGAGCCCTCATGGTCGGTCGCGTTCACCTTGGCGCCGAGTTTCAGCAGCAGTTTGGCCAGCTCTTCATACTCGTTGTCAACCGCGTTATGCAGAAGTGTGCGGCCCTTCTTATCCGGGGCGTACACATCAAGCTTGATCCCGGCTTCAAGCAACAGGGCCGCGACCTGCGCATGGCCCTGCTTGAGCGCCCTTGCCATGGGTGTCCAGCCAGCTTTATCCTTGGCGGCAGGATCGAATTGGCAACCGGCCTCGATCAATTTCCTGGCCGCCGCGGCCTGATCTTTCTGCAAGGCTTTCTGCACAGGCGTGAACCCGTCATTATTACTCGGTTCGAGTTCAGCGCCGGCTTCGAGCAACAGGCTGATAATTTCGACGTTCCCGGTATAGCCCGCCACGTGCAGGGGCGTTTCGCCATCCTGGTCGCGGACGTTGACCGCCACACGGGCCGCGAGCAGCACCTTCACGTTCCCGGCCCGCTCCATCAAAACCGCGCTGTGCAGAGGCGACTTGCCTTCCCGGTCCGCGCCGTGGGCCACTCCAGGACGCCAGCGCAGCACATAGGCCAGGAACTCCGCATCGTCCACAATCACCAGCTTATGAAAGTCCAGCGTCCGGGTATAGTACCAGTTATAGCCGTACCACCCCGCCGCCGCCAGAATCAGCGCCACCGGCCCAAGAATAATCAGAATCTTCTTATGTTTCATCAACTGCTGCATTCAAGAATCCTTGCTTCACATGTTACGTTATATTATCCCGTCAAGTGGTTCTTTCCTCGACTTTTCAGGTATTTTGCGATGAAGTCAGCGGGCTTGAGAACGGTGATTCCTCGGAAACCCGAGACGTTGAGCAGATGCTTGTCGCCACTCGAAATTACTTTCGTTCTGCTGGCGAGCGCACACGCCAGGAATTTGTCATCATCAGGATCGGAACAGACATTCTCTGGCAGAGCCGACGCATCGATCAACTCGGCTTTGACCATGAGAAGCTCAAGCCATGGATCAATATCCACGCCAGCGAAGTTTCCGGCAAGTTCGTCGCCAACACGCTTGTATTCATCGAGTATTTCCGGTGAAACGACAAGCGTGATCTTGCCGTGTCGCCAAGCGTTGAGAATTTCATAAGCTGGCCCGGAGAAAAAGACGCCCGACACAAGGACATTAGTGTCAAGAACAACCTTCATTTGGGCTTTCTGACTTGGGCAATTACCTTTGTGATGTCAGACTGTTTCATGCCCGCAGACCTGGCCTGCTGTCTAGCCCTCTTGATCAACACGTCAAATTTCTGCATTGACGGACGAGTAATGGTCTTGAGGATAACCACATCCTTTTCCGCGACCACCACGAACTGAGACCCAGCGGTGAGACCAAGCTGTTTTCTCACGTCTTCCGGGATTACCACTTGGCCTTTGGACGACATTCTGGTTGTGGACAGCGTTTTCATGCGCACACCTCTTTTCTGTTCTTACCAGTAAGAATATGCGCTTCGGAGCGACGGATTGCAAGGGCAAAAAACGGTTTCTGCGAATGAAGCACCGTCTCATCCGCAAGCAACGTGGACATTTTCCCAAATTTGAATCTCATTCCCATTCATGGTTCCTTGGTTACCGAGCCATGTCAGCATGTTGCGTTCGGGCGGCCGGGAAGCTCAGTCGGCGAGGTCAAGGCCGATGTCAATGGCCGGGGCGGAATGGGTAATGGCGCCGGCGGAGACGAAGTCAACCCCGGTGGCGGCAATCGCCGGCAGCCGGTCGCGAGTAATCTTGCCGCTGGCCTCGAGCAGGGCGGGCGAGTTGCGCTGGTCGCGAAGCTCGACGGCCGCGCTGATTTCCGCGTCGGCCATGTTGTCGAGCAGGATGTAGTCGGCCTTGGCTTCGAGCGCTTCCTCGACCTGCTCAAGGGAATCGGCCTCGACTTCGAGTTGGAGATTGGGATATGCTTCGCGGCAGGCCGCAACGGCGCGGCGGATTGCGCCGGGACCTTCAAGGCCGGCGAGCAGGCGGTGGTTGTCTTTTATCAGGATGCGGTCGAACAGGCCGAAACGGTGATTCTCCGCGCCGCCGCAGGTAACGGCGTACTTCTCGAGCAGGCGCAGGCTGGGCGTGGTCTTGCGGGTATCGAGCAGCCGCGTATGTCCTTGGCCAAAGGCCTCGACGAAGCTGTGGGTGAGCGTGGAAATGCCGCTGAGCCGCTGCAGGAAGTTCAGCGCGGTGCGTTCAC
>SDBT01013826.1_pt1 | contig 12912 bp, 24 predicted proteins | sample 2277101 | NCBI WGS metagenome assembly SDBT01 (sample SAMN10404973, study PRJNA504765) | marine sediment metagenome | isolation source: marine sediment core GS10_PC15, 103 cmbsf | place: Arctic Ocean: Southern Knipovich Ridge | collected 2010 | reverse complement strand
GTCATATCTAGGGTCAAGATAGACATGATACTCTGATTTTTGAATTTGTTCACTAAAAACATTTACCACACCAGGAACATTTTCTAAAATCTCATGAGCAAGTTCCCTATCTGTATACACCTTAATATCCTTCTTATAGGTATTTCCTACCCTGCGAGTTATAATCAAATGGTTACATCTCAGACCTGTTACTTGATTCATATTAACCTCCAAATGTCTAATAGTAAAATCCAGAATATCAGTTTCAGCATTCCAGCCCCAAGTATAGCAAAGAACAGCATCAATAGTATAAATGCTGTAATTTCTAAGGTACGTTCTCCAAGTTTAAAGATTTCAAACCAAGTCCAAGTTTTCTTTTTGTTACTGTTCATATCAATCACCATCATCTGCCTTTCCCCCCATCAAAACCACATGGGGGTCTAATCGTGCAACACGCTCCAATAAGATACCATCTTGTACTTGTAGAACTTCTTCAATATCTTTGTATGCCCCCTGCACTTCATCTTTATTTACCCCCAGGTGTAATATAGAACCACGTTGGCGGGTATAGGCATCATCATCATACTCTTTCTTTGCCTGTGACCGTGAGAAAGGTCTACCTGCACCATGAGAAGATGATTCAATTGAATCATAGTTCCCTAATCCCCGAACCAACCAACTAGGAGAACTGCTAGTACCAGGAATGATACCAACTTCGCCAACATCAGCGGGAGTTGCACCCTTTCGATGCGTATATATTCCGTTGCCATCGTACCAAGCATAATTGTGGCGATTAGAAAATGAAAAACGTGTAAATGTACCTATAATATTTTGGAACGATTCATGAATAAGGTCATGATTTGCTTGGGCATACTCACCCATCAATCCCATAACATGCCAATATTCCCTACCTGCATCCGTATCCATACCCAACCAACCGTGACCTTTTCTAATAGGTGGGGTATATTTTACAGCGGCAGTTTCTCTTTCAGCAAGTTTTATATAATATGTAGCAAGGTTGTGACCTGTTCCACGACTCCCTGAATGAGTAAGTAATCCAATACGAATAGTTTCTTGCAGGTCTATATCATCAAGATATCTAACCGATACTATGTCAGCAAAGTGATTACCCCCACCACTAGAACCTAATTGATTGTGTGCCTTCACTCTTAGACCCTTTACAACATCTGCAACATTCCAGCGTTCATCTTCCATTACAGGGTGGTCTTTCTTTTTCTCAAACCCCTTGCCTATTCCAAATGAAGTAGAGTCTCGTAGTGCCTGTGCATAGTTAGCACGATTTTCTTTGAATTCATCAGGGTCGATATCAAATACAGATAATTTTACCATACAAGAAATATCGTATCCTATGTAACCAGGAGAAATTGAATCTGCCATCTCAATAACTCCACCTATTGGCAAACCATAACCTAAATGTGCATCAGGCATAAGTGCCGCACGTAATGCAACAGGACTCTCCATACATTCTTGCATTTGTTCAAATGCGTTATATGGAATCAATCCCCCAAGTTCTCCAAATACTGCAATCTTACCTATTTGTTTCGTAATATATCCTTTAATATAAGCTTGAGTAAATACCATACATTGTATCTTTTTCTAGGGAAATCTTTTATTGTACCTTCACGCCATACTTTATCCTCATTCATAAGAGTAAGTTCAAAGTTATAGTTGCCTAAACTATTAGAACCCGAAGTTACATTATTCCAAATTTTAGCAGTTGCCAAAGTTTTTGCTTTTGATTTATCACCAAGAGGCCACAATTCTATGCGAATAAATATCATAAATATGTTTCTACTCCATTAGTTCATTTTCGTAACAAAAGAGTTCAGCATATTCCCTTCTACATCTATACCAGCCAATAGCGGGAACTTCAAAATCATCCAAAGTTATATCCTTGCCCCAAGCAACCATAAGTGCCTGTGCATGAGTACATCCATCCATTAGTGCGGCATCATATATTTCTTTTCTTACTCCCGTTTTTACATCCCGTAAAAGTCTTTCCTCTGCAACTGTAGAGGGAACTAAGTGATGGGAAGGTTCAGATTCTCCCTCACCAACAACATAGAGTTTCATTCGTTCACCCACAGCATTAAACTCATGAGGAAAGATACGGATTACTTCTTCTTTATATAATATTTGTCTAGCATCAGCCCAATTAGGTTCTTTACCCCAACGTAAGGTATCTACAAAAAAATCTCCCATATCATCTAAGTATTCACTTTCTAGTCTTTCTTGTTGTCTTCTAGCATATTCTTCGTTAGGCCATGCAGTTGACCAATGAATAGACATCTTAGGTGGAGAAGGGTCAGTAGGTAACTTTGTAATTAGTATAATCCACATAGGTATTTCCTTTCTATGGGTTTAATTTGTATAATCCTATTACTAGTTTATCTTCAAATATGTTGACGTAGTATAATTGGTCATTTGTTATCTGTTCTAAGTATACGTTATTATTTACAAAGATGTAAACCCAATGTAAAGCGTATACCAAATCTAAGTATACCACATCTTCTATGATTATGTCAAGGGCATTGGGTGAGGTAATTATTACTCTTACATCATCATCTGTGTGATTTATAAATATAACTTCCTGAAACCTATTGAAGTCATACGGTGTAGAACGTGGTGCAGGTGTCGCTGTTAGACCGTTTACGTTACTGTACGTTGGCAATACGTCAATATACGGTGTTTCTGAATGACGTATTTCTAACGTATATGTAGGAAATATGATTGTAGGAATAGCGTATATTGACGTAGGCGTTACAATTACGTCATTTGTAGGGAAGATTGACTCGCCGCCAGTATAGAATGAATAACCTAAAGGTACGGCTATCATAAATAATAGCAATATTAATATGGAGCGTGTAAGATTATTCCGCAACATCCTGTATTCCTTCTAGTGCCGCATTAACTAAATCTGCAAATAGTTGTGCGGCAGATTTAGTATGAAACAATCTAATCGTTTGAAAATCTCCAATATTTTTAGGTTCATCACCTAAATTCCAATTCATTCTTAGTTGAACAGATACAAGCGGAAAGTATTCTTCTGTGTGTTGTACTCTTGCATATAGGAAGGGATATATTTTAGGCATATTTTCTCCATATTTGATTTCATATATTATGGCAACAAAACTTGTGTTGCCATAGATTACGGAGGTGAGTCTATGATTAGAGAGTTTTATGTAGCAGATGCTTGGCTAGAATTACCCAAGTTATTTGAGAAACAGAAAAGAACCAGTGACCTAAAACCATTTAATTTTATTATTGCAGACCCCATGTACGATTTACCATCTGATGATTTAGACACATTAGATTATTGGTTTAATAGATTGTCAATCAACGGATATATTGCTTTTTCTGCACCAGAAAATCCGTTCATTTCAACCGCAATAGATATAGTTCATCATCATTATTGGATAAAACCTACTAGCACAAAAAACTATAAGGCAATGAAGAACCCAAGTAGATTTGTAGAACTAATTCAGTATAGTCAAGGAAATATTGATACTAGGGTATGGAATGGTAAGGATTATCATTGGTCAATGTCTACAAATGTACATACAGATATCGTACACAAGCAACATCATGGTGAGGGATGGACAAAACCACTAGCACTTATTGAGCGTTTAATTAAACTCTATACTAACCCTGGTGATATAGTGCTAGACCCCTTCGCAGGTTCAGGTGTAGTGGCAGAGGCTTGTATGAGGTTAGATAGACAGTTTGTGTGTTTTGATATTAATGAAGAATATGTTACTGAGGCTAAAGAGAGGTTAGGAATAACAAATGGATAAATTAATAGCATGGAAAGTAGAGAAATGGCGCAAAAAAGTAGATAATCAAAGAAAGGAATTGGCGTGGTTACATATTAGTAGAAATAGGATGAAGGCTGATAACAAAGACAAACGTATATTACTTACTGATGCTTTAGAGATGTTGAAATTCCAACAGGAGTCTATTGAGTTATATAAAGAGCAAGTTGATATATTACTTTATGCGATTCATAGGCTTGTTGAAACAACAGATATTGAATTACTTCGTACTAAGGAAGGGTGTCATGCAGGTAAAGATGGTGATTGTGAGTGGTCTAATTGTCCACAACTCAAAGACCGACAATCTTATTGTATTCTAGTAAAAGTCGACCATAATGACTACTACTAAACGAGAATTCCCCACACTTCATAAGTTCAACGATATGTACACTCCACCAGAGGCACTTGATTATATTGCGCCTTATTTGGATATGTCTTTAACCTATTGGGAAGCATGTTATGGGCGGGGACATATGGCTATAGAACTTACTAGAAGGGGTTTTAAAGTTAAAGGATGGGGGCAGTTAAACTGTTTAATAGATGAACCTCATTATTGGGATTTCTTGATTACCAATCCCCCATTTAGTAATAATAAAAAGTTCTTAGCAAGGTTCATTGAATTTGATAAACCCTTTGCTACTATCCTGCGTCTTGAACATCTAGGTGGAGTAAAGGCATTAGAACTCTTGACAAATTTAGACTTCTGTGTTATAATACCAGAACACAGAATCAACTTTATAACTCCCAAGATGATGCGTGGTGAAAAGGTAGGGGGCGCACAGTATCATTCTATTTGGCTAACCTATGGACTAGACTTACCAAGACAAATCAACTATATAAAAACAGAGAGATAAAAATGTCTAAAACTGATTTTCAAATAAGATTTAAAGTATCAACCGCTGTGAAGTATAGAATAAAGGTGTTATATTCTTATAGAACGGGATGGAATGGTTCTGTATGTACTACTTGTCTATTGTTTATTTATAGTGATATAAACACTTTACCTAACGACCTTAATCTACAAACTGCAAGTTCAGCAGGATTTGCTAAGTGTATTCCCTCAGACCAATTTTCAAAAGATGTAGGGCGTAAGTTAGTATTGGCTAGAGCTATGAAGGATGCTCAGTTATCTAGGGAATCTCGTACTCAAATTTGGGAACAATATCATGATGGAAAGTATAATAAATAAATTATGTTGAAACACCTAGATGATGTGGCAGAGGATTTTGCAAGACAGGCACATGAGGGGCAACTATATGGTGACGGTTCACCTTATATAGAACATCTTGCTAGAGTAGCAGGGTTTTTTGAAGGATACATTACTCTTGCCGCTATTGCATGGTTACATGATGTAGTTGAGGATACTGATACTTCATTAGAAACTATCCGTAGACAATTTGGTTTGGTTGTTGCAAATGCGGTTGATGCTATTAGTCGTAGAGAAGAAACTTATTCAGTATATTTGGATAGGGTTGAAGATAACTCTCAGGCTAAACAAGTGAAATTAATAGATTTAGCAGATAACCTATCTAACTGTTACAATGCTAGGAGTAGGGTTATAGTAGAACACAAGATAAAGCAAAAACGATATGTAAAGGCTATAAAGAGGTTATTGAGATGAATTATTGTTTAGTAGGTTTGGCTTATGATGGAACAATTAGTTCTGCATTAGTAATAGATGAAGATATTAGGCATCCTTCTGTTCCTTTGAGTATTTCGGTAGTTAAATTTATTAGAACTTGTCTACAAGATTTTTTGAGTATCCGTCTGGTTGTTCTTACTGAATATGTTGTTACAATAGGGCAACCTTTACAAATTATTATAAAATGACCATAACTAAATACATTGTAGACGTAGACCGTCTACAGAATAATGATTCAGGAGAAATGTACTACTATAATGAACCTTTCCCTAATCTTGGGAAGGGAAAGATGGAGAAATTACTCAAAAAGGGCAGGATTCGTGCAGAAGTTGAACCATTACCTTTAATTAAATTAGAGAAACCTCAGAGGCAACCCATGGCAAAGAAAAAGAAACGAGAATTAAAAATAAACAAACCTTCTCAAAGTACATATGGGCAATTATTAATATTAATGGCAATTCTTGTAGGTATTCCACGTTGGGGTGGAGCAATGTTTGCGGCAGATAATATTGGTATTTTTGGATGGCTTGCTGATATGTTTACATTGCTGTACGGTGTGAGTGGTTTTGGTATGGCGGTATTGGAAGTACTATCTATTGGATATGTATTTGGAGGTTTGAGAGAACAATCACCTTTTATTGATGGGCGACCCAACTCTAAATATTGGATAATCCTGTTTTTTGCAATTCTTATTCTAGGTTTAATTCCTATAATTCTCGTACCATTTATGGTTGCTCAAATACTTGACCAAGACGTATCATCGTTTCTACAAGAGATAGGATTTATTTGGCAATGGATTACAGCAGTTGTTATTGCACCCCTAATTATTATAGGGGGGGTATTCTTTGCAAGAGAGGGGCTTATGGATGCAGAAGTTCCTGAAACTAAGGCAGAACGTGCAAAACTTAAGAGGAATGCAAGAGATAGGGATAATCGTGCTAAAAAGAAGGCAGAAGAAAACGGCGAAGACTTTAGATTTTAAGTGTTGCCATAAGGTATGAAGGTAAATAGAAGAAAGGTATAAGGTAAAAGACTATTCACCTAATATTCGAGCAGAGATACTGCATTAACCCCCACAGGAGAAACACATGGATAGTTCCACTTGGGCAAAATTATCAGAAGAATTGGAGGCAAAAGAAAGCGGAGGAATTTGGTTATTTCCAAAGGTAGGAGAAACCTATATACGGATTGTTCCCTTAAAGGGAACTGAGAACGATGAACGACCCGCATTTTGGATAGATACCGTTGGAGCATGGCAAGGCAAGGCTAATAAGCGTAGAATTTTGCTGGCTATTGTTAAGGAAACACCAGGTCGGACTATTCTTGATGAAGACAAGAATAAGGTTGTACCTTTAATAGTCGCTCCTACAGTTGTAAGTCAAGTCGTCAAAGTATTGGCGGCAGGGTTTGACCTGTTTGGAGAAACAACAGGACATGCTTTGAAGATTGCACGAACAGGAGAGGGTAGAGGTACATCATATCGTGTGGACGCATCACCACACCCAATTGCACTTCCAGACAATGTTCGATATCTAGATATGGACTTGAATCAACTTGATGCACATTACCGTGAAACTAACGGTGTTGATGCTACTGGTCAGGTTGTCGGTGTTCCCGCAGAAAGTAATTCAGCGGCACAAACACCTGCACCTGCTACTGCTGTTGAACCTGATAACTCTTGGTAAGATAATATCTAAAAATACAGTCTAAGGGAGTCAATCATGCGTTGAAGGGTTAATAAACGTAGATAACTTTACACTAGGAAGTAGAATCAAGAAGTGGACTAGAGATATCGCTAGGGGAAGGGATAACCCACTTCACTTTATTATGGAGTTTTGTGCAAGATGGTTTCTCCATTATCAAAAAACCTACTATCTTGGGCATGAAAGGCTTTCGACAATTTATAATATGCTAAGAATCCCATCAAAAAACCTAACTGCAAAACTCTATGAGTTTTTCCGAACAGTCCGAGATAATATCAAAGATTTGTTCAAGACCCCGCAAGGTCAATTGGCGTTACGACCAATTTAAAGATATATTCGTAACTGGTGGAGTCAGACGGAGTAACATTCGTCACGCTGGCCTGTTGTTGGCAAAAGAAAGACCTTACCCGCTAGGTTAAACGGGAATGATGGTAACATTTGACCCAAAGTAAATTGGACTTGGGTTCGACTCCCAACATGTCCACCTGAGATATAGTATACAGATGAAAATTGTGAGAAACCACTCCACAATCTATATTTCGCCAGTAGCACCCAAATGGGTAAAACAGGTCTGTATCCTATGCTACTTACATAATTTAATTAAAGGAGAATATCATGCCAGCATTTATTGGACTAATTTTTGACCTTACCATGAACATCATTACTGGTGGTTGGTGGGGTAGGAAAATTGGAGATGATATAGTGTGGGTAGATGGAGATGGTTTTGGCAGACCAGGGAAGGATTAATTTTGCAGAACATAATTGAAGGCTTACGGATACTAAGTGAATATAATAGTGACCCCCATGTTGAAATTTCAGAAGGGGAAATTAGAGTCACATTGCACCCAGGTACAAAAGTAGGGGATGATGATTCTAGCGTTCTGAGAGAATTTAGTTGGCGTCTTTCAGAGGGAGATTGGGTACTGTGGGTTTAATATTGTGTATTTTTTCACAAACGATTCAAATTTAGGAAATTGTTTTTATGAGTTCACCCAATAGTGTTCCTTACAGGATATTCCTACATGATGTAGTTTCTAAGTTGGTTGGTGTTACTTTTGAGGGTAGACAAGAGAGAATTAAGCGTTTATCAGAGGGAGATATCGTTCAGGTAACACCAAAACCGCACCCTTCCCATGAGCAAGCAATCATGGTCTACGCCACTGATTATAATAGTGGTAAGTTGGTGGATATTGGATATCTACCAAAAGAATTAGCAAATATAGTTTACATGAACTTTTTGGATAATGGAAACCCCTTATTTGTAAAGGGTGCAGTAACTAAGGTAACAGGTGGGTTTGCAGTAGATGTAGCAACGGGAGTAATTATTGGGTTCACTATGCCTAGTGGAAGGAAAGGATGAAATGGTAGATATAAATTTAACCGAAGAAGAATTTGATTCATTTATAAATCTAAAAAAGGAACACTTTCCTTATTTTAATGCTATAATATATGCCATGGGTGTTATTGTAGACCGCAACCATAAGTATACGGGACATGCGATAGACAGAAATGTATTTGAAAACTTTATACAGGATGCAGAAATTCAAGGCATACCTGTAGAGCAATCATTTAGACAATGGATATCTAAAAAAGTTGCCAGAATTATGCTAAACGATGGTAACTATGCAGATGAAAGTTTCTCTGATAGTCTTAGAGACTTAGCAAACTACGCCCTATTATGGATTGGCTGGTTAGAAGGTCGTAAAATAATAATAGAGGAACATGATTTTGCTAGAGCATCTGAACCTGATATGGACATAGGCGTAAAAGATTTAATAGATGATGAAACATTTAGACAACCTTATAAAAATACAAATGGGTATTTTAATAAGGGTGTTAAGGGGAACGACAACATAAAGGAATAATAATTTATGTTAGCACAACTGACAATCCCACCAGAGAATATGCTTTATGTATTCAAGTTGAAGGATACAGGATGCTATCGGTACTACGACACAGATATATTTAGATTTTCTGCGCCTGGATTCCTGGGACAAATTATAAATGTTATAAATCCTGACGCAGAATTTGAAGAATTATCTAAAATGGGATATGATATAGCTTTAGACGGTACGGTAGATATTCTAGTGTTAGACCGTATTCGTTGTAATATTGCAGATGCAGGAATGAAACTAAAAGCACTTTCTTTTGGGATGAATTAATTAAATGGATATACGACCTGAACAAGAATGGGATGGCCTGGGTAGATTACTGACCACTCCCCCTACTCATAAACTACCAACCATATCTCCTATGAGAATGATTGCTCTAGACCTGTTACAATTAGGAGAAGAAGTTCTTCCTAAAGACTTCGTGTTAGTGTTTCAAGAAGATTGGTTAGAGGAAGAAGTAAGGGGGCTGGATGATATTTATCAGAGGGTAATGCCTGTTGTGGGTATTCAAGGCAGGGCAGTAATTTTACATGTCAAGTATATGAATAGTCCTGTAGAAAAATTCCTAAAACAATTTAGACGGAGAAAATAATGTTAGTAGCATATGGTGCAGACCTCTCGCTCACTCATGGCTCTATTGTACGGGTGGAGATGAATGAAAACGAGGTTGCCTTTGCGGGAACTATATATAAGTGGGATAAAAAAGACAGTCACAGGTTGTCGTTAAAGTCTACCCCCGATGATATATTTATTAAGGTGCGTGATATTTTTTTATCTTTACCAGATAGTGAAGATATTAGACTTGCTGTGGATTGGCAACTTGTTTTTTGGAATACTAGAAGATTACTTATTGTCCAAATGGCTCTGTTTATGGGCATGTTGTATACTGCGGCAAGACATAAACCTGCACTTTTAGAGTTTGTACTTCCTGCACAAATTAGACACTTTTGGGGTCTTAAGGGTAATGCACCCAAAGAGGATGTTCATAATACTGTTCTAAATATTTACCCATTACCCACAGGATTTAGTATGTATGCAGATGAAGATGATATTGATGCGTACATACTCGCACTCTATATGATACTACACAAGAGGAATGAATGACAGACCAAGAAGAATTTAATTTTAACGAATTTACAGCACCCTCTAGGCTCATATACTTAGCAGACTTTCTGAGAATACCTGTCCCTAAAAGTATTCTTAGGTTGATACCAAGCGGCGATATAATTGGTTCAATTGTTTCTGTTGGAATTAAGTCTACTGCTCTTGAAATGCGTATTGAAGAATCGCAGTTGATGAATATCTATAATGAAGGAAAGGGAAAAGATGAACTAAAGGCATCTGAGCATGAGTTCCGTATACTTTTAGGAATTATGGCAGAAGAAACTCTAATTCATAATGAAAATCTAACTATCACAGAACGTATGACAAAGCGAGTTGAAATTGCTGAGTTTGTGATGGCTAATCGAAGTCAATTAATAGAGTATGAAGAAATAAGTTTGGGGGGTGACATTGATTGGAATACAGTAGAGTTACCCACTTTTGCTACAGGATTCCAACCCTTAGATTTATTGACAGGGGGCGGTCTTGCACAAACACTGGTCACTCTTATGGCTAGACCAGGAGAAGGAAAGACTTCTACACTATTAACTATTATGGGTGCGTTACGAAAAACTAATGTATGTAGTAGCATTTGGTATTTCTCATTAGAAATGCCTAAACAGATGATGCTATATCGTGCTAAACCACTACTTACAAGTATAGAATTCATAGATGGAAAGGATAGGTTCTTTTGTGGACAGTATCCACCATCAGAAGTATTGCGCCTAATAAATGAAGACCCCGACCCTGACCGTGTTATAATCTATGATAGTCCAGATGCTCTAGGTGGAAGTGGAGAAAGACGTTTTGTACTTGAAGATATTTTTAGGGATTTGGTACAAATTAAGACTAACTCTAAGTGTGTGCTAACAGCATCCCAACCACGAAGGGCTGATGGACAGAATTTGAGAATAGATAGTGTCGCTGAGTCCTGGCAGAAAGCGTGGTACTCAGATATGATTCTAACTCTGGTGGACTTGGGACGTAACCCAAACACAGGAATGAATCACTTATCCCTAGCAACAGTAAAGAATAGATTTGGTCAGAAAGGTCTTACGGTAGATTATCAATATAACTATGCTGACTTAAGTTATCATGATGCTCCTGACCCCACAGATTCTAGTGGGTGGAGTAATCCAAATGAGTTACGTGAGGCTGTAGGTGATGCACCTGTGGAGAATTGGTAAAATGGATAAAGAAATGTACGCTCAAATAATCTTATTACATATTCTTACTCAAACAACACAAGGTATACCTTATAATGAAGTTATAGAAGGTATTGTATATAATTTAGAAAAATATGCAGAACAAGAAATAAATAAAACTATAGAGAGAGACTATCCAGATGTTGCATCTCTTGTAAATAGATTGGGTGCTAAAAGATGAATAGAACTGGAACAATCATAGGAAATGAACTGTTTGTGCGGTGTCCCTTTTGTGGAGATAGTCAAACTAATCTTACTAAGGCACACTTCTCTATCAATACACTTAAATATATCTATAACTGTTTTCGTTGTGGTGTATCGGGAAAGTTATCTGATGCTCAAATGCTTTCCCTGATACACTCTCTGCCTAACATGGAGTTTATCACTAAAAATATAAAAATCCATAGTAGGCCATTATCAGAGATTTTAGAAGAATTAGATGTAGGTGCTGGAAGTTCTAGAAAGAGTAACCTATCTCGTTGGCACTTTGGTCAACATGATGCGTTTCTTTCTCGCTCAGTAACGGGTGATGTTGTTGGTGTTCATATCAGGGCGCAAAATAAGTCTCTAATTAAATCTTACGGAATGTTGGCGTTTGGATACGGTGAAGACACGTTACTCTCTACTCCTACAAAACCTCTTAGAATTGTTGAGGGGGCATACGATGTTTTATATCCTAGGGATGTGTGTGTATTTGGAACACTCCACTATGGAAAACTTAAAGCACTAACAGGACACTACATTATCCTTTGCCCTGATGGTGACATTTGGAATCGTAAAGAATTGTTTAGAGAATTTAATAAGATGGTTAGACTTCTCCATATGAACTATACTGGAAGGGGAGCAATTGTTGTAGGAATAGAACATATTTCACAAGGGCGTGACCCTGATGAAGTTCTACCAGAAGATAGACATTATGCAAGTCTGCGTGAATATCTAAACATCTTTAATTAAATGGTTCAAGTTCCTACTTGACAAAATTTTATTTTGTGATATAATAGAGGTTGGCATGGAAAACACACTAAATATATTAGCGATAGAGGGTTGTCAGGGGGCAGGAAAGACTACATTAGGGGCAGAGTTGATGGTATCTAAAAAAGTATTACCAGTTTTTCCTTTAATTAATGTACTTGATAGACCTAAACAATTTGAACACAAAGATAATGGAGCAGGATTATCCCTTGTTACTGACCTCACTTGGTTACTATCTGCAATACAGAAATATCATTATAATCAAACTAATACCCCCTTTCTCATTGACAGGTTCTTCGTTAGTCAATGGGTATATGGGCAACTAAGAGAAAGGGCGGCGGGGCGACCAGGGCGACCTGTAACTGGATTACTTAAACAATCGCTACTTACCGCACAGACTCTTATATCTTATCTTAGTTTAGAATATTTTAGAAGATTAAATATAAATTCTAGACAACATGTTATATCAAGGATAAATATTACTTATTTGTTCTTGATTACAAACGTAACAACTTTATAAGCACAACGAAAATACTCAGGACATGTTTATAACTATCCTGCAAAAGAAGAAATGCAAATATATCT
>SDBT01013825.1_pt1 | contig 12912 bp, 11 predicted proteins | sample 2277101 | NCBI WGS metagenome assembly SDBT01 (sample SAMN10404973, study PRJNA504765) | marine sediment metagenome | isolation source: marine sediment core GS10_PC15, 103 cmbsf | place: Arctic Ocean: Southern Knipovich Ridge | collected 2010 | reverse complement strand
TTAAAAGAACAAAACATGCTGTGTATGATAGCAAATACCACTTGGTCTGGATTCCAAAATACAGAAAGAAAATATTCAACAGGGCGATAGCAGAGTATATTAAACAGGCATTTCAGGAGATAGCAGAAGAGTTTGAATTTGAGATAGATACCATGGAAGTGATGAAAGATCATGTGCATGTCTTTCTTTCTGCTCCACCCAGGTATTCTCCAGCTTAAATTGTTCAAATCATGAAGAGCATATCAGCCAAGCAGGTTTTTAAAAGGTTTCCCCATCTGCAGGATATTCTCTGGAACAGGGAACTTTGGAGCGATGGATACTTTGTTCGAACAGTAGGAGATAAAGTAACAGCAGAGGTAATCCAAAGATATATCCAGCATCAGTATAGAGCACAACAACTGGAGCTCGATCTCTGATTTAAATATCCCTACAGCTCTGCCGCGGGGATATTTACTGTTTTTATGCCCTTTTTGCGATTTTTATGCTTAATGCTCCATCTCAAAAATAACACCGAGTATTTTGTCCGGTTCTTTGAGAATAGTAGGAATTTTCATCTCTATCTGCTCGAAAGGAATAGTATGGGTCGTAAGAGAGTCAACATTAAGCTTACCTTTGGCGATCATACGCATGCACACCTCCAAATTCGTCCGAGTTGTCCATCGCATATATACAGATGGATAATTCCGGCCAAACTCCCACTCCTCATCATGATAGCCAGGGCCTGTTCTGGCAGCTACACGAATATCGATGTTTGCTGGTGACCAAGAGCACGTTATAGAAGCATCACCTACAATAATAATTCTTCCTACCAAGTGCCCATCAGGTGTACACTTAAGAGACTCATAGATTCTCTCTCTAGCTTTGTCACCATTGCCCCCAAATGCAATGACAGCGGTATCAAGTCCATATCCATCTGTAAAGACTTTTGTAGCTGTTACCTCATTTTCTCTACCAACTACTGCCGTAGCATCGATACCCCACTTCTGGGCAATTTTGGTACGGAATGAAATCTTATCCCAACCAATCACAAAGTTACCAGCTAATTGGTAACACATGGCAGTTAGTTGCCCAACCAATCCTAATCCAACTACGGCAGTATATTCTCCAAATTCTGGCTTGCCTCGACGCAGTGCATTAAGTGCAGTAGCAGCAAGCATAGCATAAGAACCCTGAGCAAAGGTGACCTCTTCTGGTAACGGAATACAGAGATTATGCGGAACGACAGCATAATTTGTGTGAAGTGCATAATTTCCGCCAATACAAGCAACGCGGTCACCGACATTAAACCCCTCTACTCCTTCACCTATCTGTAATATGATCCCAGCATTTGAATATCCAAACGGTTTGAGTTTCGTCTCAGGATTAGACCTTTCTGGTTTTTCCCGTAATTTGTGCCAACCGCCCAGTTCAGTCCCGGGACTCACTAAGGAGTTATACACCTCAACCAAGACAGTTCCTGGACGCAGCGAAGGAATGTTTTCTTCAATAAAACCTATGTGCTCATCTTCCATTTTGGCTGCAACTATGCGTTTTTGTCTCATATATACTCCCTTAACGTAAATCTACGGTATCTATATCAAGCTTTAGCATTCATCCCGCCTTATAGTTTTATTAAATATCACATTTTCCTTGCTTTCAGCCAAAAGAAAACTTCCAAGAAATGTCCTCCAACTACCTATGTTCTATTCTGTATAGAATTGAAAATTAGTTAATTTACAGTTCCTCCCTTGTTTCATAGTTATAAGGACATGAGTCAGATTTTGATATTTTCAAGATAATCTAAGCAGATTATATAAGGATGTATCATCACTCAACGATATGCATTAATCGTTTTCATCATTGCTAAAATATTCTCCTTGGGAGTGCCTGGCATAAGATAATTTGAGACTCCCACTATTATACCTCCCCTTTCTTTGGCAATCTCAATACAGGAAATAGTTTCTTTGATAACTTCTTGTTTGGTTCCTCTATGGAGAGTTCTCGAACTTATATTTCCTATAAGCACAAGAGAAGGATACTTTTCTCTAAGTCTCTCAAGGGACATTCCCGCCTCACGGTCAACTTCAAGATATCCATCGATACCTGATTTACCAAATAGATCCTCACTGATAGGCCATAGATTACCATCGCTATTAATTAGAGAATACATTCCATAGCTATGGCATAAGCTGGTAATTTTTCTTAATCGAGGTAACATTAACTCATGAAAACTTTTAGGAGAATAAAGAGGGCCTTTATTTGAGGCAAGATCATCTCCTCCATTAAATGAAAATTTAACTCCAATCTTGGCTAATATCTTAATTCTTCTGAGAGCTCGCTCTGTCTGAATATCCAAGTAACGCTTTATCAAATCTGGCCTTAACGCAACCGCTTCTAACCATTTTACCTCTGGAGGAATACCTATACCTCCCCCTTGCACCCTTATAGCATATTTCTTTCCAAATTTCTCTATTGCTTTCTTTATTTGCGTAAACTCTTCATCTTGAATATCAGGATAATAATTCTTAAGAGCTTTTCCCTCAATCTTAATACTATGCTTAATATCCTTATTTTTCTCTGATTGATCAATCATTTGATAAAGTTCTGTCTTGGGATCAAATCGCATTACATACCAGTTTTTCTCAGGATCTTCATAAAGAAAAGTATATTCATCTATTTTTTTCGTAGGCTTCCCTGAACCCCAATACCACAGCCGTAATATGTCCTGTTGTGTTACTACTGCTAAATCAAATGCATCTTTTAGAGACTTTTCTAAAAACTCCTCATGTGCATTTTTTCCTTCCCATAACGCTTTAGCCTCTCTCCACGATTGAACGCCTCCGCCCACATAAGTTTCTCTTCCTAAAATCATAGAGGCAACTTGGCTAGAAAACCCAACATGGTAAATAGATACCCTATCCGTGGGTTTATGTTGGAAAGTTCTTAGTATTCGTTCTCGAGGTAACATGCTTAGCCCTTTCATAAAGTGAAATTTCGTACTACAATCAAAATTCTACTCTCATTCTTTTCTCAATCTGTAACTGAACAAACGTGATTATCAAAAGAATACCAAACAACACAACAGCTTCAGCCATTGCCGGACCAACATCGAAGAAAGTAAAGGGAGAGTGATATGGAAAGTTTGTTGTGACTTGCTTGCTCCATCTATCTTGGCAGCTTTATAATACATTTGGTATGCCAGTTATCCCTGCTAAATACAAAACAAGATCAAGAGCTTTCATTAAAGATTCCTGAGACCTTTCCAGCCATACGTAGACAGAAGGGCTTACTTACCCCACAACTTCTGGCTACAGGCTCGATTTTGCCCTTTTTAATAACCTCACAGAGTACAGCAATTTTTTCCTCAACAGATATAGGTCTAAAATCCATCTTTCTCACCTCATATGAATTATTCCATACAAGCTGAATCTGGCAAGAGAAAAACGTAAAGTAATTATAACAAAGAACTACTACATTTCAGAGAAAGTTGAACCATGTCTAACAAGAGAACATCTATAGAGAGATCTTTTTCTTGCCTGTTTAGTATTGCTATGCAGAATCATTGTACTATAGCTCATATTACACTTCTTTGCTTGTAGCTTTGACTGCTTACCGAAGTGGACAGAAAGACAAGATCAGATTCATAAAGTCTTTTGTGCCCAATTTCTTAGATGACTCTCGGAAACCTTCTTTGAGAACACTAAATCTTCAAAAATGATACACTGTCGAAAAAATGACTTTTGTGAAGCCCTATATATCCTTATTGTGCGGTCTCCATGATTTGCTCGACAACTTAGGTATTTTTCCTTTATCTTCTATTTTTTAGCGGAGGAATACTTTCCTTTCAGGGATAGTTGACGGTCACGACGAACACGAGCAAGGTAGCTACGCATGGTCTCCATGCCAAATTCTCTAATTATCTCATCAGTTGACACATTAGGCAAATTAGATCCGAATATGAGCAGAGACTCATGAGGAAGCAATTCAGCATATATCGCCTCACTACCATATTTCTCATAAACAGCCTTTAACTGCTCTATATTGAAATTGGGATGTAAAAGTCGGCGATCCATATCAATAGTAGCTGTCGTTAAAGGAGCAGCAATACCATTGGTAGTGTCATAAGTGTCACGAGTTAAACTGGTAATCTCACGGCCACAGACATCGACAAACGTTGAACGATTTGTATAGATAGCTCCCATATAAAAACCGAACTCAATTGACCATCTAGTCAGCATCCGCCCTCCTTCCCACATAGATGGCCAAAGCACTAATTCAGCTTTATTAGTACACAAACCTGCGCCAACTTCCCAGTAATTTAAATCGAAGCAAATACATATGCCTACTCGGCCAAAGCTAGTCTCAAAAACCGGTATTTCTGTGCCAGGAACGATACCCATGTCCAATTCACGATGCGTAGGAAAATTCTTATGGTAAACCCCTACAATTTGACCGTTCCGGTCCAATAGTACCGCGCTATTATATCTCTGCCCTTTTTCCAGCGTAGCCAATGGACAGACAACGTAGATACTGTATTCACGAGCTTTCTTGGACATAGCTGAGATCGTCGGGCCATCTAACGATTCAAACCTCCATGGGTCACTGGCAATCTCAGGAGTACCCAGCTGGGTGCAGACCTCGGGAAAGGCAACTAGATCACTCTTGCATTGTGCTGCTTGTTCCACGTAGTCACCCATCCATGCCAACGTTTTGCTCATTCGATCAGGCTCATTGACCGGCAAGGGGGGAAAACTAACCAACGAAATCCCAGCTAATCTACTCATAATAAACCTTCTCCCATCGAACAAAACTAGAAACTTGCTCAAGTAGGATTATAGCAGAAAAGAAAGAGGGGGTCAAAATAAAATTGAATCCCTCTTTCTTTTTTGCTATATTATTAGCAGTCAAAGATTAATATTACTGTTAATAAGAAAAGGAGGATAAGTGTTTATGAATATTAGCGATTTGCGGCAAGAGATATCAATCTTGAGAGAGGAAAGATTGAAGGCAGAGAACAGATTAATGCAGGCAAAAGATATGCTCGCCTCTTCTTTGATCTTAAGAAAGGTTATCTGTGGCAATCCTAACTGCAAGTGCCAGGAAGGTAAACTTCACGGACCCTACCCCTATCTATCAGAAAGAAGAAAAGGAAAGACCCGCTTAACCTACATTAGAAAAAGGGATCTAGAAGAAATAGAAAAGAAAACAGAAGAGTACCGTCTCTTTCAGAAAAGACTTGAGTATATAAGGCACTTAAATAGAAGAATTGGTGATCTATTCAAGAGAATAAGAAAAATGAGAATTGAAGAGGGTAGGAAAACAAAGGAGAATAGGAAGAAATGAAAGAAGAAATCAAGGTATGGCTCAGGAACGAGAAAGAAATAGAAGAAGCCATTATTAATGGAGAAGAGGTAGAGGTAGTAGAGAGTGACTTTGGAGCCAGTGAGCTCTTAGTTGACTTTCTGAAAGAGACAGGTCTTTGGGATATCTTAACCGGAATGCCGATAAAAATGGGGAAGAATAATGGTTACCCGGGTAAGATTATCCTGGGAATTCTTATCTTGAAAGAGCTTATGGCTATAGGAAAGATAGCCGGAGCCGGAAAGATCATCCAGGATGGTAAGCTGATGGCCGACATTGGCTTTAACCTTGAAAGAATAAAGAAAGCAGAAAAGGAAGAAAAAGGAGTAACAGACTTAGATACCTTACGAAATCATCTAAAGAAAATCCCTCAAACTGAATCAGATAAAGCTTTCTATCAACATATTGAAATCTTGAGGGATAAAAGATGGATAAGGGGTCACCAGTATGTCGCCGATGCAGTAGAACTAGAGGTTCCTTATGGAGAAACCTTTGAAGGAATGGGAGAAGTATGGAAGAAGAAGGAAGAGAGGTATAAATATGGCTACAAACTCGAGCTCTTAATGAATGTTACCACTACCGGGAGACTACGCTTTGTAGGATGTGCCTTAGCTCCCATAAATAGTGATGAGAAAGCTTTGCTCATTTCAATCTTTAAGAAAATAGAAGAGCATCTGGGCAGGGGTAAGGTAAAAGAGATAATTAAATCGCTTACCTTAGACAGGGGCTATTGGGGAGCACATTTCTTATGGAAATTAAAACATAAATGGGGCACAGATTTTGTCACCTTAGTAAGGGATGATGATCTTGATTTTGTAAAACATGTGGAGTACTACTTAAGAGGAGTAGAGCCAACCTTCAAAGAAAGATGGACAACTGTTAAAAAAAGAGGAAAGGAGGAGAAAAAGAAGATAAGAATATGCGGGATAAATGGGCTTTCCTTAAGAAGATATTCTAAAGAGGGAAAAGAGAAGGACTTAGGTAAAGTGAATTGTGTGGTGGTTTATGATGAATACAAGGGAAGGATGAGAAGAAGAATTTATGTCACTACCTTGGATGCTAAAGAAGATCCTTTCAGAATCTATAAGCTCTATAAGGATAGATGGATTATTGAAAATCAGGGGATACGATATCTATCCCAAAGATGGAGCTTAAGAGACTTTGCCGGAAGGAGCTTGAATTCTATCCAGGCCAGAATCTGGAGTATTCTTATGCTCTACAATGCGGTAAAGATCTTGGAAATGAAGTACGAAGGTAAGATGGAGGAGTTAAAGGACAAAATGAGCCAGAAAGGAGAAAGATCTTATCTTTCTGGCTGTGCTTTGATAGTCTACGGAAGAGATAAATATTACGGAATCTTCAGTGCCGTGAAATATGCTAGACTTACTACTAAAAGAAGGGATAAAGAAATCGCCAGGGAACTGGAGAAAATGTTAGTTGAAAAGATCTCAAAGAAAAAAATAACTGAGTTCATAAAGAGATTAAAACAAGAATAATTTTCCTCTTCCTTCCTTTCAAATTCAAGGGACTGCCTCGCCCATAATAGGGAATGTATTGCTTTTTTCCTATCTTTACCCCTTATAGAGCATCAGTAAAGATAGAACCCTATCAAATTATTTTTCTGGCTTCCATTTTTCTACCAAAAAATTTCTACTCTCCGTTTTCTTTACCAAAAACTTCTCACTTTATCCCATTTTTTCCTGAGTTCTCGAAATCACCGTCTACTTTCAATTTTTCAAATCTACCCCAAGGGGATTGACATATTTTTTTATTGTATTATAATATAATTACAATCGTTGACGTAAACGTTTGCAATACCTGAATACTTGTTTTGCTTTCTGCTTGCTTAAATGAGGAAAAGGTTATGTAAAGCTTTTTTTATCGTTACCGCAAATGATTACAAAAATAGAAATCCTGGAGTTACTTTTATGCCTCACGTTACCATGAAGGATATAGCTAGGGAAGCGGGCATTTCAACTACTACTGTATCGCGAGCTCTAAATAATAAAGATGCTATAAGTCCTTCTACCAGGAAAAGGATACTGGAACTTGCAAAACAAATGGATTATACACCTAATGCGGTAGCCAGAGGTTTGAAAGCTAGTAGAAGTGCAACTATAGGTGTGGTCATTACCGATATTTCTGACCCTTTTTTTGCTCCTATTGTTAAGGGAATAGAGAAGGCAGCTCGCCAAGAAGATTATCATTTGATTCTCTCTAATACAGATGAGAATTATCAAATGGAAGAAGAGGCCCTGGAAACGTTAATAGAGAGAAGGGTGGATGGCCTTTTGATAACTCCTGTTCAAACTAGTTTTCAGGATATAGTCGAGCTTAAGAAGAAAACGATTCCCTTTGTTCTTATTTGTCGGCATTTCAATTTTGAGCTTTTAGTAGAGCTAGATTATGTTTCCACAGACGATGTTAAAGGTGCACTTTTGGCTACCACACACCTAATAGAAAAGGGGCACAGAAGGATACTGTTCATAAATGGGCCAACTTACGTTTCCAGTGCTAAAGAGAGACTGGCAGGATACAAGAGAGCATTATTTGAGGCTGGCGTGAAACTCGATGAATCTCTTATCAGAGAAGGGGGAATAAAGATGGAGGATGGCTACAGAATTACAAAAGAAGAACTGGAGAAACCACGTCGATTTACAGCGATCTTTGCTTACAGTGATTTTGTAGCCCTGGGAGCAATGAAGGCCTTAAAGGAAGCTAATCTTAAGATTCCTCGGGATATAGCGTTGATAGGTTACGATGATATAGATATTGTCTCCTTTCTAGAGGTTCCTCTGACTACGATGAGAATACCCAAATATGAGCTGGGAATGGAAGGGTTCAAGCTTTTAACAAAAAAAATGGCCGGTGAGGCAGACTCTCCTCAGAAGGTGATACTACCCACAGAGCTGGTAGTGAGAGAGTCGACATAGAATGAGTTTATGATTATTTTATTTTGTCTAGCAATTGCACCAAACAGAACATTTGATTATCTAATCAGCAAGGATAATCTTGCTCTTGTCGCTTTCTAGTTCCGGGTAATTTCACACAAGGTAAAGTAGATAAAAGTTCTTGCGTTATTTACGCGTTTCTTCTCAATCTGGCGGAAATCAGGGTAATCGACGGAGAAAAAAATCTAGTTGAAGCACTGAAAGTCTTCATCAATTAGTTTCTCTTCAGTCGTGATCAAAATGAGGTTGCCGGGTGTTGCTCAAGTTTGTCGCAACTTTTATCCTATGGAGGATAAAAAAGGCGGTTTGTTCAAAAATTCCCTTTTCTTTAGGCCCCTGCATGGGACATTCTTGCTACAAAGTTTAAGGGGACATTCTACCTACTATATAACATGGAAGTATGGTGCCTTTGACAAGGAAAAAGCTAAAAATAAGGCCAAAGGGAGGTGAGAAAGTAGGCAGGCCTGATAGCTTGAGTAAAGAAAAAGTTTTCCAAAAGAGAGGGAAAGAAGGATGAGTTCCTCTTTTTTAAGGAAAAGCTTTCAAGAAAGAATAAACCATCTCTCGAAAGGAGAAAATAAATGTTTAACAAAAAGTTTAGTTTGATAGGATGCTTGATAGTTTTAGTTGGTCTCCTAGGAATGGGTAGTGGTCAGGTAATTGCTCAAGAGCAGATAACTTTGAGATTCGCAGACTGGCCAGAGGAAGCCTCTGTAAAGTATAATAAAGTGCTTATCCAATCCTTTGAAAAGAAACATCCCTCTATAAAGGTTAAATCTGAACCTTTGGTAGCTTACGATCTGCGGAAGATAATGACCCAGATGGCAGCCGGTGTAGCTCCTGATGTGTTCACCGGATGGGGTACTCATTTCAGTACATGGATAGAGAAAGGTCAACTCTTAAATTTAGATCCATTTGTTAGTAAATATATGAGCGAAGAAGATGTAGCAGATTTTTACACTGTTGTTTATAATGGTATGAATGCGGATGGAAAACAATGGGCGCTACCAAAATATGCCAATACAACAGTTTTGTATTACAATAAGGATCTTTTCAATGAGGTAGGCCTTCCTTACCCCAAAGATATAACTTTGGACTGGGATACCTTTCGTAGTTATGCTAAAAAACTTACCAAACGGGAGGATGGCAAAATAACTCAGTGGGGGCTTTATGTTACGCAGCTTGGTCTTATCTGGGATGCTGCCTTTATCTGGGGAAATGGGGGAGAGATAATTGATCCAAACAATCCAAAGCTTTTTGTTCTTGACCAACCTGAAACTATTGAAGCTGAAACTTTTCTGCAAGATCTCATATGGAAGGACAAAGTAGCACCTATAGGAGGCGATATAGATGTCCTGGGTGGATACTATGCATTTGCTAGTGGTCGGGTAGGAATGGTAATGGGAGGTACAGCAGATCTATACGACTACAATGAGTATGATATTAACTTCGATATTAGTCGGTATCCCATGCCTGTATCTACTCCTGCTGGAGGTAAACCTAAGCCAGGTGTAAAGAAGTGGGAAGTCGTTTCTTGCGATGCCTTTGTAATATACCGCAATACACGCTACCCAGAGGAAGCTTTCAAGTTTCTCCAGCACATTACCTCTTATGAAGGTGGTAAAGTCAGGCTAGAAGGAAGAGGGCTACAACCACTGCGAAAATCTCTTGGTCAAAGCTGGGAAGAATACGGAGGCAATATAAATACAAAAATTGCAATGGATGCATTAGAGGTGGCTAGACTTGGTCCAGCAGTCCAGTACATAAAGTCGGCTCAAGTTCTAGAAATTCTACGGCCTGTTCTTGATAAAATATTTGTGTTGAATACAATGAGTGTAGAGGAAGGATTCAAGGAGCTCGTAAAAAGTCTTGAAGTAGTATATAAGTAAACTGGAGAGGAAGAAAGGGAGCTCACTCTAAAGTGAGCTCCCTAAATGTAGCCAACTTACTTGTTTTTGGCATATTCCTCACTATTTGGTGAGAAAAAGGGAGTGGGGAAGTGTGGCAGAGGTCCCCCCTAAAAAATATTTTTGTCTTGAGAAAGGATGTAGAATGTTCCCAAAGAACAAGTCAAAAAGTTCCAATGCTAAACGCTTGTCTCAAAAACAAAGAGAAGAGATTGCCGGTTATATATTTTTAATGCCCTGGATTATTGGGTTTTTGGCTTTTACAGCTGGACCTATGGTTAGTTCTCTATACTTTAGTTTCTCCAAGACTGATATGTTAACACCTACTAAGTTTATAGGTTTGGGAAACTATTCTCGTTTGTTCTCATTCAATGAAGCAGTTTCTCTTTTTTGGAAAACTCTCTGGAATACAGGTTATTACGTTTTCTTGAGTGTTCCCTTAAGCGTTATTGTAGGTCTATTAATTGCTATGTTATTGAATCAAAAAATAATAGGAAGAGGAATTTTTAGAACTATTTACTATCTTCCTGCAGTAGTTTCTGGAGTGGCAGTTTGTATACTTTGGATGTGGATCTTTAATCCCAACTTCGGTATTCTTAACCATATTTTGTCTTCACTCCACATCCCGGGCCCACGATGGCTTTTTAGTGAGAGATGGTCTAAGCCAGCTCTAATTATAATGAGTTTATGGGGAATGGGAGGAGGGATGCTTATTTATTTGGGCGGCTTACAGGGTATCCCCACTCAACTATATGAATCAGCTGAAATCGATGGAGCTGGTAGGTGGATAAAATTCTTCAAAGTCACTTTACCTATGCTTTCCCCAACTATTTTTTTCGTCCTGGTTACAGGTATTATTGGCTCTTTTCAAGTGTTTGTAGCAAGCTATGTTATGACTAGAGGCGGGCCTAATAACAGCACTATGATGTATGTCCTTTACTTATATAACCTGGCTTTTGAGCAGTATAGGATGGGATATGCTTGTGCTTTAGCCTGGGTTTATTTTGGGATAATTATGGGCTTCATCATTCTAATATTTAAATCTTCCTCTGCCTGGCTTTATTATGAGAGTGGAATTTTGAAAGGGAAAAAATGATGAAACTAACAGAAAAAGTCTCTCCAAAAATAAACTTGTGGACCAGCAGGAAATTTCAAGAAAAATTGATAAAAGCCGTTGTCTATATACTTATATTTGTAGGAGCCATCATATTTAGTATTCCATTTTTCTGGATGCTATCTACTTCCCTTAAATTCCCTTTCCAGGTATATCGTTTTCCACCCGAGTGGATTCCTAACCCAGTTAGATGGGAAAATTATCTTAGAATATTTCGCTTGGAATCTCTACCTTTAGTCCTTTATTTTAAAAATTCTCTTGTTTATGCTACAACGGTAATGATTGGTATGGTCATCTCTTCCTCATTGGTAGCCTTTTCCTTTGCCAGATTGAGGTTTAGAGGAAGTACTATCTTATTCTTCTTTCTTTTGGCTATAATGATAATTCCTGGTCAAATTACCATGATTCCTTTATTTATATTCTTTTCTCGGATCAAATGGATTAATAGTTACAAACCATTAATTATCCCAGCTTTTTTTGCCAGTCCTTATTATGTATTTTTACTAAGGCAATTCTTTACGTCCATACCTAGAGAAATGGATGATGCAGCTAAAATTGATGGCTGTGGATTTTTCAGCATATATTCAAGAATTATTCTGCCTTTAAGTAAACCTGCCCATGGAATTATTGCTATCTTTACCTTTACTACAACCTGGCAAGGATTCCTTTATCCCCTTATCTATTTAAATGATACGGAAAAATTTCCAGTAAGTCTTGGATTGTTAACTTTTCAGGCAACAGCAGCTGCGGGAGCCTCAGCAGGAGGAGTTGATTTTGAGCTCCTAATGGCTGTTTCTACAATCTCTCTTTTGCCTGTTCTGGCTCTTTTCTTTATAGCCCAAAAGTATTATATTCAAGGAATAGTCCTAACCGGAGTTAAAGGATAAATAGATACAAGAAAGTAACTTCCCCCTAAAGCCATTTTACCAAAGATTCTTTACTAGAGCGTTATGCAGCTTTGACGTTCGTGAAAAGTAAGAGCAAGACATAAAGTATTAAGAGAATTATGGATTTTAAAAAGAGAGGAAGAATCTTTTTCCTTGGGGCCAGAATGCTTCAGCTCCTCCTCGGTGAAATGATATTCTCTATACTGATATCTGAGCTTAAATTCAAGAGGATTTGATCTTTGCTAAAATCCTTTCCCTACAATTAAGCTTTGCTTTATTCTTTAAGAAATGTGGGCACCTATCATTGCCGCGTTTATAGATAGAGACATCCCTTCGTTCTTTCCAAAGATAAAGCGAATGGCCACAATGAGGGCAAAGATAGCGATTCTTGTTTCGATAACGAGGATGCACTTGTGATAAAGAAGAGCAGTCTTTTTCACTTGGCTTGCCTCCTTTTTTTGGTCGATTTCCAAATCCTACTGTAAGAAGTAGGGGGAGGCAACTCACTTTCACCAAAACACTTGATAATAAAGAGTTTGGAACAAAATCATTAAAAAACTTTTGATATTACTGTACTTTCCAAAAGGAGGAAAGATGGATAAAAAGACAATATTGGTAATTGGGGCTCATATGGATGATTGTGAAGTTGGAGTAGGAGGTTTAGTTATTAAAGCAGTAAGAAAGGGGCATCGGGTAGTGTTGGTTAATACAGT
>SDBT01013824.1_pt1 | contig 12912 bp, 13 predicted proteins | sample 2277101 | NCBI WGS metagenome assembly SDBT01 (sample SAMN10404973, study PRJNA504765) | marine sediment metagenome | isolation source: marine sediment core GS10_PC15, 103 cmbsf | place: Arctic Ocean: Southern Knipovich Ridge | collected 2010 | reverse complement strand
TATTTCAAACTGATTTCTTTGCCCTTGAGAAGTTACACCTCTAGAACCTACTCCGCCTAATATATCTGCTCCTGCGCCTAATAAGAATCCTCGACCTTCCATTGCTCTCATTAAATCATCAAACCTTGCTTTTTGTGTGAATCTTCCTACTTGCCCGGCTATTCCCGGTGCTACATTTCCGCCTCTTCTACCAAATCTAGCAGCAGTTTCTACACCTGCAGTTTTTATATCTCCTATACCTCTTTGTAATACGCTTTCAAAAAGGTCTCCGCCTATTTCTCCTATGCCTTTATAATAATCTGGTATATCTCCTTCTAATAACCTACTGCCAAAACCAGATAATGTTTTTTGAGAGGATTCTAAAAATGGGTCTCCTTGAAAATCTGGTAATTGATATGATGGAGTATCATCTCCACCACCGCCAGATAGACCTTTAAAAGCTCCTGTAAATCCTGCAGCAGCAGTTCCGGCTTTAGCAGCTCCTCCCCAAAAAGCAGGATTAGCTAAAAAAGCAAGAGCAGCAGGCAAGATACCTCTTCTCCAACCTCTTTTAACATTCCCATATTGACTTTTTACCCTATTTCTCATTAACATAGTAGTCCTCCTATTTATTCATCACTCTTTTTAATTTTGTCAAATACTTTTCCACCTTTTCTTAGCTCAGTTATTCCATAATCTCTTATCCATGTCATAACTTCTATTTCTTCTTGTGTTATCTCTATAACTTCTTCTTCGGCTTCAATTTCATCTGCTGTTTTTACATGTTTAACTATTTTATTTCCTCGATACTCGGCCTCTTCGAGAGATATATTTTCTGTTACATAAACAGCTACTTCATTTCTTGATTCTAAATCAGCAGTATCAGGTTGATAATTACATTTTGCAATAACATCATTGTCGATATTTATTACATACCAATCTGCAAAAGCAGGTGTGCTTATAAGTAAAAATAAAACTAGAAAATATTTCATAGATCCCTCCCTTATTTATATCCTATTATTGCATAATTTGCTGTTCCTGCGATTGAGTCCGGAGTACCCGGACCTGAAAATCTAGTTTGAACAGTTACTACTCTTGTACCGTCTGCGCTGCAATCGGTATATTGATATCCTTGCGCCCACTCGAAGGATCCACCTATTGAGTCAAAATTACTAAGTGCGTTACAAGATACTATCCATCTACATTGAGATTCTAAATATCCACTAGGCAATGATATAGTTGCTCCATGCGCTATTGTACCTGTGGCTATCAAAATATAAGTATTGTCATTTGTGATTTGTTCTATATCGGATGATGAATTATTTACGAATGAACCTAATCTTTTATAATAAGTTGCACCTGTTGGAGCGGATGAAGATAGAGATATTACTACTGTAAAAGTTTCAACATCCGTATCTGCTACTGCATAAAGATAATAAGTTTTGCTTGCTTCTTCCCCCCCTGTATCTATCTCAGTCCAAGCGACAGTTACTGCAGAAGTATTTTCTCTCCATTTTCTAGTAGTTCTTCCAACATTATCACAAACAATTTGACCTATTTCTACTGTAAGAGTTGCTGCAGAGGCATAAGCTATTTTTGCATCTTCTCTTTTATCAGCCATTAACCTATCAAGAGCATTGTTATTTGCCTCTATCAAAGTATCTATATCTGATGGGCTGTCTGTTCCGGCCGGACTTCCTGTTAACCATTGATCTGCTGCGCATACATTAAATGCTAAACTAAACGAAATTAAAAATAAAAATAGTTTTCTCATATAACCTCCTTATGTTTTCATAATATATGCTAAAGCATAATATAAATCTCTATTCGTATGGGCTGCATCTCCACCAGTAGCAGTAATAGCAACTATTGGCGAAGCGCCACCATCTCCCCCTGCCTCTGCCTGACCGCCTGAACCTGCTGCACTATGAACAAGTTGCGGATTTGTTCCATGAATATGTGAAGGCATTTCATTTTCTGTTAATTGATGAGTTTTTGCACCGCCTGTATCTCCTACATCATTTGTTCCCCCACTATCTGAATCAGCGTGTAATACGAATCTATCCGTTAAATCAGGTGTACCATTATTGCCATCACAAATAACCCATCCACTAGGTATATCTGAAATAGCACCAGACCAGATAATAATACCACCAGATGGAATAGCATCTACTTCTAAAAAAGCTATATCATCTCTTAATTTTCTTAATTCTTCATTAAGTGTTTCTATTCCTTCTTTATCTAATACCTTTACTGCTTGCTCCTTTACAACACCTTCAATTATTTCTTGGCTAAATACTAAACCAATTGGAATTAGTAGGAAATTAGTAATAAGAAAAATAGTTAAAAATAATTTCTTCATTAGTCTATCTCCGAATCTCCTACATATTTAATTTCTATTTTTTGAATAGACCAAGGTTCTATTCCTTCTTCACTAACCTCGAATCTCCATAATCTACCTATTGGATTTTCTCCCTCTTCATTTCCTTCAGCAAAGTGAGTAAATACTTTTTCATCATTTACACCACCATAACAATCTTCCCCTTCTACATTACAACTTTGTTCTCCAACATTTACACTTAAATCAATATCAAAATTATCATCGTTTTCATCTTGATTGTAATATCTTATATTTAAAGTTCCGGTTGTGCCTTGATAAAATACCCGGATTCTACTTATTTTTTTCCAAGCACTCTTAGGGTCTAAATCTCTCCATCCTGAATCCCACTTACTTAAAAAATCGCTTTCTTTTGTTGAGCCTGTTTTAAGATAAACAAGTCTAAAAAGATAAGCTCCAGAAGTAGTCAATGTTGGCCCAAAGTCTATATCTGATGTAGATAAATTTATTCTTACTTGCAAATATCTTTCAGCGCTAGTTCCTGATATGTCTGAGCCTGCAGGGTCAGATACAGCAGTAGACCAAGCAGATGGACTAGCCATTCCTATATTATCATCAGTTCTTATCTGGAAAGTTACATCCCCTGTAGCTCCTAATTCTTCTCTCCAAAATAATTTATCATAAGAGCCTGCGTTTAAATCATAAGCAGGAGATATCCAATTACCGTCAGTATCGGGTCTATCAATAGTTGCATTAGGTAAATAAGTTCCAATATCATTAATAGTATTTATACTTCCGTTTTTAGTTTGTAATTCTGCAAGCCAACCATCTATATCACAATCCCAAGCTAACTCTAATGTAGGAATTTCTTCAGTACCTAAACTTCTTGCATCGTCAAAAGTTCCTGCATCTATTTGACTTTTGTATCTAACAAACAAAATGCTAGGAGAAAATTCATGAGCATATATATTGCCATCTGAACCTGAAGAACCTGAATATAATATTCCAAAATCAGCACCTGATTTAAAAGATACAAAAGAGTTTATATTTTTATAATCTAATACATAAGAATCTCTAATTAAATCGTAAATTAAAACTCTATTATTCTTTGATTCTCCAGATGAATCAGATGTATAAGAAAAATTATATTCGTTATCAAAGTAATGCCCTATAACTTCTTCTATGGATGTAGAAGATAAATCTCTTACGCTATCCGTTACTGCATCAGATATTAAATTACTGACTTGATTTGCATAAGCGTATATTCCTTTATATCCATAATAAAATATTCCTTTAGGTGTTACTGCTACGCTATAAGGAGCCGGGCAACCAACAAAAGAAAAAGGTGTGCTTGCATACCAATTAGAATCAACAGCATTATCAGTATAAAAAGATTGTATTGTATTAGTTTTCCCTAGTGTCAATAATCCTTTATATTCAATAACAAAAGTTATTTCATCTCCATCATCTTCCCTAATTATTTCAAAATCAGTCGCAGCGAAATAATCAGGATTAAAAGGATCAGACCAATATAGAGTTGAAAGATTAGAGGCTACATTTCCACCGAATAATCTATCTCTATGTATTGTTCCATATTTAAAAATAGGAGGTGTTGCAGTTTCCCCGGCACTTACTTCTGCCCAAGCTGGAGAGGCATCATCATCAGCAGTATCATCAGTAACAGTATCAGCGAAAGTCTGCGTACTATTGTCTGATATTGTTTCAACAAGATAAAAAGTATCATCTGCAATTACATTTGCTCTTGAAGCATTACCAAGAGTTCTATAAATATACCGGGTAGTTGTATCAGCCGGACCTATAGGAATGCCAATTAACGCTATATTGTAAACTGCTGCTCCTGTTAATATAGGATTAGATCGTGAATCGCTATATGAATAAGTAATACCATCATAATAGGCTACTTTGTATTGATACCAACTTGAAGCATCTAAATCAGTTCCGGTGTCAAGCTCTGCAAATGGCGCACCTAAATCTGTTGCTAAATCTCCTGCGGTTCTATGGCCATCTGTATTGGCAGTAGAATCTTTTTCACCATCCCACGCAAAAGTTCTATCAGTTCCATTCCAACCTATCGCATTATCTTTATAAGTTACAAATTGCCAAAATGCGCCATCAGTAAGACCAGACCTCAAAAGTGTTTTTGTGCCTGAGGCATCATAATATAAAAATGTTCCAGTTGCCCAAATAGTATTCATAGTGGCATCACTTTTATAATATCTATGTATACCATTTACTGAGGCAGCTCCACCATCAATAAGCAATACCATAGTATCTCTTTTAGCAAATGCACCAAATTCGACATTTGTTCTAAGGTTTCTTACTTCACTTCCTTGCGTTTTGCCAATAAGATAAGGGCTGATATGTGAATTAGCTCCTTTTGAAAAATTGTCCATTACATAAACCTGCTCTTGAGCAAAAGAATCCTTTACAAAACTGAAACTTAGTAGCATAATTATAAGCATCAGAGAGAGTGCGATTTTTTTATGTAAACTAAAGGCTCTAAGTAGGTGGAGAATACCAATTCGTATTCTCTCTGATACACCGAACAGAGCCTTTTTTAATTGGAGGTGTGTATGCCAAGTGGAATCCCTAAAAATGGAATAAATAAAGGATGGTTTAAAAAAGGTGAACCTTGCAAAAATAAAAGAAAAACTTGCTTTAAAAAAGGCTATAAATTTCCTGAAGGAATAAGAGAAAAAATAGGAAATGCACAGAAAGGATGCAAAAATCATAACTGGAAAGGAGGCAGACTTAAAACTAAAAAAGGCTATATTATGATTCTTAATAAAAATCATCCTTTTAGCAATTGTGCAGGTTATATTTTTGAACATCGTCTTGTAGTTGAAAGATACATCGGTAGATATCTTACTCCTGAGGAAGTTGTTCACCATTTTGGAAAAAAAGATGATAACAGACCTCATATGCTTATGGCTTTTGTTAACAATTCTATTCATAAAATATTTCATAAATCTCCTATGCTTGTTAAACCCGAACAAATAATATTTGATGGACGTAAAATCAGCATATTTTCCTCAAATTTATCTTAGTGTTTCTTGCTTTATCAAGATCGTCTTTACTGTCTAGCATTGATTTTTTAATTTCTATCAATGCTAAATATTCCTGAAATGTTGCAGGTTGTTTTTCTTTACCTCCAGTCATAGGGAGCAGCCACCACTCAACACCTTTAATTATAACATCTGTAAGTATTTGATATTCAGGAATTTCAACTGTATTACCAAATGGAAAATCACTATTGCTAGACATTGGTATAGGCACTTGTATAAAATATAACCAAAGTCCATTTACTAAATCATCAGTCGGAGTTGGATATAAATTTAAATATCTTCCTCTTTTAAAATAATACTGAGGTATACCGGGAGCTAAATCTCTCCAATGTTGAAAATCCTGATCTAATCTTTTTATACTTCTAGGATATAATCTCTGCCAGTTTACATTATCGACTGTATTTTGATTCCAATATAATCCTGACTTATCAATTTTAGCAAATCGGGTTACTGTTTCTGAGGCATTGCTTAAATCATATTTATACTGGCTAGCTATTGTAGAAAATTTAGATTCCTCTCTAAGTATTCTCATTCGTACATTCATATCTTTAACAACTTCATTTATAACAAGCGTTAGATTAGGATCACTTATCCTATTTTTTTTTGAAGAAGGTATTGATAATCTTGAGAATGTTTTTAAATTTCCTAAATTCATATTATTGATCCCCCATATTTTTAGTTATCTCTTTATTAAAGTCTTCCGAAATTTTATCATCTTTACGATTTTTTAAAAGTTCACCTTCATTTAATTTATCTAAAATACATTTTCCAAATAAGTATTGGGTTTTACAATCTTTATGATATATCTTGACTTTATCCATATCCGGATTATCTTTTTTTAATTCATCTTCTGCACTAGTAAAAGCATCAGCACATCTTTCAAAATATTTTGAAGCATGTTCTAAGGCTTTATGTAATTCTCTTTTACTGTGCATAAGACCTCCTTAGTTACCTTTTAAAAATATTGCTGCTATTATCAATATGATAATGCCCCATTGAAAAGTTTGTGATACTCCTAATACTAAGACTTTGCCCGGTACACCTTTAAATTCTTTCAAAAAGCGCATTACCTTATACCTAAAAACAGCCTCATCTTTTATATCTTCAATCTCATTATCGGTTAATGCGTATCTGTCTTTCTTTTCCACAGCATACCTCCTAATTCACATCGTTGGCATTGTTTGACGCTTGAGCATCTCTATACTTTAAGTTCTTACCTCTGATTATTTGTCCTCGAATCGTTCTAAGGATATGTTCTCTGACCCATTGAGCATTTGTGTAGCTAGCTACATGGATTGTAGGAGATACCCCCAGCGTAGTTTCTTCGTCTACATAAGCCGGATTAGCTTCTACAGTTGTCTCTGTATTCTCGTGAACATATACATAATCACTTATGTACTCTGCTACCTTCGCTTCGGGTATTGTGTAGGACAAAACTGTATCTGCCGCCATAGCGTTTACCGCAATTACTGTGATCGCTAACACCATAATAATTATCTTTTTCATAAGCCTCCTTTTAACTTGCTTGTCCCATCTTATCGCTTAGATACATAAGATGATAATTAAATGCTCTCGCATCACTCCCAAAATCATCCGTTGCCCCACCCTCCGAAGCATCAGCATCTCGAAAAATCCTTATTAAAACTACGTCCATCGGTTCAAAGCCTGTTGTCACTAAATCTATTTCAGGGCTGCTATGTATACGGTTATCGTTAGCCGGAGTTCCAGTTGTAAGAGCGTCATTAACGATAACCGTTGCTGTCCCTGCTCCAAAATCAAAGTTATCTCCGATAGATTGTTTTTTGTATTCAACTCCCCAAGTTACATTTTTCGCACTTGCGGGAGCAGTATCAACGAAATATTCAACGTGCAAGTGTATCTCTCCTGCCGAAGCATATTCGTGAGGTATCTCCCAATGGATAAATACACTTTCGTCATTCGTTGAATCATAATCGTGGATAGGAAAACTATCTTCGGTACTTGCTCCGGGGCCTACGCCCCCCTGCTTTACTGCTTCCGGCTCAAAATCTACACTTCGCAATACTCTTGCTGTGCCTACGAGGGTGAGTTCTCCATCAGGCGCAAAGTTCGCATAATTAGAGGGAGCACCCGCCGAACTATCCCCTATCCTAACCCCACCATCAGCGAATAAGTCCATGAAGGTATCAGCTTGGGAGTAGATGCCTATGGCATTATCTCTAAATTCAAGTTTAGTAGCTGTCTGTAATTGCACCTCGTCAAATCCGTTTATCTTTATACCATCGCCACCTGTTACGCCCTCACTTGCTATAACCAAATCAGCAGCATCAAACTTTATTGAAGTATCACCTCCAGTCCCGTATAGCGTTCCTATATTATCGTCGAATTGTAACCCACTTGCGTCCTTGAGGAACCTTCCAACCTCTACAGCTGGCAATCCACCTATCTCAAAGAAAATCTCTCCAGGGTCTCCGTTTGAATCTGCGGATAGTCCGCCTCTTCCTGATAAAAAGGAAACGTCTCCACCCTTTCCTCCGTTGTTAGTTCCTCCATTTGTAGCAACACCGCCAATCCCTGCCCTTATTACACAACTTGCCCCTGTACCTCCCGTATTTGTTCCTCCTCCAGACCCATCTGAGTTGCCACCATCGCCAGGATTAAATATAAATGAACCACCTACACCACCAGTCCCACCAGAGGATTTTCTCCATATTCCACCATCGCCAGAACCGAATTGAAGGCCACCACCGTTGCCAGCACCAAAACCACCAGCGTCCCCTGCCAGTCCTCCATCACCCGTCAAAAAGATTATGCCACCACCTGTCGCTCCTATCGTGAACCCTGGCGTATCGCTTCCATCCCCTGCGGTAAATCTAATAGCATCACCAATGGTTCCAGTCCCTACTCCTTGAGCACCTAACACCTTAACTATGTCAGTTGCGGCTAAAGTTGTGTCTCCGACGACCAGCCCGCCTTCGGTATCCACTATTCCTGTGGTGGTGATAGGAGTTGCATTAAATTGTGCAAGGGTAGTAGTTATATCCAGATTGCCCGCCCCAGTTGTTTGTATTCCTATATTCCCTCCCTGTTCATTCTTCCAAAGTAAATTACTATCACCTGAAGAAGAATTACCAAAAAATCCAGCCCTTCCACCACCTGAATCTCTCCACTCAATATAACCAACTGAAGCAGCCCCTAAACTATTGCTATCTTGAAAAACAAGAATAGGTGTAGGGCTGAGAATTGTTATTTCCCCTGCTGTAACTGTTCCTGTAACATTAAAAGAATCATTAAGCTGTAAAAATCCATTTGGATAAGTGCCTTGTCTTTCCATAAGGACATCTCTAGCGTTAGTACCATCACCCCAAGATAAATCACCCTCGGCATTGATAGAGAATCTTAATTTCTGGTCATTAGCGACGCCTGTTGAAAAAGCAACAGAAGTAGCATCAACACCTAATAAGGTAAAGTTTTCATTGCCACCTGTCTTATTAAATCCGCTTTTTTTCAATCCAAATTCTGCTACCTTATCTGACAAAAGAAAAGGCCATCTATCACCTGAAGTAGCTGCATTAGTTAAATCTAAAACTGATGCAGCACCAGTTAGAATAAAACTTCCTGAAGTTGTTAAACTTGTAGTCCAGTTATAATTAGAATCAGGAGAATTAGTATCATCTAATCTAAGATATTCGCCATCTAAAGTTGTAGTTATATCTACTGGTACATATAATTCTTCTAGGCTATCCCATTCCAAAAGATATTTATCTAATGGATCTACTGAAGCATCAGTATCATTCAATCCTCTTATGCTATGTCCACTCCACCCATCAGCGTACAATGGTATAGTTAAAGAAATTAAAACTAGGAATATAAAAAGTTTTTTCATTTTGGTTTAGAATATAAAATATATATTTCTACTTTACCTGCTGTTAAATTTTCTAAATCATCTGTAGTCGAAACAAACTGCGCTAATATAGCTGTTGCAGTTGTATAGGTTTTGGCTCTCATAAATACGGTATCATCATAAAGCAAATCTCCTTTATCAGTACCATTTTGCCCTTCTAAAATCCAAACTCCTGCGCCTGTACCTAATACATCGTGCTCTTCAGCTAATCCATCAGGGTCGCTATCTCCTACTGCCATTGTTACAGCACTTACTGAACCGCCACTCATAGCTGTACTTACATAAGCCCAAACATCAACAACTCTGCAACCTGCAGGTATTGTAAATAATGTAATATCTTGAGAAGTATCAGCATCAGTTAAATCAGCATAGCTTACATTAAATTGTCTTGTGAATAGTGCATTTGGTATAGTGCTATCCCACCCGGCAAATGCACTACCACCGAATACGAAACATAAAATTAAAATTATTGCAAAAACTTTTTTCATGTTACCTCCTATTTATTGTAATAATCCATAAGTTTTTAAATCTGCTATTAAAGTTCCTAAAACATCCGCTAATTCTTCTGTAGTTGTTGCATCAGCATTATAAGCCCTAACTGGAGTAACATTTGTTGGAGTATAAGCTGAAACTAATATTGATGGTACTGTGCCAAAAAATCCTATGGTAGAACCATCGTGATTCAAAGCACCATCTATTTCAATATTCACAAGAGCAGCAATGCTCCCATTTGATATAGTCAATGCGCCATCTGAAATAGCTCCTGTTGTATCAAGGTTCCCTGCTTGAAAATCAATATCCCCTGTTACTGCAGTTACTTCAAAAACTGGATAATAAGTAAAAGGATCTGGTACTACTGTATATCTTATGGTTAATTTTGGGTTTAGTGAAGGAGTTACATTTTCTCTTGAATCAAACTGTTGTCCATCTGTTGCATGAGTGCCTAGAATAAGCCAACCGTAATTAGCTTGGTCTCCATCTACCCAATCTTGCACAGTAGCTATTCCAACATTATTTCTTGTAGTTCCTGTATAAGTATCAAGCGTAACTCCATTCCTACAATCTTCTGCAGATGAAGCAAAAGAATTATCTATAGCCGGAGGACCATTAGGTATTGAGTTATAATGATGCGTTTCATCCCAATCAGAATTTAAAACTCTATGAAATGTCCACCCTTGCCCTTCAGTATCTACATTCAAATCAACTTTAGCGCCAACTACAATAGCTGCTGCAGGAATAACGCTAATATCAAATTTAAGTAAACCTTCTCTATCATCACCAACATTTACATCTACAACAAAAGTTGCATCAGTACCGTAAACAGTCGTAGGATTAGCATCCCAAACAAAACTATCTTCTGTACCTGAATATCCTGCTGTTGGTAAAACTCCATCTTGATAACTTGCAACTGTAGGTGTATAAGTCGCTACTCTATTATAAAAAAATAATGGATATCTCGCTGCTGTACTTCCTGAACCAGTTACATATTCTGATGCAGTATAATAATCATCACTATCAGTTGAATAACAAACTGCCTCGCCTTGAGGTTCTTGAGATGGATGAGATTTTGAATACCCGGTATTTCCACCGCCCACATAAGAAGGTAACTCTGTAGGTGTGCTAGATAAAACTGTAAAAATAGTATCAGTCTTTCCGGTATCTCTTTGGAATAGATACATAACATCATAACTTTTAATAAGTATTTCTAATCCATTAGGTGAGATATCACCGCCGGTTGCATTACCAGTAGCAGATACAGAGCTTACATCAGGAATATCAAACATTTCTCCTTCTGATACTAAAGTCTGTGTTCCTGCATAAGAGGCTGAATGAGCCAAAGAATAAACTGTAGGTATTGATTCTCTTTTCGTGATGATATACATATCGCCAGTATCAGGGTCAACTAACAATGTTTCACTATCTCTATGAGTAGGAGTATCACCACCCGGAAAGGCACAATCAATTTTTTCAATATCTCCTGCATCAACTGTTCCATTACTTCCTGTAATTGTAGGTTCTAATATTCTATAGATAATTAAATCTATTCCTGAACCTCTTGAATTACTAGCGTTTCCATTATTTCCAAAGTCTCCTAGATAAACATACTCTGTTCCGCCTATAGTAGCAGATGCTAAATCTTCATAATCAACACCATTGATACCGCTTAAAGTCCATTGCCCTTTATTAGAGGCATCAGTAATATCAACTGTTAATAATAGATCAACTGAGCCATCTGATTGCGCCCAAAGATGCCCTGCGTTACCTGCTTTTTGTACAGGAGCTATTCCACTAATCTCTTGCCAACTAGCAGAATTATCTAAATTACCTACTGATACCCCATCATAGAAAGCATTGATATCAGTTTCAGGTACATAAGCAGTTGTTTGTCTAAATTTGAATTTGTCTGAATCAGAATTGTCAACATATAAATTCCATTCAGTAACATCATTAACGGTAAAAGAATTGCCTTCTATAATTCCATCTCCTGTCAAGGCTTTTAATGTGATATCGAAATTCCCGATATCCCAATCAGCGGTCATAGGTACTGTAGCATCAGCTAACAAATCACCACCGCCTAAAGTTTGCCAAGAGCTAGTACCATCGCCATCTTCTCTTAAAAACTTTGTTCCTCCACCCTCTCCTGTTGATAAAACTGCTGTGCCTTCAACATCAGTAACTTCATTATCAAACCATCCGGCATTTGCCGGAGTTGATAAGATTAGTAAAAATAGAAAGATAAATATTGCTATTAACCTTTTCACTATTACTCCTATAGTTCTTCTTGTCTAATTAAATTGGCTGTTAATGTACTTCCTGCATCGTTTGAACCTGAACCAGTAATTTTTAATCTTCCATATAAAGCTGCAGGAGGAGCTAATTTTTTAAAGTGCATCTTAGTTTTATTAGATAAATCACTTTCTATATCTTGAGCATTTTCTGGTACATTCCAGAGCAAAGCATCAGCAGACCCCTCAGTTGTGGGCGGTTGGCTACCAACTTCCAATTCTATCTTTAGGCCCAATGTACCCGGAGATGCGCCTAAATATTCTAAAGTAAAATACTCTGAATTTCCAAATAAAAAAGATGCACTATAAACTACTGCTGCTGATGCTACTGGTATAGCCACAACATGTGTTGAACTTAGAATCTGTTGTTTTGTTGGTATACTTCTCATTTAGACCCTCCTTTATTTACTTTTCTCATTTGCTTTAATACACTTTGTTTTTTCTTTATATCTCTTTCCTTCAGTCCTAGCATTTTCTGTAAGTCTTTTAAATCTAACTCTCTAGCATCGAGATCTTCTGTCCGTTTGTTCAATCCGTTTTTTTCCTTGATAATATTAGCTTTTTCAGCTTTTATAACTTCTTCCGCTTTAGCTATTTTAGCAACTTTAGCATCAGTAGTTATTTTAAGTGTGTCAGCTTTTATTATACTTGAGTTAACTTCAGTTTGAAGCTCGTAATATTCTTTAATCTTTGCAGTTACTTCTTTAGATTTTTCTTTAAGTTTGTTTTCTCTGTTATTTAATTCGTCTATCTTTCTTCCTAACTTAACTTTATCTTCTTCGATGTTCTTCTCTACTCTTTGCAATGTTCCTTTTCTTGATTCAAGAGTAGTATTGATTC
>SDBT01013823.1_pt1 | contig 12913 bp, 12 predicted proteins | sample 2277101 | NCBI WGS metagenome assembly SDBT01 (sample SAMN10404973, study PRJNA504765) | marine sediment metagenome | isolation source: marine sediment core GS10_PC15, 103 cmbsf | place: Arctic Ocean: Southern Knipovich Ridge | collected 2010 | reverse complement strand
CTGGATACAGAAAGAGAAAGGAATAATAGATATGGGTGATAAGGGAAAGAGGGATAAAGGCAAAAAGGAACAACAGAAAAAGGCCAAGCATAGTCCAAAGGAAAAACGACAATTGAAAAGAGAAAAGAAGAAGAAATGACTGCCCAGGGGGCTCCTCATGGAGTCGAGGGTTCAGCACTTCGACTGGGCGGCCGCACGTTAGACACTTTACCTCGTGGGTTGTCCTGTTCTGCATCACGTCTTGCTACCTGGCGACAGGAGGAAGATCGGAGTTCTCTTCACTCTCTTTCAAACTGACGAACTCGAAGGCCGTGGCGGTGAGAAGTTGAAGTTTGGGTAGGTCCTCGCCGAAGAAATAATCGGTGTTCTTCCACTCGCCGTCATCCTGTCGGAATCGTTTCTGGATGCGGACGGAATGGCGAACTTAGCTTGTCCCCATGCGCTGGTCCGTTGGTCCGTTTCGGGCTTCGCCCTCGGGGACTTCCAGCCTCCAGCTACGTCGGGACTCGCCCGGGAATCGTGGGACGAGGAATCCCGTGGGGCAGTGGCCCCACGCTACCTGCTGTATCGTCCGTGAAGTTCGATGAGTGGTTCGATCTCGCCGGCGTCGGCGGATTTGATGGCGGCGAGGTATTCTTCTCGGATCGGGCTGGTATGCCCGCTCCACCAACCGAGGAAAAACATGACAAATCCGTCATATTTTTCGGCCATGATTGTGGATGCTAACTGAGATGTTTCACCACAGACCTGCCTGCCGGCCCGGCTGCAAGCCGCAGGCCGGCAGGTAGGCAGGTAGGCAGGGGCCCCCGGCGAACACAGAGGTTGCATCATTACAAGGCTTAAAGCAAGAAACTGCGGTGCAGTTAAGTTTGCACACTGCTTCGGAAACCTGCCGACATGCAGCCTTCTATAATGGTTTATATTGCCAACAGTTATCTCCTTTGTGTTCTCTGTGCCTGCCTGCTTACCGCAGGTAGGCAGGTGCCCTGTGGTGAGTCCATTCGACGTTCGTAAGGGGCCTTTCGCCGGGCTACCAGCAGGGAAGGAGGGCTTAAGGCCACGGGGACGCAGGACTTAGAGGAAATTCATGATCAGAAGGCATCTGGGATTGACATCCCCCACATGCGTTGCTATACTGCTGTTTGTTGCTTCAGAAGCGAATCCCGTTGTAAGGCGGGATGCAAGATACAGGCTGGTTTTTCCAGCCGTGGCGGCCTCCGGGTCACGCTTAATGCGTGGACCGGAGGTCTTTTTTGTCCCGGTCCCGGGGTCGGGAGGTGCACGCGGGGATTCGCCGGTGGTGACAATGAAGCGCATATCGCAAGTCTTCTCATTGAAAATGGACGAGCGGGCGGGTACCTTTCCTGAGAGGCAGGGATAACCCAAGTGCATATTCTCTGAAGATAATGGCCAAGCGGGTCAAGGGCATACTGTTTGATCTGGGCGAGACGCTCCTCGATTTCGGGAAGGTCGATATCCCTTTGCTGTTCGAGGCTGGCGCCAGGCTCGCCTACGATTACCTCACCGAACTCGGTCATTCGCTGCCCTCGTTCGCGAGCTATCACCGGAGGCAGCTCTGGGCGATTCGGTGGCGGTATCTCAGGTCGCGATTCACGCGGAAAGAGTTCAATGCTATGGACGTACTGGGCCGGATAAGCGGGCAGATGGGCAATAACCTGACGCGCGATGAAGCGCTTGAGTTGGCGTGGTTGTGGTATAAACCGCTCAGCGAATGCGCGGTGGTCGAGGAGGGGCTGATCGGGATGCTCTCGCGATTCCAGTCCGAGGGTATCACCCTGGGTCTGATCTCCAACACGTTCATACCCGGTGAGGCCATCGACCGCCACCTCGCTACGGAGAACCTCCTGGACCTCCTGTCGGTCCGCGTCTATTCCTGCGACGTACGGTTTCGCAAACCGAACCCGAGCATATTTCGCATCGCGCTGGAGCGGGCGCAACTGAACCCCTCCGAGACGCTTTTCGTGGGCGATTCCCCGCACGCGGACGTCAGGGGTGCGAATGCGGCTGGGATGATCTCGGTCCTGAAGGATTCAGCGGGAAAGCATGCCTCCACCTCCGTCGGGGCGGATCATTGCATCCGCAATATCACCGAGTTGAGCGGGATCGTCGCCGAGTACAACAACGCGGGATGAGGGGCAAAAGGCTGTAGACCTATATCGGGCTCGGGGGTTTGACCCGCGAGGTTTTTCGGCCTTTCTGCGGCCGCGGCGCAACTATAGAGCAATATGTGCCGCGACGATCATAGCGACGGCGGAGGCGGCGAACACGAACGCTTCCACCAGCGTCGCCAAGACATCATAGGTTTGGGGCTCCATCGCCATTTTGGACCAAAGTCACAGTTCGAATCCCTCCGCATTGGTCATAATCGGACAGGGGCGGTAAGAACTTGAGGGATACCGCAGTGGTGAATGCGTCAATTCACGCATCAACGATTCTACGAGATCACCAGCACGGCGGTCCCGTTGAGGCGGTCTGCTGCGAGGTCCTGGAGGGCGCGGTTGGCGTCGGTGAGCGGATAGGTCGTCGTGTGCGGGCGGATGGGGATCTGGGCGGCCTCTGCGAGCAGTTCGTTACCGTCGCTGCGCGTGTTGGCGGTCACGGAGCAGATATCGCGCTCGTAGAAGAGATGCCTTTCGTAGTCCATCTCGGGGATCGGACTCATATAGATACCCGCCAACGAAAGCGTCCCGCCCTTTTGAAGCTTCTCCAGAGCCTGCGGGACGAGCTCCCCTGCCGGTGCGAAGATGATCGCGCTGCGGACCTTTGTGGGCATATCGCGGGCGGTCTCACCGACCCAGGCGGCACCCATCTCGCGGGCGAGCTGGCGGTGGGTCTCACCGCGCGTCACGACGTAGACCTGCATCTTGCGGTGCAGGGCGATCTGCATGATGACGTGCGCGCTGGAACCGAAACCGTAGATTCCCAGCGTCGCCCCGTCTTCCGGGCGGGAGCGCTTGAAGGAACGATACCCGACGATCCCCGCGCAGAGCAGCGGGGCGGCGTCGAGGTCACTGAAGGTGTCCGGGATTTCGTAGGCGAAGTCTTCGGGGACGATGGCGTATTCGGCGTATCCGCCGTCGGCATGGTAGCCGGTGAACGACTGCGAGTCGCAAAGATTCTCCTTACCGGAGACGCAGAACTCGCACTGCCCGCAGGTACCCCGCAACCAGGCGATCCCGATCCGCTGTCCCTCGGTCAACCGCTTGCAGGTGGGTCCGAGCTTGTCCACTACACCGACCACCTGGTGCCCGGGAACGATGGGCAGGGTGGCCTGTGGGAGGTCGCCCTCGATTACGTGAAGGTCGGTGCGGCAAACGGCGCAGCAGCGAACCTTCACCCGCACCTCTCCCGCGAGCGGTTCGGGATCGCCAAGGTCCGTCAGTTTCAACGGTGAAGTCGCGATCTTCGCGATCTTGTCGAGGACCATCGCTTTCACGGATCAGGTTTCCTTTCGCCAGGTCTGCTTTTCCGGCTGCTGGTGGTCTTCGATATCCGCCGTCGGGCTGCGCAGGGCACCTTTGGCGTATTGCCTCTGGAGAAATGTTCGGCGGACGGTCCGATATGGTTTGGTGAGCTTTCGGTGTATCCAGTGCAGTCCCTCGCGGGTGCGGGAGAGGGCATCCTGCTCGGGAGTCAGTTCTTCGGGCGCCAACCGGCGCTTGTGTTTATAAAGGTGGTAGAGGTCCTTGGCGGATAAATAGTCAACTGCTGAGCGAACGATGTTGCGGAACGGCCAGAACCAATCGTCGCGGGCGCGGAGGGAGATCTGGTAGTCGATCAGGAACGGTTTCCCGTCTTCGGTGACGAGAATGTTGGAGCGTTTGTTGGCGTCGCAGTAGGCGACCCCGCGCTGGTGGATGGCGTCGAAGATAGTCCGCAGGCGATCGAAGAATCCGGGGGGCGGAACCGGTAGGTGATCCAGCGGGGCGGCGTGGATGTATTCGACGGCGAGTCCGGTTTCGCCGATGCGCCCTACGTATCGCGGGACACCTTCGATACCCACAAGAACCTTATAGATACTCTCCTCGTGGTCTCGAAGGAGTCGTCCGCAGAACTTCAAGTCGAATCCGCAGAACGGCTGAGCGCGTCCGAACTTGACCACAACTTTCGCAAGCTCGGCCTTCGCGGTGGTCTCGTAGAGGCACGTCGCAGCCCAGAAGTCGTGCTTGAACGCGCGGACCAGCGAATATTCGCATCCGCGGATCTGGAGCGTGTCCGGGACTTCGCGGAGGGCGAACATCTGCGTGTTGCGGCTTGTCCGGGACATGTTCCTTCGAATCACCAGTGAGTTAAGCGTTCCTGGAATAGACTGCCCTCGCGACGTCCTCGGCGAAGGCGGTGGTAGCCTGTGCGATCGCCTCCCTCCAATCGAGGTTGGCGTACTTGTCCGAGTCGTATGCGTAGATCACGGATCGGGAGGCGTTGACGATTCCCCCAGTCGCGTCGGACTTGAACGAGGCAGCGCTGTCCGCCGCCGTCGCCCCCTGCGCACCGTATCCTGGTATGAGGAATAGTTGTTGCGGCATTATCTCTCGTAGCCGTTGGGCCTCTTCAGGGTACGTCGCTCCGACGACGGCGCCGATACAACTGTATCCGCGCTGTCCGACGAGTTGGGCTGAGCTGCCCAGTGCGGCGACCTGCTCGGCGATGCGCTCGTAGAATTTCCGACCCTCGTTATCCGTGAAATCCTGCGTGCGGGCGGCCGACGGATTCGACGTCCGCACGAGTACGAACACTCCTTTTCCTTCATCCGCGGCGACCTCAGCGAACGGTTCGATACCGTCGGTGCCCAGATACGGGTTGACGGTGACGGCGTCGGGGGAATCGGGTCCGGAAAGATGACCCGTCGCATAGGCCTTCGCAGTTGCCCCGATGTCATTTCGCTTGACGTCCCCGATCACGATCAGCCCGAGGTCCCTCGCCTCTCGCACGAGATCGAAATAAAGCTTCACCCCTTCACCACGATAGACCTCGAAATAGGCGATCTGCGGTTTGACGGTAGGGACTATTCCCGCAACGATCCGCAGGACTTCGCGGGAGAATTTCTCGATCGCCCCCAGGGGGTCCCTTTCCCCGCCTCCCGCGCGATATTCATCGGGGAGACGCTCGAACACCGGGTCGAGCCCGACGCAGACCGGCGAGCCCTTCTTGTCGATTGCTTCCAGCAGTCTGTCTGCAAAGTTGTCGCCCACGGGCTGCTCCTTTGCGTTTCCGCAAGCGGAAGTTATACCGACCGCGGGAGAGATTTGAAAGTTCGAGGTGTTTCGAACTTCTCCGCGTAAGGAGGCAAGCCGCGAACGTGCCTACCGGCAGGTAGGCAACGCGAACTAAAGGCGATTGTGAAGGACCAAAATCCCTGCCTGCTTCCGGCCCCAGCGCGCCGAGACAGGCGCCCCTTGAGGGCGTCCTCACCGCTCACCCATTACTCCTGCCTGCCTAGCGGCACCTGCCTGCTACCCGCAGGGAGGCAGGGGTAGGCAGGGATTACTGATTACTGGTTACCGCTTACTGATTACTCTCTTTGTTTTTCCTCTTCCTTGCCTTTTTTACCGGTCCGGAAGGAGGAGATTCACCTTCGCCCTCGCCTTCGGAGGGTTGTTCGCCTTCGGAGGATTGTTCTTCAGCCTGCTCGGCGGTGGGTTCTTCGGGGGCTTGGGCTTCTGCTTGCTCGCTCGGTGCCTCGCCTGCCTGGGCTTCCGCGGCCTCGGGCGCCTCCGTGGGGATGAGCTCTTCTTCCTCAGCCTCTTCGACGTAGACGTCGTCGAGGTCGGTGGCGTCGACCTTGCGGCGCAGGAGGCAGTAGATGATGGTGGTGGCGCTGGCGGCGTAGGACAGGAGGTAGGCCGTGACAGCCGCCGCGACCAGGAACACCCAGAGCCCGATCAACCATGCGACCACGGGCATCGCACCGGTCATCGCCTCCCAGTTGAACGGTCCGAACAGTGAGTCGAACGTCGGTGCGGTCCAGAGCACGTCGAGCTTATCGGCGTCGCCGTGCAGGCGGTCGCCGTATCCGATGATCCCCCACTTGACGAACACGTGCGTCGCCGAGAGCGCCAGGTACGCGATGAAACGCACGAACAGGTAAGTGACGGTTCCGTAGACGAGCGCGACGAGTCCGTAGAGGGCGGACCGCCACGGGCGGGCGAAGATGTAGTTGAAGCTGCGGGAGATGGCGTCGAAGCTGTCCGAGCCCTCCACCGCGATCGTCGGGTACATCAGCGGGAACCCGCCCACGAGCCCTATTCCCATCAACGCGATCACTAACCCCCCCGCGATCGCCAGGAAGAACAGCACGCCCATCAGCACCTCACCGACGTACCAGAAGGACCCCACCAGACCGCCCAATGCGAGGAGCCCCGCAATGACAAGGATAAACGCCAAAGGAATCAGCGGTGCGGTGAAGAAGCTGAGGAACCTGCTGCACGAGAACTTCAACGCTTGCGTGAGTGAGATCTTCTCTTCCCTGGCAAAGTGCAGTGCAGAGATGCGATGCACCGCACCTCCGAAGAACGCCACTACCCCCAAACCCAAGATCAGGAAGATCAACGCGTAGACCCAGTGTTCGCAGACCAACCAGACGAGGGCGTGCACGGCGAGCAGCGCCCAGTAGAAGAATCCGGGGCGGTCCCCGGAAGGTACCGGTGTAGCGACGCCGATGGCTTGGGCGGTCCGGACCGTCTGCGACCCGATCGCCTTTGCCTTAAGCCTGGTGCGGTAGTCCTGCAACCCCCCGAAGATATTTCCATGTCGGACCGCCGTTAACGCGTTATTGAGGCAGCGGCGCTCGTAATCGGTCAAGCTGGCGAAGATCTTCCCGCCCTGAATTGTATATACCTGCTGCGCGAAATCCACGTTCATTCGGGTAATGGCCTGCTTGGCGGTGGTGAGGTCCTCGTCGAGCCTGGCTTGGGCGTTCTCGCGCTGCCGGGCGTCGTCGATGGCTTTGATGGCCCCGCTGGCTTCTTGTTTGGCGGCGCGGAGGATCTGGTCTTCTATCCTCTCGATCATGTCTTCGTGGAGCGTCTCGGCGTCGTCGAGCAGGTCGTCGTAATCCTTCCCTTTCCTGATCTCCTCAACGCGCGGGGTGGGTGGGGTCTTTCCTTCATTGCTCTTGGTGAGGGCTTTGGAGAAGGCGTCCCGGAGATCACCAGCCGGGAGTTTGAATTTATAACTGCTCAGTGAATGCTTTTCCGATTGCACTTGCGCGACCATGCTTGCGGCGCGGTCGAGGCGGGAATCCAGACGGGCCTGCTTGGCCTTGGAGAACTGACCGCTCTGCTGGGTGAAGTGATCGAATATCTCGTTCTGGTAGACATATTGATCCGGCAGCGTCCAGAAGGAGTCCATCACCCATCCGAGGCAGAAGATGGTGACGACCGCTCCCAGGGAGAGCAACAACTTACTGGGATGCCTCGCCATCTCAAAGCTCTTGAAGATATGCGTGAAAGCGAATACCTCAGTCCAGTTGACTCGTCTCAACTCGTGTTGATCGTTGGTCATCGCCTCGTCCTTTCCGTGCGTGTGGCTTTACCGAAGCCCAAAGGATTTGAGATGCATTCCTTGTCCATGCGGAGAGGATTATACGTCCGCTGGGACGGGCTGCAAAGGTTTTCCGATGTTGCGCTTCCAACGGCGCAACTCAATGTATTGTAGGCTCGTTAGGATATCGAACGCTCAGGTCTCGTCCTTGGCGGTGGATTTGGGGGATTCTTCGGCCTTGGAGCTGGTTTTCTCGTCGGAGCCCTTATCGGTGGTGGGTTTGTCCTTTTCGGCGTCTTTGCGGTACGAAGCGGAGCGATAATCGGTCTGATAGAACCCGCTGCCTTTGAAGATGACGCCCGAGCCCATTCCGATCAATCGCTTGAGGGTGCGCTGTTTGCACTTCGGGCAGATGCGGATGCGCTTAGCGGTGATGGGCTGGAACTTTTCGAACACGTGCTCGCACTGTTCGCACTTGTAATCGTAGGTAGGCATCTGCTGGTCTTTCGTTTATTGTTCCTTCGTTGCTTCTTCGGTATCGTCCTCGTCGGGCGCCTGCGAGACGACGACCGCGCTGGGGCGAATGGTCCTGCCCTTCAGTCGGTATCCCTTGACCAATTCCCGCAAGACCGTCTGAGGAGGTTTGTCGGTGGATGGTTCCTGCATCATCGCCGAATGCTGATCGGGGTCGAAGGGTTGGTTCTCGGCGTCGATGGTTTGGAGCCCGAACCTCTCCAGCGTCGCCAACGCCTTATCGTGGACCAGTTGCATACCCTTCAGGAGCGGGTCTTCCGGATCGTGGTTGGCGCGGGCGGCCTCCAGCGCCCGCTCCATATCGTCCAGGACCGGTAAGAGCGACTTGATGAGGTCTTCGTTGGCGAATTCGCGGGCCTGATCGATGTCGCGCCGGATGCGCTTCTGATAGTTCTGGTAGTCCGCCGCGATTCGCTGCAACCTGCTGAGCAAATCGTCGCGCTCGGTGCGCAATGAGCTGACTTCGACTTCCGCAGTGGCTTCCCCGGGAGACTCTTGCGAACTGTCCACCTGTTCGGCTTTGGGTTCTTTCTTCGGATGTTTGTCTTTTTTTTTCATGGTCGCTTCCTTCACCGCCTGCGGATCACTTCTGCTCGGTAGCGAAATATTCCTTGAGCTTCTCGAAGAAGCTCTTTCGCGCGGGGCTCAGGTTTGTTTGTTCGGTCTGGGCGAAGGCATGGAGCAATTCTCGCTGCTTCTTGTTGAGCTTCCTGGGTACCTCGATGCAGATCTGCACGTGCTCATCGCCGAGCCTTCTCGTTCGCTGGTTGGGCAGCCCGCGCTTCTTGAGCGTGATCACGTCCCCGTTTTGCGAACCGGGTGGTATCTCGATTTCTTCGGTCCCCACGAGCGTAGCGACCTTCACCTTTGCCCCCAGTGCGGCTTGGGTGAAGGTGATGGGGACTTGGCAAAACACATCGTCGTCGCGCCGCGTCAGCAGTGGGTGCGGGCGGATGCGGACGTAGGCGTGGAGGTCCCCGCGGTTTGTACCTTCGCGATTTGGCTCGCCCTCCCCGCGTATCCGGACGACCTGCCCTTCATGGACGCCCTGCGGAATGTGCACGGTCAGTACGCGCTTCTTCCTTCCGCGCCCGGACGCTCCGCAGTCTCTGCACGGTGTCTTGATGATCGTTCCGGCGCCATCGCAGTGCGGGCAGGAGATGATCCTCACGCTCAATCCGAAGAACCCCTGAACCTGCTGCTGGACATGTCCATACCCACCGCACGTTGCGCACCGCTCGGGCGTGGTTCCCGGGCGCGATCCGCTCCCACCGCAGGTCGCGCACAGGTCGTTGCGCTCGAACTCAAGCGTCTGGTCCACACCGGTAGCGACCTGCTCCAGGGTCAGTTCGACCTCGGTTTCCAGGTCCAACCCTCGAGTGCGCGCGGGGCGAGACGGGCGGACACCGATACCCCCGAAGATGTCCTCAAACATCGAGAAGATGTCGCCAAACCCCATGCTCGAGAAATCGTGGACCCCTGCCCCGCGCAACCCTTCGTGGCCGTAGCGATCGTACGTCTGGCGCTTGGGGGGGTCGGAGAGGACTTCGTAGGCCTCGGCGAGTTCCTTGAACCGGGCTTCCGCTTCGGTTTTGTCGCCCTTGTAGTTGTCCGGATGGTACTTCAGCGCCAACCTGCGGTAGGCGCGCTTGATGTCATTTCCGGCGGCGCTGCGGTCGAGGCCCAATACTTCGTAATAATCGCGCTTCCTCGCCATGCGAACCCTTCTGTCCGGGCGAAATAGGTGGGCGGTGGGCTAATCTTTGCCGGTGTTGAGGATCACGGGCAGACCGTTCTCGCTGGTGCCTATGATCACGATCTTCGCGTTGGGCGACTCGGCGATTTTCAACGTCGCATCGATACCCTTCCACTTAAGTAACTGCCCACTGATTCCCTGGGAGACGATGCGCTGAAATTCCGCGATTCCCGCGGCTTCGATCTTCTTTCGGTCGGCTTCCTTTCGTTCCTTGGCGAGGACGAACTCCATTTGCTGCGCGGCCTGCTCGGCTGAGAGCTTCTCCTCAATCGCCGCCTGCAACCGAGCCGGAAGCGTCACGTTGCGGAGCAGAACCTGCTGAATAATGAACCCATCACCGCGAAAGTCTTTGTGTTCTCTGAGCAGCTTTTTGATGCTGTGCTCCAGCGCCTCCTGCGTCTGGGCGCCCAACTCACCGCGGCGCGTTGAGTAGGCCTCCTGTGCTGTGAACTGAGAAGCCGCCTCGCGAATAGCCGTCCGCGACGCCGGTCTGATGACCTTCTCCACGTAGTTCAATCCCAGCGTGCGGTAGATGTACGGTGCATCGGAGGCGACCAGGCGATACTGCACGGTGATGTCCAGGGGCATGCGAAGCCCGTCCTTGGACAGGACCGTGATAGAATCGTCGCCCCGGAGCTGGCCCTCTCGCCCGATCGAGGACATGGTATACGCTTCGGTCCGAACCGACATCCTCTGCACTTCCAGGAGGGGATTGATCAGGTGCAGTCCTTCGGTGAGGGGATTGTCCTGGACCTTACCGAACAGGACCGGTACGCCCGCGTGTCCGGCTGGGATCACGACGACCGCACTGGCGATCGCGAAAGCCACGGCAGCTAGGATTATCAGGTATGGGAGCGGTTTCGGGACGTTTCGCAGGGTGTAAGACTTACCCCGCGTAATGAGAACGATTCCGGCCACCGCAAGGACTGCGGCAATGAGCAGCAGTTGCATGATTGGCTCCTTTCTACCCGCGTATTTCAGGCCCGCTGGCGCCTTTGAGATTTGTGGCTTCTTCCCGCACCGTTGCGAGATTTTCGCGGTTTTACCGACAGTAATCAGGGGCGCTGCGTCTCACCCGGACCCAGCGCCCCTGCTTGATTATTCGCAATAGGCGATCGGATCAATGGACGGAGACGCCGACCTTGGCTTCGTCTTCGGCCTTTTCGTCATATTCCGTGACCATCAGGTCGGTAGTCAGCAGGAGTGAGGCGATGGACGCGGCGTTTTGCAGGGCGATGCGAGAGACCTTCGCCGGGTCGATGATTCCGGCTGCGACCATATCCACGTACTCGCCCTTGGCGGCGTCGTAACCGACGTTCCTGCCGCGTTCGGATATTTCCATGACGACGACTTGCCCGTCCTGACCGGTGTTGGCGACGATCTGAGCGGTCGGGGACGAAAGCGCTTTGGCGACGATGTCCACTCCGATCTTCTCCTCGCCCTTTGCTTTGTCGCGCACTTTATTGACGGCGTCGATGCAGTGCAGGAAGACGACCCCTCCACCGGGTACGACGCCCTCCTCGCTCGCCGCCCGCGTTGCGTGCACGGCGTCGTCGATGAGGTCCTTGCGCTCCTTCATTTCGCTTTCGGTGGCCGCTCCCGCCTTGATCACCGCCACCCCGCCGGTCAGCTTGGCGAGGCGCTCCTGAAGCTTCTCGCGATCGTAATCGCTCGTCGTCTTCTCTATCTGGTTGCGGATTGTATCGATGCGGGCGTTGATCTGCTTCTTCGCACCCGCACCCTCGATGATCGTGGTCTTGTCCTTGTCCACTATGATTCGCTTTGCGGTCCCGAGCATGTCCAGCTCGACCGTCTCCAGCTTGAGCCCCAGGTCCTCACTGACCACCTGGGCTCCGGTGATGGTGGCGATGTCGGCGAGAATGGCCTTTCGGCGGTCACCGAACGCGGGGGCCTTGATCGCACAGACGTTCAGGATTCCCCGCAGGCGGTTGACGACCAACCCCGCCAGCGCCTCACCTTCGACATCCTCGGCGATGATAACCAGTGGCTTGGCGGCGGTGGCGACCTTCTCGAGGAGCGGAACCAGATCGCGCAGGTTGGGAATCTTCTTCTCATGGATGAGGATGCACGCGTCCTCGAAGATCGCCTCGAGCGTGCTGGGGTTCGTGATGAAGTAGGCGGAGATGAATCCCTTATCGAACTGCATCCCCTCAACGACGTTCAGCTCGTTCTCGATGGATTTACCTTCTTCGACGGTGATAACTCCGTCGGTCCCCACCTTCTCGAAGGCTTCGGCGATAAGCGAACCGACCTCGGCGTCCCAGTTGGCCGAGACGGTCGCGACCTTGCGCAGGTCATCCGTGCCCTTGACCTTCTTGGACTGGTTGGCGATCTCGCAGCACGCGGCTTCGACGGCGAGGTCGATCCCGCGCTTGATCGCCATCGGGTTCGCTCCCGCGATGACGTTCTTGAGGCCCTCCTGCATGATCGCCTCGGCGAGGACGACGGCGGTGGTCGTTCCGTCGCCTGCGACGTCGGCGGTCTTGGAGGCGACCTGGTTGGCCATCTTCGCACCCATGTTCTCGAACGGGTTGGGCAGCTCGATCTCCTTGGAGACGGTCACGCCGTCCTTGGTGACCTTCGGTCCGCCGAACGATTTCTGCAAGAGAACGTTGCGCCCGGTGGGACCCAGCGTGACCTTCACTGCCGCCGCGAGCTTCGAAACACCACTGAGTATCTGCGAGCGGGCGTCGGTGTCGAACAGCATTTGCTTTGCAGGCATTATTCGCTCCTTGTGAATCCTTGCCTACCTATCCCTGCCTACCTGCCGGAGGCAGGGAAGTGCAGTAAGCAGGCAGGAATTCAGGGTCTTTATTTTTCAATGACAGCCAAAACGTCAACCTCTTTGATGAGGACAAACTCCTCACCATCGATCTTGATCTCCGTCCCGGAATATTTTCCGTAGAACACCTCGTCGCCCTTTTTGAGCGACATTTTCCCGCGCTCACCGCTGTCCAGCAGCTCACCCGTCCCGACGGCGATCACCTTTCCCCGCTGCGGTTTTTCCTTGGCGGTGTCCGGGAGAACGATTCCCCCCGCCGTCGTCTCCTCCGCCTCGCTCTGCCTTATCAGCACTCGATCATCTAAAGGTTTCACGGC
>SDBT01013822.1_pt1 | contig 12913 bp, 15 predicted proteins | sample 2277101 | NCBI WGS metagenome assembly SDBT01 (sample SAMN10404973, study PRJNA504765) | marine sediment metagenome | isolation source: marine sediment core GS10_PC15, 103 cmbsf | place: Arctic Ocean: Southern Knipovich Ridge | collected 2010 | reverse complement strand
AGGTTGTTGCGATAATCCTTGATCAGCTCCGCGCGCTTGGCCTCCGGGTCGCTCGCCGCTTCGATCTCGCGGCGGAAGACGATGTTGGCGGCGGCGTCCGGGCCGGTGACGGCGATCTCCGCACCGGGCCAGGCGTAATTAAGGTCGGCGCGCAGGTGCTTGGAGCCCATTACGAGGTAGGCGCCGCCGTAGTCCTTGCGCAGGATGATGGTGATCTTCGGCACCGTGGCCTCGGCGTAGGCGTAAAGGAGCTTCGCGCCGTGGATGATGATGCCGCCGTACTCCTGGCCCGTGCCCGGCATGTAGCCTGGCACGTCGACGAGCGTGACGATCGGCACGTTGAAGGCGTCGCAGAAGCGGACGAAGCGCGCGCCCTTGCGGGACGAGTCGACATCGAGGACGCCGGCCATCGATCCCGGGTTGTTGGCGACGATGCCGACGACGCGGCCGCCCATGCGTCCGAAGCCGACGACGATGCTGCGCGCGTAGGCCGCGTGTATTTCGATGAAGTCGCCGTCGTCGACGAGTGGTTCGATGACCTTGTGCACGTCGTACGGCTTGCTGGAGTCCTCCGGCACGAGGGCCTGCAGTTCGTCGCAGGTGCGATCGGGAGGGTCGGCAGTCTCGGCGTACGGCGGGTCCTCCGCGTTGTTCTGTGGGAGGACGGAGAAGAGCCGCCGCACTTCCAGCAGGCACTCTTCCTCGCTTTCGAAGGTGAAGTGGGCGACGCCGCTCTTCGTGGCGTGGACCTGCGCGCCGCCCAGCTCGTCGTGGGTGACGTCCTCGTGGGTCACGGTGCGCACGACGTCAGGGCCGGTGATGTACATGTAGCTCGTGCCCTCGGTCATGAATACGAAATCTGTGATGGCGGGCGAGTAGACTGCGCCGCCGGCGGTCGGGCCCATGATCACCGAAATTTGGGGCACGACGCCTGACGAGAGCACGTTGCGCGTGAAGATCTCACCGTAACCCCGCAGCGAGACGACGCCCTCCTGGATGCGCGCGCCGCCGCCGTCGTTCACGCCGATGATCGGCGCGCCGTTGCGCATCGCTAGGTCCATGATCTTGCAAATCTTCTCGCCGGCGGCCTCAGAGAGTGAGCCGCCGAAGACGGTGAAGTCCTGCGAATAGACGTAGGCCGGGCGGCCCTCGATCTTGCCGTAGCCGACGACGACAGAGTCGCCAGGGTACTTTCGCTTGCCGAGGCCGAACTCCTCCGAGCGGTGAGTGACGAGGGCGTCGATCTCCTCGAACGAGCCTTCGTCGAGGAGGATGGCGAGCCGCTCGCGTGCGGTGAGTTTGCCGCGCTTGTGCTGGGCTTCGATGCGGTCTGCGCCGCCGCCCTGCGCGGATTCCTGCTTGCGCTTTTGCAGGTCGGCGAGGCGTTCCTCCGTGGAGCCGCCGGGCTGTGAACGCTCTTGCTTGATCGCCATGCTGCTAGTTCCAGCTTTCACTAGTGGGGATGTGCGCCGTGAATACTAGCACAGCGCGGAGTGCTGCAGGAAGGGCCGACTACTCTGTTTCGGCGTCGTCTGGCGAGGGCATATTCAGCACCTGGCCGATGCTCAGACTGGCCGGGTCGACGTCCGGATTCAACTCGGCGATCAGCTCCCAGTCAACGCCGCACTTCTCGCCGATGCCCACGAGCATATCGCCGGCCTCGACCGTGTACGTGTCGCCGCAGAAGCCGGGCTCGCCGCCGTTCGGTTCAGTTGTTTCCGTTGGCTCGGTCTGGTTCGGGTTGTCGGGCGGCAAGGGGTTGATGTTGTCGGGGTCGAGGATGACGACGTCAGGTGCGTTAGTCCAGGGCGTGGCCGTCGGCACTTGCTCGGAGTCAGTGAGGTTTCCCGGCTCGAACGGGCTGCCGCCGTCGTCATCGCCGCCGCAGGCCGCCAGGGCGAGCAGGGCGGGGACGAGGAGGAAGAGGGTGAGTGTGATCCACCGGGGTGGAAGGGGCGGCATGTTCACGTCAGGCGAATGGTATCGCGGGCCATGCCGGCGGGCAAGCGGCTCGTCAGGCCGCGAGCAGCACCTCGAGCAGGCCGAGGCCCAACGCTCCGGCCTCCTCGATACGCTGTCGCTCCAGGAAATCGAGACTGTCGGCGGCTGTGTGGTAGTTCGAGTCGCAGAAGCAGTTGAAGATCATGGCCGGTACGCCGGCCTCGATGAACGGTGCGTGGTCGCTGCCGCCGGGCTCAGAAGGCGAAAGGCGGTACGGGATGGCCAGCCCTTCCGCAACCTCGCCGGCGAGGTCGACCAGTGCGGTCGAGCCGCTCAGCGGCCAGCCCGTGCCCACCGCCAGCATGTCGAAGTTCAGCATCGCCTCCAGTTCGCCGATCTCCTCTGGTGACAGGGCCGCGACGTAGACGAGACTTCCGATAAGGCCGATCTCCTCCGCACCGAAGAGCGCGAAACAGACATCGCCGCCGCCGTTGGCCGCTAGCGTCCGGGCCAGCTCGATGACGACAGCCGTGCCGGAGCCGTTGTCGTTGGCGCCCGGGCCGGCCGGCACCGAGTCGTAGTGGCCGCCGACGACGATCCGGCAGGCGCCATCGGCCGGTCGCGCGATAACGTTCTGCGACTCGCCGCTGACGGTGTTGATCTCGACGGCGACGGTCGCCGTCAGCGTCTCGCGCGCCAGCAGGTCGAGGAGCGACTCGCCGTCCCCTCGGGCGATGGACACGACTGGGACGCCCGGCGTCTCGCTCAGCTGTCCACCGAACGGGCCGTCCTCGTTGTTGTAGATGACGGTGGCGACGGCGCCCGCAGCCTCGGCGTTCGCGACCTTGGAGGAAAACGTGATCACGCCGCGTTCGATGAGAACGATGTTGCCGTCGGTCTCCGGCGGGAAGTCGTTCGCATAGCCCAGGCCGGCCGCGACCAGGCGCCCGGTCTCGGTGGCGGAGGAGCTGCCAGCAAGCGGCACGGTCTCGATCTGTATCGAGCCGCCCGTGTGGGAGACGTTCAGGTCCGAGCGGACGGTCTCGTAGGTCTCGACCGGGAAGGGCTGTAATTCGGCATCGTAGCCGTAGGTCGCGAGCTCGGCGCGGATGTATTCGGCGGCCGCCAGCTCCTCCGCGCTGCCAGCCGGACGCGAGCCGATGCCGACGGCGAGGGCCTGTGCGTGGGCGAGGGCGCGGTCCGCGCCGAACGCCGGGTCGAGGTCGAAGGGGGCGGCCCTGTGGCTGCTGGCGGGGCCTGTGGTCGGTGAGGCCGTCGGTGAGGGAGTGGGCGATGGCGTGGGCGATGGTGTGGGGTCCGGATCACCGCCATTCGTGCAGGCGATGACGAACGCAAGGGAGACGATCGCGGGAAGCATTAGAAGACGGCCGGGCAATCGGACAGCCGGTCTAGCGGCCGCGCCAGCGGTCCCAGAAGGAGCGCCTGGAGCCGCGGTTGTCGAGGTCAAGCGGACGGTCCCGCCAGTATCTTTCGGTCGGTGGTTTGGAGTGGCGGCGGAGGGACATGACGAAAGCGGCGATGAAGAGCGCGATGCCACCGACTATGACCCAGTTCCAAACGCTTGACGCGCCACCGGCGACGTAGGCGATAACGATGATGATGATCGCGGCGAGAAGCACATGTCCGGCGGAGATGCGCGGCAGGCCGAGTCCGGAGAGGCGGCGGCTGAGGGCGCGAAACGGCGACGAAGCGGCGTCCCCGATGCGCCGGCTGAGGGGGCGCGGCGGCGGGAACCTCTCGATCTTCGCGAGAAGCTCGTCGACCTCTTTCTGGATGCGGTCTGACCGGTCGGGCATGGGAATCGTCCGCGCGCTCTCCTGCTTCCATCTTATGCTGCCTCTAGATACGCGTCCAGAACGGAATCAGGATCGCTGGTGGCTTTTCGTTGCCCGCGGTGGGCATAATGAGCGCTAACTTTCGGGAGGGTGCGACTTTGGACTGGCGAGAAGAATACAAGCGCAGGCTCTGCAGCGCCGATGAGGCGATGGCGGACGTGCAGGGCGGAGACCTGGTGGCGATACCGATCGCCGGGCCGCGCACGCTGCAGGCGGCGCTCTTCCGGCGCTGTCAGGACGTGGGCGAGATCGAGCTGAGGCTCTCCGCGCCGCTGACCGACCCGGGCTGGCTTCGCCCCGGCAGCGACCTCTTCCGGATCGAGTTCGAGTTGTTCATCAGCGATTACGGCCGAACAGTGACAGACGAAGGCAGAGCTACTTACCTGCCTAATCTCTTCTCGCTGAGCTTCAAGGGCCAGGAGGAAGGTCGTGAGGAATGGCGGGACGTGGACGTCTTTCTGACTTCCGTGACGCCGCCGGACGACGAAGGGTACGTGCAGTTTGGCGCCCACAACTGGAACAAGCGCGTTTACGTCCGCCACGCCAGAAAGACGATCGCCGAGGTCGATCCCGGCCTCCGCCCCGTCTGCGGCGAAAACAAGGTGCATGTCAGCGAGATCACGCGCTTCGTCGAGGTGCCTCGCGTCGAGATCACGCAGCCGCTCGTCGATCTCTGGCTTGACCGCGTCGAGGACGAAGGACTGAAAGCCGAATACCAGGCGATCGTCGATGATCTGGAAGGCGACCGCGCTCGCCGGAGCCTGATCGGGCCGGCGATGACGCGGTTGCAGCCGATGCAGGTCCGCCGGACGCTCGGTCTCGCTGACCCGCCCGAGGAAGCGAAGGCGATCGCCGGGCACGTCTCGAAGGTGATCCCGGACGGCGCGACGATCCAGATCGGCGTTGGTGAGCCCGGGATGTACCTGGCGCGCGCCGGCGCGTTCGATGGTAAGCACGACCTGGGGTTACACACGGAGATGGTGGCGCCCGGCATCGCGCAGCTGGTAGAAGCCGGCGTGATCAACGGCGCCCGGAAGCAGCTCCACCGGGGGAAGGCAGTTGCGGTCGCCTGGTCGGGCTCGGACTCGGAGGGCCTGAGGATTGTCACCAACAATCCGAAGTTCGAATGCTACGACCCCGACTACCTGCTGAGTGTGAACGTGATGTCACAGAACGAGAACTTTCACGCCATCAACAACGCGCTATCCATCGACCTCATCGGCCAGATCAACTCCGAGTCCGTGTTCGGCTCGCGGCTGATCAATGGCACGGGCGGCCAGCCGGAAACGCACATCGCGGCCGTGCTCTCGAAGGGCGGCCGGGCGATCACACTGCTGCCGTCGACGGCGATGCACGGCGCGGTCTCGCGGGTCGTCGCTCAGCATGAGCCGGGGGCGGTCGTGACAATCCCGCGCTACTTCGCCGACACGGTGATCACAGAGCACGGAGTCGCTCGACTCTGGGGCAAGAACCACCGCCAGCGCGCTGAGGAGCTGATCGCTGTCTCCCATCCGGACTTCCGCGCCGATCTGCGCCGCGAAGCCGAGCGCCTGTAGGGGACAGGGGACAGGAGACAGGGGGCAGGGTTCCGCGCCGCTCATGGTGAGGCCCGGACGGGTCCGTAGGACTCTCGAACCATGGGACGCTCTCCATCGCTCCGGCGCTTGGGTGCTCCGCTCATCCTTCGAGAGCCTCAGGACGAGCGGTATGGGGCTTGGGTGCTGCGCTCTCACCTCGCGCGCCTCGCGCCTCGGCCCCCTCACCCCTTACAAATCACAGCTTGCACATCGCGCGCTATACTGGCCGCCATGAAGATTGGTGCGCACGTGCGAACGGCGGGCGGCGTCGACAAGGCGGTCGACCGCGCGGAGGAGATGGGCGCGGAGACGATCCAGGTGTTCAGTGGCGCGCCGCAGGCCTGGCGCCGCAAGAACTACTCGAAGGAAGAAGTCGACGCGTTCAAAGCCCGGCTGAAGGAGACCGGCATTGGGCCAGTGTTCATCCACGGTCTCTACCTGATGAACTTTGGGACGGACAACCCGGAGTTACTCAAGAAGTCGCAGGAAGCACTAATCGCCGAGATGAACTCGGCCTCGCTGATCGGCGCGAAGGGCGTGATCTTCCATCTCGGTAGCCACAAGGGCGCTGGTTACGAGGCCCGCGTCGGCCAGGTGATCGAGCAGTGCCAGCAGGTGCTGGAGGCGACGACGGACGATGCGTGGCTGATCCTCGAGAACAGCGCCGGGCAGGGCGGCGCCATCGGCTCGAAGTTCGCGGAGCTGGGCCGTATCGCCCGCGAGGCCGGCAGCGACCGCATCAAAGTCTGCCTCGACACGCAGCATTCGTTCGCCGCCGGCTACGACGTTAAGACGCGCGAAGGCCTCGACGCCGCCATGGCCGAGTTCGACAGGGAGATCGGCCTCGATCGGCTCGTGGCCGTGCACGCGAACGACTCGAAGATCGAGTTCGGGGGCGGCAGGGACCGGCACGAAAACATCGGTGAAGGCTACATCGGCCGTGACGGCTTCACGAACTTGATCTCGCACGCCGCGTTCGCCGACGTGCCGTTCTTACTCGAGGTGCCAGGGTTCGATGGCAGCGGCCCGGACAAGGCGAACCTGGACATTCTCAAGGAGCTGCGCGCCGCGGCGAACGGCTAGCTCGTAACGGGCAGGCGCGCGGAGTAGATCTCGGCCAGCGTGTCAATGAACGCCTGCACGGCCCGCGAACGCTTGCGGTTGCGCCGGTACTGCAGCGCGATCGTCCGGCGGATCGGCTCGACGTCCGACAGAGCAACCTGAACAAGCGTGCCCGAGTCCAGCTCCCGCCGGACCGTCACGTCGGGTACGAGTGCGACGCCGAGCCCTTGTTCGACCATGCGCTTCGTCGCCTCCAGAGAGTCGAGTTCCATGGCGACGTTGGGGATGACGTTCGCCTTGCGGAACAGGTCATGGATCAGGCCGTAGTAGGACGAGCCGCGGTCGAAGAGCACGATCGGTTCGCTGGCGATTTCGGCGATCGTCGCCTTGCCAGCCGCCGCGAACTCGTGACCGGGGTGGGCAACGAGCACGATCTCGTCGTCGTAAAGATGGATGCTCTCCGTATCCGGGTGAGAGAGCGTGCGCAGGAGGCCGACTTGCACTTCGTCGGTGAGCAGCATGTTCAGTACTTGCTCCGAACGGCCCGTGCGGATCACGACGTCGACGAGCGGGTAGTCGGTGCAGAAGCGGTGGAGGATGTTCGGCAGGACGTAGGTAGAGATCGTGATCGCAGAGCCGAGGCGGAGGGAGCCGAGCTGGACCTTGCGCACGTCCTCAACGGCGTCGCGGCCCTCCTGCAGCTGCTGGAGGATGCGCCCGACGTAGGGGAGGAAGACGCGGCCGGCGTCGGTCAGGCGCACGGCGCGGCCGCCTCGCTCGAACAGCTCCTCGCCCAACTCGCGCTCCAGCGCCTGGATGCGCGCGGTGATGGACGGCTGGGTAAGGTGTAGCGCCTCGGCGGCGCGACTGAAGGAACTGTGTGTGGAGACCTGTACGAAAGCCTCGATCTGTCCGAAGTCCAAGAGCGAATCTACCTCAGCTATTCAAAGCGCCTATGGGTACTATGAATCAGAATAGACAATCACGAACGGCAGGTCAAGGCGCGTCGCGAAACTTGCGTCAGGCCTGGTGGCGTTCGGCTGTCGAGCGCCAGGCGCCGCTTGTGTCGTGCGTCTCGAACCACTCCGCGTTGATCGCCGTAAACTTCTTCTGGTCTTCCGGCACGTCGTCCTCGAAGAAGATCGCGGAGACCGGGCAGACTGATTCGCAGGCGGCGCAGTCGATGCACATGTTGGGGTCGATGTAGTATTGAGGGTCGTCCTCGGCCGTGTGGATGCAGTCAACGGGGCAGACGTCGACGCAGGAGGCGTCCTTGGTGCCGATGCAAGGTTCTGTGATGGTGTAGGTCATGGCTTCGCTTGTCCGGTATTCTAAGGGCCGCTAAGTAGCGCAACAAGAGACGTGGATCACTCCTCTCTCACGCCCCGTTTGTTCACCGTCACGTCTCCGCTGACGCGCGCCTGGCAGGCGAGGCGCAGGTTGTTTTCGCGCACCATCGTCTCGGACCGCTCCTCCGTCATCGTTTTCAGCTCTGAGCGGCCGATGTCGTCGAGGTTCTCGGCGCCGGCTTCGATGCGGCAGAGGCAAGTCGTGCAGATCGCCTGGCCACCGCACGTTGTGGGCCAGTAGAGGCCGCTGGCGTGCGCCGCAGCCATGATCGTCTGGCCAGCCTGCGCATCGATCTCGCGGTCGAGCGGGAGGATCCTGATTCTAGGCACGAAGTGAACTCCGGGATGATGGTATCACCGATGCTGGAAAGGCTTGCGGCTGGTGGGTCGCGGTCGCATATACTTGGTCATCCCGCTCCCTTTAGAGGAGGTTTCCCGCCAGATGAAGCCGATCCCCGATGGCACCAGCGACGAGATGGTTATCGAGACCACGCCTGAGATGGGCGTGCGCCACCTGCCGATTCCGATGTACTCCACGCCGACTATGGTCGGACACTTCGAGCAGCTCTGCCTGAAGATGATGATCCCGTTCCTGGACGCGGGCGAGAACTCCGTCGGCTACAGGGTCGACATCAAGCACTCGGCGCCGACGCCCATCGGAATGAAGGTCACGGTGAAGGCGAAGACGATCGAATCCGACGAACGCAAAGCCGTCTTCGCCGTGGAGGCGTACAACGAGACGGGAGCGAAGATCGGCGAGGGAAAGCATGAACGACGGGCGATCGATATGACGCGCTTCTCCGGGCCAAGCAAGCCGGCATGACGACGCTTGCCGCCCTGGAGAAGGGCTACGAGTTTCCGCCGGCGTCCTTCGATCTCAGCGAAGAGTGGGTCGACGCCTACGTCGCTTCCGTCGAGGACGAGGCGATGGCGGCGCTGGACGGCGGGTTCGTGCCGCCGATGGCGATCGCGGCGCTGGCAATTCGTGCCCTGCTGGAGCACTCGAGCCTGCCGCCAGGCTCGCTACACGCCGGCCAGGAGCTGGCGTTCACCGCGCCCGTGCGCCGGGGCGAGACGCTGACGGTTGCCGCGCGGATCGCATCCCGTGGCGAACGCGCCGGCTGGGTCCTGATGGGCGTTGAGCTGCGCGTCGCGCGGGACGGCGCGGACGTGATGACCGGGCGGGCGACGCTTTCGTTCCCCGTGGCGGAAGGAGCGGCCGTTTGACGCAGCAGAGCACGCGACTGGCGGCTGGCGCCGCGCTCCCAACGGTAACCAAGACCATCACGCAGGAGAAGATCAACGCCTATTCGCTGACCGGCGGCGACGACAACCCACTGCACACTGATGCCGCCTTCGCCGCCAGGACGCAGTTCGGTGGCACGATCGCGCACGGAATGTTCGTCCTCGCCTACGTCTCCGAGATGCTGACGGTGGCGTTCGGCGAAGATTGGCTGGCGAGCGGGCGGCTGAAGGTGCGCTTCCGCGCGCCGGCGCGGCCCGGGGACACGCTGACGTCCTCCGGCAAGGTCACCAGCGTCGACGGCGGAAAGACGTTCTGCGAGGTCGAATGCCGGAACGAAAGCGGTGAAGTGCTGGTATCTGGAGAGGCAGAAGTGAGCCGATGATCGATCTGAGAGGAGCATGGCGGTTGGCCGCGTTGCCAGCGCTAGTCATCGGTGGACTGCTGCTCGTGGCGGCCTGCGGCGATGATGACGACGTCGACCCGCGGGTAGGGCGGATCGGTGGCGTCTCCGAGCTGGCGACGTACGCCTACGCCGGCGCCGGCGCGGAGGGCCTTTACGACTACCTGTCTGCGGATGTGACCGACGCTTGCTCGAAGGAGCAGGTGACGGCGGCGCTCGCCTCGCACGAGCAGCCGACCGGCTGGCAGCAGATCAAGGACGTGACGTTCCAGGGTGAAGACGCCGCGGCCGCGACCGTGATCCTGATTTACAGCAGCGATCGCCAGGCTGAGGAGTGGACGTTCGTGCGCGAAGACACCGTCTGGCGGATCGACGGCGTCCCCGGCCTCGAGAGCTGCGAGTCGGCGGAATGACGCGTGCCGTCATCACCGGCCTCGGCTGCGTGACGCCGATCGGCCAGGGCGTCGAGGAGTTCTGGGCGGCGCTCACGGCGGGTGAATCGGGCGTGCGCCGGATAACGCTGTTCGACCCGAGCGACCTGGAGTGCCAGATCGCTGCCGAGGTCAAGGACTGGGATCCGACGAAGTGGATGGAGGCGAAGTCCGCCCGCCGCGCGGCTCGCTTCTCGCAGTTCGCCGTGGCCGCGGCCAGGCAGGCGGTCGATGACGCCGGGCTGGCGATCACAGACGACAACCGCGACGACATCGCGATCACGATGAACACTGGCGGCGGCGGCGTCGACGTCATCGCCGACGGCGAGAAGACTTACCTGGAGAAGGGCGCTAACCGCGTCGGGCCGTTTACTGTCCCGGCATATGCGCCGAACATGGCGTCCTGCCAGGTCGCGATCAACCTCGGCGTGCGCGGACCGACGATTACTTCCGTAGCGGCCTGTGCCGCGGGCGTCTTCGCGTTCGTCGAGGCCAAACGGCTGATCGACCTCGGCGAGGCAGACGTCGTGATCGCCGGTGGGGCCGAGGCCAACATCATTCCGATCTCGCTGGCCGCGATGGGCAACATGCGCGCGCTTTCGACCCGCAACGACGAGCCGGAGAAGGCCTGCCGCCCGTTCGACAAGGACCGTGACGGCTTCGTCTACGGCGAGGGCTCAGCGGCGTTGGTGATCGAGTCTGTTCAGCACGCTCAGGGCCGCGGCGCGCGCATTTACGCCGAGCTTGCCGGCGGCGCGGTCACCTCCGACGCCTTCCACATCACCGCACCGGACCCGTCGGGCGAGTCCTCTGGCCGGGCGATCACGAAGGCGCTCGAACGCGCCGGGCTCGCCCCTGAGGAGGTCGACGTGATCGTGGCGCACGGCACTGGCACGCCGCTCAACGACGCTGCCGAGACGATCGCGATCAAGCGCGCGCTCGGCGAACATGCGTACAAGGTCGCGGTGACCGGGCCGAAGTCGATGGTTGGACATCAGCTCGGCGCGGCGGGCGCCGTCTCGGGCCTGGCGGCGGTTCTGGCGATCGACCGGGGCGTCGTGCCGCCGACGCTGAATCTTGAGACGCCGGACCCCGAGTGCGACCTCGACTTCGTGCCGCTGAAGTCGCGAAGGATGGATACGCGCGTGGCGCTGGTCAACGGCTTCGGTTTCGGCGGGCAGAACGGCGTCGCCGCGTTCAAACGAGTCGACAACGGGACCTCGTAGCGGATGCAGGAGCCCGAAGACAGCCCGCGCCGCTGGTGCTACGGCTGCGGCGACAGAAACCCGGAGGGCTTGCACATCGACTTCGAGGTCGACGGCAAGCTGGTCAGCGGCCGCCTCCTGCCCCGCAAGGAGCACCAGGGCTTTCCCGGCGTCGCGCACGGCGGCATCGCGGCAGCGGCGCTGGATGAGGCGATGGGTTGGGCGATATACGCCGCCGGCGCCTGGGCGATGACGGCACGGATGGAGGTCCGCTACCGGCGACCGCTGCCGCTGGGCAAAGAGGTCACGGTGACGGCGCAGATCGTCCGCGACCGCGGTCGCCGCCTGGAGGCCGAGGCCCGGATCGAGGCGTCGTCCGGCGAGGTGCTCGCCGAGGCGAACGGGCTCTTCCTGCGCATACCGGAGGAGAGGGTGCGGCAGTTGAACGAATCGTTCCTCGGCAGCGCCTAGGTCCGTTGACCGTCCTCCGTCCCTCTAACTCCCTCGTCGGCCGCTTCCTGTATCAACTCAACCGCCGCGGCGCCGGTCTCTTCCCGCTCGAGCTGGCGCAGGCTCTGGCCATCCCGCCCGCTGACGCCGCGCACGCGCTCTGGCCTTCGAAGCGGCGTCACGCGGCAAAGAACTTCGCGCAAGTCACTGGCCTGCCGCCGGACGATCCGCGCGTGGAGCGGCTTGTGCGTGCCTGCTTCCGCCACTTCAGCCGCTACTTTGCGGAGGCGCTTCACCTCCAGAGCTGGGATACAGAGACGGTGCTCGACCGTGTGGACGTCGAGGGCGAGGAGAACTTCTCGGCGGCGGCGGATCACGGCCGCGGCATCGTTTTCGTCAGCGGGCACATGGGCAGCACCGAAGTCGCGGCGTCACTGGCGGTCCTGCGCGGCTACCGGATCCGCGCCGTTACCGAAGCGCTGCCCACGGGCTGGCTGATGGACTGGATCGTGCGCACGCGGCAGGCGATGGGGATAACGCTGACCTCTGCGGACGGCGCCGGCCTGGGCCTCATCCGTGCGCTTCGCCGCGGCGGCATGGTGGCGATGGTCGTCGACGCCGGTATCGATCGTGCGGGCTCGATCCCGGTCGAGTTCTTCGGCCGCCCGGCGCTCTTCCCGAACGGGCCTGCGCGGCTGGCGCGCCTGACCGGCGCTCCGCTCGTTTTTGGACTGGCGGTGCGCCGGCCGGCCGGGCTCTTCAAGGCGTTCGTCTGTCCGCCGCTCCTGCCGGACCGTGACCTGCCTGCCGGCGAGGACATCGCGCGGCTGACGCAGGCACTGGCGCTGACGTTCGAGGGGTTCGTGCGGCGCTACCCGGCGCAGTGGTACGCGTTCCGCCGCATCTGGCCGGACGGCTAGCGCCCGCCGAGCTTTTCGCGCACGTCGCCGATCGTGACAACGTTGCCGGTCCAGTCCCGGGGCTGCGTCGCCATCCAGAGCGAGGCCTCGGACGCCGCCTCCGGTCGCTCCCATTGGGAGAGGTCGGCGCCGGGGTTGCGGTAGAGCCAGCCCTCGGAGGCGATCATCAGCTCGATGCGCAGCGCGTTGACGGCGATGCCGTACTCCTTCAGCTCCAGGCCCGTGTACTCGGTGAGCTTCTCCAGCGCGATCTTGGAGACGGAGTAGGAAACCATGCCGGGGTAGACGGCCTCGGCGAGCATCGAGGAGACGTTGATGATGGCGCCGGACTTGCGCTCCATCATCGAGGGCAGGAACGCCTGCATGCACATCACCGGCCCGCGCAGGTTCACGTTCATCACGAGGTCCCAGCGCTTGAGCGGCATCTCGTGGAACGGCGCGGGGGAGCTGATGCCCGCGTTGTTGACGAGCACGTC
>SDBT01013821.1_pt1 | contig 12914 bp, 3 predicted proteins | sample 2277101 | NCBI WGS metagenome assembly SDBT01 (sample SAMN10404973, study PRJNA504765) | marine sediment metagenome | isolation source: marine sediment core GS10_PC15, 103 cmbsf | place: Arctic Ocean: Southern Knipovich Ridge | collected 2010 | reverse complement strand
CCCGGCCTTCAAGGACGCCCTGGTGGATCACCACGCCGAGAACGGGCAGTTCGTGGATCTCGTGTTCCGTGATGAGGAGCTGATGAACGCGCTCAACGCCTTGATGATGGACCGGGTGTACGGGCGTCTGACGGTCGCGGACGACGACGCTGCCGGCGGTGACGACGAGGAACGGGTCGTGCCCTTCCGTCGAGTTCCTTTGCAAGAGGCGAGGCCCTTCGAGAATTGCGTGCCCGCCCTCGACCTGAAGGTGGTGGCGGGGAGCTTCTCGGCCGAGCAGGTCGTCGACGGCATGCCGCAGCCCGAAGCCGTCGCCGAGCCGGGCCGGTACGACTGGGTCGCTTTCGAGGGCCACACCAAGCCCGCTCCCGACATCTTTGTGGCCCAGGTGGTCGGCGAGTCCATGAACCGCCGGATCCCCAACGGGGCCTGGTGCGTGTGGCGGCTCAACCCGGCGGGGAGCCGCCAGGGCAAGGTGGTGCTGGCCCAGCACCGCGACATCCAGGACCCAGAGCACGGCGGGCAGTACACGGTGAAGGTCTACGAGAGCGAGAAGCAGCAAACCGATGACGGCGGCTGGCGACACCGCCGCGTCACCCTCAAGCCCGACTCCACGGACCCGGCCTTCCAGCCCATAGTTTTGGAGGATCTCGAGGAGGGTGAGCTGACGATTGTGGCGGAGTTGGTGGAGGTGCTTTTGTGAAGCGCTTCGGCGGATGGGTGCGGAGGGTTCGGGGGCTTCTGGATGCCACGATGTACACGATTGACTTCTATTCAGATGGGTGCCGGGTATCACTCTAAGACTTTGGATTACGCGGACTGGTGTTGGCGCCATGTAATCACCAAAGATGGATGTTCTGGGATCCAATAAACTGGAACCCAGAGGGCCGGAAAAATGCTTCGTGGAAACCGTGGACCGGTGTCGAATACAAATGTGACACTGCGGCAAATGCGGCCAGCATGAAGGGCGAGAGCCACCAAAAGGTGGTCGCACTCGCTGTGGAATCAGCTCCTTCTCGATTTCGTCCCTTACTCGACCGCATGCGCGACGGGATCGATCTCGGCGCCTCTCTGACCGATGAATTCAGAATGTACTGGGATATGGATAACAGCGGCGAGAAAAGCCGGGTTCGGATGCACCGATGTTACATGGACAGTTCAGATCCAAAAGATCGCGGGTGCCCGGTGCAGATCACCCGGTACGTCGATGGCATCCCAGGTTTTTTCGACCAATGGGAATCCGGCGAATTGGAAGGAGCGTATGACGAGGAAGAATTTCTGGTTAACGCCGGCGCTTTTCTAGGGGTTCTTTCCCACCACATAGCTGATCTGCACACGCCAGTTCACGTGGGATCCTCCCTTCCACTAAAGTCTGTCGGTTATCGGAACCGTGCCGGCCTCCACTCTCGCGTAGAAGCGGATCTCAACTACGCGGCCGCGACGATCGATGGAATCAGCCCTTACACACCGCGCCCACAGGAATTCAATATCGAAATGCTCGAGACCACGGCCCAACGCATTTATGACGATTACTATTTGCGGCTTTCAGAAATCTACGGCCCGCCCGCTTCTCCACCCATTCGAGCAGCGTTTTTCGCGGGATGTATCGTCGACGCGGCAAAGCTCACGGCTGATTCGTGGATGACGGTGTTCCGCCGCGTTAACACGAAAGCACTTGATGTTTGGTTGGCTTGATTGGGCCAGGATGGGTGCCGGGAAGGCCCGGGCGGTTGCCTAGCCGGGTCTACCCGGCACCGTTTTTCAACATTGCGAAGGGCGGCACCCATGACGCCCTTGGCACGTTCTCCTTTTTCAATTCTTGCTTTTTGACACCGGCCGGAGCATGCGCGCGAGAAAAACCGCTCTTGAGAGTGAATCTCCGCTCACCTCCTTGCAAAACCATTAAATTTGATGAGAAAAACCATTAATTTGAGGGATTGTGCGGGTGCAATTATTGTCGTATCGTCTTTTGCAGGGGATTTTCTCAAGCGGTGAGAGGGGGTGACCCTTCCATTGATAGGCGGTAAAGATTCCAGGCCGAGAGATCTCGGGTTTTGGGGCAAGGCTTCAATACTCCGCTTTCCAAGACCCCGAGGCCGAATACCTGTTGAAATTCTTGAAATTCAAGCGCCAGGGCCGACAGTTTTGTCAGTTCCGGGACGGAAGGAGCGACGGAATCCAGGAGTGTCAAAAAGTGTCGGCCCTGGCACCCATTCGGACGGTTTGGGAAGCCAGCAATTCAGGCTCCATAATTCGCCAAAATCTCAAGAAAGAAGGTTGTGATGAGATCACTATTCAGAATCAATGTTCTTCTTTTTTCCTTCTTGGCTCTGGCCTTTGGAACGCAAGGCTGGGCTCAATTCCTGACGATACTCACCGATTCGCCGCTTCCTGATGCTGCCATCAACAACTGGTACTCGCATCCCTTGGAAGCCGAGGGCGGCAACTGGGAATTCAGTTGGAGCCACGTCGGCGGCAGTCTCCCACCTGGGGTCGGGATTCAAGCGCACGGGGAGATCTATGGCAATCCACAGGCGGTGGGACAGTTCATTTTCACGGTCCAGGTCTCCGACAGCTCCGGCGCGACAGCCCAGAAGGACTTCGAAATCACAGTCGACGAGTTCGGCCCTCTGTGGGTGTTCGAAGATCAAGGGTGGGAATCCATCGGCGTTTGGGTAAGGGGTGTCGAGATGGCCGGGGGTGAGCCGCCATACACGGCGACAGTCCTCGAAGGAGAGCTACCCCCAGGAGTAACGATTCGTGCCATCGATTGGTGGGACCACGACGAACCTCCGCTGAGCTATGTCGGAGTCGCAACGACGCCAGGCACCTATTCATTCCATCTCCAGGTGACAGATGTCGCGGGTGGTCAATCAGACGCATGGGTAACCCATCAAGTTCTCGACTACCTGCCTCCCGTCCCACAGGAGCTTCCAGACGCGACAATGGGTCTACCGTACGTGTCAGGTTTCGATTTCTGGGCTCCGGACGGAGTCGAATTCGAGCTCGAACCAAAAATGGGACTTCTACCTAACGGCCTTTCCATGGACATGACAACCGCTGATGTTAGCGGTACACCCACCGAATTTGGCGAGTTCACCTTTTTCTGGTCGTTTTCCCATGAGGGCGGCTCTCACGGGTACGGAACCAACATCTACGTTGGTGCGCTCCAAATCGGCCAGACCGGGGTCGAACTCCCTATCGCCCACAACGGAGTACAGTACGAGGGCTACCAGTTCACCGCAACCGGTGGCTCCGGCAATTACCGCTTTTCGTGTGGACCGTGCGCAGAAGGACTGGGACTATCCGAAGACGGTCTGCTCACGGGTCTCCCAAATGAGGGTACGAGGATGGGCGAGATTCGGGTTTTCGTCGAAGACATCGACCAGCCCGAACTGACCGGCCGTCGCAACTACACCCTCAGCTACCGCGACGAAAACCCACCGCCTTTGACCATCTGGACGTCCGAGTCCTTCGACCTAACGTTAGCGGGTATGCCACAGAATGTGTTCCACGGTCAGGGAGGCATACCACCCTACCAATTTTCCATTGCAGATCCCGCAAACCTTCCTCCCGGCATCGGCCTCGTTGACCCGAACAAGCGCTGGTCATGGCTCGAGCAGCATGTGAGCTTTCTTTGGGGACTCGCCGCGCGCGTCGGCAACTACACGTTCACTGTCCAAGTGACGGACAGCGCCGGCAGTATCGCTGAAACCTCGGTCAATCTCAATGTCTCCGAAATCGGTTCATGGTCGTGGAGGAGGAACCTGCGCTACAACGAACCTTTCGACGACATCGCGAGGCTTTTCGGCGGCGTCGGACCCTACACCGTGCAATATCTTCCGGAACTCCAATCAAATGGCCGAAACGAGTTCCCGCTAGGAACCACCATGGAACCCGACAGCAGGCTTCATGGAACACCGCTCGACACGGGATGGTTCAATCCCGTGCTTCTGGTCACCGACTCAGCCGGAGCCACATATAGATACTCCGCCGATCTCCGTGTGGACATCTCAATTCCATCGAACGTGAGAATCGAACACTTCGGAGATCTTCCCCAGGCAACCATGGGTGTTTCATACAACTACCAGTTCCTGGCTCTCGACTACTACGGAGATCTTCGATGGAGTATTTCAGCCGAGCAACATCCACCGGGACTGACCATCTCCGAGGGTGGCCTTCTCAGCGGGGTTCCCGAGCAGGAAGGTGACTATTCTCTCAACGTTCAAGTCATCGACGGAGGGGGCAACAAAGCACAAATCTGGACGAACCTGAATGTGGCTCTCCCCGTCGTCGACACTGATGGCGACGGAGTCACCAACGATTTCGATAACTGCCCAGCAGTCCACAACCCGGATCAGGTCGATAGCGACGGCGATGGAGTCGGCGATGTCTGCGACACCTGCAGTGCGGTCTTCAACCCAGATCAGATCGACAGCGACAACGATGGTTTTGGCGACACCTGCGACAACTGCCTAGTCGAATTCAATGCGGATCAACTCGACTCTGATGGGGATGGGTTCGGCGACGCCTGCGACAACTGTCCGGAAGCACACAATCCCGGCCAAGAGGACGGCGATCGGGATGGATTGGGAGACCTCTGCGACGCGACGCCTGACTATCCATCTCTGGTCCTTTTCGTGGCCGGCAGTTCAGACACACCGTTTTCCGATCTCAGCCCCTTGAACCACGAGGTAATCGTGGACAACAACGACACTGGTCTCGGGAGTGTCGCGACGGTTTGGGACGCGGAGCTGGGAAGAGACGTCTTTTCCTTTGACAGCGGTGGGTTCCTCCAGGTTCCCGACACCCACCAACTCCTCGGATACGACTCGAACGAAGCGATCACTGTCGAGCTGAACGTCAAGATCACCGACTACTCCGTTCACCAGATGCTCTTCGACAAGGGAAACAAAGACTGGTACCCGCTCAACTACGGGATGCTCTACTACGTGGGTATTGAGGGCATCAATCCCACGCGGAATCTCGGCTTTTGCTCAGGCGGAATAATCGCGTCAGTTCGGACTCTCGACTGCTGCACGCCTGAGTGGGCCGTGTACACAATGACGATCAGCAACGGTACGGTTACCGTTCACCTCAATGGGGAGTTTCTGACCCAGTTCCAGACGAACACCGAAACCAAGAATGACTTTCCATTTCTGATCGGCAACGGATTCTCGGTAACGTCGACGCCACCGGACTTCCAACAGGTCCCGTTCTATGGGCTCATCGATTATATCCGTGTCTACAGGGGGGTTCTTGCCGAAAACCTGATGAACGATAGCCCCTTCAATCCGGTGCCAGTCCCAGGCGCTGTGAACGATCTCGACTCAGATGGAGTCCTCGACGATATCGACAACTGCCCCCAAACGCCCAACCCCGATCAATCCGACCTTGACGGTGACGGCCTGGGCGACGTGTGTGATCCAACCCCGGTGTACCCATCACTCGTCCTTTTTGTAGCGGGGAGTTCAGGCGAGCCCTACTCAGACCTCAGCCCGCTACACCATGACGTGCTCGTAGACCCCAACGACGACGGCTTGGGCAGCGTCACTGCGGTGTGGGACGACGAGCTCGGACGAGATGTATTCTCCTTCGAGGATGGAGGATCCCTCAGAGTTCCCGACATCCACCAGGCGTTGGGCTACACCTCAGGCGAAGCCGTGACAATTGAGCTGAACGTCAAAATCACCGATCACTCGGTTCACCAGATGCTGTTCGACAAGGGGGCCAGGGACTCGTATCCCCTGAACTACGGAACACTCTTCACCTCGCACTGGTATGTAAACGATCCCCGCCCAGGTTTGGCTTTCTGCTCCGGTAGAGCCATCTGGTCCCTGCGAGACATTGAGTGTTACACCTCGGAATGGGTTGTGTACACCGTGACAATCAACGACGGTACGGTGCGGTTCTATCTCAACGGAGTTCCTCAGTCCGAGTTCGAGGCGGACATCGATACCTCAAACGACGCTCCATTCCTAATCGGCAACGGATTTTCCACAATGCCGACCGAACCGGAGATGGCGCAAATCCCCTTCCACGGTCTGCTTGACTACATTCGCGTCTATCGAGGCATTGTCCCTGTGCACTTGCTCAACAGCGATCCACGCAATCCGTTGCCTACTCCAGGCGTGGACTACGACTTCGACGGTGACGGATTTCAGGATGACGACGACAATTGCCCCACATCCTACAATCCAGATCAATCCGACAGCGATGGCGATGGAGTCGGCGATGTCTGCGACAACTGCAGTGCGGTCTTCAACCCAGATCAGATCGACAGCGACACCGATGGTTTTGGCGACACCTGCGACAACTGCCCGGCCGAACTCAACAGAGATCAACTCGACTCTGATGGGGATGGTTTTGGCGACGCCTGCGACAACTGTCCGGAAGCACACAATCCCGATCAAGAGGACGGTGATTGGGATGGACTGGGCGACCTCTGCGACCCGACGCCTGATTATCCTTCTCTGGTTCTTTTCGTGGCCGGCAGTTCAGACACACCGGTCTCCGATCTCAGCGCCTTGAACCACGAAGTAATCGTGGACACCAACGACACTGGTCTCGGGAGTGTCGCGACGGTTTGGGACGCGGAATTAGGAAGGAACGTATTCTCTTTTCAGAACGGTGGCTATCTCAAGGTTCCTGACAGCTTCCAGGCGTTGGGCTACGACTCCGGCGAAACCATTACTGTCGAGCTGAACGTCAAGATCACCGACTACTCGGTTCACCAGATGCTCTTCGACAAGGGAAACAAAGACTGGTACCCGCTGAACTACGGGATGCTCTACTGGGTTGGTACTCCGGGCGACAATCCCACGCGGAATCTCGGCTTTTGCTCAGGCGGAATAATCGCGTCAGTTCGGACTCTCGACTGCTGCACGCCTGAGTGGGCCGTGTACACGATGACGATCAGCAACGGTACGGTTACTGTTCACCTCAATGGGGAGTTTCTGACCCAGTTCCAGACGAACACCGAAACCAAGAATGACTTTCCATTTCTGATCGGCAACGGATTCTCGGTAACATCGACGCCACCGGACTTCCAACAGGTCCCATTCTATGGGCTCATCGATTATATCCGTGTCTACAGGGGGGTTCTTGCCGAAAACCTGATGAACGATAGCCCCTTCAATCCGGTGCCTTTCCCTGGAGATGTAAGTGACTGCGACTTAGACGGCGATGGCATCGGTGATCATGTCGACAACTGTCCGGGAATTGCAAATCCCGGACAGGAGGACAGTGACAATGATGGGCAGGGCGATGCCTGTGATCAAGCTGAGAACCTGCCTCCGATCATTCAAGGACGAAATCTCGTTCGCGCTGAGGTCAACACTCCGCTGATCGAAGAGTACCAAATCTTCGACCTCTGCGGTGACATCGTTCGGGCCGAAGCATTTGGTTTACCCTCAAGCGCCACCTTGGTAGTAGGCCAAGAAACGAGCCATCGAGAGCTACATTGGACGCCAGACCCAGAACATAGTGGAGACTCGTTTCAGTTCACCATCGAAGCTGAAGACAATATGGGCCTCGTTACCATCTTTGGCGGTGTCATCGAGGTCGCGCCTGTAGTTCCCATCCTTGAACGCGAAGCTCTTTTGGCCTTCTATAACAGCACCAACGGAGATAACTGGATCGATAATCAGGGCTGGCTCGGCCCCCCCGGAACCGAGTGTTCCTGGTCAGGCGTGAGCTGCGATCCTTCCGGCGAACACATCACGGCCATCTGGTTTCGGGCCAATCAACTTTCGGGCACATTACCTTCTGAGATCGGAAATCTAACTCACCTGGATACGCTCTACCTCAGGGAAAACCAACTATCGGGCACAATTCCTTCTGAGATCGGAAATCTAACTCAACTGAGCATGCTCTACCTCAGGGGAAACGAGCTTTCGGGTGCTATTCCTCCAGAGATCGGAAACCTGATCAACCTGAGTATGCTCTCCCTCAAAGACAACCAACTGTCTGGAGCCCTTCCCTCTCAGTTGGGTAACCTGCGTAACCTCACCGGTTTGGATTTGGCCCGACCAAATCAGATTTCAGGATCGATCCCGCCCGAGCTCGGTAATCTGACGAATCTCAACTTCCTCTCTTTATGGGGACTTCAGCTGTCCGGTCCGATACCATCCGAGCTTGGTAATATCACCAACCTCAAAGAGCTCTACTTACTCGGCAATCAGCTCACCGGACCAATTCCTGCCGAGATCGGCAACCTCAGCAGCCTTGGGTACCTCTGGCTCGGTGACAATTTACTCTCAGGAGAGATACCTCAAGAGCTCATGAACCTGGTCAATCTCCTACCGGCGACCGAACCGTGGCCGGGTCTCTATCTCTGTGAGAACTCGCTGTACACCAACAACCAGGATTTGAGTGACTTTCTCGCCTCCCGACACTTTGATGGTGACTGGGAGAGTTGCCAAACCGACAGCGATGGGGACGGAATTCCGGATGCCCAGGACGATTGTCCTTTCGACGCTGACAACGACGCTGACAACGATGGAATCTGTGGAGATGCCGACAACTGCCCAGATATTGAAAACCAAGATCAGCTCGACAGTGATGGTGATGGGGTCGGCGACGCCTGCGATCCGTGCCCATTCGACCCGGACAACGACATCGACGGTGACGGAGTCTGCGGCGACGTGGACAACTGCCCGACCATTCCCAACCCGGGACAAGAGGATGGGGACGGTGACGGCATCGGAGACGTTGGTGATGAGTGCCCGGAGGATCCGGCCAACGACATCGACGGCGACAGTGTTTGCGGCGACGTTGACAACTGCGCCGACACAGCCAACGCGGACCAAGTGGACAGCGATGGTGACGGGGAAGGCGACGCTTGCGACCCCTGCCCGCTCGACCCGGACAACGACATCGACGGTGACGGCGTTTGCGGCGACGTGGACAACTGCATCGACATAGCCAACGCGGATCAGTTGGACAGCGACGGTGATGGGCAAGGCGACTCGTGCGATCCCTGCCCGCTCGACCCGGACAACGACATCGACGAAGACGGTTTGTGCGGAAACGTAGATAACTGCCCACTCTTACCGAATCCCGACCAGGCGGACTTTGACGGCGATGGTGCTGGAGACTCATGCGATGCCGACATTGACAACGACGGAATTCTGAACCCAGACGACGACTGTGACTTCGAGTATGCGCCGGCGGAAAGTGACTCAAACACAGACGGTTGCATCGACGCCATCGGCGACCTCGCCGACATCGTGCTCGGCCTCGAGATTTCTTCACCGGATGTGGTGCAGGGCATCCTTGACAGTATCGAGGCGGCCGAAAAGTCCATCGACAAAGGCAAATACAAGACCGCCACCAACCAGCTCAATGCGTTGATCAACAAGGTAGAGGCTCAGCGAGCCAAGGCGATTTCGGAGGACGACGCCAACATGCTGATCGCCTTCGCACTGAATATTATCGAGAGCTTTCCATAGGATCGATCATGGATGCCACACATCATGGGTGTCGGGTAGACCCGGGCGGTTACCCGCATACACGCTAACTTAACGACCATGGGTGCCTCGTTCACAATTGTCGAATTGTGAGGGTGGTCGAGTAGAATCGGGTTCTCCCCCCCGCGCATGGGAGGCGTCCCATGCAATCTCCCCACAACTACGGAACTACGGACCTGGCACCGATGCCGATGCAGAAGCTTCAGAGGTCAGCGAAAACAGGACCGCGACCCGCAAGCCGAAACTCCCACCGCGGTCGCCTGGGTCGGCCCCGTCGCGGGCGACACAACTCGCGTACGAGCGAGAGCGGAAGAACGACCCGCCACGCAACACCCGCAGCACCGCTGGAGGAGCATCCTCATCCTCGCGGCCGTCGGCAGGGTTATAGGGATACTCGAACTCGGGCTCGTCCCAATCCTCCCCCCAGAGGCTTCGCGTCCATTCCCACACGTTGCCCGCCATGTCGGCACAGCCGTATCGTGAGTCCCCGCCGGGCGAGAGCTGACCGACAGGTGTCGTGGAACCAGAACCTCGCCTCATGGGCTGGAAGATCTTGTTGATGGCTCGCCCCTTCTGCCACAGTTCCCGTGTATTGGCCAGCCCGTCACGCCACTCGTCACCCCACGGGTACGCCAGCCCTTCAGTGCCGCGAGCCGCCTTCTCCCACTCGGCCTCGCTGGGCAGCGAGAATCCGTACCACTCGGCAAAGGCCCTGGCGTCGTGCCAGCTCACCCAAACAACCGGATGATCGTCCACCCCTCGCAGCGCTCCCCGGTGCTCGACTTCGTGGCCGCTCTGATCAACGAAACCTTGGTATTGCGCCACCGTGACCGGGAAACGTGCGATGTAATAGCCTGCCAGATACAGCTGGTGCCTCGGCTGCTCACGGAAGTGGCCTCGCTCGCTGCCCATCACGAACTCGCCGGCCGGGACCTTGACCAGGCCGAGCTCCTCGAAGCGGCCGAGCTCGCACCAGGCCCACGTGGCAGCCCGTCTGACGTCGAGATTCGGATCACGGCGAGCCGCGGCCAGCGAACGCAGCACGTCGGCGCCCGGTTCGACACGCATTGCTGCAAGGGCAACCGCCGCGCCGGTTCGGACCTGAACCGGCTCATCGGCCGCGCTGACCAGCCGCACCAGCAGCGGCAGCAACGCCTTACCGTGACGCTCGCCGAGCCCCGGCAGCAACCCGAGCACCCGCGCGCGCAGGCCGGGATCACTCCCTCTGAGTACCTCCCCCATCCACTGCTGCGCACGGTCGAGGTCGGCCACCATCAGCGCCGTCACCAGGCGCCCGAAGCCGGCGGTCGACTGCTCGGCGGAGAGCTGGGTGAGCAGGCGATGGCGGATCTCGGTGCACAGGTCGTCGCCGAGCTGGACGTCCTCGCCGGCGCTGAGGCAGGCAATCTCGAGGTCGGCCGAGTCGGCGCCTTCTCGGTCAAGCAGGGCGCGAACCAGGCTCTGCGCCCGGCCGGCCGGAACACGGCCGATGCCGATCAGGATCACCTCGCGCCAGCGCTCCTCGGCCACGTGCTCGAGCAACAGCTCATCATGTTCGTGCTCGACAAGGAAGTCGGCGGCGAGGAAGTCGAGCAGGGCACGGTGAGCAAAACCGTAGCGGCCGATCGCCGTCTCGACGAGCACTCCGGATCGTTTCCAGATCTGGTCGACGAGGTCGCTCGCGGTGATCTCCGCCTGGAGCTGGGGCAGCAGCGGCTCCACGAGCTGCTCGACGGTGGCCTTCTCGGCCTCAAGCAGGTCGTTCTGAAGAAAGTGGAAAGCGATGGCGCCCAACACGAGTACCTTTTCCTTCAACGACGGGCCTGCCAGGCGCAGGCGCTTGTCCTGCCGGTCCCAGAGGTCGAGCAGGATCTCCAGGCACTGCCGGTAGAGGGTGGCCCGGCCCTTGGGTAGATCGGTCACCCGGTAGAAATGCACCAGGGTGATCAGCGACAGGATCAGCGGTGTCCGGGCGATTCGAAACAGGCCCTCGTTGTCGCGCAAGGCCTGCCACAGCGACTCGCCGCGCTCCATCGCCTCGGCAAAGGCCCGCTCCTCGGCCCGCTTCACCTCGTCGATATCCGGCGCCGGGCCGAGCAGGTTGACTTGCTCCCTGCGCAGCACCTCGCGGTACCAGGCGCCGATGAACTGGTGGATGTCGTCGTCGGCGAGCCGCTCGATCTCGTAGGTGCGGTAGCCGGCGAGCTGCTGGCGCCACCCGGCGACCCGGCAGGTCACCACGAAGCTGTTGTCCGGGTACTCGGCGACGAGACCGTTGATCTGTTGCTTCACCTTCTCCTGGCGATCCTCGTCGAGCACCTCGTCGAGGCCGTCGAGCAGCACCACGCAGCCGCCGTTCTTCAGACGGCGTTCGAAGTAGCCGCGCGGCCTCGAGGTGAGCCCGCTTGACCGCCCCATCAGCTCGAGGATCGTTGCCGGACCGCCTTCGCTGCCCAGCTCCCGCAGGCGCCCGAACAGGGGCAGCGGCCGCCGCAAATGACCGCGCAGGCGGTGGGGCACCACGCCTGCCAGCACCAGCACCTGGTAGGAGAGCAGCGTCGACTTGCCCGACCCGGGCGGACCGAGGATGACCACGCGAGCGTTCTTCTCCGAAAGAACCTGGTGCCAGTGCAGGCGCGAGCCCTCCTTCCCCCGGCCGGCGGCGAGGCGCAGCGAAACGTACACCTCGCGCAGCCGCGGTGGATGAAGGTCGGCGCGCCCGTACATGCCAATCAGCCTGAGCCACCGATGCTGGTCGGCAAGGGCCTTCAGGTACCGCTTCTCGAACCGCCAACCCACGCTTGCCAGCCGCTTCTCGATCCATGCCCCGAACCTGCGTAGCAACGCCTTGATCGTCTCGGAGAAGACGAGCACGATCAAGGCCGTCACCACAGCGACCAGGATCTTGTCGCCGTACCGGGCCCAGAAGCCGGGGTCGGCCGGCCCGCCGCCACCGCTCGCGGCCGCCTGCTGTGCGTTCGCGGCTTGGACAAATAACGTGGGAACAATGCTCGAGATGGTCTTCATGCTCCTCCACCTGCCTGCGTTCATCGACTCGATCGTTCGCAGCGATCAGTGTTCGATGATTATGCTACAGAGTCTGGTCGTCCCGCATGGGTGCCACGTACCTCATTGTTGCATTGTTGAGGATCGTCTCGAGATCCTATCCGTAATGCAGCAATGAGGTACGCACCCATGCGTGCGTAATGCAGCAATGAGGTACGTGGCACCCATGCATGTGGCACCCATGCTGGTTCAAGTGGTTACGCGGACCTACCCTTCGAGGAGGGCGCCGATGGCGTCCAGGTCAGACGATTCCGGCGGTTTGAACCCAAAACCGTCGGAGTCGTCTGACACGGATGTCACCGGGGACCACGCCGCAAGGGTTTTGGCCCGCTACGGGCCTCCAATGGCTGAGGCCACCGCCGGTGGCAGCTCCTCGAC
>SDBT01013819.1_pt1 | contig 12915 bp, 16 predicted proteins | sample 2277101 | NCBI WGS metagenome assembly SDBT01 (sample SAMN10404973, study PRJNA504765) | marine sediment metagenome | isolation source: marine sediment core GS10_PC15, 103 cmbsf | place: Arctic Ocean: Southern Knipovich Ridge | collected 2010 | reverse complement strand
GTATTGTACTGCAGCAGGTCATGCCAAAACAAAGATTGGAAAAAGCATAAACAAAATTGCAAGCCAAAGCAGCAAGAAAGAAAATGCTGCCATTGTGGAAAAAATGAACAGGAGTTAGAAACGAGGTTATCACGATGTGGACAATGCAAAAAGGCGTTGTATTGCGGCAGGACATGTCAAAACAAAGATTGGAAAAAGCATCAACAGAATTGCGAGAATAAATCAGAAATGAAAGAAGAAGAAACAGCAAGTGAAGAAAGAGAAGGTGGTTGCACTCTTATGCAAATGCTACATAGAGCGCAGTAGAGCCCACAATAGTTTATAAGGGAATATTATGAAAAAACAATTATTTAGACAACTTATTTTTATGGGACTTTTATTTGGTGTTTCAGCGTCATACGCAATGAACTCTGAAGAACGTCAAAATAACTTTGTTCGTGTGGCGGCTGAAGGAGATCTTGCGCGCGTTAAACAAAGTTTACAAGATGGCGCTGATATTGATGGTTTGAGTTGCTCTTCTGATCCTAAGCTTACCGCGCTGATTACAGCAGCATTTGCTGGTAAACATAAAGTGGTAGAGTTTTTACTTCAACAGGGAGCTGCTGTTAGTAAACCAGATACGAAAGGTATAACAGCTTTACATGTAGCGGCCTTAGAAAATCATTTTGACATTGTTAAACTATTGCTAGAACATGGCGCAGATGTTAATGCGCAAGGGGGAGATGTGGGTGGCGAATCAGTATTGATGTGGGCATTGATGCGTGCTTCTTTTTCACCAAAACCTGAAACATCCGCGCAGGGTAACTTTGACGATCTATTCGTATCCTTGTACAATTTTAATTGTGAGATGGCAACAGCTCGACTGAATATAGTTAACCATTTGCTTGTTGCTGGTTGTGATTACAAAATCAAAGACAAGGAGGGAAAAACAGCTTATGATTGCGCAAAAGGTGAAAAAATAAAAGAAATACTTGCCGATCCTAATGAATATATGCAAAAGCATCCAGAAGAATTTGAAGCAGCGAGAACATGGTATCGTAACTGGCAGCAAAAGGCTCAAGAAAAGAAGCAAGAAAAAACATGCTGCTATTGCGGAAAAAGTGAGCAAGAATCGGCTCAAAAGAAATTATCGCGGTGTTCACAATGCAAAAAGGCGTTGTATTGTGATAGGTCATGCCAGAGTAGTGGTTGGAAAACTCACAAAGAGAATTGTAACAAATAATTCCATGCAAAAAATTATTTCGCTGCAAATGCCACATACAAGGCAATAGAACCGGCAACAGCGGCATTTAAAATAATAGAGAACTTGGTAATAAAACTTAATTTGTTAATTTTTTTTTAGGGAGATCATTATGAAAAAACAAATATTCACACAACTTATTTGTGCAAGCATTTTGCTTGGTGTTTCAGCGTCATACGCAATGGAATCGGGAGGTCAAGTTGGATTTGTTCATGCGGCGGGTGATGGACATTTAAATTTGGTCAAACAAAGTTTACAGCAGCAAGATGTTGATATTAATGGCTTTTGTGATTGTACTTTTTGTGGTTGTACTTTTAAATTAACGGCGCTGGTTAATGCAGTAGCACAAGGTCATGGCGAAGTAGCACGGTTTCTACTTGAACAAGGAGCTGCGGTTAATAAACCGAGTGGCGGCGGCCAAAGGAATACAGCGCTGATTGTAGCTGCAGGCAATGATAACCTTGCAATACTTAAATTGTTACTTGAAAATGGCGCAGACATGGATGCGAAAAATAAAAACAATATTACTGCATTGAATAGCGCTGTTCTCCCGGGTATCGATAGAAGGATGGTTACTGTTAGGGGTGTGAAGTTGTGCACTTTCAGAGTGAGTAAATCACCTAATAAAGTACCGGATGTAGTCAAACATTTGCTTGTTGCTGGTTGTGATCATACCGTTAAAGATGAAGGTGGTAAAACTGCACATGATCGTGCAGAAGATGCAAAAACGAAAGAAATGCTTGCCAATCCTGATACATACATGCAAGAGCATCCAGAAGAATTTGAAGCAGCGAGAACATGGTATCGTAACTGGCAGCAAAAGGCTCAAGAAAAGTCATGCTACTGTTGTGGAAAAAATGAACAAGACGCGCTACAAGAGAAATTATCGCGGTGTTCACAATGCAAAAAGGCGTTGTATTGCAGCAGGACATGCCAAAGCAAAGATTGGAAAAAGCATAAACAAAATTGCAAGCCAAAGAAGCAAGAAGAAAAGAAGCAAGAAAGAACATGCTGCTATTGCGGAAAAAGTGAGCAAGAATCGGCTCAAAAGAAATTATCGCGGTGTTCACAATGCAAAAAGGCGTTGTATTGTGATAGGTCATGCCAGAGGAGTGGTTGGAAAACTCACAAAGAGAATTGTAACAAATAATTCCATGCAAAGAATTATTTCGCTGTAAATGCTACATACAAGGCAATGGAACCGGCAACAGCGGCATTTAAACTTTCTATTTTGCCGGGCATTGATAAGGTTATTTTTTCATCACAATCGTTTATCCACTGTGGTGGAATACCATGCGCTTCACTACCCACAACAAGCAGTGCGTTTTTAAATGCAAGTTTTTTTGGATCTTTTCCACCGGAAATAACTAATGCGTACAGTTTCAGATCTTCTTTGTGGGTGATTAGTTGATTCCAGGTCAACTGAAAAACGTTAACGTAGCCGATTGTACCAGCGCTTGCTTGCACAACCTTTGGGCTCCATGGATCAACGCCTTCAACAACAACAACCGATTGGGTATTCATTGCTGCTGCTGTACGAATGAGTGTGCCCATGTTTCCCGGATCAGCAATCTGTACTAAAACGATGCCAGAATTTAGTTGCTCGGGTGCCGGCGCTTGCGGGATTGAAAATACACCCAGTATGCCACTTGGCGTAGCGGCAGTACTGATTTTTTCCATAACATGATCACTGACGAGTACAAGTATATTTTCATTAACAAACGTGCGTGCTTTCTCAAGCATATTTTCTGTGGCGTAGACTGCATGGGGTTGATGACCTGCATCAACTAATGTTGAACAAACGCGTACACCCTCGGCAATAAACTGATTATGCTGTGTTCGGTACTTTGCCTGATGCAGGCTTGTTACTTTCTTTACTTCGGGATTTGTTCGTGACGTTATTGTTTTCATATTTCTTACTATAGCAACTCAGAATATTTTTTTGAATTGCTTGCTTTTTTTCTTTAACTTATGGTTGAGTAATTTCTTTAAGTTTCTCGGTAGTTTTTCATTTAGTTTAGTTATTATCTGTTCTAGCGCAACTTTAACGTGTTGTTCTAAATCACTGCTTTGCAATGCGGTCAGAAAGGTATCAATTTTTTGTTCTACGTACGCATACTGAGCAGATGTTGCACAGGTTTCGCAGGTAATCTTTGTACTGATGAAATGGAGTAGTACGCGTTTTTGATTATCAGTGAGCGTTGGTGGTGGAATTACCTTAACAAAACAACCTGGTGTATCGATTTTATGGCCAAGCTCTGTACTGATGGAATTGAGTAGTACCCATGTTTGAGTAGTAGTGAGCGTATTAGCGAGTATGTTACTTATCTTAACATACCGGAGGGTGCCTTTTGGTTTGAAAGTGATAGTAGAATATTCATTTTCATTTTCGAACCGATACTTAAAGGTGATTTGTGATTTCATCTTCAGAGGATAAGATTGTATGTATAGTGATCCCTGCGGGGTATTCAGTGAGTATTCCGGAGTACCGGTGAGATAGGGTATATGTTTCTTTATGATGGGGTGTTGCAAAAGGTTTTCAATAAAGTAAATAGGTAGGGCGTTTAAATCATCTTGTGAATAGCGATGAATATTGCTCGCGATATTTCTGGATGCAAGTTCTTTAAGGCTTGGGACGTTTTCATTTGTCGGATTGCAGGTTATCTGATAAGTGCCCATTATGAGCATAAGCATAACTAAGTATCTGAACTTCATACTTAAATTTCCCCCTCAAGGATTTTGCGCCGATACTCTGCCATGAGCTGTACCATAAAATGTACGTTATGAATAGTTGCAAGCGTATAGCCGGTTAATTCCTTTGCCTTAAATAAATGATGTAAATACGCAAGCGTATATTTTTTGCAGGTCATGCAGGTGCAGTTTTCATCAATCGGACGGAAGGTTTCTTTGTTTGAGTGATGGGATATTTTTTTTAGGCCACTTGAAGTGAACAGTACACCGTGTCGTGCTGAACGGGTTGGGTGTGAACTATCAAGCGTATCGATGCCAAGTCTGACGCATTGGTCAATTGATTTCAGGTCACCAATGCCAAGCAAATGATTTGGTTTATCTTTTGGCAATAGCGGCATGGTAAAGCTAAGCAGATCGAACATTTCTTGTTTTGTTTTGCCCAAGCTACCGCCAATTGCATAGCCATCGAATGGTAATTGCGTTAGATATTCACAGCTGAGTTTGCGCAGGCGTTTGTCTACGCCGCCATGGATAACTGCGTACATCGCTTGATTATTTTTGTTCTGCAGATGTGCATCAAGCGAGCGTTTTTCCCAACGGTGTGTGCGGTGTAATGATTCTTCCAATTTTTTTGGATCAATGTGATATGGTGGCAGTTCATCAAAGGGAATAATAATATCAGCACCGAGATCTTTTTGTGCGGCGACTGACGATTCGGGCGTGAGCAAACATATGTCCCCATTACGATACGAGCGAAACAGTACGCCAGCTTCAGTAATTTTCAGCACAGCATTATTGCCTTTTTTCTGCCCCTTGCTTTTCAATTCATCCTTAACGGTGCCGTATGCCAAGCTAAAAACTTGAAAGCCACCCGAATCAGTAATAAGTGGCATGTCACGATTCATGAACTGGTGCAGGCCGCCTGCTTTTTTAATTGTCTTGGTTCCCGGCTGGAGCATGAGATGGTACGTATTGCAAAACATAAGCTGCAGACCGAGCTCACTGATGGTAGCTGTGTCAACCGCCTTGAGTGTGCCATTTGTTCCCACAGCGACGAAATTTGGCGTGTCTATGATGCCGTGTGGGGTATGGATCCGGCCAACACGGGCCCGTGATTTGCTCGATGTTTTTATAATTTCGAATTTGAATGGCATGATACACCCATTTTTGGTTTATAACTGTAAGCACTCGTTTAACTTTATACTCAATTTATGTCTTATTAGTAATTTGTCAATGGCGTTTTATTGACTTGAGTGATAGATTTTTTTAGATAAAGCTACGAATGGTATGGCGATAAAAATTACCGCTAATTTAATCGTGTAGCTGATTACGATAACTTCGCCCAGGTTGTGGATGATCCCATACAATCCGAGAAAGCTGAATAACACCGTATCAACAAATTGGCTGACCATGGTGGATGCGTAGTTACGCAGCACGAGGAGCCGATGAGTCCAGATTTTTTTGAGTGCACCGTACAGCAAATAATCAATCGTTTGTGCAATCAGATATACGGTAAACGAAGCAACGACAATGCGCGGCATAAACATGAGCAGTGGCAGAAAATGTTCCTGCATCGTGTCGTAGGTGCTTGGGGCATAGGCAAGATGTATTTGTGAGGTGATCGCGTAAAATACGAGAAAAAAGAAATTGAGCCAAATTGCTTTGCGCGTGATGGTTCTGCCAAAATATTCTTGCAATAAATTGAGCCCGAGCGTGGCGCCGACGGCAAATGCATCGGAACAAGTTGCATTCAGGCCGAAAAGCGTTGTTTGTTTGATGACAAAAAGATTGGCCAAAATACTTTGTATACAGATAAAAGTGACCAGTGCTTCTTTGCCCAAGTACAGCGCACCAAGGGCGCACAAGCTTACGGTTATTGTTTGGAGGAGAAAAATGAGTTCATTCATGACTGACCTTATTGCAATAACGGATACTCTTTAAACCCAATTAATTGGCATTCAGGTTGTGGTATTATGCCAAATTCTTCTTTTACCAATTCTTGCATCTTGCATGCTAAACCAATGATATTAGCAGTTGTTGCATTGCCGCAATTGACAATCATATTCGCATGCTGATACGAAACGATTGCATCGCCCACGCGCAAGTTTCCTTTGATGCCAATTTTATCTAAGTAGTAGGCAACCCAAATCATTTTTTTTTCATTGACAGTCAAGTCAACTTCATCATCATGAAAATTACGAAAGAAACTGCCACAGGTATGTGATAATGGATAGCGCTTGGCCCGATGCCGAATGATTTCCATTCGTCGGCCTTTGGCACAAGCAGTTTCAATGTCACTGGCGTGTTTTAATGTAAATGTTGCATTCAAAAGATAATAATCATGCTTATGCAACTTCGATTGATTATAGCCAAAGCCAAACCATTCACGATTCACTTTTTGCACACGCCCGGTTTTTTTATGTATCACTTCACCTTCAACTAAAAAATGCTCAAGTAAAAATTCAAAATAATGAACATTAATATACACCGATCCACCAACCGTTCCCGGGATGCCACTGAATTCTTCCAGGCCAAGAATTTGGTGCTGCAAGCAATGATCAATCAAATCGTGTAGTGATACGCCAGCACTTGCAGTAACAAGTACCTCTGAAGCCTTTCCAACTTGCTGTGCAATCTGTGTGAGTTGCGGACGGACGACGAGCCCATCAAAACCATTATCGCTGATTAAAATATTGGCGCCGTGGCCAAGAACGAAAACCGGCAATTGATGTTTGTTGGCAAACTCGAGTGCATCTTGAAATGCTTGAGTAGTGGTTGGCTCAGCATAAAACCGCGCCGGGCCGCCAGTAGCAAACCAATTTTTATCTGCAAGAGATATGTTCTTTTGGATCAATTCTTGAAAAAGGCCTTCCTGAGGCTTTGCAAAAACTTTTGAGTGGGTCATGCTGCTACAATTTTTTTTCTTGCGTTATTTTCTGATGTTCAGGCCGTATAACAACCTGTTTATTGCGTACCAATTCTTGGCAGCGAGTGCGGCACGTATTTTCAAATTTTTGCATACAGTTTTTGCAGCAAATAAAATGTTTATTGCATTCAGCGTTTATGCAGTTGGTGTAATCATCGCATGATGTATTGCAAATCTCACATGAGCCGAGAGTATCATCATTTACTTTTACCGCAATGCGGCTATCAAAGACGTAATTTTTGCCGCGGAAATAGCCATCGGGGTATTGTTCAACATAGCGATGAATGCCGCCTTCAATTTGATAGACTTGCTTGGCAATGCCTTTTGATTTCAGATATGCCGATGCGCGCTCACAGCGAATGCCGCCGGTGCAATACATGAGTACCTGTTTGTCTTTAAACTGGTCTAGGTTGTTGTCGATATATTCAGGCAATTGTCTGAAATGATTAATGTTAGGTGTAACGGCATTTTCAAAACGGCCGATCTTCCATTCAAAATTATTTCTTGCATCTAAAATGACCAAATTATCAGGATTTTGTTTAATAAGTTCATGTGCTTCATTCGGTTTTAAATGCATGCCACCATTTTCGGGCGTCAGTTTTTTTGGATCAATACCGAGTTTAACGACTTCATCTTTAACCGTTACCTGTAGCCGAGGAAAGCAGTCAGCTTCACCAGGGCCTTTTTTAAAATCAACATCAGCAAAAAGCGGATTGCTGCGCATAATAGTTTTGTAGCGTTCAATGTTTGCGTTCAATCCACCAACGGTTCCATTGATACCTTCATGGGCAATAAGAATCCGTCCACGCAATTGAAGGTCTTGGCAGATTTTACGCTGCCACTTCATTATGCGCTTTGGATAGGGAATATCGACATATTTGTAGTAAAGAAGAATGTTATTCATAGGTATCATTTTTATGCTATTAAAGAACCATTTTTTCGACTTCAGTATAGCATAGCAAAGGGTGCTCGTCGATTCTGAAAATTACCCGCCGCTCATGGCGTGAATAAGTTCATTCTGAGTCTCATCTTCTCGAGGAAAAAATTCAGTTGCCAAGCCATAGAGCCCGCCAAGAATCATGGCAGTTTCTGCTATGTTCAGGCCCCAAGCGATGGCTTTGATTCTCAATTTATTTCGTGGTTTTTCGGCAACATCGTAGAAGAAAGGGTACAGAACGTGGGTAACATAAAAAGCGCCCGCTCCCATAACTACCAATCCGCTATAGCCAAGGACTTTGAGAAGTTGCACGGCTGGCTTGATTACTTCGGGAGTTTTGTCAGCTTGAAACCCGCTGTCATCCATGCCCGATAATTGATTGGTACATGCGCTTGCGCAAGATACTAGTAACAAGCATAGAGCTTTGTGCTGCACCATCGTTAACTCTCCTTTTTTTTACATTGTGCTTGCTTATGTTATCTGCGAAATACCACTTTCCGAATTTTTTCAGAAACCGTCGTATTTTTAATTCACGATCGAGGCCTTGCAGGCCATTTTGCATACAAGTAATGCCTGCAGTTGCAAAGCCAACCATTAAAACTTTACTTCCGTCGAGCTTGAAAAGTTTTTTTTCTTTGATGTCAGATACAACAAACGTTATTGCAAGGATGTTTGCATAGACGCCAACGATTATTTGCCTAGCATGCCAGGCAACCCAAGCAGCTTTCTTGCCGTATTGCTTTGCTTTGTTCATTACATCTGCTTTGCTTATTTTTGAGTGCGTAGTATGGGTGCTCACAAGAAATATGCCGATGATTATTGCTATGTGATTACCTGTTTTGTTTCGTAGCATGATTATTTCCTTTTTTCTTTAGGTGAGACATTAAACGTTGTATTTTGGCTGCTGCTTTATCAAATATGGTGATGTTGCAGTCATTGCGTAATCCATCAATGCCGCTTTTAACTGCAGTAATACCGGCATGCAGTAACGCAAATGCTCCTGCCAACGCAGCAACCGACAGGGTGTTTCCTACCTTGTCCTTATGTCCGTAGGGCAAGTCGATATTATGGGAGGCGAGTATTACAACCCAGATCGAGATTGCCATGGTGATGGCTCCGCTTGTGAGTTTTGCCCTATGCCAGATGACTGTTTTGGTGTGATTGATATTTTGCTTTGATTTTTGTGCAGTTGAAGCAGTGTGCATTAGCTTAGTTGTTACGAGCAAGATAGAGAGTAGTGCAATGGTTGTTCTATTCACGGTTACTTCCTTTTTTGTGCTTACGTTGTTAAATATGGTCTACCCGTTTTTTAAATATATACCAGCAAAGAACAGTAAAGCCTAGAGAAAAAAGTATGAGCATGCTTGCGCATTGTGCAATAGAAAGAAACTGATTACCACCAACAATTGCTTGTCGCAATCCTTCACTTACATAAAGGAGCGGATTGAACCGCATAATGGTGCCAAGTAGTGATGAATATTCATTCATCGTATGCAGTGGTGCCCAAAATCCACCGAGCATGATTAAAATGTGATTAAAGCGGGCCCACAGGGAGGTAATTTGGTTGCTTTTTTTCAGAAGAAGAATGGCGCATTGATGATATGCAGAACAACAGAGCGAGCCAAGATATAAAATGAGCATGAGTTGTAACCAGGAAGTGTTGCTTGTATCAAGATAATTCCGTAATACAATTTTAGCGACAGGGAAGAAGGGAGCGGTCATTATAAAGGTTAGCAATGAGGCAACAAGAATGCGCTTTAAAATGACTAATCGTGGATTTAACACGGTAATTTGATAATCAACATAACGATTTTGTTCTAAATCAAAAAGAAGATCATAGGTGAATTTATAGGTGGTGAGCATAATGACCAACAATATATTGCCGCTAAATAAAATGGTACCCAGTGTTTCATTGCCGGAACCAAAGTACGTGTTGGTTTGCAGGTAGGCAAAACTGAATGCATAGGTCAGTGGGTATATAAGGGCATAATTAAAGATATAATCTTTTATTTTTTTACTATGTATATACAGATCGCGTTTGAAAAATTGCAAGAATACTAAAAACGATTGGTTCGTTATTATTTTCATTATACCGGATCCAATCGTTTATGAATGCCTACACATAATAATAAAACAGCGAGCGTGATAAATATACATGTCATCGGTATGCAAATGGATGGTGAAATAAATGCATCACCCCCAATCAATGTTGCACGTAATCCTTCCGCAAGATAGGTCACCGGATTTAATAAAAAGAGGTAGCTAATCCAAGGAGAAAACGCGTAGATACTTTTCCAGACAAAAAAATTGGCACTTAACGTAAATAATGGTGTTAGCCGGCGAGGCCAGAGATTTTCGCGAAACCAGTCAAAATCATAATGAAAACTCAATGCAAGAAAGAACGTGCCAAAAAACAGAAGCATCAATATATAACTGACGAAAAACAGAGGCCAACTAGTGACGACAATAGTAAAACTTTTTCCCAATAGAATAATGCCAAGTAGTATCAATGGGAGTGTTACTGCGGCAGTTTCGATCATGAAGTAGGTGACATATTGCGCAAACAGCCAACGCTTGGGTAGTGGTAAGCTCATATGATAGTCAATAAAGCGCGTGTATTGTATGTCAAAAACAATGCGTAAGCCCAAGCTAAAACCAAAAAAGAAAGAAAATCCCGTAATAGAACCAAGATACAGCGGTGCGATAAATGATGCTGGCATACCAAGCAAGGGAAAGAGTTTGCCAAACAGAATGACTTGAGCTACCAGTGGAACTACGCTGTCGATGATCATGCCACGCCATTTTTGCTTTAATACAAGTAAATCGCGGTGCAGTAGCGCCAGAAAAATACGCAGATTCGTATTGAACGGGTTACCGGTCATCTTCGTAATCCTTTTTTCCGTTCCTCTTCAAGCAATTGTAAAAAAATATCCTCGAGTCGCGCTTTTTTATGCTTTTCTTTCAAATCCTGCATCGTTGCAAGTAATGAGACTTTGCCTTCGTGCAAAATGCAGATACGATCAGAAAGTTCCTCTGCTTCATCCAAATAATGGGTGGTTAAAATAATCGTGATGCCCATTGCTTTCAGATTGCGAATGTGCTGCCATAATTTTTGGCGAATGTCTGGGTCTAGACCAACGGTTGGCTCATCTAAAATAACGATTTTTGGTTCATGAATAAGTGCGCGGGCAATAAGGACTCGTTGTTTGTTGCCGCCAGAAAGGGCGTTGATATTGAAGTTCGCGTAGCGGGTTAATTCTAGGTCTGTCATCAGTTCTCGTACCCGTGTTCTGATTTTGTCTTCTGGCATTAAAAAATAGCGGCCGGCAAAGGTAAGATTTTCCTCAACGGTTAAAAACGTATCGAGGTTTTGTTTTTGTGGGCAAAAGCCGAGTGCTTTGCGATAGGTTAAGATATCTTGATAAATGGATGTTTCTTGATACAGTACGTCGCCGCTGGTTGGTGGGTGCAAGGTTGCAAGAATCGATGATAGGGTGGTTTTACCCGCGCCATTGACGCCAAGCAAACCAAAAATTTCACCCGGGTACAGATCGAAGCTGACATTGTCGAGTGCGCGTACCGTGTGACCATCGGATGAATATATTTTAACGAGATTAGTGATGCGAAGAATAGGATTACTCATAAAAAACTTTCGTGCTTATGCTTGAAGATAGCACGAATTCGTGATTGTCGCAAGATTGAGAAACAGAAATTACTTGCATTAATATGTATCTATGCTATGTATCGGTTAGGATAGGTATTTGTGTAACCTCATTACAAAAGGAGATAAAGAAATGAGGCACTATTTCATGGAGCTTGTGGGAACGTTTTTTCTCACGGTGGCGATTACCACGGGTGATCCGTTGGCTATTGGGCTTATGCTCATGTCGATGATTTATGTTGGGGGACACATCTCAGGGGCACACTTCAATCCTGCGCTTAGCCTTGCTGCATTAATGCGTGGCAAAATGCGCACTGATGATTTTTTCATCTATGTTGCGATGCAAAGTGTTGGCGCGGGTTTGGCGATTTGGTTGTATAGAGTTGTTACGAATACTCTATATGCGCCACAAATGCCTGGCGTGCAACTTCCTGTTGCAATAGCTACGGAAGCATTGCTTACGGTAGTGTTGTGCTTGGTCTTCTTAACCTTTACCGGCAAGAGATACAAAGAAAGTGCGCTTGGTGGTCTTGCAATTGGTCTTGCGCTTACGGCAATAGCGACCATTGGTGGGTTGTTCAATCCAGCTGTTGCTATCGGTTCTGTAGTCGGTAAGCTTGCAACGGGTGGTGCGGCAATGTGTCAAGACATAGTACTTCTTTATATCGGTGGCCCATTGGCTGGTGCAGCGCTTGCGGTGTTCCTGTATCAGTATCTTGAAAAATAACGAGTTTGCATGACTCGTTTTAAAGATCGCGTTGATGGTGGCAAGCAATTAGCAGAAAAATTACTCAAATACAAAAAGCATCCTGACGCGATTGTCCTTGGCCTACCACGGGGCGGTGTGATCACCGCGTTTGAAGTGGCCAAGGTGCTTGAGTTACCGCTTGATATTGTGGTGCCCCGTAAGATCGGGGCACCATTCAATCCTGAGCTTGCTGTTGGTGCGATTACGCAAGAAGGGGAGGTTGTCTGGAATGATTCACTCATGAAAAGTTTGCATCTTAAACCAGAAGATCTGGCCGATATCATTGCGGCAGAAAAAAAAGAATCAGCACGTCGCTTACAAACTTATCGTGGCGATCGGCCACCACTTGATCTGAAAGATAAGATTGTCATTTTAGTTGATGATGGTATTGCAACCGGTGCAACTATGCGGGCATCAATTACTTCTGCACGTGCACGCGGTTGTGCAAAAATTGTCGTCGCAGCGCCACTCGCTCCTATCGAACCACTAACCAAAATTGAACAAGAAGCGGATGAATTTGCCTGTGTCCTGATGCCCAAAATACTCATGGGTATTAGCGCGTTTTATGATGAGTTTGGGCAAACGAGTGACGAAGAAGTTATTACGATCATGAAACAAACATCAGCGACAAAACCTACGCGCGCTTGATTACCTTAAATTGCGCAAGCAATTGCTCAACTGTTTGCTTAAAGCCACTGTATTCAAGTTCGGC
>SDBT01013818.1_pt1 | contig 12915 bp, 12 predicted proteins | sample 2277101 | NCBI WGS metagenome assembly SDBT01 (sample SAMN10404973, study PRJNA504765) | marine sediment metagenome | isolation source: marine sediment core GS10_PC15, 103 cmbsf | place: Arctic Ocean: Southern Knipovich Ridge | collected 2010 | reverse complement strand
ATATACAAAATATATATAATTTGTTAAAAATATACAAAATATATAGAATTTATATAGAATTTATACAAAATATATAGAATTTATATAATTTGTTAAAAATATACAAAATATATAGAATTTATAGAATTTATAGAATTTATATAGAATTTATAGAATTTATATAGAATTTATAGAATTTATACAAAATATTTAGAATTTATGATGACTAATTCTTATGTTAATTTAATTAAAAGTATTTTCCTACTAACGAATATAATATTACTATAATATCATCTATAAGATGTATTAATTCTAAAAATCCAACAGCTAAAACTCAAGATGTTATTAGTTAAAATTAAGATAATAAGAAAAATAAATAATATCTAAATTAAATGGATAATTTTAATTTAGACCAATTTGCTCAAGAAAGAGCAAAGTTTCTTAGTGAATTATTTGCTAATCCTCGTCGAGTTATTTCTAATTTATATTATGAAAAGACGAAAGGTATTGTCAGGCGAAAAAAAGAAACAACATCACTATTTCTTGAATTAAATCGTCCTGAACTTTGTTGTCTTATCGGGAAAACTGAATATGCTCCAGTGGGAGATTTACCTCATGTTTGTAAAATCAGTATACTTACAGAATTAGGGAAAGGGAAAACTGGAGAAATATATAATATTCGTCAAGAAAAAAATAATAAATTTCAACCAACAAATTATATCATTAAAGTTCAAAAAGTAACTACCTTAAATAGTACCTTTGTTGACCGACCTCCTAAAGCGGTTAAATTTCTTAGAGATCGGCGTGAAAATGTGGAACTATGTTTATTTTCTGATATTAATATTAATACAAATAAATATGTTGGCTCTGATGGATTTACGAATGAAATTTTAATTGGTTATATCTTAGATCATATGTATAAAAATCATAGTAATAATTCTGGATTGAAAGGATATGTTGAACATTATACGGCAACAATTTGCAATGAAGGAACTAATCGCTTTGGGATTAATTTTATGGAATTAGCTGATCTTGGAGATATTAATCAATTTATTAAAAATCCCATTGCAGATGCAATGGGATATCATGAATCTAAAAGATATAAAGACAATACCTCAGAATTTACCATAATTGTTTTAACCCCAGATGTTATTATTGATCTGGCCAAACAAATGATTGCCAATTTATATTTTCTTCAAACAAGGCTTTTCTTTAATCATGGTGATTTAAAAACAGCAAATGTTGTAGTTAAAACTGAAAAAACAAATATTGATTATGAGGGAATGGTTCATTCATCCGATATATCATTTAAAATAGCTGATTACGAAAAAGCGGCTCTAACAATTCGAAATGGAGATGATCGACTTCGTTTTTATAATCGTATTCCAACAGCCGATATTTATTTGACTCAATATCCATTTCGCCCTGTAATTAGAACTTCATTTAATGTAGCCTACTATATTGTTGATGAGTTATTAACCGTTCAAACATTAGCTAAATCACGTCATTCGGGAATAAGTTTTTATAATTCGTGGGATACCATTGTTTTCTTTGTTTCTTTATTTATGTTACCGAATATCTTTTATCCTCTATTTACTACCCCAAAATTAAAACAAGTACTATGGGATCCTATCTGGCATCCTGAAGATGAATCAATTGTTTTTGATCGGATTGCTAAAATTGTTCGAGAAGGAAGAAATAATAATACTGGAAATATAATTCAAGTATTAAAAGGAATACGCATTAAATGTCGTTTAACCTATATTTTATTTGATTTACTTAAAACATTTAAATTGTAGTTTAATTCATTTATATTGATGCAATTGCATCGATATAAATTATCAATAAAATATTGGTTAAGTTAATACACGTCTTTTAATACCTAAATATTCTCCATTCTCTTTCCATTCTTCATATAATTCTTCAAATTGTCTATATTTACGACGTAAATATAATTGTCCATTTTCATACCATCTCTGATATAGTCCATCTAAATGTCCATCTTTATATGTAGATTCTTCCACTAATTGTCCATTAGACCATTCTTTACATAATCCATCTAGTTCTCCATTTTTATATGAAATTTGTTCTAATAATTCTCCATTTTCAGACCAGTGTTGATATAATCCATGGTGTTTTTCATTTTTAAGTTGACATTGTTCGTTTAATTGTCCATTCTTATACCATATTTGATATAATCCTTCTTTTTTTCCATCTTTATACATACATTTTTCCTTTAGTGTTCCATCATTCCATATTTGATATAATCCTTCTTTTTTTCCATCTTTATATGTAGATTCTGCCACTAATTGTCCATTAGAGCAATCTTTACATAATCCATCTAGTTCTCCATTTTTATATGAAAGTTGTTCTAATAATTGTCCATCAGACCATTCTTTACATAATCCATCTAATTCTCCATTTTTATATGAATGTTGTTCTACTAATTGTCCATCTTCAGACCACATTAGATTTAATCCATCTAGTTTTCCATTTTTAAGTGAAATTTCTTCTTTTAATTGTCCATTCTTATACCATATTAGATTTAATCCATCTAGTTTTCCATTTTTATACATACATTTTTCCTTTAATGTTCCATCATCATCCCATCGTTGACATAATCCTTCTTTTTTTCCATTTGGAAATATATAATACTCTCTTCGTGGGTTTGTCAACTTGATTAACTTTAAAAATTTTTGTTTAACTTCTTTTTTTATCAAACTTAAGTGTTTGTTCCATTTCTTATTCAGTGTTGAAAGTTTCCAAAATATTTGAGGATGACATAAAGATATGAGTTGAATGAGTTCAAGAGGAATAAAAATAGTTTGTTGAGTAACCTGGAGATTCATGTTTAGATTTAAAAAATATAAATTAAAAAAAATCAATTTTAATAGTTAGACTACATAAAAATATATTGGTGTATCAACACCGATATATTAATCTTAATTAATCCATTTTACTTCTCCATCTTTATTAATTGTGATTTTTAATTCAACTTGTCCTTCTTCCTCAAGGTCCCACCATTCTTCATATTCTTTATTTCCATTAATATAATTGGATGTAGCTAAAAGATTTAAATCATAATACCATCTATTATGTATTCCATCTTTTTCATCATTCTTATATGTACATTCTGAAATTAGATAACCATCTTTATCATATCGTTTATATGGACCATCTCTTATTTCATCCTCCTTATATCTTTCAGAAGGAATTAGAAGGTTCTTTATTCCATCGATATTAGATAATATATAATATTTTCGATTATCTCTCTCAATTAATATGTGATTTTTATCATTCAACATTTTCATATTTTAAATAAAATAATATAAATTAAAAAAATCAATTTTATTGTAATCTCATAAATTATAATTTATTTTCTAATTTCAAAATTTCTTACTTACAATACAAAGTTATCATTACGTTGAATAAATATTATTTAAATTAACTTTGGAAGATAGAATATAATCTAAATATTTTTGATCACCTATATTTTATTTGATTTACTTAAAACATTTACATTATAATTATAGTAATATATTGGTGTATCAACACCGATATATTTAAAATCTTCTAAAATTAATTATTCTTTTCTTTTTCTTTTTAATGGTTGAATTATATTTCCATTTTTATACTTACATTTTTTCATTAATTTTCCATTATCATCCCATTCTTCAAAAAATCCATCCCTTTTTCCATTTTTATAATTACATTTTTACATTAATTTTCCATTATCATCCCATTTTTCAAAAAATCCATTCGCACATCCATTTTTATAATTACATTTTTGCATTAATTTTCCATTATCATACCATTCTTGATATAATCCATTCACTTGTCCATTTTCATAATTAAATCGTTTCTTTAATTTTCCATTATCATACCATTCTTGATATAATCCATATCTTTTTCCATCCTTATCACGACTATATTTTTTTATCAATTGCCCACTATCATTCCACATTTGATATAATCCATATCCGTCATCGTCAGTATGATTTGAGTTTATTAATTTTACTTTCAATTTTCCTTTTTTAACCCATGAACGATACAGCACATATGAAGATGTGGAACCATTAATATAATTATATTTTTTCTCCATTTTAATATTTTTTTTGAATCATTTTTTAAAAAAAATATTTAAAAAAAATATAGGATGATATCTTGAATATCCGAAAAATTCTTTTGAAACTGTTCATAAATAATTTGGATATGCAAGAGAAAAAGGATATTATCAACCCTCAAAATCCTTAATCACATATACAAAGTTATCATTACGTTTCTTAAATATTTTATAATCTTTATCTAATAATTTATTCAATGTATGTTGTAATTCCCTATTTTTTGAATTATTCTGGTCTCTAACTAATCTAAATTTGACAATTATATATATAGGGCGTATATTTGTATTTGATAGCATATATATTAATGAAGCAACTTCTGCACCTTCGATATTTAATTTCAAAACATCTATTTTTTGGTGACCCAATGATTTCATCAATGAATCAATTTTCTTTACTTTAAGTTTAATTGTATCTTTTGTAGATTGTAAATTATTAATACTTAAACTCACCTGATTTTTATTTATTGGAAAATAGAAATCTATTGTTGTATCCTCATTATACAGCCCAATATCATGATAGAAAATATTATTTAAATTAGCCTTGGAAGATAGAATATAATCTAAATATTTTTGATCACCTCCACCAAATCTTTCATTACTATATGTTTTAATTAATAATTCTTTATTAGTTGGATTATTTTCTTCAAAATAATGTTTACATATATTATCACATAATTTGAAATGATTAATTGCGCGAGGTGTAGGATCAAAAATATGTATTTCACAATTTATTTTCCCAGATAAATGAAACTCATAACAAATATCTTCACCTGCACCAAAGGAATATATAATATATTCTTTTAAAAATAGGTCCATAGGAATAAGATGCCAATTTCCATATTTTGTTAATGAGGTCATATTTTTATAAGATATTATCTATTTTTAAATAAAAATATGTATTTATACTTCTTTAAATGAAAAATATGCTAATTTGACAGCTTTTAATTATGTTGAAAACTAACACAAAAGTAAAAATAATATTAAGGTTATTATTCCATTAATATAACACAACCCAAAAGGTTGATGATATATTAATATATTTGTGTAAAACACAAATATATTATGAGATTTAGAAATCAACATCAGTAGGATCTTCATATAATTTCTCATTAGTTTCACCTTTAATTCGTTTCTTCCAATCTAATGTTTGAGTCAATGAACTTTGACTATAATTTCCAATCTTAACTTCATAAAAATTACCTTTTTGTTCCATTGATAAATCTTCCATCCATTTTGGCAAATCATCAATAGTAGTATTCCATTTTTTAGGATGATCACACAATATTAATAAATGATCCGCTAAGAAATAAATACATCTTTTAATATCTTTAGGGCGAAGATCATCAATAGCCTTAGGTAATATAAAATCAATAAATTCACATTCGACTTCAACTAATTCACCAACGATTTTGTAAGCTTCTTCATCAGATAATTTTCCATCTTTCTTATATTTATAACCGCCAGCATCTCGATGTAACTTTTCATCTTTCGAAATTTGTTCATTGAGAAATACGATATTGGGGAATTTACCAAGAGTTCTAAAATAAAATATAATATAAAACAATGAGATGAATCCAAGACCTTCACCAGCAGCAAAAGCCAATCGACGATGGGATATACTTAATGGTGAATTAATATATTTATTAAACCATAAACTTTTTTTCCTTACTCCTTCGCAGGTATCAACCGCTTTAAATAATTTTTCTCGTTTAATTTCATCTGATTCTAATGAATTAATAATTAAAGAATATGCATCAGAATGAACACTTTCAATATATAATTGAGCAATATAAAATAATTGTTCTTCAACTGATTCAGCTTCTAATAAGAATCGTAGAATAATGTTGTCAATGATAAATCCATCTCCTGAGGCAAAAAAAGCATTAACATAATCTAATACTCGCTTTAACCCTGGACTTAATGATTGATAATCCTTTTTATCTTGGGAAAAATCCATTTCATTAGCCGACCAAACACATGCTTCCTGGGTTTTATAAAATTTATACATTTGTTCATCCTGAATTGGATATAAGGTATATCTTTCTCCGAGTGATTTCTTTCTGGTCTTCTTGATCAAAAGGTTAATGACATCATTAACTGGAATAGTTTCATTAAATTCTTTCATTTTATTACTAACCCATTGTTCAAGTTCAGATGGTTCACGTCCAAGGGCAACTATTATAAATTTTAAAAATTCATCAAGATCAAAATTAGCTAGATTCTTAACTCGATTGGCTACCTTCTTAACTCGATTCTGAAATCGATTGGCTAATTCCTTTATTAAATCTTCATCAGTACATTGTTGTAACATTTTAATTTTAACTTAATCTATCTTATTTAATTCATTTTTTTATTTTAAAATATTTAAATGACAATTACGTAATGGATAAACTAAATTGTCAATGGTTGAAGTCAATGGATATTTAGCTGTTTTCTCCCCAATTTGGGCTGTTTTAACGTGGGTTGTCCCAATTGATGTATAGTTCGTTTCATGATGAGAATATGTTGGAACATATTTTTGACTTCCATTAATAATCGGGATTTTAACCGTAGGTCTAATCATTGGTTGAATGATTAGATTTAATGGTCGTTTATAATGAGGGAAAACTTCAAAGAATAGATCTCGGGCATTAATATTAAATTTATTTTTCAATTGACCATAATAAATTAATAATTGACGGATATTATCTTCTGAGAGCTTAATATTTAATTCATCAGCAACTTCAATTACTAATAATCGATGGATATTAAATTTTAAGATATTATTAATCATATAAATTTCAAATTCTTTCGCAAATTGTAAAATATTTGATGTTCGATAGTTTCGATTTACTAAATCAGTATAAGGAAAAGCTCTTTTTAACGTTGTAAAATATTTAATAGCAATATATAAACAAACCATGATTCGAATTTCTATTTCAAATTTTGAGTGATGATTATTATCTTTTTTCTTAGATATATTTAGGTGATGTAAATATCGATCAAAAATATCGAAAGCTAAAAATAATATTCTATGTTTATACCAATAATAATGTTCTTTTTGATTATAAATAGTAAATATAATTTGAGAGGCATAAAATCGCTCCACAGAATCATCAATATTTAAAATAGGATAAGGGTTTTGAATAGGAGGAAATAATTGTCTTATTTTTTTAATATAATTGGTATAGTCTTTAAAGAATGGATGATTTAATGCTTGAGTAGCAGAATAACGTGTTGTTGGATTAAAGTCTAATAAATGAGATAATAGATTAATATAATTATCATATGTTCCATAATTTCCACATTGATTGAATTGTTTAATTAATTGGGATGGTAAATTTATTATAGATTTAAATGTTTTTGGTTGATAATATTTATTAATAGATGAAGTAAATTTAGTATATCTATCTAATGTTCTTATAATTTGAGGATTATGAGGTAATTTTCTCAATAATTTTTCAAGTAACTTTTTACTTTTATCCAATGTCCCACTTAATAATGCTTTCTTTGTAATCATTTCATATAAAATACAACCTATGGACCAAATATCTGATTTTAAACAATAATCATCCCATTTGAATATTATTTCAGGAGGTCGATACCAAGATGTGATTAATCTGGGCGTTCCTAGTTCTTGACGACTAAATACTTTGGATAAACCAAAATCGCAAATTTTTAGTAAACGTTGGCGACCATATCTAAACCATAACAAATTTGATGGTTTTAAATCTCGATGAATTATGCCTTTTCCATGTAAATATTCTATCCCTATAAATAATTGCACCATTGCCATTTTTAAATAACCATATGCTGCTGTCCCACCATGAATTAATGTATGTCCATCATACGCTCCTTTTTCAAAAATAAAAAATAATTCATCTTCTCGATAATGATGATCTTTTATAGGTGACAATGGTTTATTAAATGGATTTTTATATGAGACAGCTAATAAATCAATAATAAATGGATGTCCTTTAACCTTTGATAAGAGATCAAGTTCTTTCAATGATCCCATAAATGTTATATCTTTATCAATAATATTTCGTTTAACTGCATATTCATTAGCATCACCACGATAAGTTGTGGCTGAATAAACTGAACCATATGTACCTTTACCAAGTCTTACCTCTTTTTTTAAAACATTATCAAAAATAACTTTGGGTACCAATTTCATTTATTATGATAAATGAGTTTTTATAATATTATTTTATTATAAAAAATTATATTTTTAATATTATTATATCATAATAAATGATATAATAATAAATCAATTTTTACCCCCCCCCCCAATTCGTGTTATAAGGATAATAAATCATTTTTATGATTATGATTATGATATTTGAGCAATGCTCAAATATCATAAATGAATATTATTTAATTTGTTTTAATATGAGATCTAGACAGTTAGTTCGCAACCAAAATTTAGAAATAAAATGGATAAGTTCGTTAAAATCGTCCTTTTCTAATTTAATACCCATTTTTAAACTTTGTGACTTTCGTTCATGAAACTTATTTATTTCATCATTAATCTTCAATACTTCATTTGGTAACCACATACTGTTCCATATTTGGTAAAGATATGAATCATTGATTATGGCCAGATAAAATTCCTTATAACTCATCAACCAAATCATAAATAAATAAAAATTAAGAGATGAATTAAAATATCCAATACATTGATCATATATACAGAAATAAGTATGATTAGGTGATTCAAATGATAATTTATATATCTGACATCCAAGATTCGAATCTTGGATGTTGTATGAATAATTTAAAGATTTTGTAATATAATTTTTATATGAACGACAGTTTTTTTGTAATTCTATAATATTAGAATAATTAAATAATCTAACATTATTATTAAGGATAGTAATTCCACCTTGTCCAAGATTTCCCAATTTTAATGTAAAATTCGATTTAATTGAATGTCCTAAATATGTATAATTTATCGGAGAGGTTGAAAATTGTAAAGCATAATGATTTGGTAAACCATACCAAAATTTATATTTATCTAGAATATGAAAAATAATTACTAATTGGTTAACAATCCCTCGAGCAACATTAGGGTTTAAGATTAAACCATTGGAAAAATTCGAATTTTCTACAATTTGGGACATTGTTAATAATTCGTAATCTTTTAATAAATATCCATAGTCACCGCATATAAAAGATGAATATATATTTTCGATATGATCTAATTTCATCTCTTTAAAAATAAAGTCAAGATAATAAGTAGTTAGAATTTTATTGGTAAAAAGATCTAATCCAATCGTATGTTTCATACATTTAATCAAACATTTTTTTAATAAGGTAATTTTTAGCTTATCAATTGAGATTTTATGATTTTTTCTTGTTCCACATTCAATAATATAAGGTCCTTTAATTGAACATAAATTAAAAATTCGGGATATTTTTACACAAGCTTGACATCGATAAAATTTTCTTGTACAGGTACTTATACATTGTTTACCATGTATCCTTGATCGAATATTCATTCTTTTGTGAGATTCTAATTGCGAAAGACATTGACGATCAATTAAAATTGGAGAATCATTGGTCCATAATTTATTAATTAATCGATATGGGTTAGTTAAAAGCTGTTTAATTATTCGATATTTTTCATATTTAAAATCTTGAAATAAATCATCTACATTTCTTATATTATCACATATATTAATATCCTGAGACATTAATTTAATATTTTATCTTTTAAATATTTTATTTCTTAGATTATTTTTCTGTTTCAATCATGATTAAATTATCCATAATTTTTATTTTTAATTTGTTTGAACAATATAACCAATTCCATATAATTTGTAAATTAGGATAACTACTATAAATTGTCACTGTTTGTTGATATTTGTTTAAACATTCTTCTTTAATTTTTTTTAATAATTCTTTTATATTTCTAATTTTATTTAAATATTTGAATAAAATTCTGGTAAATACCGACCCATTATATGATGTTATTGATTTCTCATCTGGCATTGTTGATGAAAAACATATTATTTCTTGGGTTGAAAAATTCGGGATCACTGAATTCAGCAAGCTTCGTTTGACTAAACTTGGTGATCCCGAATTCAGCAAGCTTCGCTTGACTAAATTTCCTTTTGTTAATCGATAAATTCCATCAATCATTTTATATGGTAAATTACATCCATTAATATTACAACAATCTAAAATCATAAATATTTGTGCTTTTTCATTGATTTTAGATAATATTATATTTTTAAATATAATTATATCCATTTTATCCAGGTCAGGTTGGATACATAGCTCATCTTCTATTCCATGATTATATTGTTTTTTTACTGGTATTTTATGTGTAACTAAACTTGGTAACTTCGTTTCCGATTTTAGCAAACTTCTCTTGACTAAACTTGGTAACTTCGTTTCCGATTTTAGCAAACTTCGCTTGACTAAACTTGGTAGCTTTGCTCCCGAATTTAGCAAACTTCGCTTGACTAAACTTGGTAGCTTTGCTCCCGAATTTAGCAAACTTCTCTTGACTAAACTTGGTAGCTTTGCTCCCGAATTTAGCAAACTTCTCTTGACTAAACTTGGTAGCTTTGCTCCCGAATTTAGCAAACTTCTCTTGACTAAACTTACTCCAATATTGTTATGTGGAAATAATATATTTCCATCAATCATATGACCAGTATAATAAAAAAATAATTTGTCACAATCATTAATAACAGATAATACTAAATCAATAAGATTTATATTATTGATATAACAATAATATATTCCTTCCTTTTTAATTTGTTCAATAAATGTTAAAATATTAGCATCAACAGTTGCCTTTATCATCGCATTCATTAGATATTTAGTATTACTATCTTTTATAATGTCCGTGATGATTATTATTTTATCAGACTTCATTTGTTTTGCCAATTTATAAGCTTGATATAAATCGACTATAATTCCTGGCAAAAAAGTTCTATCTTTTGATTTATCATCATTTATTTGATTATTGTAATTGAATCCAATTATAATACAAACTTTCATTTGTTTATAAATTTATTTAATTAGAGGTATTAATTTCTCTAAACAAAATATATCTAAAGGTAATTCTGGTCTACATAAACTTACATGAATATCACCTTTACATTCATATATCTTATTTTTAAATGTACATTTTTTTGACGATACCATTAATATCTGTCCATATTCATTCATTAATCGAAATAATATTTGATGATCTTCTATTACATAATAATATTTGTTCTCATGTTTAACTAATAATCCCTTTGGTAATGAAAATCCACTATTATTCCAAATCTGTTGAATTTTTGGAGCAAAACTCCCGAAATCAGCATGATGACTAATTTTATTAATATCCATTTTTAGATTAATTTATCTTATAAGATTTGTCTTTAAAGACATATCTTAATATTTATTACTTAACTGATTTAAATCCATTAATTTTTTAATTAAAAATACTAATTATAATTATTTATTTTAATTTGAAATTAAATATTTTTGAATTTTATATTATTTAATATATGAATATAAAATTAAATCATGACAATTGATCATGATAAACTTATTGATAAGATAATAAAAAAATGTAAAAGACCAGAAAATGAAGATTCAGGTGTCAAAGAATCGTTCATTTTACTACTTGATTCATTATATGATAAAAACCATTATTTATATAAATATGCACAACAGTTGATGACATTATTAAATCAGGAAGAGATTCCAGAAACCCCAACAGATGATTTAATTAAATTATTCCAATCAAATGAAATATTTGATTTTATTATTCCAGAAGTAAGAAAAATATTAAATTTTGGAATCCAAAAAGATAATCAATGTATCACTGAACTATTAGTAGTTAAAAAGTTATTAATTATTAAAAATAAATCGATTACGTTCATTGATAAAATAATATCTTTTCTTAAAAAGAAGACTGATGAAATTTATGTCAGTGATATGACATCCTTAATCTTGTCAGTTCAATACTTTGATGATGATAATGTTAAAGCTCAAATATTAGAAATTAGCAATTATTTAGATTTAAATGTAAATTAGTCATCATGCTGAATTTGGGAACTTTGATCCCAAATTTAAATTCCAATAATATATTATTGTATGTAACAATAATATATTTATATATTAAAATAGAATTAGATGAAAAGATTAAAGATACATTTAATTTCCGATGTTCATTTAGAATATTTATCTGATCTATTTAAAGTACAACAATTAATACCAAATAATATTAACCAAAAGACTTGTTGTGTTTTAGCTGGTGATATTGGTTATCCCAATGATATATTATATGAAAAATTTATTTCTTCAGTTAAACAAAAATTCAATTATGTTATAATTATTGCAGGGAATCATGAATATTATAATAGAGAAAACCGAAGAGTTTTTGATATGAATCAGATTGAACAACAGATAGAAAAGATAGCTAATCGGAATAATTGTTATTTTTTGAATAAAAGTACAGTGATGATTGAAGGAATAAAATTTATCGGATGTACTTTTTGGTCATATATTCCAGTTAATAGATATGTAATAGTTAAAGAAAGGAATGAATTTTCAAAAATAAAGCCATATTTTACCCCAAAACATTATAATTCATTACATTTCGATCATTTATCTTATATTTCAAATGAACTTCAATTAACCCCATTGAATCAACCAACAATTGTTGTTACTCATCATGCTCCATCGAAATATATGATTCAAAAAAAATATTTTAATGATCCATTAAATTGTTGTTATTATACTAATCAACATCATTTGTTTTCATCGCCATTGTCGGCATGGTTTTCAGGACATACTCATAATTCAGTGATAGTAAATATTAATGG
>SDBT01013817.1_pt1 | contig 12915 bp, 8 predicted proteins | sample 2277101 | NCBI WGS metagenome assembly SDBT01 (sample SAMN10404973, study PRJNA504765) | marine sediment metagenome | isolation source: marine sediment core GS10_PC15, 103 cmbsf | place: Arctic Ocean: Southern Knipovich Ridge | collected 2010 | reverse complement strand
CTCGTCGGCGTCTTTCCCGGTCTTAAACATCTCCTCAAGTACAGATTTGGCAGTAGCGATGTTAATAGCATCGCTATGGGCATTTGATATTAGAGGCCAAAGCTGCTCCGGCTTGACTCGCTCTCTGAATTTATTTATATCGGTATAGTTGTTGGCATTCATTATGCGGCTGACCTCACCCAAAATCCAGTTACTCCCTAGCTTGGCTCTCTCAGGCTTTGACAGATTACCGGGCTGTCCTGCTTTTACAAGGTCTTCCTCGTAGTCAGCCATTGCCCTGGAACTGGTGAGCAGGTTGGCATCATACAATGACAGCTCGTATTCAGCTATAAATCGGTCACTCCTGGCTTCAGGTAACTCAGGGAGCCGTGACCTTATTTCCTCCACCCACTCTCGGCTTAAGACCAGTGGTGGCAGGTCAGGCTCAGGGAAGTAGCGGTAGTCGTGGGCATACTCTTTGCTGCGTTGGGAAACAGTGCTCCCCTTTTCCTCCACCCAGCCCCTGGTCTCCTGGGTAAGCCTCTTGCCTTCCGCTACAAATTTCCTCTGGCGTTTGGCTTCATACTCTAAAGCCCGGTAGACTGCTTTAAAGCTATTCATATTCTTGACCTCGACCTTAGCCAAAGAATTCTGGCTGTTCTCGGGACGAATGCTGATATTGGCATCACACCGGAAGCTCCCCTCCTCCATGTTTCCCGTAGATACCCCCAGGTACTGGAGTATACTGCGCAGCTTTATCAGATATTGCCGGGCTCCCTCCGGGGAGCGTAGGTCTGGCTCACCGACAATCTCCATTAGCGGCACTCCCGCCCGGTTAACGTCCACCAGGCTGTAGGCTTCGCCAGTTGGTGAGGTGCGGTGTATCAGCTTGGCGACATCCTCTTCAAGGTGAACACGGGTTATACCTATCCGCTCCTTTTCACCATTGACCTCAATAGCAAGCCAGCCCCCATGCCCAATAGGGGCATCATACTGAGAAATCTGATAGCCCTTCATCAGGTCGGGGTAGGGGTAGTTCTTACGGTCAAACTTGGTATAATCGGAGATGGTGCATTTAAGGGCTAGAGCCGTCGATATGGTATACTCCACTGCCTGCTTATTGATGTTGGGTAGAACACCAGGCATCCCCAGACATACCGGGCAGACAAAAGTATTAGGTGGAGCACTGGCATAGTCAACACTACAACGACAGAACATCTTGCTCTTGGTTAGTAGCTGGGCATGAACTTCCAGCCCTATAATAGTCTTAAAATTCATCTGTCTCATCCTTTGGGTAGCCTTTTTAGTATAGCAATATTTCACACTAAGTGACAAGGAAGACATTTTGCCATCAACCTCACCCACTGTGCCCCCCTCTCCATGATATGGATATATATTCCTACCATGAGGGGGAGGGATTATTTTTGAAGGGGCGAAGCCCCTTCAAGCTACTCTTAATAAAAAACCTCTTTGAATGGGCAAATAATACAAGAGAGTTAAAGAGAGGCGAAGCCTTTCTTACATACTCAGCCCCCTCCCTTATAAAGGGAGGGGGCTAAAGGGGGAGGGTTGCCAAATCAAGAACTAAAAGGCGATAGGATTACTGCTGAGTAGAAACTTAGGGTTAATAGATAATTTTATTTATGCTATAATTTATGTAGTTTGGGGATATAGCTCAGTAGGGAGAGCGCTGCGTTCGCATCGCAGAGGTTGGGGGTTCGAATCCCCCTATCTCCACCATTAGTAATAATATTACCTTAAATTAGCTAACAGGTGACTCCTCTAATTCTCCACAAAAATAGATATTCTGATGGACCTACCGCCAACCCTTCACTTCGATGCCAAGCCTCAACCTGAACGACATAGTGTGTCTACTAAGCTACGAAGGGATGAATAGGTTGTATCCTGTTAGCCATTGACAAAGTCAGCGTTTTCAGGGATGACGGATTGTTCAGTCGGAGCGCTAGTATGAAAGCACGCACTAACGGGATTTTTCTGCCGCTGCCATTACTGCCTCAATTATCTTGACATATCCGGTGCAACGACACAGGTTTCCACTCAAGACCTTCTTTACCTCTTCCTCAGTGGGGTCTGGATTTTCATCCAGCAGTGCTTTAGCCGCTAGTATCATCCCCGGGGTGCAGTAGCCACACTGCACGGCAAAGTGTTCGATGAAGGCTTGCTGCAATGGATGCAGCATTTCCCCAGTCGCCAACCCTTCTATGGTAATGATTTCCTTTCCCCTGGCTTGAGAGGCAAACATCAAACAGCTCTTGACTGCCTTGCCACCTATGAGGACGGTACATGAGCCGCAGTTACCCGTATTACAGGCTACTTTAACTCCGGTTAGCCCCAACTCATCCCGTAACACCTCTGACAATATCTTCCAGGGTTCTACAAATACCTCGTAGAGCCGTCCATTTACTTTCAACTCCACTACCTGTTTCATCTTAAACCATGCCTCCCCTGGGAAATATTCCCTAATTTTACTTCGTGGTTCAATGTTGTTTTCATAATCCCATCAAAAACTAGGCTTCTATTTGGCTGATTTGGTTAGCTCTGTAGCTTGTCTTATAGCATCACCAGCCAAAACCTTCACTATCTCTCTTCTATACTCAGCAGAACTGCGGACATCATCAATCGGGCTTGATTCATCCGATGCCGTTTGGGCAGCCTTCTCAATTAGCTCCCTATCTAATTTCTTCCCTTTCAGTATTGCCTCAGCCTTACGGGCTCTCATTGGAGTCGGAGCTACGGCACCAAGCACTACCTTGGCATCGGTACAGACTCCATTCCCTGAGTCCAAAGTGAGCACCACTGCCACTCCTACAATAGCAAGATCCGCTACCCCTCTAATGCTGTGTTTCAGGTAAACCCCGGCGGTATGAGCCGGTGGGGTAGGCACCTGGATTTCAACCAGTAACTCATCGGGTTTGAGAACAGTGGTGCCAGGTCCGGTAAAGAAATTCTCAAGGGGGACTACCCTCTCTCCAGTAGTGCTGACTAATTTTATCGCTGCCGATAGTGCCACCAGGGCTGGAGCCATATCTGCTGAAGGCGCTGCATTGCACAGATTGCCGCCAACTGTGGCTACATTCCGCACCGCAATATCGGCTAATTGGCCAGCGGCTTGGCTAATAATGCTGTATCGTGGTTGTAGTAGTCGGGATTGTTCCATCTCACGAATGGTGGTCAGAGTTCCTACTCTTAGACCCCTGTCATCATTGAAGCGGATGTAATTTAGATCGGCTATACGCCCGATGTTAACCACATATTGGGGCATTAACGTTCGTTCTTTCATCCTAACTACTAAATCGGTGCCACCGGCAAGTGCTTTTGCTCTGTCTCCATATTTACTCAGCAAAGACACTACCTCTTCAACGGTGAGTGGCTCAAAATACTCAAAATACATCTTCTTATGCACCCTGGGTTTCACCGGAGCCGAGCCGGAATGTGTCGGTCCTTCCTTCCCTTTGAGACACTTAAGTATTTTCTCCAGCGTCATCGGTAAATCGTATATTCTGATACCAATGGCATTATAAATGGCATTGCCAATTGCCGGTGCCGTGGGCATCACTGTGACTTCACCTAGCCCCTTAGCCCCATATGGTCCGTCACGGTGGGGCGCCTTCACCAGCATGGATTTCACATTCTGACCGCTTGGTATTTGAGTTGCTGTTAGCATCTTGTAATCTCTGAAATTTGGGTTAAGCACCCTGCCCTTGTCCATTAGCAGTTCCTCACCCAGGGCTGGCCCGATGCCCATCGCTAGGCCACCTTCTATTTGTCCCTCACACAGTTTTGGGTTTATCGGCTGTCCCACATCGTAGGCTGAGCTAACTCTTAACACCTTTATCTGCCCGGTCAAGACATTTACTGCTACCTCTATCGCTTGTGCACCATACATGTAAAAGCCCTGCATCTTTTCGACTTGCCCGGTCTCAGGATCCATGGGGGTTATTCTGTGATAATACGTGCCCTTGCCAATAATCTCACCCCCCTTATCCAAGGGACCAGGCAAAAAAAGGTCAGAAATTCTGATAGCTCTCTGGGGTAGTTCCTTGACAAAGACCTTGCCATCTGCTATTTCCAATTCGTGTGGGAATACCTTGAGCACCGATGCCGCCAGCTCAAAAATCTGCCGTTTGGCATCCTGACAGGCTAATATCGTTGCATTTCCACTGTAGAAAGTGGTCCTGCTGGAAGAAGCGCCTCCGGCGAAAGGGACAATGGCAGTATCGCCACGCACTACCTTCACCCTGTCTATTGAGATGCCAAACTCTTCGGCAGCTATCTGAGCTAATACAGTATTGGCTCCTTGTCCTACCTCATCGGAACCGTGACGCAGCTCGATAGTCCCGTCCTCATGCACCTTGATGTGTACACAGTCAGCAGCACCACCCTGTCCATACCTACCACCGGCCGCAATCCCCTTCCCTCTCCGCCAGGGTCCAGCGTCTTTTTCGGATGGCTTACCCCACTCAATGGATTCTGCCACCTTGTCCAGGCATTCTCTTACCCCGATGCTGTGGGTGGTCTCGCCAATGACGTTTTTCTCCCCTTCGTTTAGTATGTTACGCTTCCTCAGTTCCACCGGGTCAATACCCAGCTTTTCAGCAATAATATCCATCTGAGACTCCATTGCCCAGTGTAATTGTGGGGCGCCGACTCCGCGCCATGTATGCATAGGCAACTCATTGGTATAGACACCGTAGGAATCCAGCCTAAAGTTGGGTATCCGGTATGTGGCTACTGCTCCCTGGGAGAACGATAGGACGCCACGTGGCATATAGCCACTATAGGCTCCGGCATTGCAGACCAGCTTTAACTCTCTAGCCACCAAGCTGCCGTCCTTCTTAACTCCATCCTTTAAATAGGTAATGGTAGGAACCCTGGAGTGAGTAATAGAGAAAACTTCCTCTCGGGACAGGATAAGCCTGACCGGTCTATCTGTCCTAAGCGCCAGCAGGGCACAAATCTGCTCTATCACTGCGTGACGCCCAAAGGACCCGCCAACATACGGTGCAATAACTCTAACCTTGGAGGGTGGTAGGTCAAAGAGCTTACAGAGCATAGACTTGGTGCGGTGAACGGGTCTCTGTAAATTCCACATTGTCAAGCTGCCGTCACTGCCCTTTTGGGCAATACAGTAATCAGTTTCCAGGTTACCGTGGGTTACTCTCGGGGCGGTAAATCTATTCTCCACAATGAGGTCAGCTTCCTTAAATCCCCCTTCTATATCTCCCTTTCGAATCTTATAGTGAGCGCAGACGTTGGGTATACCTAGACCAGAGACCGAGCCAAGAGCCATTCCCCTCTCCCCTCCCGTTCTTTTATATTGCTCGAAGTCTGGGTGGACAATCACTGGAGTGTCAGGCTTCATCGCTTCTTCGGGGTCAAATACGGCTGGTAGCTCCTCATACTCAACCTTGATGAGGGATAGCGCCTCTTCGGCAGCCTCAACAGTCTCTGCGGCTACAGCGGCGACTGGGTCGCCGATAAAGCGAACCGTGTCTCGGGCAAGGAGAGGCTGGTCCCTTATGACCATACCCTGGTTGTTGCGTGGTGCATCTTTGGCGGTTACCACTACCTTTACCCCCGGTGCGCGCTGTGCTTTAGAAATATCCACCTTCAGGATTCGGGCATGGGGGTAAGGGCTGGTGAGCACTTTCGCCTCAAGCATACCAGGCGCCCCAACCATAAAGTCGGAAACATATTTTGCCGCCCCGGTCACCTTTTCTAAGGCATCTATTCTGATCACACTTTTTCCGACTACTGACAACTCTGCCATAATTATTCCCTCCCGTTCTGTGGCACTATTTTACCAGAAAGCCTTTTGGCACACAAATCTTGGTCTTGTCATATAAGGGTGTAGTGGCATAATCCTTTTCCCTGCCGGGCTGAAAATAACCCACTTTTAGAGCAACGAAAAGGCACGAGTCTCTTGACGCCTCTACCGAAAACAGATTATACTTGGTTTGATTTCCAGTGTCAATGGGTGCTACCTATTATAACGGGTATAGTCTATCTCTGGCGGTAACCATCTAAAGGTATCTGAGAGCTTAGGCTATAACGGAAAATAAAAATACGGGGGGTAAAATGACTAAAAAAAACATCCTGGTATTGTCCAGTCTGGATACCAAAGGAGAGCCGGTTGAGCTTCTGTGTGAGTATATAAGAAACAGGGGGCATAACCCGATAATCCTGGACCTCAGCATGTTGAAAGAACCGAAGATAAAACCTGACATATCTTCAGTAGAGGTTGCCATAGCCGGTGGTGGCAGTGAAGCCGATACCAGGGGGGAGACCTTTGAGAGGGTTAAGAGGCAAGAGATATTGACAAGAGGGGCAACCAAGATAGTCAAGAAGATGCTAGACGAGGGCAGGATTGACGGCTTAATATCACTAGGCGGGGCAACTAATACCTCGATAACCGCGGATGTTTGTCAAAAACTCCCCTTCGGCTTCCCTAAACTCATACTTTCCAGCATAGCCGGAATGGGAAGGTATAACTTCATACGTAGGAGTGATATCGCTTTATTCGCCACTATCGTAGACACAGACCGTATGAATCTCTTTTTAAAGAATAGCATTGCCCGGGCAGCTCACATGATATGCGGTGCGGTTGAGAGTGGAGCTGGGTCAGTTTCAACAGAAATCGAGGAGCTAATAAGGGGGGGCACGAGGGTAGTAGCCATGACTCCACTAATGGCAGCCGAGTGCTGCGATAGCATAATAGATGTGCTTAAGCAGAAGGGCAACTATGAGGTGATAACCTTCCATAGTACCGGCGTTGGCGACTCAGTGATGGAGGAAATGATTGAGGCCGGGGTAAGATTCGATATTGTCCTCGATATATGTATAGCCGGTGTGAGCGAGTATCTTATGGGCGGGAACAGGGCAGCAATAGCCACCAGGCTTGAGGCGGCCGGGAAGAAAGGAATCCCACAGATAATCACACCTGTCGCCCTTGATGTTATCAGCTGCGGTCCTCTGAGTAGAAGGGATGCCAAAGACCCGCTCTGGGAAAAGCGGGGGCTCAAGGATAGAAAACTGTGGGTGATTGATGAGAGGGGAGTCCAGGCCAAGATATCTCCCCAGGAAGCAGTGGAGATAGCTAAAATTATAGCAAGTAAGTTAAACCGGGCTAAAGCCCCAGTTAAGTTCCTGGTTCCCTGGAAAGGTTGGGCCGTGTTTAACAAGCCAGGGGAGAACCTTTACAAGCCTGAGACCGACAGGCTACTCATAAGTACTCTGAAGCAGGAGGTTGACCCTAACATCGTCGAAATAAGAGAATATGACGATTTATACTTAAATACTTACGAGTTTGCCATGGTCATCGTTGATACTCTTGAAGAACTATTGGGTAAATCATAGAGTTGAGTAGTAAAATATTAGGCAATATGCGTTTGAACGCGAAGCTTGTGTTTCCCGAATGAGCTACTATCTAGGTATCATCTCGAGCTATAGCTATGCGTAAATAGTTAGCGAGGTTTACACAGAATCTCCTTAACCTTGATGTCGAAAAAGTTGCGTGTATTGACTGGCCTGAGTACTACCACTGTATCGGCGCCTCGGTGCCGACCACCGATAGCAATGACATCCTCATCGGTGCGCACTAGCCCACTATCAACTGCCATCATGGCAATCTCACAGACTACCTTCATCCCCTCACCAAAGATGCGCAAGGTGTTGGCAATTATATCTTCAATGACATAAGAATGGAATTTATTTCGCACGGCTCGGCTAACTCCGGAAAAGGCTTGGGTAGTGGTAAGTATTGTGCCTCCTTTATTTTTAACTATTCCTCTGTTCTCATCGGTGAATTCCTGAGTGTTGGGTGCATGATAGCCGGTAACATGGGTTACCGCAATTATCTTGAATCCGCTGAAGGCTTCCATAGCTTTTGCCACGGTATCGCCGGTAGTGGACGCTACCAATATCGTCTTGATACCCAGCTCCTCAGCCCGCCGTTTGGCGATGCCGAGCACTGCCTCAGTATTCTCACTGCCGGGGTTTTCAAAATAGACTGTCTTTAATTCCATTATTGTAACTCCTTTCAGAATGGTTTTCGTCTTTAGACATTTTACCACATTGCCTTGGTTAGTTTTAGTATGCTATAGTTTTAGTCTGTGTCATTAGCGATTTAGCCCGGGCTGCCGGCAAAATAGTATTGGCCGCTGTCGGGGACTCTAAGAAGCTCAAGGGAGTGGCTCTTCGGGGCAGCCGGGGATTAATATAGCTAAACCAACCGAGTTTTTGGATAGCCTGATTTTAGTGACTGGTGCCCGATGGTTGACAAGAAAAGCATACGTGGGTTATAATCGCATACGAAGGTTACACTCAGGTATCTCCAAGGGGTTTTGGGGATGTTAAAGTACCTTTAACAGAATGGAGAGTTACTATGAAACAAGAAATGATGGCAGTAGACGTTCTGGTTGTAGGCGGAGGTATAGCCGGCATGATGGCCGCTATACGGGCGAGTGAACTTGGCGCGAAGGTTATTGTTGCTGAGAAAGGAAACACCTTACGCAGTGGTGGTGGGGCTACCGGTAATGACCACTTTATGTGCTACATACCAGAAATCCATGGCTCAGATCTTAAAGTAGTTATGGAAGGCCACGGGATTCAGAAAGCAGATGATGCTCATAGTAAGGATACAAATTTTCTGCAGACCTGGATGGAAAAGACCTTTGACATTGTAAAACTGTGGGATACCTGGGGTATTCCTATGAAGTACAAGGGGAAATATGAATTTAGTGGACACGCACTCCCCGGTCTTTCTGCTTATCGCATGAGGTACAGTGGGAAGAACCAGAAGCCAATCTTGACCAGCGAAGCCCTCAAAAGAGGGGTGAAGATAGTGAACAGGGTAATGGTCTTTAATCTGCTCAGTGATGAAGGCCTCATTGGAGCCATCGGTATTGATACCAGAGAAGATAGAGTGGTGGTCTTTAAGGCAAAAACCGTGGTCTTAGGGACAGGTCGGTGTGCAAGACTGTATCCCAGCCCAACCCCTGGCTGGATGTTTAACACAGAAAACATAGCCAGTAACACAGGAGATGGGCGGGCGATGGCATACCGAGCAGGAGCTGAGCTAGCTGAGCTGGAGTTACCTTCCCGACATTCAGGTCCTAAGTATTTTTGTCATGGTGGCAAGGGAACATGGGTAGGTGTTCTCAGAGACCCACAGGGCAAGCCGGTAGGCCCCTTTGTTACAAAGCCTGATAGGAGATATGGCGATCCAACAGTAGATATATATACTACTATATTTGAGGACTATGCAAAATCAGGCAGGGGGCCTGTCTACATGGATTGTACAGGCATTTCGGGTGAGGATTATGAATATATGATGCACTGGCTGAATCATGAATCAAATAATGCACTCATATTTAAGGAAGAGGGCATAGATGTCAGAGAACATCCCTTTGAATTTTATACGTACGAGATGCGTCTTCGAGGAGGGGTATACTTTAATGAGAAAGGCGAAACCTCAATAAAGGGGTTATATGCTGCTGGTGATGTGGGATTCCCTACTGGTATATCTGGTGCAGCAATATTCGGTTGGATTGCTGGCGAGAATGCTGCTAAGTATGCCAAAGGAGCAAAGTCTCCTGAAATAGAGAAGGCAAAAGCGAAGATTGAGGAAACGAAAAGTCTAGTTGCTAAAATTCGGAGCCGGGAGGTAGGAGCTAACTGGAAAGAGTTTAATATTGCCCTCCAGCAAATAATGTATGATTATGCTGGCTCTGTTCGGTCTGAAACTTTACTAGCCGCCGGTCTCAGTTATCTGGAGAAATTGAGGGAGAGGGCGGATACTATGATGATGGCAGAAAACCAGCACGAGTTGATGCATTGTCTGGAGACATTGGATTTGCTTGACTTAGGAGAACTTTTATTTATTATGGCTAATGAAAGGAAGGAAACAAGAGGGAGACACACCCGCTCCGATTATCCATTTACTAACCCACTGCTGGGGAAGAAATTACATATCGTTAAGAGGATAGATGGGAAGCCGGTTACAGAGTGGAGGGAAATAGGGAAGTAAGGTGCTAAAGGAGGGATAATATATGCCACCAATAATAGATAAAGAGAAATGTAATGGTTGTGGTAAATGTGTTGATATTTGCCCAATGGACGTGTTCTTTGGCTCAAAGGAAGGGGGAATCCCTATTATAACTTACCCGGAAGAGTGCTGGCATGAGGGTGCCTGCGTGGATGATTGTCCTATAGAAGGGGCAATCAGGCTAAGGCTCCCATTACCGGCAACATTGCTTTACAAATAGCTCTTCATTATGGGAGTTAAATGGAGATTCAGAATTTGGGGTAGGATGTTAGAGGTGAGGTAGGCTGTACCAGGGAGTTCTATGAGGTAATAGAGAGGGAGTAAACAAATGGCAATATTATATGGCTGGGCTGGAGCTATTCTAAATGTCGATTTAACACGAGGCAAAATAGAAAAGGAGCAAATCTCCCCAGAATTTGCTGAGAAATACCTTGGGGGGAGCGGATTCAACGCAGCGCGACTTTTCGATTTGGTGAAACCGGGAGTAGATGCACTCAGCCCGGAGAATGTGATTATGTTTGGTGTGGGTCCTCTTACCGGGACCTTATACCCTGCCAATACACGGCTTACAGTAACCGCCAAATCGCCGCTGACTGATATATTTGGTAGTGCTAATATTGGCGGCTCCCCTGGCGCCGAGATGAAATATGCCGGCTATGACCAGATAGCTGTCTTCGGAAAATCGGAAAAACCTGTCTATCTATGGATAGACGATGACGAAGTGGAACTAAGAGACGCTGCCCATCTCTGGGGAAAGTCAACATGGGAAGCTGGTATGATGATAAGAGAGGAACTTGGAGATCCCGAGATACAGTTACTAATGATAGGCCAGGCCGGAGAGAATCTAGTCAGATTTGCCAATGTAATCAGTCCTCTGGGGAGGGCGGCCGGCCGGACTGGAATGGGAGCCGTGATGGGCTCTAAGAACCTTAAAGCTATCGCTGTCAGGGGGACAAAGGACATAAAGGTGGCTAGACCGGAAGAGTTTTTCAGTGTGTGCCGGGAGTCTACTATAGCCGGCCGCGCTGATCCCAAGTATAAGCGTTTGCGTGATGGTGGCTCAGCATACTGGATGGACGCCTTAGCTCCCATAGGAGCCGCCGGGGTAGGGAATTACCGAAAAGCGCTGTTCCCCAATTGGACTGCTTTATCGGGAGAAAGAATGCAGCCGGGCGAAGAATTCACGGTAAGGAAGAGGGGTTGCTTCTCTTGCCCGGTAATGTGCGGCGGCTTTTTCAATGTTAGAGCCGGCGAGTTTGAACAGACCTTCGGCCGAAATCCCGAGTTCGGTATGACGTTCATAGGTCTCAGCTGTGAGACTGATAGCTTGCCCGCCATATTGAAAATGGAGACACTATTTGACCAATATGGGATGGATTGCGTAAGTGGAGGACAAATTATTTCCTGGGCGATGGATTGCTACAGTAGGGGTATACTGAATCAGGAGGACTGTGACGGTATCTCTTTGGAATGGGGGAATTATAACGCCATCATAGAACTAATACATAAAATGGCTAAACGAGACGGCTTTGGCGATCTATTGGCCGAAGGGGAGAAAAGGGCACCCCAAAAGCTTGGCCGGGGCTCCGAGAAGTTTATGCACCATATCAAGGGTATGGCGCCGGTCATTGAAGACCCCCGCACTAATAAATTATTCGGATTCGCCTATTATACTGCCAGCCGAGGGGCAGATCACTTAAATGCAAACGTATCCTGGATACCCCATTTAGTGAAAGGTAGTGATATAGAAAAGGAGCTAATTAGTAAGCACGAAAAATGGGGGACTATCATGTCAGTGGCGCATGATAAAAGTACGGAAGTAATGGGAGAGACAATTAAGGTGTGTGAAGATATTTCGGCCATAATCAATTCTTCATCCACCTGCATGCGTGCTGCTGGGTCTTTTGAATTAATGGCAAGGGCACTGTCAGCGGCAACCGGTATTGATTTTAGCGCAGAAAAGCTACGTAAGACAGGAGAACGTATCTTTAATATTCAAAAAGCCTTCAATTCCCGAGAGGGTTTGACGAGAAAGGACGATAACTTTTCCATTCCAGAGAAATTCACCGCAGAGCCAGTCACAGAAGGTCATTACCAGGGTGATGTCCTCTTTGAACTGGACCAAATGTTGGACGATTATTACAATGCCAGAGGCTGGGATGCAGAAACAGGGTTGCAAACCAGGGCAAAGTTAAAAGAGTTAGGACTCGATCACATTATACCAGAGCTGGAAAAGGTAAATGCCATTAAATAAACCGGAAGAGGGAGACTAAAAATGAGGATATCAGTTAACGCTGATAAATGCACCGGCTGCAGAATTTGTGAACTGGCATGCTCCCATACTAAACTTCAAACCTTCAATCATAAGAATGCCCGCATTAAAGTAGTCGATCTTGATTATTGGGGTTTCAGTAATCCGGTAGTGTGCATCCAGTGCCCAAAACCAGCCTGTGTAGAGGTATGCCCAACGCAGGCGCTGAGTCAAACAGGAGAAGGGATTATCCTTCTTGATGAAGGGAAGTGTGACGGGTGTGGTATTTGTGTTGATGAGTGCCCCATAGGAGCGATAAACTGGCATGATGAACAAGCCTTGCCAATGATATGCGATCTTTGTGGAGGAAAGCCGGTCTGTGTTGAATGGTGCTCTTTTGGCGCTCTTACGTTTAACAGTAGAAACGAGAAAAGGATAAAGGGCAAGGGGAAAAAGGAATTGAACTACTCAATTGCCAAAGGGAAACGGTCTCTAAGCAAATTGAATATCCCGGAGAATGTATCTGGTTGGTACGAGAAGTTCATTTAGGGTAGCAAAATGAAGGCGATGGTGGAAGTACGAGTGGCTTATCTGTTGAGAGAGCTAGTTAGAGGCGCTA
>SDBT01013816.1_pt1 | contig 12916 bp, 9 predicted proteins | sample 2277101 | NCBI WGS metagenome assembly SDBT01 (sample SAMN10404973, study PRJNA504765) | marine sediment metagenome | isolation source: marine sediment core GS10_PC15, 103 cmbsf | place: Arctic Ocean: Southern Knipovich Ridge | collected 2010 | reverse complement strand
CTGTTACGACTACACTGTCTAAGCCTGAGTATCGGGAGTTGGATATTTGGAGTGCTGAAGTGCAGTTGCTTGCAAAGCGTGAGCTTGACGCGAGTGAACAGATGGAGTACTTCCAGCAGCAGATGGATAAGTTGACTGGAGCGAAGGCGTCGCAGAAGAGCCAGGATGAGGAAGCGGCGAAGGCAGCGCCAAAGGAAGCTGAAGGCGCGACTGACTTCGATACGAAATTCGATGCAGAGCAGGAAAAGATGGACGAACTAATGAAGAAGTTCTTCCCCCAAGAGGATTAAGCAATGGCAACACCTAGACCCAGTGAGTATTTAGACCAAGGTGAGTTGCTTGGTATGTGGAGTAATTTACGTCAGTACATTGGTATGCGTATGGATACTGATAAGCAGCAGCCGCAAGAGGAAGAACGGCAAAAGGTGTATCAGGAGTTTTTGGAGCAGGGCTATGCGCAGATGGATCCTGCTGTATATGCAGAGCAGGTGCAGGGAGAGGGTGATGACCCGAAGCATCAGGAAGGTGCATATGATGCGCTTGACGCGGCAATTACCTGGGGCATGAATAGTGCGGATAGTCTGCGTCGCCGCGATCCATTAGAGCTTGAATGGATGGGAAAGAAGATTGAGTTCATGTCTAATCCTTCTATGCAATCGCGGTTTAAACGGGCGAGTGCAGGACGCATTGGTATAGATGATGTGCAGGGGCAGGGGATATTGAGTCAAGAGCAGTTGGATATGCAGCATCAGCAGAGACAGGAGATTGCTGCAGGTGCGCAAGGTACGCAAGGGGGGCAGCGTATTGGTGCGATGCAGGCGACGCCGTTTGAACAGCCTTTGTCTGGCGCGGAGCACGCACAGTTTCAAGCAGGAGCGGGGCTGGAAACGTTGACAGGTATGGGAGAGCTTGGTGCAAGGGCTATTGGAATACAGCCTCCTGATCCTGCATCGATGGGCCAAGCGCCAGAGACGTTTGGCGGTGCAGTAGAGCAGACGCAACAGATGCAAAAAGTCGCTCCGATGATGGGTGCGATGCATCTTGCGAAAGGTGATTGGCGCGAGGCGCTACGCTCGCAGTTTATGGTATCATTACCGTTTAGAAATTATGTACAACAGCGGCTTAATCCTCGTGCGGGTGCGGGTGCGGGGTTAATTGCTGATCTAGGGACAAGTAATGTAGTTGCTGTGCCTGCCTATAGTGCAGTGGCGAAGGGTGTGGGTGGGGCAGCAAAGTTGCTTGGCAAGGGTGCGCAGGCGGCGGGTAAGACGAGTCCGTTGTTGCAGAAGGGTGTAGCGGCGGGGGAAAAGATTGGTGCGGGGTTGGGTAAGGCGAGGGAAGCGGTAGCGGGGATGGCGGAGCAAGGACATCGTGCTTGGTTGCCGGTGGGACGACATCAGATTGGTCGTGCGGCGGGTGAGGCAGGTAAGGCGGGGAGAGAGGCGTTGGGTGCGGGAGCACGAGCAGGTACGGCATTTCATGCTACACGTGCGACTGGCGATGTGATGACAGGTGAGTCGGGGATTGGTGAGGCGTTTGGTAGGCATGGGTTACAAGATCCACGGCAGAGTCAGCTTGCGCAGGATTTGGCGTTAGGTGCATCGGATGATAGTAATCAAGCGCCAGCGTTCTTGAAACCTCTTGCACCGTTCTCATTCCTCAGTCCTGAAGGCGGCTTTGCGCAAGATGCGTTATTCCCTCCTGCATTTCATGGTGTGTTTAGAGCTACAAGAGCAACAGGCCGGGCTGTAAAGGGTAAGGTTAAGGGGATTAAGGAGCGGTCGAAGGTACGCAAAAAGAATGCGCAGCTTGTGCGTGAAGCGAAGGCGAAGGGCAAGGATGCGTTTGATGCGTTGAAGCCGGTTGAGGAAGTGCGTACTGACCGGACGTATGTAAAACCGGCGATTGAACGCACTATTGATATCGATAAGGTTCTTGGTGAGGAGTTTGTGTCGGAGAAGGCGACGGCGAAGGACTTTCCGGCAGATAGTCCTAAGCTTGCTGGAAAGTATACAGTCTATCCCACAGTAGAAGGCGTGGAGAGGAATGTAGCTGGAGAGCGACGCGTTCAAAGCCAGCCGGATCTTGACGCACAGGCGTTTGAAGCGTTGTGGCAAGGGAAGTTGAAGTCTGCAGAGGTTGAGGGTGCTGGGTCGTTATATGACCAGCAGGTGCGTGCGGCGCTGATTGAGGCTGCAAGAGTGGAAGGTGCAAGTGATCAGTCACTACTTGCAGGAACACTTGCAGAGATGATGGAAGCAGCAGTTGCTGGTAAGCATGACATGATTATGCAGCAGATATTGAAGGGGAATATGCCCAAGCCTGGTGATATGCCGCCGGAAGTGATTGCAGAGATGGGGCGATGGGCGCGAGAGGAGCCTCATTCTTTAAATGGACAGATTGCGTTGCGGTACTCTGCACTGATGCACGGTATGGAGTGGAAGGAGATGCAGCGTGGGGGTAAGGGTAAGACAGAAACGCCAGAGCAGGAAGCTATTGACCCGACACTGAATACGGTGAGTGGCAAGAAGATTGCTGCGGCGTTGAAGAGTAATGATGCAGACGCGCTTGATAAGGCGTTGGTGCAAGCACAACGTCTTGCGGGTAAGAACCCTGACAAATGGAATACGAGAGTAGAAGAGATTAAAGAAGCGCGGAAGAGACTTACGCAAGACAATGCGCGTGAGGAGAGTGAGGACCAGAAGTTCGATAGTATTCAGGAAGGGCTGGATGCAGTAAAGGCTAAGTTGGACGAGGCGGAGAGTGGAGTAGAGGGTGAGGAGCAGGCAGCACCGATGCGGCAAGTTGCGCTTAGTAAGAGTGCGAAGTCGCAGGCGGGAGTGCCTGATGTGCCGCCGGTTAAGACACAGGCTCGGCCGGATCGGACTGGGGGGTTGGGTGTTGAGGAGCGGCAGGAAGCACGTGCGTCGGTTGCTGAAGAGTCAAAAGAACTAGCCAAGGTCGAGTTCGATATGGAGAAGGGCAAAGAGCCGCTGACTGATGCAGAGTTTGCAGAGAGGATGGAGGTAGCGGTAGAGGAGAATGATTTGCAGTTGTTGAATGCGTTGATTACTGAGCTTGGGTTAGAGAAGGAGCTTATTGTTGACACGCATGGTGTGCCGAGTAAGGGCCGTAAGCGCTTTGCTCGCGGGATGTTCCATACCGAAGGTGCCGAGCCGCAGTTGAAGAAGTTGCGTGCGCGGAAGGAAATGGTTGATCATGCGCTGATACGGATATCGTGGGATCCTAATGCGAGTCCGACGTTCTTTGTCGAGCCCGAAGCGACAATACGTGAACAGAAGGGTGGGGTACGGAAGCGTAGTAGCGCTGTTGATCATGACAGGTTGATTGTGGCGATGCCTGGTGGGACGCTTGTGATGAAGAGTGGGAAGCGTATACCGATCCCTGCGGAGGGCTTCGACCCGTTGGATGTGTACAGTGCTGCATCGAATACATATAAGATCGGCGAGATCCGTGTCAAGGCGGATGACGTTGCTGGTGTGGAGCACTCGCGGGAGTCACTACGCCGTGCGAAGACGCAAGGGGTGGATAAGGCTGATGGTGAGCCACTGCATCCGCAAGAGCTAGAAGGGATATTGCAGAAGGTGCGAGTGCAGATTAGGGAGAATGAGGAGATTGGCAGGACGCAGAGGGTAGGGGCGCTGACGGGTGAGCAGCAAGTAGCGTTATTGCAGACGCTGAGTACTTTGCCGTCGGAAGCGCTTGGTGCGCTGAGTGCGTCAATGCGACCGCCGAGAGATGTGAAGGGCGGGACTTGGAAGGACTTCCCTGATGCGATATGGGGAAGGGGGGAGAGATTTACGCAGGTTGATAAGAGTGCGAAGAGTGGCTGGCAGTTGCAGGGGTTGATTTGGGAGTTGTTGCGTCGCCGTGCGCAGGGTAAGACGTTGGATAGTATTGGCAAGACGAGTTCGGGTGGGGTTGAGATGTTGCCGAGGGCAGAGCGGACTGGTACGGAGGGTATGCGGCCACAAACGCAGAAGATTGGGAAGAGGACTATTGGGACGATGAGGCATGTTACGGCAGAGCCGACTGCTAAGCCTGCAGAGAAGCCGCAGCCTGGTAGGGCGTATGCCGTTGTGCGTAATGGGCTTATGCAGTTGTGGAAGCGAGCGCATGATGCACCACGACACGAAGGTGAGAAGCATTTAGAACTGATGAAGGAAGGCCTGCAAGATATGCAGGATGTGCAGGATGCGCTTGCTAGTCTGCACGAAACTGATCTTGCAAGTGTGCAAGCAAGTGGTGAGGCGTTTGGGCAGGTGGTTAGTGAAGCACAGAAGGTTATGGCGTCGATACAGAATGGGATTAGTCCTGAAGGTGCGGCACGAGATGCGAATGTAGGGGTTGAGTTTGCGCGAGAAATTGCGAAGGAGATGGGGAAGGATGTTGATGGGTCGTCGCAGCATATAGCGTTAGTTAAGTTTATTGAATTGGCGAAGGCGGCGACGGATCACAGAGGTGGTAAGGCTTGGGAGGAGTTGGATTTGAAGGGTGTTGATCCTGCTGAGACGCACCAGACGGGGCGGGAGTATACGCCAGCGGATAAGACCGAAGAGGGTCGTAGTGCGGAGGAGTTGGAGGATAGGGAACAATCTGCGAGTGAGGGTCAGTTTGAAGGATTGGTCGAAGGGCAGATGGATGTGGCGGGGGGTGGTAGTGCGTCGGGCCGTGCATCACGCGCAAATGCTGAACGGACGTTGGAACTGGCACTGGAAGCTATGGAGGCTAATCCCGACCTGTGGATGACGAATGAGAAGGGTGAGCTTACTGACAAGCGCGTGTTGAAGTTGCTGAACCTTGTTGAAAAGCATGCGGCGAGTGAGTGGACTGATGAGGCGTCAAGGCAAGCGAATTCCATCGGTGCAACGATACGCAGTGCAGTGGAGAATAATACAGATATAAGCGCTAGTGGTTTGGCGGTGAGGTATAGACAGGAAGGTGGGCTTAAACGCCTCGGTGCGCAGGAGTGGTTGTCGAAACGTGTCGAGCTAACTCCCGAGCAGGAAGCAGAGCATTTGGAACGTGCGGAGGCGAAGACTACTACAAAACCCTCTGCATATGGCGCAACGCTCCGTCTCGATGCACAGATTGCAAAGATGGCACGGGCGAATGAGAAGAAGATTGATGCGTTGAATAGGCGTATTGCGGAGAGTGAGGGTGAGGCGCGGGAGGGCCTTACACAAAAGCGCAGTGATTTAATCGTTACACGGCATGAGTTGAATAAGGCACGGGTCGCTGCAAGAGAGTTTGTGGATATGGTTCGTATTGCGAGAGGGGTGATACCAAAGAAGAGTAAGGGTAGGCGTAGTAAAGGCGGCGAAGTGATCGGCACGCTGCGCACTGTTGGACTAGGCACAACAAAGATGACCAAGGCGCAGTTGGCTAAGACGGTGCAGAAATCAACAGCAGAGGATAAGCAGTTTTCGAAAGCAAAGGAGAAATTTGAGAAAGCAATTGTCCACCTCGCGAATGCAGTGGGAGTTGACAACCTCCCGCCAAAACTCAAAGCACGCATCATGCACGAACGCACACGGACGCCGGAAACGAAGGCAGTCGTGGACAAGATTGCGAAGGAAGGAAGTGCGAAGGCGCAAGTACAAGTATCTCCACTGCCAAAAGAAATCAAGCTCTCCGAGCCTACGGGTGGAGATTATGTTCTCAAAACCGACAGGTTTGAAATTGTCGAGAAGCTTGACACAACACTATCCCATATCGGGAAACAGAAAATATCCGACGTGCAGAGAGGCGGTGTTGAGATTCACCTTGAAGGTCCAGAAGGACGAGTGCAGAGGTTGATTGCGATTGAGGACTTTATTACGCTGCTTCAAAACCCGCGTGAGGGCTATACGATACTCAACGCGCGGGTGAGTAATGCGTTTAAGATGCAGGCTGCGCAACGTAAGATGAAGGAGTTGATGCGTGCGTATGAGGCAGGAGAGAAGCCGCAGAGTATTGGTAAGCTTACGGAGATGGAACAGTCGCTAGAGACGTTATCAGGACTCGTTGATGTTCAGGGTGCGAGTGTTATTTACCTTGAGCATCTCAATGCACTGGGTGCGGAGACAGCGCAGAAAGCGCTTGATATTATTGACGCAAGTGGTGTAGAGATGGAAGCAGAATAATGGCTGATTTGTTTGGCAAGCCGTTCTCATCGCAAGAGGAATTGTTTAAGGACGTGAATCCGCGTACGTCGTTTGAGGCGTTGGATACGCCTGTGACACTTGATAGCTTTAACGCGCAGATCGGTAACGTGCATCAGGAGTTGTTGCATGGGGAGGCGGGGCTGGATCGTAGTACGAAAGAGATGGGGATGTTTTTGAGGGGTATTGCGATGACGGGGAAGGGGGATATACGTGATCCTCGTACGCGTAATCCTAATGTGTCGTTTAGTCCGGGGGAGCGGGTTGATGCGGTAAGGTTTAATAAGGATCGGTTCAATAAACAGATGTCGCAGATTATGTCTGTTGAGAAGCGGATGGCTGTGTTGGAGGGTTGGGCGAGAGATAATCCTGTACTTGCAAAGCAGATAGGCCTGCATAAGACATGGCTTGACGATCTGAAGAAGACAGCGGCGAGTGCTGGGCAGCGTGGGTGGCGGATTGTGGATACGATATTGCGCAATCTTGACCGGGGGCGTGGTGCTGTTGCGGCATATTCGCATACGATGTATCAGGGGGGCAGGGAGACTGATGCGATACGACGGGCGAAGGCGGCATTTATTGGCAGTGAGCGTGGTTGGAAGTGGGTGCCAGAAGTACAAGGGCCGATGTTTAAGGAGGTGCTTGAGGCGGCGGGGGTGGATCCAGGATTTATGCGGACAGCAGGAGGATTTACGCTCGATGTGATTATCGATCCGATTAATCTGCTTGGTATCGGTGCAGCACGGGAGGGTATTGAGATCGGTGCGCATCAGATATTGAACAGAGCCGGACGGGCGTTGCATGGGAAGTATCTCGGTGAGGCGAAGGAGCTTGCGCTGGCGAAGGCGGGTGTGAGGGATATGACAGAGTTGCCTGTTGACGAGTTGGATGCGATGTGGCGGGAAGGTAATGAGCGTATGGCACAGCATATACGGTCATTGGATCGTAATGGCGCTAATGAGTTACTGGATATAGGCGGGCTGAAGATAGCGGGGATGACATTGCCCGGTACGTCGTTCTTGCGGAAGAAGGGTGCGTTGATTGAGGGAGAGTGGAAGACAGACTGGGTTGCGGAGAGTTTGCCGTATATTGTTGGCCAAAGTACACGTAAGGGTATGGAGAAGCTTGGACGTAGTATTACTCTCGCGTCGGAGGGGAGAAGGGGAGATAAGCTAGGAAAGCTTATTGAAGCGCTGCCTATACGCACGAAGAATGCGGTGTTGAAGGTTGGGATGGCGTTTGCACGGACCAATCCTGCAGCGGGTAAAGACTACAAGATGTTCAAGCAGAGGGAGTATTTGGATAAGCTTGGTAGTGATATGCTGCGGGTTAACGAGACGGTGCATCGTACGTTTGGGAATATACATGGTGCAGATTTGGAAGCGATGGCACTTGCTATTGATCGCGGGAAGGTAGAGGAGTTTTTAGGGCATGTGAGAGTTGTGAATGGTGAGGTGTATTACGAGAATGTGCGTCGTGCTGTGAATGAATACCAGGCTCATATGGATGTTATTGTTATTGATGAAGTGAAGCGTGGGTGGTTTCAAAAGCAGTGGACAGATGAGATGAAGGATACGTTTGAGCGCTGGGTGAAGAATCCGCTAGAGATGGAGAAGTTCCTCACGCCGCAGTTAGTTGAAAGATTTAAGAAGGTACGGTATGATCACTACGTGCCGATTATCTCGCAGAACTTAGAAAAGGTGAAGGTGTTGAGTAGCGGGAAGCAGACTCCGCGTTCACCGAGTATTGTTGAGGTGTTTACTAAGCATCGTGATACGCCGAATCTTGATGCTGCGATTGAGCTTGGGTATGCGCCGTTGCTTAATTTGAAAGAGATTATGACTGTGCGTATGCTGTCACACTCACGCGCTAGTGTGACTAGTGATTTCTTGGAAGGTGCGGCAGCACGGTATACTAGTCGCATTCCAGAAGCAGTGGGTAGTAGTAAGCTGATAAAGGATTTGTATACACCGCAGGCACGTACGGCGTGGGGTGACGTGATCAAGATGCGTACGGCGAATGGGCGGATTGCACGGGAGGCGCGGGAGCAGTTGGACCTAGCGCGACGTATGGCGTTTGAACCTGACGTGCCGTTGGAGGCTGTGCGACGGCTTGATGACGCAGCGAGAGAAGAGTTTATAATGTTCCGCATGCGGCATGTGAGTAGCTTGAAGGGTGCGAAGAGGGTGTGGAAGCGGTTTGTTGAGGAACCGACGCGGAAGGGGATATATGACGGGTTTGCGCATGCACCGGATAAGAATGTGCATCGGGCATATGCGATAGCGAAAGACTTTGCTGATGTTAATTATGCACAGTGGAAGATGATGGAGGTGGGGGGACTGGCTGATCCGGATATACTCGGTAAGGTTATGTTGCCAACGCCGATTGTCGATGATCTTGCGCGATTGCAGAAGTATAAGATATTGCCTGAGGAGTTTGGGCCGATTCTATCCTTGTATGATCGTATCAACTTCTGGTGGAAGCGTGGGGTGACGATTCTCTGGCCTGCGTTCCACGTGCGGAACAAGATCACGAATGTTGTTAATAGTGCGATGGATATTGGTATTGCTGGGGTGTTGGATCGTAAGACGATGTGGACTATTATGCGCGGTGGGGACGGGATACTAGTCGCGAAGAATGGTAATAGATACTCCTACTCGCAGATACGGCAGTTGATGCGTAAGCACGGAGTTATTAATATCGAGTATCGGCGTATTGATGTGCCGACTCAGATGATGACGCAGATTATGAAGCGGGAGGGGAAGTGGTCACGGCGTGTGGGTAAGCAGTTTAGTTATAAACTCCCCGGTCGTGAGGCGTTGTTGAGGCGTGGTGAGGCGCTGGGCCCTGCGCAGGTCAGTATGGTTAATCCCATGCAGGCGGGTGAAGAGGCGGGAATACTTATCGAGAACAGTGATCGCGCGCAGTTGTTTATTAAGTCACTGCAGCGTGGGATGAGTGCGGAGCAGTCAGCAGCACGGGTTAATAAGTTCCTGTTTGATTATGCGGATCTAGGGCGTGTCGATCAACAGATCATCAAGCGCTTCTTCAACCCCTTCTGGACCTGGACGCGGAAGAACCTAGCGTTGCAGGCTAAGCTTGTCGCGAATCGACCTGGCCGTTGGGTAAGCCCTGCGAAATTCGCACGAGCGATGAGTGTGGAGGTCGATGGGGAGATTAAGAGTGATATAGAGCGGGAGTACTTGCCGAAGTATTTCAGTGATTACTTTGCGATACGGTTGGACGTAGCGCAGGGGATTTCGAAGTGGTTGATGAATGTAGATCTTCCTGCAGCGGACTTGGATAGGATCTGGCAAGGGTCGTATCGTGAGACGGTGATGGATTGGGTGGGGATGATCGGACCGCAGGCGAAGACGTTGTTGGAGTATGTTGCGAGTAAGGATTTGTATCTTGATCGTGAGCGTAAGCAGTTTATCAGCGGTACGAAGATGTATCCGATTATGGCAAGTCTGCCTGAGTCGATTAAGCGAACGCTTAAGATGCGGGAGAGGACTGTACGAGGCGAACGTCGCATTGAGGTCGATGCGGGGAGATGGCGGGCGTTTAATTACCTAACGTTGTACCTCGCATCGCGGTTGTATAGTACTGTGGGTAGGGTTACTGATCCTAATGCAGGTACGATCTCGGAGCGCATGGTTAACCTATTCACCGGCATGCGCACAGAACACATCGATCACGAGGCGGAGATGCGACGTGTGCTCAATCGTATCCTTGGTGATAAGGATGTAGGACTTAAGGCGAACTTGGACAAGATGTACCAGGACTATATCGATGAGCTAGCGATAGAGAGTGTTGATAGGAGAGCGGCGGAAAAGGAGATGATACAGTTCCGTGACGCAGTAACTACACCCGAAATCGGTGCGGAGTTGGATGATATACCCGACGCTGCGTGGACTCGGGAGGAAGGATTGTAATGGAGCTTCTCGACTTTCCGATTAACCTCGCGAAAGAGACCGAGTGGGTGTATATACATTTGTTTACTGATATACACCGCGCGGCGAGTGGCTGTGATGCGAAGAAGCTACGTAGTGATATAGCGCAGTTGAAGTATGCAGTGGAGAAGAAGGGTGAGAAGCACTATTGGATAGGGGGTGGAGATTGGGCGAATTCGATTGGCGTGAAGGACCGGCGGCATGATGCAGGGGCGATTAGTCCAGAGTTTCGTGAGTACATCGGCGATCATATGTTTGCGATGGAGACTGCAGTACTGGTGAAGGAGTTTGAGTCGATACGGGATTATGGGATTGGTATTGGGATGGGGAATCACGAGGATGCGATTGCAAAAGCGGGGGAGTATAACCCGGCTAAGGCTATTGCGGAACGGCTTAATTTACCGTTTCTTGGTTATAGTGCGGTGATGAGGTTTAATCTGAAGCCGCCGAGTCCCGGTGGGAGGAGTATCGCCATGGCGTACTGGCACCATGGGATTGGTGCGGCACGTGCTAAGGGTGGTAAGGTTAACATGTTGTATAACATGCGGGACGTAATCGATGCGGATATTTACATGGTTGGGCATGTGCATGAGTTGATCGACTTTCCCGAGATGAGGCTGTGTGCTAGTAGAACGGGGAAGTTGCGGTTGTATGAGCGGAATATGTTGTTTATTAACGGTGGTACGTATCAACGTAGTTATCCTGTGAGTGTAAAGGCACAGAAGGCGTTGGAGTATAATCATAAGGATGTGATTAGGCCTGATTATGGCGAGAAGAAGGGCTATAGGCCGAGTATCGTTGGGCACAATGGGTGGAAGATGCGGCGGTGTCAGAAGCGGTTTGACGGAAAGCGGCAGTGGACAGTGGAGTTGAAACGGGTGGATTATAAGCGATGAAGGACAATAAGCTAGACATCTTCCACGATAGAGTAGATGTAAAGTTTATGGATGGGTGGCTGGAGAATGATGGTGAGGTTGCGTTTGGGACGTTCGATTCGCCAAAGAGGCTAATTGAAATTAGTAATAACGATGAGATACGCATGCGACACACATTGCTTCATGAGTATATGCATGCGTGTATTAGTGTGATGCATGGCTCTGACGCGGTGAAAGGTAATGAGGACGCGGAGGAGATGTGTGTGCGAGCGATTGAGATGGGAATTGTTCATCTATCTCGTGTGCCTAAGAACAGATGGGCATGGGATTACGTCTTTGGAAAGAAGCTGTGAGACTAAAACATAGCGTTAGATCGATTGCGTTACGGCCGGAGTTGATGCTAGGGCTGGTAGTTTCTGATAGTGTGTACAGGCAGCATGGGACGGAGTGTGTGGTGACGAGTTTGAATGATAGTCATCATGCGCAGACGAGTTTGCACTACGCTGGCTGTGCGGCGGATATACGTACACGCAACCTTCCACCTAATGTGAAGCAGACTGTACGTGACGAGATAAAAGAGCGGTTGACAGTTGATTATGATGTAGTGTTGGAGGGCGTGGGGACACCTAACGAACATATTCATATTGAATATCAGCCGAGGAGATCATGAAAAAAGACTGGACGATGTGGCTTGCGGGAGGAATAGTCACTGCGTTTTTGCTTAGTGTTGGGGTTACGTGGACGCTGGCGCAGGATCAGAAGGCGGATTATAACCGTGATATAGACCGAGTGTTGGTTAAACTTGATGAGGCGAATGAACGCTTAGCGCGCATTGAAGGCGCATTGGGGATTATTGAATGAATCATATACTAGAAGCAGGTAAGGATGCAGTGCAAGACAATCTGTCTACGAAGTCGTGGAAGTCACGATTGTTTCGTATTATAGGTGCGACAGTACTGTATTGGCAAGGGTTAGGATTCGCACAGGGTTTGGGTTGGGGAGAATTTGCTGAGCTTGTATTTCAACCTGAGCAGATAATTGCTTGGGCAATGCTTGTGGTGTTTGCCGGCTCGACGGGTAAGGGATAGATGCGTAACGATATGGAGGAGGGGTATTCGATAAAGCCTATTACTGCGAAGTACGATCATAACTGGAAGGTTGCGTATGCGATGGAGTTGTTGCGTATTACACATGAGGCAGATGCGATTGGGGAAGCGACAGGGGAGTTTGTTGAAGCGTACTATCCTGAAGAGGAGGAGTTTCGCGCAGCGCGTAAGACGTTCCATAAAAACACTATGGGAGGTAGTGGTATACGTAATGATAAGACGTATAATTTACACATTCCCAATCCGTATTCATTCAAGAGGGTAAAATGAGAAAGAAGTCGATTTGGTCGGGTGTGATAATGTTGATGATTTTGTCGTGGGTTGGTGGGTGTACGTACGCACAGGAGACAGTGGAAGTTGTTGATGTAGAGGTGTGTCCGGAGGTTCCGGCATGTCCTGACTGTGTGCTGACGTGTCCTGACGCGCCGGAGTGTGATGCCGAGGTTCCGAAGATCCACATCCGTGCGATTGACAAGCCGCATCAAGTCCGACTTGAGTTTGGTAATCGTGCAGCGTTGGTGGGATATACGTGGAATCGTAATGGACGGATTAAGCCGTCAGCATCGTTGATTCACGATGGGCAGAGTTCGGTGCTGGTTGAGTCACGGTATAGTTACTACAATTCTGCGAGTACTGTTGTTGGACGCGATAGAACGATATTAACAGTAGGTGTTGCTATTGGACTGGGGAAACGACATGGACTTATCTCCGGAGCTACTGCAAGCGATTAAGGAGTTAGTAATTATCGTGGGTGTAGGTGGCGTTGCTTTAGGTGGCGCTATCTACCTAGGGGGAAAAGTGTTGGATGTAATTAAGGC